>Ga0123352_10000587_pt1 | contig 44343 bp, 32 predicted proteins | sample TergutLab28metaG_FD_89700 | JGI IMG/M metagenome (GOLD analysis project Ga0123352, IMG submission 89700) | Labiotermes labralis P1 segment gut microbial communities from Petit-Saut dam, French Guiana - Lab288 P1 | ecosystem: Host-associated > Arthropoda: Insects > Digestive system > Gut ... | reverse complement strand
TGCAACTGATTTTACCTTATCTCCACTACATTTGCAACCTTTTTTCGAAATTTCTCATGATATCTACAAGATGATGAGTTCTTTTGTCGAAGAGGTCAGGTTTTCATTGCCTGTTTCCGTCAGATAGAGCAAATCTTCAATCCGCACGCCGAACTTGCCGGGCAGGTAGATGCCAGGTTCTGCGGAGATAACGGAGCCTTTCGGGAAGGCACGCTCTTCAATGGGATTCGCACGGAGGGCATTCGGCGTCTCGTGTATCTCAAGCCCGATGCTGTGACCGAAACCGTGGCCAAAGCAGTCGCCGTAACCTGCTTGTGCTATCACAGCTCGTGCCGCACCGTCGATTTCTTTCCCGATTACACCGGCCCGGGCCACTGCGATCCCTGCCAGTTGAGCCTCTAGGACAGTTTGATATACACGCTTCATCTCATCCGTTGCCTGTCCCACTACGATGCTGCGAGTCATGTCGGAACAGTATCCTTTATAAACTGTACCGAAGTCTAGGGTGACAAAACCCTCTAGCTTATGATCTCCTGGTGCGCCGTGTGGGGAGCTGGAACGGGAGCCGGATAGGACGATGGGATCAAAAGATGTCCGCTCGCCGCCGTTTTTGAGGAGACGATAGACGATCTCCGCCATCAGCTCTCGTTCCGTCATGTCCGGTGTGATGATGCTGAGGATCTGGGTGAAGGTTTTGTCCGTGATCTCTTGAGACTTCTTGATATAATCCCGTTCTTCTTCGCTCTTGGATTGACGCAGGGTATCAAGCAAAGCTTGGGCTGGTTTTAGTTTGGCGCCTAGCTTCTTCTCATAGCTTGTATATGTGCCCTGTGTCATCACATCTTCTTCAAAGCCGAGAATCTTGATATCGTTTTGTTCCAGAGTTTTGCCGATCAAGTCCGTATAACTTTGTCCAATATCAATCTGCACCACTTTGGCATCTTTGATCGTGGCTTTAGCGCTTTCGATGTAGCGGCTGTCTGTAATAAAGACACTCTCACTCGATGTAATCACGAGCGCACCCGCTGAGGAGGCGAATCCCGTTGCCCAGCGGCGGTTTATGGCTCCTGTAAGGAGCATGGCGTCGATCTCGTATTCGGCTAGTACGTTTTGAATCTTTGCGATCTGGTTCATCTTAGTTTCTCCCTTCCTAGTAGGCGAAATACTTGTTCTGCAATATAGCGCAGACGGAATAAAAATGTCATTTCCAGTGGTTTTACTATAATGGCAGTCACCCCTGCCCGGCGGGCGGCTAGGGTATCTGTGAAGATTTGGTCTCCCATCAGGGCTGTTTCCCCTTGGGTTCTGCCTAGCTGCTTCATCGCCTTATGAACAGGTTTGGGGCTTGGCTTCCCTGCCCTTGCTACGTATGGGATTCCACAAGCTTCCGCATAGTTTCTAACCCGCTCTTCACTTGCGTTGTTGGACAGGATATAAGGCTCTATATTCGATTTTTTGAGTTCACTCATCCATTTCAATATGCGTTCCGGCGGTAGATCTTCGGAATAGGGTGATAGCGTATTGTCTAAGTCTAAGAGCAGGAGACGAATCCCCCTTTTCTTCAAACGCTCCGGTGTGATGTAAAACACATCGGGGGCTGTGATGTGTGGAATCATAATTTTCTCCATCATGACATATGGTTTTTATAGTTGATCTGCTTGAGCAACTATATCAGAGTATACCAAATTCGTCTAACTTTGTCTACAGGAGGCGTCATCTTTGGAAGGAAACGTAATTCTCTCTGCCCCGCCGCCTATGCTCTCCGGGGCGCTTCGGCACGAGCGGCCGATTGCACATATGGCCTATCAAATTGGACCTGACTTCCGCTTGTTCCGCACAAGCATCCCTCTCGGACTCAGAGGCGGATACATGATGCTGGGCGAGGGTGAGGGCACTCTTCCCAGTGGAAATCCGGAGATACTCACTGCGGATATCATGCGGGAATGCCTCCACCGGGGATTCTCTGGTGTGATTTTGGCCTTTTCCCGCACCTCTCCCACGCTCCACGCCCTGACTGCGGCACTTGCTGGGCGACTCAAATTATCCGGCGGGGAGCTCTATCTGCCTGAGGCCTATGCAGACGACAGCGATTGGGCAAAAGTCTTAATCTCCACCGCCATCTCCGGTGGGAGCCTCGCCGGGCGGCTTAGTGAGATGGTGCAGCACTATGGCGCTGGGCGAATCTGTCTTGATATTGAGCGCATCCGCCATGACTTCTGTCTGCCGACAGAGTCCGGCACGGGTGTGAAGCTTTCTGCCAAGTCTCTCGCTTCCTTGATGGAACTCCATCAGGCTGAACCCTATTTTTCCCAAGATCTTTGCGCGTATTACTTCACCTATCAAGACGAGCAGGGCTCTCACTTTGTACTCTATGACGATGCAGGGAGTGTACGGAAAAAGATCTTCCTTGGGAAGAAGCTTGGTATCTCTTCCGCCCTGCTGTTTTACCCTGAAACCTTTGACATCTTACCGAACGCACTCTTTTGATTTGCTTGTGTGTTTCCTCTTTTTATGATAAAATAGTGTCATCAAAATCGCAAAGGAGCGTGACACTATATGCAAGTAATTCCTGTTTCAAATTATGATGAGATGAGCGCACGGGCTACTGAAATTTTGGTAGAGCAGGTTATCTCAAAACCACAGTCCCTACTCGGCCTAGCTACCGGATCTACGCCGATTGGAACTTACAATGGCATGATCGCCGCATATCGGGCAGGACGCGTTAGTTTTGCCGCCTGTCAAAGCGTGAATCTAGACGAATACTTAGGGCTTGACCACACAGACGCACAAAGTTATGTGACTTTTATGCGGGAGAATCTCTTCGACCATATCGATATGAAGCGGGAGAATCAGCATATCCCAAACGGCAAAAATTTGGATGATGCCGCAGAGTGCGCACGCTATGACAAACTACTCACAGATCTTGGCCCTATTGATGTACAAATCCTAGGCCTCGGTCATAACGGACACATTGCGTTTAACGAACCGGCAGATCACTTCGTTCCCGGGACACATAAGGTAGAGTTGGATGAATCCACTATTGATGCAAATCAGCGGTTCTTCGATAGCCAGGATGACGTCCCCCGCGCTGCCTATAGCATGGGACTCGCACCGATTATGCAAGCGTCTTGTGTTCTGCTTTTGGTCTCAGGCGAGGCAAAGGCGGATATCCTCCACCGCAGTTTGACGGGAGCAATCACACCACAGGTGCCGGCTAGTATTCTACAACTCCATCAGAATCTGATCGTGATCGCAGACGATGCCGCACGGCAGGTGCTGGATCGGGTATAAATCCACATAAATTTAGCGCACTCTTAATTGCATTCTTCGGTGGAAACCTTGCAATCTTGCGTGCGCTCTTTTTTATTTTTGACTAATCTAACACGATTTGATACACATAGCGCGTACCGCTTTCCGACTCCGGAATCACCATGGTACCCTTGCGGGTAAAGCCCGCTTTTGTGCTGACTTTTTGCATGATTTGGTTATCCGGGTGAGTATCGATACGGATGTCTTTATAGCCAAGGACTTTCGCCTGCTCTACCATTGCCTCTAAGAAGGGTACGGCAAGCCCGTGTCCACGAGCAAACTCTGCCATACCGACACTGTGGATCGCGATGTAGTTGGGATGACGCTCATCCCACTCACCCTCTGTAAGGGGCGGGAATACATCCGGTCCCGGGTATCCCGGAACAAGAGCGGTATAGCCTGCTATCTTTCCGTCTAGGATGAGGACATAGCCATAACCTTCTCGTACATCCCGCTCTGCTTTTTCACTGCTGGGGCCGTTGGCGCATTGCCATTGGACAATACCTTGCGTCTTCAGATAGGCGCGGCCTGCTTCAAATATTGCTGTGATTTCATCTAGATCCGCCTCTTGGGCGAGACGTGTTTCGTAGTTCATGGTATCCCTCCTGGATTTTTGTCTTTTTACAGTGTACCGTCCATGCTTGCACTTGTCAATGTAGACGGTAAAATTTGTATTATATGTCCGTTTGACAAAGAAAGAGCCTCCGCTTTTGCGGAGGCTCTTTCCTACCAGCTTATGCATTCTCTTCTTCGCGATTTGCTTTCTCTAGAACTTCTTTTACTTCTTCTGTAACCGCCTCTTGGAATGCTTCATGGGCGTCTTCCGCCTTTTCTTTTACATCATCTACAACTTCATCGAAATCGTCTTTTAGTTGCTTCTTGAGTAGATCCACCTCTAGCTTCTTCTTCGAAATCGTCTCGTGGGAGAGATTAATTTCTTCGATCGCTTGCTTCATATCAGGTGCCGGATCGTGTCTGAATTGTTCGTGGTACTTTTTGCCGATCTCCATATAGTTCTTCTTCGCGCTGTCTTTCTCCATTGCGATCTCAGTCTTGAGCTTTGTGATGCGGCCGACTAATTTCGCTTTGTCCCCTGCTACTTTTGCGATGCTGACGGATTTCTCCGCCACTTTCCCAGCAGTTGCGAGTACCTTTTCCTTGACTGATTCAAAGTTTGCCATTTTGTCGTCCTCCTTTTAAGTAGTATCATGTTTTGCTTTTGTTTTATACACGTTCTGCCTCTTATTTTAGTCCCGACAAACGCTTTGCCGCTGTCAGGGTATTGCGCATGAGTATTGCCCGCGTCATAGGCCCCACGCCGCCCGGCACGGGGGTGATATAGGATGCGATTGGCTCGACTTCCGGGAAATCCACATCACCGTATATCTTCCCGTCTTCCCCGCGGCTGATGCCGATGTCTACCACGATGGCGCCGGGTTTTACCATGTCCTTTGTAATGAGCCCCCTATGTCCGACCGCTACCACCAAAATGTCTGCCTGACGTGTTTGGCTCCCTAGGTCTCGAGTAAATGCATGACAGACTGTAACTGTGGCATTTTCGTTTAGCATGAGCAAAGCCTGAGGCTTACCGACGATGTTTGAACAACCCACCATCACCACATGCTGACCTGTTAGACCAATCTCATAATGTGCCAGCAGCTCCATCACACCGGCCGGGGTACAGGGGATAAAGTTGTAGTCCCCTGTCATAACGCGTCCGATGTTTGCGGGATGGAAGGCGTCTACGTCTTTCTCTGGTGAGATGGCGTTTATGATCTTCTCTTTGCAAAATCCCTCTGGCAAGGGAAGTTGGATTAGTATTCCATGGATATCTGGGCGCTCGTTTAGCTCTGCAATTAGGCTTAGTAACGTGTCTTCACTTGTGTCTTCCGGGAGATTAAACTCCGCACTCTCCAGTCCATAGGCTGCGCAGTCTTTCTTCTTACTCTCTACATATATGCGCGCAGCCGGACTTTCGCCAATAATAATGACCGCCAAACCGGGTTTTATGCCGAGATCTTCAATTTCTCTCCGGACTTCTTTGCGCATTTTCTCGGCAAGAGCTTTGCCGTCTAAGCATATCGCCATAGTTTAGACTTCCTCTGCTTTCTTGATTCGCTTCATCATGAAGACATTGATCAGAACAGCCCCGATTACACAGCCAATTGCCACGAGCATGTTCACTGACACGGTACCAATGAGCATGTTTTGGCTCGGATCACGCAAGGCCTCAACCCAAGTGCGCCCCAGTCCGTACCAACCGAGGTACATCACGAAAATCTGTCCATTATACTTTCTGCCCACTTTCTTGCTATAGAGATGAATCAGAATAAGACCGACTGTGTTCCATAAGGCTTCGTACAAAAAGGTTGGATGGACATATAAAGTCTCGCCGCCCCAGTTTAGACCCATACGCCATGGAACATCTGTCGGTATCCCGAAGAGTTCCCGGTTTACAAAGTTCCCCCAGCGCCCGATGGCTTGCCCGATTAGGAGACCGCAGGCACCGATGTCTAAGATGGTGAGAAATGGAATCTTCTTCACTCGACTACAGAGCCAAGCGCCGATGACCGCACCGAGTACCACACCATAGATGGTAAGTCCCCCCGAACGGATGCCGGTGATGATGCGCAAAGGGTCTCGCAGATAGATATCCAGACTTCCCGCTACGTAGTAAAGACGGGAAAAGACAATGGCAATGGGAACGGTGAAGAGCAGTATGTCTAGCACATTATCTTGGGTTAAATCATAATCTTTGGCGCGGACAAAGGCGTAGATTGCGCCCATCACTAAACCGAGACCAAGAATCACACCGTAAAAGTGGATACGGAAGCCAAATATCGTAAACCAGCGGGGGATATCCAGCGCAAAGTTTTCTCCGAAGATTGGGAATGTAATGATTGCATCTTGCAATGGGGTCACCTCTTTATGTATGGCGCGGATCTCGCGCCCTTTGGATTATTTGGGACTCACAACTGAGAGTGCAAAACGCTCTGGGGTGAGGTTTTCCTGCATGAAGGCCAAAATATCGGCGCTTTCAATCCTTTGCAGCACCTCTATTTGATCCAGAGCCATTGCCCCGTGGAAGTGGCTGGTCGTCTGTGCGTGACAGAGGTTCTCTACATTGTCAAATCCACGAATGAGTGCGCCGGATGTGGCGCGTTTGAGGCGGAAGAAGCGGGCTTCGTCTATGCCCTGTTCCAGTGTGGCAACGATCTCTGCTTTGAGTTCTTCCAGTACCCGATCCGGATCGGCACTCTCGCCGGAGAACATGTCAAATGCATAGCTGAGTCCACTCATGAAACCCGTGGTAAAGTCACTTGTGATGAGGCCTTCGCCGTAAAGTCTCACATAAAAGGGTGAAGATTTTCCTGCCAGATAGGCATTTGCCAGATGCGCTGTCAGCTCCTGTTTCTGATAGTCCACACCTCTGCCTCCCGGTTTTATGCGGACGCCTGCGATGAATAGTGGCTTTGCAACTGCCATCTGCTTTTCCACTCTTGCTGTCACAAAGGGTTCTGTGTCCTCCGGGCCATATTCTTTCACCGGGGGGGCGTGGTATTCGCTGGAAAGCAGCTCCTTGGCAGTCTGCACTACAAGAGCGGGATCGATATCTCCAACTGCGCATAGTACCATATTGCTCGGACGATAAAAAGCACGATGCAGATCATAGAGCGTCTGGGCTGTAATCTCGCCGATGCTCTCTACCGTTCCCGCAACGGAGTCACGGACGGGATGGACTTTGTAGAGGGCTTTTAGGAAATTGAAGTATATCACATACTCGGGAATATCTTCCACCATATCAATCTCTTGCCCGATGATACCCTGTTCTTTCGCGACAGACTCTTCCGTGAAGTAGGGTATGGATACGAAGTCGATCAGGGTTCTCAGGTTTTCTTCGAAACCTTCCGTGCATTCAAAGTGATAAGCGGTCATTTCAGAGCTTGTAAAGGCATTGGGCTGTGCGCCGTTTGCAGCGAGGTCTGCTAGGGCATTTCCTGTCTCGGTATCAAAGAGCTTGTGCTCTAAAAAGTGTGCGATTCCCGCCGGGGTATCCCGATCTACACCGTCTAGCTGGAAACGGCGATCTGCACCGCCGTAGCTTGTGGCGAAGAAGGCGTATTTTTTCGCATAATCTGGTTTTGGGATAACGTATATGGTCAGTCCGTTTTCCAAGGTCTCTGTATAGATGGTTTCCCCTAAGCCGGTGTATCGTTTTTGTTCCATTATGCACCCTCCCCTTCTGCGCCTTTGAGGAAATAGACGGTGTCTAGCTCCAGACTGTTTGCAATTTCAACTAGATCCGCTTTCTCTACTCGTTCTACTTTGGCGATGATCTCCTCAATGCTATCTTCCTCACCGAGGATGGTTTGTGACAGATAGAAATCTTGTAAGGTGTTCTGATCGTCTTTCATCATAGCGAGATCTGTCGCCATGGCTCTCTTCGCCCATAGGAGTTCCTCATCTGTGATGTCACCTGTTTTGACTGCTTCCAATTGAGCTAGGATTTCAGCCTTAGCCTCCTCATATTTTGCAAACTCGATGCCGGAGATGACAAAGAGCAGCCCTTTGTGTTTCTCGATGATAGAGGACGCGAAATAGCAAAGACTCAGACGTTCTCGAACATTAAGGAAGAGCTTTGAAGTCACACTGCCGCCGTATAGATAGTTAAAGAGTTCCAGCGCCGCATAGTTGGGATTTTCCATGCACTCGCCTAAGCGGAAACCCATACTGAGCTGACCTTGGGCGACTTCCATCTCTTCGCTGAATTCCCGGGCAGTTTCTGCCACGCTGTTCATACGCACGTCTGTGCCGAGGTCTAGGTCTATCTCTCCCCGAGGAAGATCTTTGAATGCCTTTTGGAGAGCCTTTGTCACTTGCTCGATCGAGGCTCTGCCGCTATAGATGATCTCGATGGGCGCTGTCTCTAGGAGGGTTTGATAGTGGCTTGTCAAACCTGCCGCTTCAATCGTCTCCGCCTCTGCTTCTGTCCCTAAACGGAAGGTTGCAAAGGCCTCGCCATCGCACATGAGTTCGCTTAGGCGACCGAGGGCATAGACGATCTTATTGTTGATGCGCCCCTCAATCTCGTCAATCAGCTTTTCTTTTTCCGAGTTTACATAATCTTCTTGAAGCTTACCTGCCTTCTTAGCAGGTCTGAGCAGGATTTCACTGAGGAGGTCTGTGACTTTCTCTAAAATCTCCTCGCCCTCCGGCAGCATTTTATCATCTACAAAATTTGCGTATAGTTCAATACATTGAATCTCACCCTTTTTGATGACGATCTGCTCTAGTTGGGTGCCATAGAGTTCGTCTAACTCCTGAGCCAAACACGCCATATCCGGATGCTTCTCCGTGCCGCGCAAGAGAACACGAGGCAGAACTGCGTTTTTAGCCGCCGTGTCCCGATCTAGCTGGGTTAGGAGTGTTACGCTTAGGGTGTTCGTTTTAAACTTGTCCGTTTGCAGATGGGTCAGGAAGACATAGGGGAATAGCTCTATTCTGGTCACTTCACCCATGGCTCTGGTCTCCTTTTGCTTGTTTTATTAGCTAGGTAGGTGTACTGATCCCACCTTACAAGTTGATTATACTACATTTTTCCAGTTTAAGGAACTGTTTCTTTTGTATTGTGCCGCAAGGGACTGACTTTATCCACAAAAAAGGAGAAGCGGGGATATTCCTCGCTTCTCCTTTTTAAATTTTTCTTAGCGGACTTGGTACAGCAATATGCTTCCTCTTGCGGCGTTATCGATCATGAAGCCCAGTTCGCCTGCCTCTGCGGTAGCGGCATCGATTTCAAAGACTAGGAAACCTTCAAACTCTTCGCCTTCGTCTATGCGTGTACCAAGAAGGCTGCGTCTGGTGTTCAGGTTCAGTGCATCAAAGGTCTCTCCGTTTTCGTGTGCGAGGGTAGCACGGGCGTCGTTGGCTCTGATGAGCGTACGGAGCAGCGTCTCTCTCTCCTCACCCATATTGGTCAGCGTTAGATGCACAACGGCGAATTGCAAGTCTTCTCTGGGGACGAAATAGAAAGTCGATGTCTCAATGCGTTCGGTGATTTCAAAGCCGGTGACGGTAATCTCAAACTGCTCAAAGGTAGTTGTGTCCCCGATTTCGTATGGAATCAGTTCTATTTCAGGTTCCGGCTCCGGTTCTGGGAGATCTCTTAGATCGTAAATCAATCTGCCTTCATTTTGAAAGAGCTGGAAAATAAATCTGGACTCGATGTTTTCCCGGGCTTCATTGGGCACTTCAAAGAGGAAGTAGCCGTCAATAGTCTCCCCCGGCTCGGCTTCCGTGTTTGCAATCGACCATTCGCTGACAGCAGCGCCGCCTCTCAGCACGAGGCGCTGAATGACACTATCGTCATATCTGATATTTGTTCGGACACTGCCTTCCGGCGCGGGCGAGGCAATCGTGTATGGCGGCATGAAGGTGTCGGCCTCGTCGCCTGTCAAGGTGGCTGTCATATTCACTTCAACAAGGAAGCTTCCGGATCTAGCGGCGAAATAGCTATTTGCTTCTATCACATCAATCCGATTGACAAAACGGATACTGTTGACTGTGATATCCCAAGTGTCCAGACTATAAGTCTGACCAATTATGGCCTCTATTTCAGTGGGTTGGCTCTCGCTTACATTGGTGCCCTCGCTTCCGTTCCCACCTCCGCAAGCGCCTAAGGCGAATACGAGCATTAGGGCAAGTGCAACGATTCCAAACTTCTTTATCTGGGACATGTTCATTTTCAAGCTCCTCTTTCAATTCAAACAATGCCCCATAATACCTTATTTGCTCCCATCGGTCAATACCCTCTGGGTGTCCTTGTCGAATAGGTGGATTTTATTGCAATCAACGGCAATCTGCATGGACTCACCTGTTATCACTTTTGTATGGGGTGGCACTTTGGCGATGATGTTTCTTTCACCCTGCTTCGCATATACATAAATCTCTGAACCCATAAGCTCTGCTAGATCTACATTGACCGTCAGCACTCCTGTAGTGGGCTGATCCATGTATACCGGCTCTAGATGTAAGTTTTCCGGGCGGATGCCTACAACTATAGATTTTCCCTCGTATGGTGCAAGGGTATTGTAGGACAATCGGCTGGGGAGAAGGGGCAGGTCAGAATCATCCACACGGACGACATAGCGGTCTCCCACTTTTCTCACTTCCCCATCCATGAAGTTCATGGGCGGTGTGCCGATGAAACCTGCTACGAATAGATTACAGGGACTGTCATATAAATTTTGAGGTGTGTCTACCTGTTGGATGAAACCGTCATGCATGACCACAATACGGTCGCCCATAGTCATGGCTTCCACTTGGTCGTGGGTGACATAGACGAAAGTTGTCTCCAGCTTCTTATGCAGTTTCGTAAGCTCCGTCCGCATAGAGGTGCGAAGCTTTGCATCTAGATTAGACAGTGGCTCGTCTAAGAGGAATACAGCGGGATTCCGTACCATGGCACGACCTAGGGCAACACGTTGCCGTTGTCCGCCGGAGAGAGCTTTGGGTTTCCGCTGGAGCAGGTGTTCAATGTCCAGAATCTTCGCCGCTTCCATGACCTTGCGGTGTATCTCATCCTTTGGTTCCTTGCGCAGCTTCAGTGCAAAGGCCATGTTTTTGTATACGGACATATGGGGATATAGGGCGTAGTTTTGGAACACCATCGCGATATCCCGATCTTTGGGCGCTACATCGTTGACCAGTTTATCTCCGATGTAGAGTTCCCCCTTTGTGATCTCTTCCAGACCCGCAATCATACGCAAGGTGGTGGATTTCCCGCAACCGGAGGGGCCAACTAGGATGATGAACTCCTTGTCTTCGATCTCCAAGTTGAAATCGTTGACCGCTGTGACATCGCCGGGATATACCTTGTATATGTTTTTCAATGAAATTTCAGCCATAGAACTATCTCCTTCTATAAATCAGAGTCATGTGTGCCTAATGGACAATCCTCAGTCCGCTTTGCGGACAGCTCCTTTAAGAAAGGAGCCTAAAGGGCATTTTTCTTAAAACGGGTTCTCCGTAGGGTATGGTAAGTGTTTTGGTTGATTGTAAGAGATTTTTGGCACACCCAGATAGGTAAACACATCAAACAGCGCACGCCCTACATGACCGAATGCTACAGCGCCGTGGTGGGGGTAGCGGTCTGCAATCAAGACATGGCGGTAGAAACGGCCCATTTCAGAGATTGCAAACACACCAATGCCGCCGAACGAGCGTGTGGGGACAGGCAAGACTTCGCCTTGGGCGATGTAGGCCTTTAGTCCGCCATCTGCTGTGCCTTGCAGGCGATAGAATGTGATTTCTCCCGGTGTTATGTCACCTTCTAATGTGCCTCTTGTAATATTTGGTACACTGTTTGGTTCTAGCAGACGGTGCATGATGCGCTGGTATTTGAGTTCTCCCTTCGTCAGGCAGCAGATGGGCGTGTTACCGCAGTGGAAGCCCATGAAGGTATCTGTGAGCATATAATCAAATTTGCTCTTAATCTCACTTTCATACATGTCTGCCGGGACAGAGTTGTTGATATCTAAGAGCGTTACCCCGGCGCCGCTGACACAGGTGCCGATATACTCGGACAAGGCGCCGTAAATATCCGTCTCACAGGCTACAGGGATTCCACGGCTTGCCAAGCGACTGTTTACATAACACGGAACAAATCCGAACTCCGTTTGGAATGCAGGCCAACACTTGTTCGCAAAGGTGACATAATCTCGACTTCCCTTGTGCTGCTCCGCCCAGTCAAGGAGTGTGAGTTCATACTGGGCAAGTTTCGGTAAAATACCGGGCATTTGATTGCCTGCACCTAACTCTTTTTCCATATCAGCAATTACTTCCGGAATGCGCGGATCATCTCGGTGCGCCTGAAATGCAACTAGGAGATCAAGCTCAGAATTTTCTTGGATCTCCACGCCCAAATCGAAGAGAGGTTTAATCGGTGCATTACATGCGAGGAAATCTTGGGGACGCGGGCCGAAGGAGATGAGTTTGAGTTTTAATACACCGATCACAGCACGGGCAATAGGGACAAAGTCTGCGATCATTTGTTTTATGTCAACTGGTGTGCCGACGGGATAGGCCGGGATGTAGGCTTTGATATTACGGAGTCCCAGATTGTAGGAGCAGTTGAGCATTCCGCAATAGGCGTCTCCCCTAGCGCTTATGAGCTGATCGGCGGCGTCCTCAGCGGCAGCGACGAACATGGTGGGGCCGTCGAAGTATTTTGCCAGTAAGACCTCCGGCGTTTCGGGACCGAAGTTGCCGAGGTAAACGACCAAGGCGTTTACACCTGCGGTTTTTACATCTTCCACGGCTTTCAGCATATCCGCTTCATTCTCCACCGTGATTTTGCAGGTATAAATGTCGCCATAGGCTTCCGCTACGGCATGGCGGCGTGTTTCAGAAAGTGCGATTGGAAAACAGTCTCTTGAAACTGATATGAGACCTAATTTGATTTCTGGTATGTTATGCATGATGTGCCTCCTCTTCGCTTTGATTTTGCTCTGCTAGTTTTTCATACCGGTCATGACGATGCCTTCAATCAGATACTTCTGCCCGAAGATGTAGATTAGGAGGCCTGGGATTATGGACAGGACTGTTGCTACCATAGTTAAGTGCCATTCTGTGCCGTAGGAACCTGAGAATACGCGAAGTCCCATTGCCATTGTGTGCAGACTTTCATCATGCAGATAGACCATTTGGGTAAGCAGGTCATTCCAGATCAACATAAAGATAAATATTCCAACAACCATAATGGCAGGTTTCATCGATGGGAGAAGGATTTGCACTAAAATACGTAGTCTGCCCGCTCCATCGATCATTGCCGCTTCGTCTAGCTCCTTCGGAAGGGTCAGGAAAAATTGGCGTAAAAGGAAAATGTTAAATGCACCGCCGCCGCAGATCCATGGGATTATGAGTGGCCAGAAAGTGTTGCTGAGGCCGAAAAAGTTTGTAAACATGATAAATAGTGGGATCAGGGTTACAACAGGCGGCAGCAGCATAGATGCGATGCAAAGCCCGAACATGAATTTCTTACCCCTGAATCTAAGCCGCGCAAAAGAATAGGCGCACAGGATAGCGGTGCTGGTACCCAATAAGACTGCCGGGACTGCGATAATAAAGGTGTTACGCAGATAGAGGAAGTAATGGAAGCGTTCCAAAGCCCTTGGGAAATTGGAAAACACCCAACTCGTCGGTAAAAAGCGCATGGAGGGGACTTCATGCAGGTGCATGAGGGATGAGCGTATGATCCACCAAAGCGGGAAGAGGGCAACTAAGGCCATCACCATCAAAATGCTGAATGTAATGATTATGGATGTTTTCCTGTTGTTTAAAAACACACCGACCATGTGCGCGATCGGGAGACAAATGAGGGGTAGAAAGATCAGGGAAACTCCATAACCAAGGGTATCTGTCGCTAAGAATATTAATATTCCGATGCCTATAAGGCTGATGATTCCAAAAATGCCTAACAAATGCATCTTCTTGATTTTTGCGCTATAAACAAAGCCCAAAGCACCTGTGGCGCCAAGAATGGCGAACAATAGGATCAAGTACGTGAAAAATACGGATACCGTACGCCCGTCCGGTAAAAACTCGGCAACCTCCATATCCGCAAAGGCTTCTGAGGGCACCATGGAATCGATTGCGCTACGCAAATTCGTATTAGCTGTATCGACTTGCTCTTGGGTGGAAGCTCTGTCGTTTAGAACAGTTCTAGCAGTAACAAGGCTCTCTTGCAGGTTCTGCCAGGATTCTTCCGTCCACATGGGCACGCCGTCCAAGTTTGCGTTGATTGTTCTTGCCTCGGTAATTGTATTATCTAAGTAGAATGTATCGGGAAGCCCTATACCCAAGAGACCCAAAATTCCAAAAACAAGACTGATGATTGCAGCTAAAATAAAGAGCACGCCCACAATTCTCAAAACCTGTTTTCCCCGAGTAGGAATGACTCGTACCAGCTCCGGTGGAGCCGCTACTGATGAAGGCGAGTTCATCATGCCGGACCACCTCCTTCATAAAATAGCCAGCTTTTTGAAGTTGCAAATAGGATAGCTGTGAATATGCCAATCAGCACAAACAGTCCAAATGATACCGCGCCGGCACGTCCTAAATGTCCGCCGCTAAATGCGGTCATGTACCATTCAAATGCCACGAATCTAAATGACTGCGGTATTACCGTAGCCCCGGCTTGACCGCCGCCGGCTAACATGAGGGAAGGCACGACCACTTGCATGTGTGTGATTAGACTCATCAGCATATTATAGAAAATAATCGGAGACATACATGGTATGGTTATTTTCCAAAAGCGTTGCCACGCATTTGCCCCGTCTATTTCAGCCGATTCAAGGTATGTTCGCGGGACGTTTGCAAGCCCTGCCATTTTAATGACGATAATGTTTCCGCTTGCCCAGACAGCGATGATTGCGAGCGCGGGAATAATGGTCGTGTTGTCCAAAAGGAAATGTACACGGTCGCCGCCAAACATGTTGATGATGTTGTTGATCACACCGTTATGGGAATAGAGGAGGTTAAAAATCATCATCGTGCTTACAACAGGGATGATAAAGGGTAAGTAAAACACTGTTCTGAAGAATGTTCTGCCCGGTATCTTGCGGTTGAGCAAAAGGGCTATAATCATAGAATATACCATCCCCAAACCAACGGTCAGGAATGCATATATAATTGTCACCCGAACGGAAGCCCAAAAGGTTGAGCCCGGTGAAAAGAGATTGATGATATTTGTAAAGCCCGTAAATTCCGGTGCAAATGGGATTTGCCAATCGAACAATGAAATCCCAAATACCGCCGTAAGGGGGATATATGTCATAAAGGAGAGCCCTAAAAATGCGGGTATCAAAAATATCTTTGCTGTCCTTGCCTCTTCTCTGGCAGCTCTTCCGGGTCGATCATCTATTTTTGCAGATCCATGCAGAAGCAGCACCGTCAGGATCAAAGAGATAAGCGGAAACCACATAAAATTGAAGCCATCGAAAAAGAATAAGGCAAAAACTGTGATCGGAATCACGATCCATAAATCTATTTTTCCCAAAAGACCTAACAGTGCTCCTCTTTTTGGCGTTTTTCCGAAGAGGATTGCCATGCAACCGACGGCAAGCCGAAACGCGGCAAACATAAACAGGAAGTAAAAGAAATACGGCATAACTCTTTCTGGCATGGCATAATTCCGAACCGAGTTTAAGAACACAAACCCTCTTGGCATATAGCCTTCTATCAGTTCGGCACCGCTTGCGCCAACTACAGCGATAAAAATGGTAAGAGCGGAAGAAAGGATATACAATACACCCACCGGCCTTAGAATCCCAATCGCTTTGCGCGTATCTGTTCGGGTTTTGGCTTGCATTTTGGTATCCGGTGCGCCCATATACACACAACCTTTCTTTTTGGTTTTTTTATACTATACTTGATGCCAAGTTGCAGTCAAGAAGATACCAGTCTGCGCCCGCCCGAAAAATCGCGCGGGCGCAGATGTGTTACTTTGTGTTTGATCCGGAAGGTTGCGCGTGTTTTATGCGCCGATTGCGCTGATGAAAGCAGGTCTGGCGGCTTCTAATGCTTCTTGTGCGGTTTGGTCACCTGACCAGACAGGGGCTAGTGCGGTTGCGAGTGCAGGTAGGAACGCATCGAAACCAGGTACCCAGTGCCAGGCAGCAGACACTGCGTTTGTGAGTGAATATTCGATAACTGCGCTTTTGAAATCTTCAAAGGGTGGGTGATTTTCATTGTCTGCCCACTCGCGCATCATGGCTTCGTCTCTATACCAGCTCTCATAACGTGGCATCCAGATCCCACCTTCAATGAGGCTCCAGTTGTTCTCAGTTGCTGCAAACCAAGCAAGGAATTCCGCCGCCGCTTCCGGATGATCTGAACCTTCGTACTGAACGGCAAGGCCTGCTGTGGCAATTGTAACGCTTCTGCCCATGCTTGGCAGAACGCCAACGCTGTAGTTCAGACCGTGATCATTCATTGCATCATCCAGCCAAACACCGATGGACCATGAGCCGTTTACAGCCATCGCTACGTTATGCTCAAGGAACCATGAATCAATGTTGCCATCAATTGAGCCCCAACGGGGCATTACACCATGGACAAGATAGAGGTCGGCGATTCTCTGGATCGCTTCTGCTGATTCAGCTTCGTTGATGATCACATTTCTCCAATCGTTCGGATCGAAGAATCCGCCGCCATTTGAAAGTGCCCAGACTTCTAGCTGGAATACGGCGGGCTCAAGGTAAAAACCGTATTGTTCAATATTATTGCGGTCAAAGTTCGAGCTGTGTGCATTGTTTCCATTTGCATCAATGGTCAGAGTCTTTGCGATGTCTACAAACTCATCCCAGCTCCATGCGTCTGCGGCTGTTTTTGGCGCGTATGCAACACCTGCTGCATCAAACATGTCTCTATTGTAATAGAAAACTAGCTGTACAACACAAGATGAATAAGCTACAACTTCGTCTTCCCAACGGAAGGAGATAATATCCCGAGGCTGCTCTCCAACAATCGTCGGCGCTGTGATGAATCCAGCTCTCGCCCAGTTGATGGCCATCTCTTCTGTCATAAACCCGGTGTCTGGAAGTTCACCGGCTGCTGCCAGTGTTGTGAGAAGCGCTGTGATTTCGTCACGGTCTACCGGCCATGGCTCAACGATGATGTGGGGATGTAAGGCGTTGAATGCATTGAGTGTGTTTGTGACGTTTTCGATTTCCATTTCGTCACCCCAGAACATGTAGGTGATGGTGACGGGCTCATCCCCTGCAGGTGGATCGGTGCCTGGCGCTGGTGTGTCGGCTGGTGCAGGAGTATCAGCTGGTGCAGGGGTTGGGTCTGCGTCATTGTTGCCGCAGGCGGTGAATAATACCGCTGACACGAGTAGTAGGAGACATAGGACTAGAATTCCGCTGCGTTTTACATTCTTTTTCATAAAATTTCCTCCATAATTTTTTTGAGACGCCTGTTTTTACAGACCATCCCTTTTATAATTAGTTGCATCCTCCGATGCAATGGGGTACAAATTTAGCTGTCTGTCGTAGTGGGGATATACACCCGCATTTCATTCTCGCCCCGGTTGGCCCATAAGAAATAGGGGATCAAAGTCAGCTCGCTTGGGATAAGCTCTGGCTTTTGCTCTGTATAGAGGGCAGCGCCCTTTTGCTGATACCGATAAGCAGGCATGGAAAGTGCCACAACTTCTGGCAAAAGCCCCTTGGGCGGTGAGATCTCTGTAATGGGGGCGTCTTCCGGGAGACGAACTGCACCTAGACAAGGACCGTTGTCCACTTGCTCCATACAGTACACAAGAGGCCCCCGCATAATCGCGGTGCTTCCGATATTGTGCTGTACTTCGGTTGCGCAATAGATACGCTTTGGATGCATGTCAAACTTGACTTCTATCAGATCGTCATTCCAATCATGGTTAAGGATAAGATATCCGTTTTCTGCTTCCAAGCTAATCGTTTCACCGCTGTGCAAAATCTCACTAATCGGCGCGTGATGTGGACTCCGCAGGTAGAGTTTGAACCGTCCGCCGGAGACTTTGAATTGTGCATCACTGCCATAGGGGTAATCCGTTGTCACCTCTACCCTGCGTGTGCCATCTTGCGCACTGCCTGCACAGTATAGATTCACATAAAAAGCAGCATCCGTTCTACCATAAGCGTATGCACCGAGTCCCATTACCGTCCGGGCGAGATTGGAAGGACAGCAAGCACAGTCAAACCATTTTTGGCGGACCGTCTTTACATGACTGTAATTGGGGTTGACACGAATTCGATCCGGCTCCACTTGGATGGGGTTTACATAAAAAAACTCTGTTCCGGAAATTGATGTCCCGGAGAGGACGGAATTATAAAGGGCCAGCTCCATGGTGTCGGCATAGCGCGCTTCCCCGTGCATGGCGTTCATTCTCTGACAGAACATCATGAGCCCGACAGAGGCGCAGGTCTCACCGTAGATTAGATCATTGGGTAAGTCATATGCGCCGGTAAAGCGCTCTCCCCATGCTACGGAACCGATTGCACCTGTAATATACATCTGCTTTGTGGTGATGTCTTCATAGAGGGCGTCTAAGGCTTCGCTGAGTGCTGTATCATTTAGTTCAGCGGCGAGATCTGCCATTGCACTGTACATATACACGGCACGAACTGCGTGTCCAGCGGCTACACGCTGCTCCACAGGTGGGATATGCGATTGGGAGTAGTTCCAATCGAGGGGGGTGATTTCTGGAAAGATTTCCTTGTATTTCAGATCTTGCCTTTCTGACTCAAAGTAATGAGGCTCTTGTCCCCGTTGCTTGATGAAATAGGCTGCGAGTTCCAAATAGCGTTTTTCACCCGTCGTCTCATAAAGTCTAAACAAGGCCAGTTCGATTTCCTGATGACCGGGATAGCCTTTAATCTGTCCTTCTTCTAGACCGAACACAGTGTCAATGTAATCTGCAAAGCGGATTGCGATATCTAAGCATGCCCGCTTTCCTGTCGCGTCATAGTAGGCAACCGCCGCTTCAATCAAATGCCCTGCACAATAGAGCTCATGTCCATGCTGTAGATTTGTCCACCGGCGATCCGGTTCTTTGACGGTATAATACGTGTTGATGTAGCCATCCGGCTGTTGGGCCGCGCCGATTAGAGCAATCGCTTCATCAGCCAAACGCTCTAAGTTCGGATCGGGGTAAATCTCTAAGGTGTATGCCACAGATTCCAACCATTTGTAAAGGTCGCTGTCTTGAAAGCACATGCCGTAAAAGATGCCTTGCTTTTTTCCTGATGCAATTTCAAAATTTTCGATACAATGGCTGCGCTTTGCATCCGGAATCCGGTCGTTTAAGGCTTCCCACTGGTAGGGAATCACTTTTTCGTGGATTTGTTTCATGTATCTATTCCAGAATGACCCCGTGATGCGCACATCTTTCAAGGGAAGTGGTCTAATTTTTTTCGTTTTCATGGAAATCAGGCCTTTCTAATCGTTTTTCTGAATGGGTAAAAATTTTTAAGGCAATTAGAGCAGAAACAAATTCTCGCTGTACATTATTGTTCTAGCTTGATTTCCATAACCGCACAGGCTGGAATTTGGAACTGTAGTTGATCGTCGTTTATTGTGATGTCTGTAAAGTCTTGCGGTTTCACCCGATCCGCCGCGTCAAAGTCATTCCGTGCGTCTATGGCACCGGTGAGGATCCGCGCCTGAACGTTTTGGATGGATTTGCCATCTACTTGACAAGAGATATCCTGTGCCGTGTCTAGGGAAAGATTTGCCAAGGTGATGTGAATCACACCGGCCTCGTCCTCTGAAGCGGACATGTGCAAATCTGGAATTGTATATTCCTCTGTACCGATGGTTTGTGCTTCCACAGCGCTGTGTAAAAGTGTGGCATTTTGGTGTCCTTTGTATAAGTCAAACACGTGGTATGTCGGGGTTAGGAGCATTCGCTCGCCTTGAGTGAGGATCACGGCTTGCAATACATTTACTGTCTGGGCAATGTTTGCCATCGTAACCCGGTCACAGTGGGAGTTGAAGATGTTCAAGGTGACTGCCGCCACAAGGGCGTCGCGCATGGTGTTTTGTTGATAGAGAAAGCCGGGATTTGTCCCCTCTTCCACATCAAACCATGTCCCCCACTCGTCTACGATGAGACCTACATGTTTGCCGGGATCAAAACGATCCATGATTCGGCTGTGCTCTTTGATTAGCGTGTCCATGCGGAAGGCATCGCTTATGGTGTGGAAGTACTTTTCTTCGTCAAAACGCACAGCACTGCCGCGGCCTTTTGGGCCGCCGGGAGATGTGTAGTAGTGGAGGGACAAGCCGTCCATCTTGACATTGCAGCCGTCTACAGGACCGTCTATGTACATGCCCTCACAGTGGCAGGCGGTCATGAGTACTTCTGTCCAGTTGTAGTCATCCCGATTTGGACCGCAGGCGATTTTGGCGATTTTATTGTCGCCGTATTCTCTGACATAGGTCTGATAATGCCGATAGGCAGCGGCGTAATATTCCGGAGTCATGTTGCCGCCGCATCCCCAACTTTCATTCCCTACGCCAAAAAAGGGGATTTCCCATGGCGCTTCCCTGCCATTCTTTCTGCGTAAATCTGCCATGGGTGATACGCCGTCAAAGGTCATATACTCGACCCATTCGCTCATTTCTCTGACTGTACCGCTTCCCATATTACCTGATATGAATGGGTCACAACCCACTTGCTCGCAGAGTTCCATGAACTCGTGGGTTCCGAAGGAATTGTCTTCCACCACGCCGCCCCAGTGGGTGTTGATCATGGTTTTTCGCTCTTCCTTGGGGCCTATGCCATCCATCCAATGGTATTCATCCGCAAAACACCCCCCCGGCCAGCGGAGTACGGGTGCTTTGATGTGTCGCAAGGCCTCTACCACATCTTTACGCATACCCTTTACATTGGGGATGGGAGAATCTGTGCCCACAAAGATGCCTTCGTAAATGCAACGTCCCAAATGCTCTGAGAAGTGTCCATAGATGTTCTTGTTGATCTTATCGCCCTTTTTTCCGGCGTTGATAACAATTTTACGCATAACAATCCCCATCTTTAAATCGTTTAAATTTTTGCAACCGTATCGCGGATTACAAGCCTTCCCGGAATGACCACATTGCGGGTCTGCTCCTCGCTGTTTCCGGTACCCAGTTGCCGTACTGCCATTTCTGCGGCGGCATATCCGATGCCGTTGAGGTCGATTTCCGCAGTGGTCAGCTTTGGAAACACGAAGGATGAAACCTCTCGATTGTCAAAGCCCATCACCGAAATATCTTCCGGCACACGGAGTCCTGCCTCTCTGATGGCGTCCATGGCGCCGATTGCCATCAAATCGTTCATGGCAAATACGGCGGTGGGGGGCGTCTCTTTCTCTTGTTCCAGCAGATCTTTCATGCAGGCATAGCCGGATTCTCTCTCCCAGTCACCGTTTTTTACCAGTGCGTTATCGAGTACCAGTCCCGCTTCTTTGACGGCACTGTGGATCCCCCGCATCCGCATCTGAGCCGGAGATGTGTGGGCAATGCCTGTAATTACAGCGATCCGTTTGTGTCCGGAATCAATGAGGTAGCGCATAGCCTCTGCTGAGACCAGTTCGTTTTCATATGTAACAGAGCAGATATGTTCATCGCTTGCGGTTGAATAGGCAATGATGATGGGCTTTCCCACATCTGTAATGATCCCGGAAATGTCTCGATCGAACATCCCCACATAGATCACAGCATCCACTCTCGCGCCGAAGGCCAAGAGAGACAAGGCCTTGTTGATCTTATCCGTTTGTTGTACAATTTGATCATATTGATTGAATAAACTATCCAGCATACGCAGATCATTGAGGAGGATGTTATAGTTGTTCTGTTCTACATATTCGGATATGCCGTTAATAATGCTGGATGTTGAGAAACCCATGATATCCTCAACCAATACACCGATGTTATTTGTCTTCTTCATACGGAGGCTTTTTGCCACTTGGTTTGGCTGATACCCTGTTTGCGCAATCGCCTCTAAAACCCGTTGCCGTTTTTCCGGCATGACAGATTTTGTGCCATTAATTACATAAGAAACAGTGGCGGTTGACACTTCCGCTATTTTTGCAATATCTTTGATGGTAATGAGAGGTCACCGCCTTATGTTTTTAAACGTTTAGCTGAGGCAATTATATGAGTTTCCTCCTTCCTCTGTCAATACTATTTGGGAAAGATATCTAAGGATTTTGCTTTTCTACAAAATTCAGCAGCATCTCTTGTGCATCATTTCCAATTTTGAAAAAGCTGGATACAGTTCGCCCCTAGGCTTCTTTTCCAAAGGAGCTGTCCGCGAAGCGGACTGAGGATTGCCCTTTGTAGATTTTGCAGAAGATCGAATCCGACCTTAGGCTTCGCCTGCCACCTCCTTTGGAAAAGGAGGCTTTTGGAACGGCGCCCCGAAGGCATCGCGCCCTACAATGTCACCCCTGAGATTTGTGGGGTAGATTTCTGACTTTTGGTGTGATAAAATGATCACAGGATGGCCATTAGGAGAGATATCATGTTAGAGAATACGCTTTTACGGCGGTTATGGAACACCAATCAGCATACACGATTCCATCTAGTACCGCAGATATCTCTGCTCGTGTATTTAAACTGGGAGCTATTGCGTCTACCACGTCGGCATGAAATGTGACGAGTCCTATATTCCAGTGAGATGGTAAGCTGCCCACAAGTTGCTTTAGCGCGTCCGGTGCTAGAGTTTCGGGATCGTTCCAACCCATGGAGGTGCTGATGTCAAGTAAAACGATTAGCTCAGGACTTCTCGTATCATTGGTACTTACACTTAGGGCTGGCTGTTGGAAAACGAATATGGCACATAGCATGAATAAAAGAATCCCGATCCTCTTCCCATGCTTTTTCACGCCCACACCCGCCATTCTATCTGCATTTTCAATAATGAGAATTACCCGAATAAACAGAGAATCCCCTTTATTCGCCGAGGTGTTTTTAAGAAAAAAGCCAAGGGTAAAAGGGGGGTTGCAATATTACTCCACTTCTTAATAATCTGGGTGAAAAAGCTATAGCTTTTTGTAAGCTACTATAGTAGCTTACAATCCAAATCTGAAGAAAGTGACTAAGAGTCCAACAGGTTTCTCTTTTGAATTTGGATCATTGTACAAGCTTTGTCGAATGCTGTCAAGTTTGGGGAGCCTTGATTTCACTGTGCTGTGCGTCATAGGAGGACAGTTTACGCGAGTGGAGCATAGTCTCAGTAAAATGTTATGGCAACTAGATAGCTTATTAATGCTCCTGTTAATAAAGTATCTCAAAGCCGATTTTCAAAGCATTCTTTTATTCAATACTTCGTGTTAGTGATTGACATAAGTTGGCTAAACATATATCCGTTTTGAAGTTCGAAAATTTAGTCATTGCTCCTAGTTTATTTGGCGTACCACAGGGCATTCTGCTAAATTTTTCCATCTACAGATTTTGCCTTTTCAGAGTGCTGAAAGTCCACTCTGTGGAACTTTTTGCTCCACTTGAAGATGCCGTCAAGACAAGAACGGAAGGGGAAGGGAGCTTGGTCTCGGCACTCTAATACACCGCATGTATTGCTGCCTGTTATATCCAGATCTTCAAAAAAGACTGGCATATTGTGAGTTCACAATATGCCAGTCTTTGCTATATATTTGAGTGTATGTACTGACGGAATTATTACTTCGAATCCGTTTTCTTTTTTTCGGTTTTCACCTTCTGCAAAGCAAGACTTTCAAGCACAAATGCACGGCCTGCATGATCTAAGGCTAAGAGATCAGACACGATTTCGCCGACTGTATGACTTGCATCAACTTTTTTATTCAATGCATCTAGGTTTTGCATTGACTTAGTGCGCCCAAGGATATAGTCAGTGGATACACCGTAAAAGTCCGCGAGGATTAAGAGAGCCCGAATCGGTAGTCCAGAAACTCCGCTTTCATAACTTGAATATTGTTGTTGTGTAATTCCGAGCAACTTTCCCAAAGTAGCTTGGCTCAAATCTTTGTCTTCTCGAAGATCACAAAGAATTTCAGAATAAGTCTTCATACTTCCTACGCTCCTACTTTTATAAAAGCGTAACACAGGAAAAATAGAACCTGCCGAGGCTGATCATTCCGTCCACACGCTGCTATTCTGGCGGCATTGGCAAGCAAGAATGGCGCCATAGCGCGCCTCGTTTTTGCTCGGTTCACCGTGCAAAAATATCTGAGGGGTCATCGCTTGATGTCCCCTCGATTTAAGCCGCGTTGCGTCTGCTGTGATCCGAGTATCATCTCGGCATTCTGTTCAGCGGTCAATATCTCTCGCATGAATTTCCGCTTGGGATGATACTCTTTGTAGAGCCTATTCCGATCTGCGGCGAGGGAGGCATATTCCTGCTTTAGTGCCACGATAGTAGGCAACATTTTCAGCCCCAAGCAGATTGTCAGTGGTGCTGAAAATGTTGCCGTTTGCAGATTTCAAAATTAGTCATTGCCTCTAGTTTCTCCTGTGTTTCCAAGGTATTCTGCTAAATTTCCAGCCAGACTTTTTAGCGCTCCGGAGTACGTTATAAAAGAACGCCTGCTGCACAAAATTGTACAGCAGGCGTTCTTTCTACCGTACCTTCTGCTCCTGTTTCGCCTCAAATACCGGAATTCCGTCTCCAACATAGGGCTTCCCGTCTACTGTAATCTTGTCCCCTTCTACACAGATTTGTAAGCCCTTCCAATCCACAGTGTAAGCTTTCAGCCACTCTGGGAGATTCGGTTCTATATAGAGCTTGCCGTCTCGCAACTTCAGCCCAAGGAGTTCTTCCATGGCAACACGCCAGTACCAACCGGAGGCGCCTGTGTACCATGTCCAGCCCGCGCGCCCCAGATGCTGGTCGTTTGCATATACATCGGCTGCCAAAACGTATGGCTCCCCTCTATAATGCTTCGTGCCGTGATTTGCAGGCAGCATGGCTTCTAACATGTCACAGCCCAAATCGGGAAGCCCCGCTTTGAAGGCACCCATAGCGAGCCAGAGACAGCCGTGGGTATATTGCCCGCCATTCTCTCTGAGTCCCGGTGCATATCCTCTGATATATCCGGGATTTGTCTTGCCGTTTGAGAAAGCTGGTCTGAATAGACGGACTACTTTTGCCTCTCGGTTGAAGAGATGCTCCGCGGCCTTTGTGATCGCTTGTTTGACACGCTTTGGATCGCTATATCGTGTCATAGTAGAGAAGCCTTGCGCAATGGCATCTATTTGGCACTCTTCATCGTCTTTGGAGCCTAAGGTTTGACCGTTGTCATAGTAACCGCGGAGATACCACTCGCCGTCCCAGGCTTCATTTGCGGCTTTGCCGAAACGCTCCGCCTCCCCGGCGTAGTGGTCGGCACCGTCTTCGCCAAGGCGGGTACAAAGGGCACTGAATCGCTCTAGCACATGAGCTAAGAACCAAGTGAGCCAGACACTTTCACCTCTGCCGCCTGCACCCACCAGATTCATGCCGTCATTCCAGTCGCCTGTCCCCATGAGGGCTAGTCCGTGGAGACCTGTGCCTCGTCGAAGCACCAAATCTAGAGCGCGCTTACTATGGTGAAAAATAGATTTTTTGAGTTCACTCACTACAGGCAATTCATAACGCTCATGCTCCCCATCTTCCAAGATTGGTGAGTGGATATAGGGCGCTATCTCTTGGCAGATGGACGTATCCCCTGTTTTCTCCACGTATTCGCAGAGGACATATGGCAGAAAGAGCAGATCATCACTACAGCGGGTCCGCACACCTTTGTCTGCGATGCCGCTTAAACCAGATGGATGCCACCAGTGTTGGACATCTCCCTCTTCAAACTGATGGGCGGCGGCTTTTAGAAGCATGCTTCGTGTGATCTCCGGCGCCAGTGAAATGAGAGCTGTCACGTCTTGTAGTTGATCTCTGAACCCATATGCGCCGCCGGATTGATAGACGGAACTCCGCCCCATCACACGACAAGCCAGAGACTGATAGAGTGCCCAGCCAGATAAGAGGTGATCAAGCGACTCTATCCCTGTCTGCACACGAATGCTGCCGATGCGCTTCTCCCACCAAGTGCGTGTTTGTGCAAGGATGCGCTTTGCTGTGTTCAGATCTGTGAGCAGGAGCAGATCATTTACTCCGCTTGTTCCAGTAACAATAGCCAGCTCGGGATCTGCCGGATAGACAGCGTAGAAACAGGGGTCTAGTCCCGCTCCGGAGCGGCGATCCAGATCACGCCCGGCCCAAGAGCTGCGATCACAAGTGTAGCCTTCGGGTTCTTTGCTTGCTACCAAACTGAAGGTCAGTCCAGGAAATTCGCTGTTTGAACCGTTTTGGGCGCTCATGCTCTGCCCGCCTGCTGATGTCACCACGTAGGCACGGTTTTTGTCATCTACGCCGAGGACAAGCTCCGCGAAGTAGGCGATCTTGTCATCGGGACGCAGATTGCCTTCTATGAGAAAGACCCGGGCCTCGGTATCGGCTGGCACAAAGGCTGTGACGGTCACGCGGCTCTCGTCTATCTCCTTCTCCCAACGGGCAAAACCGAAACCGTAGGTGATGCGACAGTCTAGGCCGTCCGCATCAGCGAATAGTGAGATTTCGTGGTCATCACGCAGTAAAGTGAGGCGCTCTACACCCCTAGTCTCCAGCGTATCATTTCGCCATGGCGTGATCTTGTTTTCACGGGCGTTTTGCTGCCACATGTGCCCGGTTCCGCTGTCGGTGGCGATATAGCCATAGCGATTATTTGAAAGCATATGACTCCATGTGTTGGGCGGGAGGTTGCCTGCAGTCTCGATCACAACTGAGCTGTCTTTGTCGTAGTGGACTACGGGACTTTCGCCCATCTGTACCGAGGGTGGCTCTCGCTTCGGCGCAGATTTTTCTTTGTGGATGCGGGTCTCCTCACCCTCCCCATCATAGAAGACGGCAGAGGCGGCTAGAATCGCTGTCCAGTCGCTGCTGTCATCTATGAAGTGGATGCCCCCTCTGGTGCCTTTAAAGTGTTCCAAGCCCATGGCAGTAAGCGTATCACTTAAGCCTGTATGAATCGGACGGCGGTAGTCTCCGCTGTCGGCAATGAGAAACACGAGATCATATTGCAAGCCGCATTGGTGCAGGAAACTATGGTGGCGGATTAGCTTCTCCGCTGATTGTAAGGCTTCCTCCTTGATTTTTGCTGTAACAAGGGGGATATCCCCTGAGATGCCATGCACCCACAGATCTCGCTGCCCGCCGGATTGGGGTGTGACATACTTCCCTCGCTCCGCCTTGCCGTGGAAGGGGTATATGAGGCTTGATATCATCGCCATAGCCTCGGTTCGTTCCATGTGGTTTAGGCCGAGGGTTTGCGCCCGGTGTTCGATGAAGCTTTCGGTCTCTGCATATTTCCCGGGTGATGCGATTCTTCGAGCCGCTTCGACGGTTTCATCCCCTTGCTTCCCCATTGCGAGGGCAAATGTGACAGATTCCGTCCCGCCCGCCGGAATTTCCAATGGAATGCGGGTAAAGATGCAGGGGTCTAGGACGGTACCCATGGTGCTCTGAGATTCCCGTTCTATGGCAGCGTATAGGTCAGAGCGCCCTAGAGCGCTTTCACGAGAGGTGTCGCAGGTGAAATCTTTTGTCGCGGTGAAGGCCAGATAGGCCTCTGGCTTTATACCATTGCTCCGGCGGCGGACTAGGATCGTTTTGGGGGATTGGGCGGATATCGAATCCGCCCCTACAAGTTCGGTTTCCATGGAGAGTTTTGAGAATGCCGGATGGGCGAAATAGTCGGCGGGCGGAGCGATGGCTGGCTCCAGATAGCAGATCAGCTCCCCCGTTAGAGCTTTGTCGCCTTGATTTTGCAGGGTAATCCTGCGCGCTTCACCCAGCTCGCTTTGAGAGACTGTGATTTCTATGGTGCTCTCTAAGCCTGTTCGGCTCATGGTGAGTTCGGCACGCTCTCCTGTGAAGCGAGCACGATAGTGTGCATCGGCGTCAAAGTCTGGACTTGCTTGGAGAGGGATTATGCCGCGCTCTGTCTTCCAATAGAAGCCGATCCCCTGCACCTTGCCGTCTTGGCGGGGCTCGAATCGGGCGATCATAGTCTCCCCTGCCATACTGCGGGTGTGACCAGTCTCGCTTACGATCACGTTGTAGGCGCCGTTTGAGAGTACTGTCATCGCTGGATGGAAGACGTCTAGTTCCGCATATTCCACCGACCAAGTGTCCTCTGTTAGGCGTCTTGGCTTTTCCGGCACCTCTTGGGGAGGATTTCTGAGGGTGATCCCGCCGATGGGGACTTTTTCCTGTAACAGCTCCCGATAGGCTGACATGGCACGGTCCCGCATGAAGCGGGTTTGCATGGCATTCTCTGTGAGCACATTGCTGATCGCAAGGAGGCTCATGCCCAGATGATGCACCATGAAGGTACGCACGACTTGACAGTCTCGACCGGCGCGCCGAGTGGGAGTGAAGTCTAGCGCTTCGTAAAAGCCGTACTTGCCCTTGGCATCGTATTTCTCCAGACGCCGCAGGTTACTGATGGCTCCTTTGAGATCCAGAGGAAGCGCCAAGAACGTAGAATAGGGGGAGACGACTGTTTCTTTTGTGATTCCTAAACGACTCATTGAATTTATCCGACCTGCACATCCGAAGTCTAAGTGGCAGCCTACCGTTATTACATATGATGTTCGTGTCAGTCTGGTTTAATCGCAAGGAGGAAGGTCAACCCTCAAGCAACTTCGGCTGAAAAAGGAGCCTATGTTTGCTGCAACAAAGCGGCAAACATAGGCTCTTTCTTATAGATGCTTTTCTTAGGCAGTTATGCTACTCCCGGTAGGTGATATCCATGCGCAAGGTATCCTCACCGAAAATTGTGGCGGATGTGCTTTGTGCGGGGATGCAATCTACATTCTCATAAATGTGCATATTGAGCCTCTGCGCCTGTGTAAACGGAATGAAAGTAAATATCATCGTAGTAAGCAGTACAAATGCCGCTAAGAGCAGTACCATAGCAAGGGTAAGTGCAAGCGCGATCTGTTGTTTCATTGTTGCTTTCATCTCCATCAACCTTTCTGTTTGTAATCATTAAGCGCCGCTTCAATTCGTTAATGCAATCGTTCATTTTTTCTCGGAGCAACTATTCCTTGCAGTGACAGCACTTTTCGACATAAGCGCCGGCTTCTTAATGGACCTGTTAATATTCCCCTATAAAATGCCAAATGCGAATGGGGAAAATTCCCATTCGCATTTGTATATAGTTGCTTTTAACATATCACACTTATCTTGATTATGCAAGCATTTTATTCTTCAGATTTTTTCTTCTTTTTGAAGGTCAGGATGATAGATGTTCCAAGTCCGACTTCAGACTCCATTTGGACGCTCCCACCGCAGCCCTCCATTATACTTTTGACAATGTATAAGCCCAAGCCTCGCTCATCAACCCGCGCGCCTCGTTCAGCCGTTGTTTGATAGAAGCGGTCAAAGATTTGCGGTAGATGCTCCGGTGCAATGCCGCATCCTGTATCGCTTACCCTTATAGTGAGCGTGTCATCCCCTAATTCGGTCGTCACTGTAATCCCGCCAGATTCGGTATAGCGGGCGGCATTATATATGATATTATCAAATACACTCCAGATCTTCGTGGGGTCACTGTAGAGCAAGACATCACCGCTGGGGCCAGTTACATCGAGAGATAGGCCTAGGCTTTCCAAATAGTCACTATATTGCATTTGGATATCTGACAACAGGCGGTTCAAAGGAAACCATACAGGCTGATATAAATCTTTGTTATTGGCGGCCTGCATACGAGTCACTTCGATCAGGTTTTGAATCAGACGCTGCAGATCGAGGTTTTTATTGTAGGCAATCCGAATGTCCCTGGCATAATTGGGGTCACCTGGGGCAGCGTGGAGCAGTCTTTCGATGTTGACACTCATTACAGTAAGAGGTGTCTTTAGGTCATGAGAAATATTACCTATCATTTCCCGCATGAGTTCTTGTGAATGAATCGCTTCCTCGTTTTCAAGTAAATCAAATTTGAACAAGCCGAAATATACAGCTACACTAGCCGAAGCGGCTAGAAACAGGCTAATATATTTGCCGATCAACGCACCAACCAAGAGCGGGAGCACCGCGGAAATACCGGGGATAATCGCACAGCCGAGCAATATAGATAATCTCTTCCTTTGCTCTACATTTGAATAAAGTATTTTCCGAATTAAAAGCGCTACAGACATTGCCATGCTCGCGAGGGGTGCCAGAAGTACCAAGAAAATCAAAGGTCCGTAGGTAACACCCCATACCAGAAGCCCATCTGCTCTGCCGCCGGGGCATTGGTATATGTCTGGACACAGATACACACTTGCATAGATCAGAGCGTGGAAATTCGAAGTCCATACCAGTACAATCACAATAGCGGCACCGATAAAGACTGCGACATTGAGCAACTTGGGTAAGCGCTTTTCACAATATTGTTGCGTAAACATCAAAAACATGGGCGCTGCGAGCTGTCCCCCGAAGGCCACAATCCGTCTGCCAATCATGCCGCCATCTACAGTGGTCGCCATGATTTCAAACATCTCACCGGCTATATAGATAAAGCTGAAAAACAGAAACATGACAAACAATTCCCGCTTTGTACTCTTCAGCCGGGTCAGAATGGTCAGCCCCATGACCACCATGGTCAAAAGAGCGGCAATGTGAAGGATGACGGTAATAATCAGAAACATATTATGCGCCCCCATGCGGTTCGGGCGGTATAATGTAGTAGCCGGATTTGTAGTTGTTTTCAATCGTCCCGATATATGACTCGGCAAAACTGAGCTTGCGGCGTAATTTCGAAATATGGACTGCCACCGTGCCAATGTCCATGCTGTTGGGCCACAGGGTTTTGAAGAGTTCCTCTTTTGAAAACACCTTTTCCGGGTTCTCAAAGAGCAGCATGAACAGAGCAAATTCCTTTTGGGATAAAAACACATTCTTCACCGGTGTCTGGATCATCCGGTTTTCCTTGTCAATGTAAACTTCACCAACTATAATCTGCCGTTCATTGCGCTGCTTTCCGTGACGCAAGAGCACGTGGATGCGAGCGGTTAGCTCCTGTAGGCTGTAGGGTTTTGTCAAATAATCATCGCCGCCATTCATCAGACCCTCTACTTTGTCATTCGGATCATCTTTGCAGGTCAAAAAAATCACAGGCGTGTCGGTGACTGTGCGTATGGCTTTACATAGTGCAAATCCATCAATATCGGGTAGCATGATATCCAATACGATACAGTCATATTGTTTTTCATTTAGACGCAAGATCGCTTCCACGCCTGTGCCGGCAGTTGTCACATGAAATCCCTCTGCCGTTAAATGCAGCACATTGGCAGCAAGTATTTCAGGGCAGTCGTCTACGATTAGAATGTTTGACATTTCCCATTCGCCTCCCGATCATTTATTTTTACGTCCCAGCGTGGAAATTTGATTCTTAATGAATTTGTTAATAATTCCCCATAGAACGCCGAATGCGAACAGGAAAGCTCCCATTCGCATTCGGTATTGTATCATGTTTGATTTGATTATGCAAGCAGATTCCTGCATCTAACCTGAATGTGCCGTCTGTGTTTACAGATGCTTGCCCTGATAGAAAATCTTTTTCCGCATTGCGTACACCACTGTGCCTCCCATGCACAGAAGTCCTGTAATCAACAAGACAATAAAGATTGCAATCTGTCGATCGTCGCCTGTTTGCGGGGATCCGCCGTTACCGCCGCCACCTTGATTGCCTCCCCCACCTCCGCCTGGTGGCGGTGTTGGTGTTGGGGATGGTATCGGTGTAGGGCTTGGCGTTGGGCTTGGTGTAGGTATGGGACTTGGTGTGGGCGTGGGCGGTGGACTCGGTGTAGGCGTAGGGCTTGGTTCCGGTGGTGGAAATGGTGGAACCGGAGGACGTGTCGGGGGCGGCTGTGTAATGGGGGTGTAGATGTTTCTAATCAGAATCACTACTTCGCCAGCGGGATTCGGCAAGACATAAGGCCGGATCGGCAAGGGGCCTGGGCTTACTGTCCAAGTATAGCCCGGCGGCGGTCCATAGTTTCTCTCGTCAATGATGTATACACCGGAGGCGATGTCTGTCAGGATAATGCCGTTTGGATTGAGCGCGGCTTCCACGTCAAACACAAGTACAGGTACCGTTGGGTAAAGTGGAGTCGTAACCAGAATCTCAAAGTCCGGCAAAAGCTGCCGCACTTGCGCGTCTGTCAGTCCTTCGAATATCTTACGGATCCGCAAGCTGTTGGCAACTGCGGAAATCGGCGTATTCTGGACAGTGACAAAGTCGGATGTTTGGTTGATATAGTATCCAAGTGCGCTTTGGAGCGCTGCAATATCAGTGGCAGTAAACGCAGGATTTAAAGTGAAGAAGGTATATGGCGGGTCATTTAACACGTATCCATAGGGCGGCACATCTTCGACCAGTAAGAACAGCAAATTGTTGGTGGAGTTTAACCATTGGTTGCTCAAGGTCGCTATGCCGTTTATATCGGTTGTTTGTTGGTCAATTTGCGCGAAGTTGAAGACCTGACCGCCTGTCCCGTTTATTTGCCGCGGAGGCAAAGGCGGATTCGCAGGGGGGATGTAGGGAGGTATATATGTGGGCGGCCCTGTTGACAGGTCTGTTACATAGAGGGTGAACTGGGCACCACTGAGCAGATTTCCTGCATAGTCTCGCTTAAATGCTGTAAGATTCACACGGCCTGCACCAACACCTATGCCCGCGCCACCAACTGTGTAGTCGCTTTGCTCATCCCCGGCCTCTTCTCCGAAGATGCTTATTTGGTTGCTGATCGTGTCTGTGACATCTTGACCCAGTGTAACCAGAGCATCATATGTGATTCGGACTGGTGTGCGATTTGGTATCACAAAATCGATCTCATTCTGCCCGATGATGTTCACGCTCCACGCCACACTGCTGTTAAAGCCAATGATATATGGCTGTTCTACCCATATACCGTTCCATATACCGCCGACCTGGGTCTGGGTATAGATTGTGATGGTGTCTGTGAAGAAGGTCATATTGGTGAGGACATCCTTGGCTGTGACGAGGGGCGGATTTGGATTCGTCCCATCGCTGAACACGGTGCTACCGTCTGGGTTTATGACGATGTCAACATGAATGCGGGCTGAACCCGGTGCTGCCGGTGTCATGGTCTTTGAAATCTTTCGTGGATTATAGGACACTGTGGCATTGGCTTCAAATGTGCAGGCATCCGGATTTACCGATATGGAGGCAGTGTTTTGTATATTCAGGATCGGAGTGTCCGGACTTGGATTGATTACCGCCAGTTGATAATGGACTTGGAAAGTATGCTTCTGGGCGAACCAATCCGGCACGGCTCCTATGGACACGCCACCCAGTTCGGGGGTAGTATCAAATTGCTCTAACTGGTTTAGATTCACAGTAAAGGTGTTGCCGGATACAACTAGGCCGCTTGGCGGTGCGAAGATGTCTCCGCTGATCGTGTCCACAATATAGAATGAATCCGGTACATACATCAGCCGGGAGTCAAATGTGTCTGTGAACGAGGGGTTTGAGCCCGGCCTGAACAAGGGAATGGGGTTATCGGAAGCATCAAGTCGATCGGAATAGCCACCATTGATTGTCACTACATAGTTGAACAGAGCCGGGTCGGCTGTGGGCGTACCTGTCTTAAAGATCGGCCAAGAATCATTTACGCTTGCGCTACCGACAGAGTTTCCAAGGGAGCCTAGGCTGGGATCGCCGTAGCTGTTGATCAAATAGAGGATATTGGACAAACGGGATCCCATGTTATTCTGGAGCCTAGAGATTGCCGTGTCACCCGGTGTGGCGCTCATTAGCACCTCTAAGTCGATTGTGTATGTGATGGTGAGGGTAACCGCTTGGTTAAACTGCCATTCTGAGGCAGCCGGAGCCGGGATTGTGGTGCCTGTTGTGCCGAAATATACGCGCCAAGTGTTTCCGCTGACGATTGGGTCGGTATGATACAAGGCGACTGTGAGATCTGCGGTGGTCGTTGTGTCTGTTGCCGTGATCTGCAAACCAATGGGGGTATTCGGTACACTAGCGCTACCGGGTAGTATTCCCAATGTGTCGTACAGATAGAGCCGTTGCCCCATCAGGCCAGCAGGCACATAGACGGTGATCGTATAATCCACCCAGTATCCGTTAGTCGGGTCTCCGCAGATACCGGATGTGTTTTTTGTGATGGCAACCGTATCCGTAGTGATTGGCACCCGTCCGCCGGAGTCGAAGCCTTCTCCGTCTGGAAAGGTGATGTTGACATCATTCTCAAATACAATTGAAGGCATGCCCGGATGCGGTATTAAATTGGTCGGAACGGGCGTGACGTATTCAATCGTGATCTGGTAGATCGGGGCGGGGGATGCCGGCACTTCAAATACAAACTGATTGGCGGTGAAGACGCTAGGAGGAACCATATCAAGAGTACCTGACCAGACGTTAACGCCATTATCGTAATAGGTAATATTGATTTCAGTAGCTAGAGGAAATGCTAAGTTTGCATCGAGATCGTCTGTTATCGTCCCGCCATTCAAAACCGTCGAGACGCCATCACCGATTGTGATTTCCCATAGGATCGCGTCACCGGTTTGGAGCGTCCCATTCTTTGTTATGGGAAACACTTTTCTCACATGGTCAACGGTATTATCTTGCACAGGAGGAACATTCGTGCCATTGACCGCTACGAGATTCTCTATTTCAAAATCGTAAACCATTGCACTTGGGACAAGCATCGGATTGTCCGCAATCAATTGTTGAATGTTGAGGTGATATCTGATCGTGATAAAGTCGCCGGGATTGAGCACTAAAGTTCCAAAACTGTATGTAAACATAGACGGAGTAGGCCAACCTACAGTCATAAACTCCATGGTTCCCGGCGGCATTCCCACTCTGTTTACTTGGTAAGTGAACCCTAAAATTGCGTTATTTCCCACTATGGTGTTACCATTTATCTCCGGTGCATCGTTCAGGTTAATGCCTGTAACCGGCCCTCCTAATGCCATGATTGTAATCATGTAATAGATCGTTTCCGTATTGGGATAGTATCTGGAGGACTTGTGCATAGTCAAAGACGGCGGCGGATCGATTGGCGGGTCGATTGTGACGATGATGCCATTGCCGAAATCCAACTGACCGTCGGATCCGCCGGTCAGTTGCGCGTAGATATCGAGGGTGAGTGTCACATTGGCGTAATAGTCAATGAAGTTGACACCGCCCGGTGTTGGGTTGCCATTGGTGTCAACATTATCAAACCATACCTCAACCAGTCCGGTAGTACTGATTGTATACCAACCAATGATCGCATTTGTGTCAGGGTAGTAAATCGGTGTTTGCAAAATTGCACTGGGAACTGTGAGGTCGCTGGGGAGCTGGAAAATCAGTCTTCCATCGTCAAAAGGCGGGTTGCTATTGGTATATTCCATTTGCAGTTGTGATGTTTCCGCAAAGGCGATTCTGAACAAATAGGTATTGCCTATATAAGTAGTCCCTCCAGGTAGTATCTCTACTGGAGTGCCGCTGCTTGTGTCATACATTGTGACGCTGGTGAGAAAATCACTCAAATCCCAAGATGTGCCTGCTGCTAATGGCAGCAGGAGATCCGCCATTTCTATTGCGAGAGCCTCATCTTCCTCGATCATCATGGCGATTATAACGCCATTCCCAAAATCCAGACCGCTGTCCGGGTCTTCTGTAAGCTCTACGACAATTGCGAGGGTAAAGCTCACATTGTCATAATAGTCAATAAAGTTGATCACCTCTGGCATCAGGCCGCCATCTTCTAGCGCTTGGACCTGATCGCCCTGATCCTCTTGTATGTCATCAAACCACACTGTGACGAGGCCGGTGGTATCGATCTCATACCAACCTATAACCGTGCTTGTATCAGGATAGTGAATCGGCGTCTCTGAAATCGCATTTGGAATTTGAAGCGCACTGGGGAGCTGATAGAGCAATACATCATCCTGATTATATGCAAGTTGCCGCTCCGCCGTCTCTGCGAAATCAACTATAATTTTATATATGCTCCCCGGATATAGCACATCGCCGCCGAGGCCCACAAGTGTCGGCGTGCCTCCACTCATATCAAACATCATGACCTCATGGACAAAGTTGCTCAAATCCCAGGAGATGATTGGCTCCTGAGGTGCCTCCCCCGGCTCCGCTACTCCATAACCGGGCAAGAGTGATACCATGGAAAAGACCATAGCAAACATAAGTAAAAACGAAACCGGTTTTTTAATGCGGGAAATGAACATAAGACCGCCTCCTCAAAACATCATACAAATAATGGTTCGAAAGCCAAGGGTTCTCCGCCAGTCCTCACTTTTGGAAATGTGCAGACAGATTCCGCGATTATGTCTACCATTATGTGGTAAAACTTGCCAAAAGTCAATAGTTAAAGTTTAAACAGGAAAAATATAATAGAAATCACAGGCTTTGTGTCGATTTTGCACTCCGCTCTAAAGCTTTTTCTCCAAAAGTATATCCATGCAGATGCTCCTGCATGGATATACTTTTCGCGTTATTTAAGCAAGCTCTATATTATGATTTCTCCGATCATCTTCCATTTGTTGAATCTACTCTGTATTTTTGCTTCACTGAAAACAAAGGGATGAAATTTCTTATAGAACTACAATCGTCATCCCATTATTATACCGTTCTAAGTCCTCATCCTTCCGGAGGTCGGGACAAAACCGGAAGGCTTGCCGGGTTCCCTCGTGGAAGATGGAGAAAGCCTCGCCGGGTATAAAATCTCGAATCCGGCCGGTTTTCCTCTGATCCTCCAGATACTGCCGCGCTGCCTTGCGGATTTTTCCACCGGTACCTGTGGAACCATAACCATGGATGATCTTCACTGCCCCTGCCCCCAGCTCTTTGCCACTGCGTATGTGAAATGTAACACGTTTGATTGCATCCGCTGCCGCGGGCAGGTCGTCTTTGATATTGACCTCTTTCAAATATCCACCCATTGCTTTGTCTCCTTTTGGCCTACATTCTATGGACTAGTATATATCAGGTCTTACAATTTTCCAAGGATAAGTTCCTCTTGATTAAAATCGTACAAAAAGGGATAGGATTTATACACATCATGTACTGGAGGTGTGTTTGATCCCAATGACGCAGAAGGATGGCAAAAATGAAACCTTCGCCAACCAGTTTTGGCTGGATTATCTCAACGACTATCTGTATGTCCATGCACTCATTACAGAAGCCGAGCGAAATCAGATGAGCTTCTTAATATCACAGAAACCGAAGGCTGGAAAGTAAGAATATCTGCCATATTTTGACATCTCTTTCTTCCATCAAAATATGCTAAAATATTATGTACTACAAGCCAAGGAAGGTGATGTCTATGAAACCGATTATACTAGAATTGCACGAGATGCGAGAAAGGTTAAAAGCCGCATCTATTCGAGACATTCCCCTGTATGTTACGTATTACGCCCGGGTTTCAACTGACAGTGATGACCAGCTCAACTCCCTTGAGAATCAAGTCTCTCACTATCATGATCTGATTCATCGCAACCCCAATTGGATACTCGTTGAAGGATACATCGACGAAGGCCTATCCGGCGCTTCTGTGTGTAAACGTGAAGCGTTTCAGCGCATGATTACAGATGCGGAAGATGGGAAGTTCAACCTGATTCTGACAAAGGAAATTTCCCGCTTTGCACGTAATACATTGGATAGCATCCACTATACACGCAAACTCCTCTCTTCTGGTGTTGGCGTTCTTTTTGAGAACGATAACATCAATACCTTTGACGGCGACAGCGAGCTTCGGCTTACGATCATGGCAAGTATTGCGCAAGACGAACTGCGCCGCCTATCAAGCCGCATTACCTTTGGACACCAGAGGGCAATCAAAGAGGGCAAAGTGCTGGGATGCAGCAGGCTATATGGATATGATTATGTTAACAAACGACTGCGTATCAATGACAAGGAAGCCAAAGTGCTTCGAGAGTTGTACAAGTTATATGCTACGAACGAGTACAGCTCAAAACAAATTGCACAGATATTTTGGGACAAAGGATATCGCAGCCGCTCTGATACGCGCATCGCATCTAGTGTTTTATGTAAACTTATTTCCAATCCGAGGTATAAAGGCTACTATGTTGCCGGTAAAACAAAATCTGTCGATATCTTCTCAAGGATAGATGGCAAGAGAAACAAAGCGATCCCACAGGAAGAATGGGTCATGTATCGGGATGAAAGCGGTGAGGTTTCCCCCGCTATTGTGAGTGAGGAACTCTGGGAAAAGGCAAATGCGGTCTTGCGGCGCCGTAGCCAGGCTGTAAAGCGCAAGACGGGAACATACAATCACGCCAACCTGATGACAGGGAAACTCCTTTGCACACACTGCGGAACCACATATCACAATCGGAAAGACAAATCTGGTGAAAGATGGATCTGCAGCAGTAAGATCACAAAGGGCGCGTCTTCTTGTCCGTCTTTTCGCATCAAAGAATCAGAATTAGTCGAAGTTTTGCTTGCAACATTTCATGAGACAATCTTTCCCACTGAAGATGTTACCCAGAGATATGTCAAAATGTATCAGTCACTAGATCGGGATCAGGGGTTTTCTAAAGACATTGCAAAACTCAAGAAGAGAATCGAGTTTGAAACTAAAAAGAAACATAAACTTCTGGATCATAACACAAAGGGAGTTCTGTCTGACGAAGACTTCGCCTCCATGATGGCTAACTGCCAAAATGCGATTGCTACGGCACAGAGTGCGCTTTTTGAACTTGAAGAACAGCTTGGATCCAAACAGGAGTTTGAGAAGCATATAGAGTCTCTTCGGGAAAAGTTACAGGAGATCAAACATGATGTAAAGAGCGGCTCTATCACAAGAGGTTTTGTGGAGAAATATATTGATACAATTTATGCAACACCGATCAGCAAAGACTGTCTGCGGATTGAGGTCAAATTGTTTACCGGGGAGACTACAGAAAAATACTTGTCGAAGGTCAGAGAGCGCTTTATTGAAACCGCTCATGTTCGTTTAGAAACGAATACTTCTCTATTCATGCCCCTTTTTAGCGCAAGCCGCTGTACGCCGTGGGCTTTATAACTATAGTTGAGCGCTGGATCAAATGCATAGAAGGCGCTTTCTGATATCCCCCAAGGTGTGCTCCGTTTCTTTTGGACGTGGATGCAGAATTTGGAGCTCTCGTAAAGCAGGCTGTCTTTGTAGCAGGGCATGAGCAAATTACTCATCAAATACTCAAACATGGTACCCGACCAACTCGCCATACCGCTGTATTTGTCTTGGTTGACAAGGGAGCGTCCCAGTCTGCGCCAGTGGCGGGGTTCTACATCTCCCCTAGCGATTGCGATATAACTTGTCTGTCTGGCCTCGGAGGCAAGGAGGTCATACCAGCCCTCTGTTGCTGTGTTTTTCTCCAAGTCCCAGCCGATGTGGAAGAGACCGCGCTTTTTGTCATATAGCTTGTCGAAGGCCATCTCTTGGAAGAGTTGATCCGCTCTCTGGGCGAGTTCAATTTGTCCCATCTCATAGAGTCCCTCTCTCAGGACAAGGAGACAACCAGATAGGTTGCCGCTGTCTACCGCCGAGACGTATACGGGACGCAGGGGCTTTAAGCTCCGTGTGTCGTACCAGTTGTAGAGGTGACCGTTCCATTTTTCCATGCGCTCCATGGTGGCAAGCATGTTTTCAATTATACCTAGAGCTTTGTGAGTTGTTGTAATCCCCAAATCCATTGCGGCGAGAGCTGAGAGCAGGGCGAGGCCGATATTCGTGGGGCTTGTCCGATGGGCGATTCCTGCTGCCGGTTGTTCCTGCCAGTTATCCGGCGGGAGGTAGTGATCTTCAGGGGCTATGAGATCTTCAAAATAGCACCAAATATCGGCAGCTTGTTCCAAGAGATACCGCTCGTCTGCGCCTGATACATCTTGCTTCTCCTGCCGCTCACGACTGAGGTAGAGGGCGTAGAGAGGTGAAAATAGCCACGCGATTCCAACAATCACTTTGAGAGGTGTGTTTGAAAGGAAGATCGCGGCTAGGGCTATGAGCACGGCCGGGAACATTTTGTAATAGTGATGGAGCACCCCTGTCCCCGTTTTCGCCTCGGCATCTGCGGAGGTAACCCAGGCGAGCATATTGCGCTTGGTAATAAGCATCCGCCAGAGGGCGGTCAGGGCTCCGCTTAGTGTGATATAGGCATGGTAGGGCAGGAAGATGAGACAACTCACCGTCTCCAAAAATCCGCCGGCAAATCCCGCGATAATGGTGGAGTGATAGCGTTCACGGCGCTCTAACTCCTGCCTAAGCATCCGCTCTGCAGAAGAAATGAGTAGTCCCGAAAGGGGTGAGAGCACCGCTATGACCCCTGCCCAGAATAGGCTTCTGGTGGAAATGAACATGGTAGCAAGTAGGGCAAGCATGGTAAACACCGGCACCATGCTCCGGCGGAGATTATCGAATATCTTCCAGCGATTTATTACATTCAGCGGATTTTTCACCCGGCTTCCGTCTGCTCTTCGCACACGTCCCGAGAGCCATGCTACAGACTGCCAGTCACCCCGTGTCCAGCGATGCATCCGGGTGAAGTAGCTGAGCACTTTGTAGGGATAGCCGTCTGTCAGCTCTACGTCCCCCAGATAGGCCGCCTTGAGATATGCACCCTCTAGCAGATCATGGGATAGGATGCGGTTTTCCGGGAAGGTTTGATCTAGACAGACTGAAAAGGCATGTACGTCAAAGATTCCCTTTCCGGCAAAAGAGCCTTCACCGAAGAGGTCTTGATATACATCCGAAGCCGCTGATCCGTAAGGATCTATCCCCCCTTGGCCTGCAAAGATTCGCGTGAACTCCGATCGGCCTGCGGCACGAAGATCTACACCGATGCGGGGTTGCAAGAGGGCTGTCCCCTCTCGCACGATGCCTCGGGTTTCGTCAATCACCGGCGTGTTCTGTGGATGGAGCATGGCGCCGATCATCTCTCTGGCAGAGCCTACGTTTAAGCGGGTATCCGCATCGAGGGTGATGAGATATCGTACGCCTCCTAGTTGGAGATTTGACTGCGCCGCCACTTGCAGCTTGTTTTCTTTGCCTGTGAGCAAACGTGTCAGCTCTAAAATCGCACCCCGCTTTCGTTCCCAGCCCATATATCGTTTGCTTTGTGGATTATAGATGCGTTCTCGGTGGAAGAGGAAGAAGTTTGCATTATATTTCTTGTTTAAGCCTTCTAGGGTGGCAGTCGTCCGATTGATCCAAGTCTTCGCGTCTTCCAGCACGGCATGTTCCGATTCAGGGAGGTCTGCAAGGAGTCCAAATATCAGATTCTGCCCGCAGTCCCGGTTGGCTAGATAGTATTCCTCTAGGCGAGCAGCGGCGTCTTCCCCTGCTTGTTCACTGTCTAAGAGCATGGAGATCACACATAGAGTTCGCCCCTTCGGCGGGACACCTTCTTTGAGCGCCAGACGCGGCACATGGCGGGGTCGGGTGCTTTTGATGACGAGAAAATCCGCCAGATTTTTGATAATCTCTGAAATCGGCACCACAAGTAGCATTGCCACCACTACACTACGGAGGAGGGCACCCACAAAGAGGGCTAGAAAAATACTCCCCACCACAATGCCGCCAATATATACACTGCCCCGTTTGGCACGTTTTTGCACTCCTAGAGGGTGGGTGAAGAGATAATAGCCCACATGTTCACTCTGCCCCTCGCCGTTTTTGGCGAGTTCTAGCACCTGGCTTGCCACCTCATGTTCTTCCATCTTATTTTGCCGTGCCAGATGAGAAACCTGTCTGCGATATCGTCCCCGGGTCTCTTCATCCATATGGATATAAACATCCATGGGATCAAGGCGCAGGATTTGCTCGGTTTTGCTGATTTCATCCAAATCCTCTCGCAGATCTAAGCTCGCCAAAAGGCGCAAGGAGGTGAACACCTGATTCATCTCCTCTGCGAGACCGTCTACTTCCTCTCTCTGTAAACTGAGGGATAGGTGTTTGAGTTGTGCAATCAAGGATGCCTGTATGGCTGGGACAAGGAGACTCACCTCTCGCTCGCTCAGAGGACGCGCTTTCTGTACGCCATCAAAAAAGGCGCTGATCCGACTGGGTGTCACTTCGCCTCCCGATGCTTCTACTAATGCGCGGGTCAAGGCGATGAGAAAGGCGCTGTCTCCCCCCCGCCGCAACTTTTTACTGGTTTGCAGCTTCTCTGCCGCTTCCCGACCCTCTCTTTCGGCAATGTACCAGTTATCCAGAAGCCACTCCGCCTCTCTGGGGACGCTTCCCTGCTCTGCCGCCGCTTTTTTGTGGCAGGCTTTGATTATGCGCAAGTCCGCAAATATCCGCCGCGCTTCTTTCCGGCCGTGGATGCAGCCTATGAGGCGTAACTCTCCCGCTTTCTCGCGTCCGCTTTCTCTTAGGGCACTGAGGGTGGTATCACGTTTTTCTTCCATGGTATGCTCCTCTTTATAAAAAGACCGTAATTCTGGGTATTTTCCCCACAGGAACTTGGAAATATTCACTTGACAAATAGATGCAAAGCGAGTAAAATATCGAAGTATAAAGTGATTTCCCTTTACACGGAGGTTTCTCTATGGAAAAGCAAACCGTGGAAATGGCGCTGTTGTTGGACTTTTACGGGGAACTGCTCACAGAAAAGCAGCGCAGCTATATGGAGTACTACTACAATGAAGACTTCTCCCTAGCGGAGATTGCGCGGCTGGGCGCTATCACGCCCCAGGGTGTACGAGATGCGATCTTACGGGGTGAGACGACTCTGCGGGAAACAGAAGAAAAGATCGGTCTCATGGCACGGAGCCATCAAGTGGCGGATGTGGCAGACCGGGTTACAGAAGCGTTGAAAAAGATTGAATCCCGCTTCAACACAGCGGAGCTCACTCCCCTGTTTGAAGCGATTTATCGGGACTTAGACACATTGCGTTAGGAGGTGTTCCTATGGCTTTTGAAAACTTAGCAGATAAATTAGCCGCTACCTTTAAGAAACTCCGCGGCAAAGGCCGCCTCAGTGAAGCGGACATCAAGGAAGCCATGCGGGAAGTACGCTTGGCGCTTCTTGAGGCGGATGTTAACTTTAAAGTAGTCAAAGACTTTGTCAAAACCGTCAGTGAGCGGGCAGTTGGCACGGATGTGCTGGAGAGCTTAACTCCCGGACAGATGGTTATTAAAATCGTCAACGAAGAACTCACAGCTCTTATGGGCAGTGAGAATACGAAGATCAACATGGGCTCTACCTCTCCCACCATTGTCATGATGGTTGGTTTGCAGGGTGCCGGTAAAACTACAAACACGGCAAAGCTTGCAGGTCTCATGCGGAGTCAAAATGGCAAGCGCCCCTTGCTTGTGGCTTGTGATATCTATCGTCCGGCGGCGATTAAGCAGCTTGAGACTGTGGGAGAACAACTGGGTCTCCCTGTCTTCCAAATGGGACAGGCAAATCCGGTGGATATTGCCAAAGCGGCGATTGCCCATGCGAAAAAGCATGGCAATGACATTGTCTTCCTCGACACCGCCGGTCGGCTTCACATTGATGAAGCCCTCATGACGGAGCTGAAAGACGTCAAAGCCGCCGTGAAACCTGCTGAAATCCTACTCGTGGTTGACGCCATGACCGGGCAAGACGCGGTGAGCGCCGCTACTGCCTTTGACGAAGCCCTCGGCATTGACGGGGTTGTTCTCACCAAAACAGACGGTGACGCTCGGGGCGGTGCTGCCCTCTCTGTCAAAGCTGTCACAGGGAAACCGATCAAGTTTATCGGTACCGGTGAGAAACTTGACCAGATTGAGCCCTTCCACCCTGACCGGATGGCCTCTCGCATCCTCGGCATGGGGGACGTGCTCACCCTGATTGAGAAAGCGGAACAGGCCTTTGACGCAGATAAAGCGGAGAAGCTTGCGGAACGGCTCCAGCAAAACAAGTTTACTCTCACTGATTACTATGATCAGCTTGTGCAACTGCGCTCTATGGGCGGTATTTCTGAACTGGCGGGTATGATCCCCGGTGTAGACGCCAAAGCGCTCTCTGGTGCGGCTATCGATGAGTCTATGCTTACCCGAACAGAGGCGATCATTCTTTCTATGACCCCCCATGAGCGGGATAATCCGTCCTGTTTGGCCTCCAGCCGGAAAAAGCGGATTGCGAAAGGCGCTGGGGTTGAGGTAGTGGATATCAACCGTCTCCTTAAGCAGTTTGAGACTAGGCAGGCCATGGCAAAGCAGATGTCCGGCAAGGGGATGGCACGTGCCATGAAGCGGGGTGGCAAAGGCGGCGGTTTGCTTGGTGGACTTGGGAACTTGTTTGGGTAGTTCGTAGGGGCGGATTTGATATCAAACAATCCAATGAGTTAACTACTGGTTCCAGTATTAGCTATATATTATTACAATTCCAGGAGGTGAATGTGAGATGGTAAAAATCAGACTACGCAGAATGGGTGCAAAAAAGCGGCCTTTTTACCGCATTGTTGTGGCGGATTCTCGCAG
>Ga0123352_10000583_pt1 | contig 44547 bp, 41 predicted proteins | sample TergutLab28metaG_FD_89700 | JGI IMG/M metagenome (GOLD analysis project Ga0123352, IMG submission 89700) | Labiotermes labralis P1 segment gut microbial communities from Petit-Saut dam, French Guiana - Lab288 P1 | ecosystem: Host-associated > Arthropoda: Insects > Digestive system > Gut ... | reverse complement strand
TAGCCCAATTTTCACCCCATGCCCAAAGATTACCACTAGTATCTATAGCTAAACTATGAGAACCTCCTGCAGAAAGTGCACTAAATGTCGTTCCTATCATTATTTGTATAGGTGAATGTCTATCTATTCTTGTACCGTTGCCAAGTTGACCAGCCCAATTAGCTCCCCATGCCCAAAGATTACCACTAGTATCTATAGCAAGAGTATGATCCCTACCTGCCGAAATATAACTCCATCTAACCTGCATATGCTCCGGAATCGGCAAAACTTCTTCTACTCTTGCCTCTATAGTCATATCTCTAGATGGCATAGTAAATGTAAATATATAGTTAGTGCTAAGTAGTATCTCACCTTCAAACCAGCCTAAAAACCTTTGAGTAGTACTACCTATAGAGGCTGTATGCCTTACTTCTATCCAATCGTCTCTTAAAAAGTAACCGTATGTTCCAAATCCTAGTATATAGCCGTTAATTACATCCAATCTATATGTATCTAACCACCAATAGTGGTGTCTAGCCTCTAAGCTAACATCTCTAGCAGGCATCGTAAATGTAAAGGAATGATTAGAATTAACTCTTTGGTCATTCTCGTACCAGCCAATAAAAAAGACTGTTGAATAAGGAAGATATAGCGTAATGCGTTGACCCTCTCTAAATTCTCCGCTAGAAAGTCCTGCTTGAGTAATACTACACCATATTGCTCCGCCTGTTACAGTTAGAGTAAAATAAGGAATTGGATTATATTCAAACTTAGCTTCTAAAACTTTATCCCTACTAGGCATAGTAAATCTAAAAAATCCTAGTGAGCTAACTCTTTCGCCGTTTTCATACCAGCCTATAAAAGTATGCCTAACTGGCATTGATGCTGGCATAACCGCTACGCTTTGCCCCTCCCTAAAGTGTCCGCTATCTCTACCCGATATTACCGTTAGATTAAAATATCTATGTGGTTCTACGGTGTCAATATAAGGGCTATCAGTACAAGTAGTATCAGTTGGATAATAAGGAGTTGTTGTTTGCCAGCCTGGGTTAGATATATTAAAGCACGCAAAAAGAACTATACTACAAAGCATAACTAACAAGCTAACAAAAGCAATTTTAATAAAATAATTTTGCCTTCTTATCTTTTGATTTTTAGTTTTTTCTGTTTCTTGCATTGTAATTTACTCCAAGGATAAATTAGCATCAATATTTTAGCACATAATACTGCACACCTAGATATTACAATAGTTTCACTATTTTGTCAAGAGTTTTTTATAGGGAGATTTTAAGGAAACTTTTTTGTTTGTTGCTCTGCTTCTATTACTAACACAAGTCACATCCCCATTTTGTTGCAGAAATAATTTTTTTTATTAAGTTCGAGCAATCGAAGCATTAGCCCCTTACAATTAAACAAAAAACCATTTTACTTAATTAAAAAGCCAAGAAAACTAATTTTCTTGGCTTTTTAATATTCTAATCATAATAAACCGGCTTTGCATCTTGTTTAACTTTACCTTTTTTAATAAGCAACACACTAATTATAAATACTACTAAGGATATTACGGCAAAAGCTGCGGTTGTAGTTATAAACCCTAACCAATGCCCCATTGCTCCGCCACTCCAAAAATCTTGGAAATATTCTGATACATAATACAGCGGAAGTCCCATTGCAATATGCCTCATACCGTTTGGTAGCTGGCTTGGACTTGGACCCATATTACCGCCTAGAATTGCGATAGTAAAATATAATCCCATTATTATACCAAAGGTTTTACCCATTTGTCCGCAAAGTGATGCAATTGCGTGGGCTAATAAAAATAAACTAGCAGAGAAAATTAGAAAAAACACAATAAATATTATTGCCGAAATTGCAGTCGGTACCGTTATATCTAATACTATAAAAAGCACTAAGCTATACACTATCATAGCTATTACAAGTGCCAACATTTGTGCTATTAGCTTAGCCACTACCATTGTTTTATCGCTATATCCAAATAGCTTAAAACGCATAACTGAACCCGTTTCTAACTCGGTAGCATAATTTGTAGCGTGTCCCATAAGCATAGTAGCCAGCGGAATCATAATGCTCATAGATAAAAACATTCTTGTATGAATACTGGCTCTTAATATATAAACTCCGCTCATATATATATAATAAGCTCCGTTTATATATTCAGCGTTACCGCCAAACACAAAAGCCATAAGCATTGCCATACCTATAGGAAATACGATACCAAATATAAGCACAAAGATATTACTGGATAAATTTACTAATTCATACTTTATAAGATTTAAGCTAAGTCCCTTTTTTGTTGAAATATTAGTTGAATTGTGAGTTATTGTTTTTGTATTTGTCATTATATTTCACCTCTCTCCCTAAAAGATTTTACAGCGTTTACAAACAGGATTTCTATATCCTTATTACTACGCTTAAAGTTGATGTTGTTTGCCGTTAAAACTTGAGCCAGTTTGTTTTCTTCCGCCTCTTTGCTACAGGTAAACGCTAGCAAATGCTTAGGAGCACCTATAGAATTAAAGTCTTTCGTCGCCTCGATATTACTAACCGTATTAGCAATAACATAAACAACATTGCCACAGTATTTTTTAAATAATTCTCTCACATCACCAAAATCAACTACATTGCCGCTTTCGATAATAAGCAGCTTATTAACCAACTTTTCTAACTCATCATAGTAATGCGATACAAAACATACTGTGCTATCGCTTTTAGCATACCAATCGCAAATTCTATCAGTCAGTTTTGCTCTGGCTTCAAAATCTAAACCGCTTGTAACCTCGTCAAAAAGTGTAAGTTTAGTATCGTGCAAAAGCACCAAAATGATAGTCATTTTTTGTTGTTGACCGCCAGATAACTGAGCAAATTTTTTCTTTAAGCATTCTTCAAAATCAAAAAACTTAATTATTTCTTGTAAGCGTTTATTATCTTTGATTTTTGTATTGCAAATTGTTTCGATAATAAGCCTAACACTCATTCGTTTAACATAACCGTTACTTTGCAAGTGAATGCCAATATCAGCTTTTGTCAGTTTAGTTTGTATGTCACCTTGATAATTTACCAATCCCGAAAGTGCCTTAGCAAAAGTGCTTTTACCCGCACCGTTACTGCCTATAATTCCTATTCGGTCACCTGCCAAAAATTCTATAGGTGTATTGATATATAGAGCTGTAAAATTCCCATAATCTACTCTTAGATTATTGATTTTCATTATATTTGTATTGTTCATAATTTTTATTAAATATTTACCTCCATATTATTTATTGTAAAATAATATTCCAGTCCGTTCTGTATAAAAGCATCCGTTTTATTCCATAGTTCTACAAATTCTTTATTACTCCACTCATTTCTTGTATCATGGAATTTTTTAAGCTCAAGCACTAAACTCATATCACCGTCTGTGAAATCTTGTACCATATCCCACCACTCTTTGATAAGAACTTGCGCCTCGTCTGCTTTTTCACTAATGCCTTTACCTATCAACTCATATATTTTTTTATTTAGAATATCTTGCTTAATATTAAATGCTTCCGCCGATTTATCATCAAATCTAGTTGCAGTGTGTATAAGTAATTTATCGCTAAAATGACTTGCTGCCCAATAAAAAGACTCTTGCTCGCTTAAAACTGTAGCTAGTATCGCAAGCTTTTTCCAATTGATTTCTTCAACTCCTTTCATATCCTTAATTAGTCTAAAAATCAAATCCTTTACTTTAGTAAACGACTCTATCTTTTTTATTATTTGATTATACTGAATTTCTAATTCTGCCACAACATCACTCGGCTTATCTAAAGGCTTTAGCTTTTGCTTAATTTCCTCTAAACTAAAGCCTAATTTTTTAAGACTTAACACTTGGTGAATTTTATAGATATCTTTATCAGAATAAAGCCTTCTACCGCCCTCACTCTCACCGCTTGGTCTAACCAGCTTTAGCTTATCATAGTGATGCAGCGTTTTAACCGTTATCCCTAGCTTTTTAGCAACTTCACCCACCATAAACCTTGGCTCGTAATTTTCTTTCATTTTCTTTTCCTTTTTACCTCCTCAAACAGGATTTGCAACAGGTTTTCCCATAGCACAATTATAGTATATTATATGACCTTAGGTCATAAGCAACAACTTTTTTGATTTTTTTGAATGGACTTGTTTAATAAAAAAGGTGGCTTCGCCACTTCCCTCACTACAGGTTCGGCTTTTTTGTGCAGATAATTAACTTATTCTAATACGATAATTCCTATAGCATAACAAAAAACCCAGTAGTATTACTACTGGGTGCTTGGTTGGATTGAGTGGACTCGAACCACCGACCCCCACCTTATCAGGGTGGTGCTCTAACCGGCTGAGCTACAATCCATTGGCGGTTTATGCCCAAAAAATAGGGCAACCCTGTTACTATATCACATCTCTATAAGCATAGCAAGCATTTTTTAGAATTTTTTACATAGCTTCTAAGCTTTGCTCTTAAATAAATATAATTACTTATTTTATCTGTCACTTGGACAACAAAAATATTGCCCAAATAATAGATCTAATTTTATTTAATAATAATTTTTATTGCCTCTTCCGGAGATAGCTCTAGCTTTTCACCTGTTTTGCGGATTACTAGTTCCACTTTATTTTCGCCAGCACCTCTGCCAACAACTAGCCTATACGGAAAACCTATGAGCTCGGCATCAGCAAATTTAGAACCGGGGCGAGCATCGGTGTCATCCCACAATACATTTACATTTTGATTGTTTAATTCATTATATAATGTTTTGCTTAAAGCTATCTGCTCTTCATTATTAACATCTACAGTAATTAAATCCACTAAAAATGGTGCAATCTGCTGTGGCCACACCATACCTTTATCGTCCATATGTTGCTCTATAATGCTGGCTATCGTGCGTTCTACTCCTATACCATAGCAACCCATAGTTAATGTTTTTAATCCGCCTTCCTTAGTAGCAAATTGCATACCTAATTTATCAGTATATCGCCTGCCTAACATAAATATATGACCTAACTCTGTTGCTTTAGAAAAATTAGTTTTAATACCACATTTGGGGCACGGCTCGCCTTCTACCGCAAATCTTAAATCGGCATATTCTGCTTTAAAGTCACTCGGATTGACTCCATCAAAATGATAATCTTTTTCGTTAGCACCTACGATAAAATCCTGCATTGCTCCTACTTCAAAATCCGCATATATTTTAATACCTTTTAGCCCCACAGGACCCACAAAACCAACTACAGTTTTTTTAGATTTTGCCACCATTTCAGGCGAAGCAATTTCTAACTCATTACATCCCAAAACCTTTTTTAACTTAATATCATTAACCTCTCTATCACCCCTAACCAATGCAATAACTAACTTGCCATCTGCGTTAAAGCATACTGCTTTACAAAAATCGCTAGCAGATTTATTAAAAAACACAACCAATTCCTCGATAGTTTTTACTCTCGGAGTTTCTACTTTTTTATATGAAATTACTGTTTTAAAAGCTTTTTTAGATATTTTTTTGCCTATTCCACACGGAACAGCCTCGGAGTTTGAAGCGTAATCACAACTACTACAAACACAAATATCAGTCTCGCCACTATCGCTTATCGCCATAATTTCTTCGCTACCGCTACCGCCCATCGCTCCTGTATCAGCACTAACTGCAACAACCTTTAAGCCTAAATCGCTAAAAATATTGAGATATGCCTGACGCATTTTACCGTAATATTCCGTCAAGCATTCCTCGCTGGCATGAAAGCTATACGCATCTTTCATTGTAAATTCTCTAGCACGCATAACTCCGTTACGGGGGCTAATTTCATCCCTATGCTTACTCTGAATTTGATAAATACTAAACGGTAAATCCTTATAGCTCTTTACATAGGTTTGTGCCACAAAACAAGCCGTCTCTTCATTAGTTGGGCTTATAGCAAACTCATTTTCGCTACGGTCTTTTAATCTAAACATTTCCTTGCCAAAAGCGTTCCATCTTCCACTGCTGTCTAGTAACTCTTTAGAAACTAAAATCGGGAATTTACATTCAAAACTCTTAGCCTCTGCCATATGTTTTTTTATAACGGCATTAACCTTTTCCATTGCTCTTTGCATAAGTGGCAAATATACAAACAAACCGTTTGCCTGCTTTTTAAGCATTCCTGCCCTAAACATATAAACTTGCGATTGCTGTTCTATATCGGAAGGCTTTTCTTTTAGTGTTGGGATAAAATAATTACTTCTTTTCATATCGATTTTTCCTTTAAAGCTTCAAAAAAAGAGTTGACAAAATTCGACAAATATCGTAAAATCTGTAAAATTGCACAACCTTTTATAATTGTACAACTTTTTTATTGTTGATGCAAATAATATTTAAGGAAACACTTAAAGTATGAAAAGAAGCCTCAGAAAAAATTATCATTTTATTTTTGCGACTGCTATTGTAATGATTTTTTTATTGCTAGTAATGAACTTAATTGCCATTATAATTAGTAGTAATTATAATGCTAATGCTTTTTTAGAAGCACCTAAAAATAATGTTTTTGATACTAGCGATATTGAAAATGAATATAGCGAGCAGACCGTCGTTTTATCTATGCCGACTGATCTTAGTATAGACGCTTCACTAAAGCTATCTTGGCAAGAAGTAGACAATGCTATAAATTATAAAGTCTATATATTTTGGCAGTCGCAAACTATTGTTTCTAATACCCAAGTTCTTTATTATGATTTATTTGAACACATACTTTACCTTATGTTTAATCACGGCTTTTATTATAATATGCCGTTGGAAATTGGTGTTATGGCAATAGCAGAAAATACACTATTAAACTCTAGTTTATCCCCTATTATTTTAACATTAAAAGATGACTATTCTATTGTTTATCATATTCCTGCTACTTCTCACACTATAACTATAGCCGGGTTCACTATTACTGACGGCACAGTAACTTCTTCGCATGATACTGCCATTGAAGGCATTGAGGTAACTATTACCGCAACTCCCGAATATGGTTTTGAAGTTAATAATGTTAGTATTTCTGTTGGTTTAATTATAGATAACGGCAACTATACTTGGACTTTTATTATGCCTAATGAAGCTGTTATTATAACTGTAACCTTTGTAGCTAAAACTGTGACCCCTAGCTTTACAGCTTTAGAAAATGCTATTTATAATGCCGGCAACAGAGATGAATATAACTACAGCATAACAACTTGGACACCTTTTTATTTAGCACTACACACTGCCTTAGATGCCTTAAACGATGATGCTCTAATTCAAAATGAAATTGATAAAATTACAACTACTTTAACAAATGCTACCAATGCTTTATTTAGTATTGCTACGCTAAGAGAACTTATACAATATGCTAACGATATAATAACCCACTATTCTAGCGACTATACTTGTGAAAGCATAGATAATCTTATAGATGCTATTGTAATCGCCACTAATGCTAGAGTTACCATAGTAACTGCTAACGACCTTACTACTGCCATTACTTTATTACAACAAACTATTGATAGCCTTGAATCTTATCCTAATTTTTCTATGCTTAAAGTCGCTATTTCTCGTGCTGATATAGACAATAGAGTAAAGACTAACTACACTATAACAAGCTGGGATATTTTTTATGCTAGACTAGCTGACGCTGTACTAGCTAAGTTAGAAGCCACTACCCAAAGTGCTGTTAATTCTGCTACCAACGACTTAAATAGCGCTATAGATAATCTTATTTATATAAGAGGATTATTCAAACTTATCGCTTATGCTCAAAATATAGTTGATAATCTTTATGATAATTTTACACCCGAAAGCATTATTTACCTAAAAAGTACTATTGTTGTAGCTAATAATTTTTTAACGGCAATTAGTCAAAATATTATAGAAAATGCTATTTATTCATTGCAAAATGCTATTAACAAATTAGAATCAATTATTACTATGCCGTTATCTACCCCTAGTAACATTTGGTTAGATGGAAATATCCTGCGTTGGAATGGTGTTGATAATGCTATAGCATTTGAGGTTTCTATAAATGGTCATATTTTTGACGCATTCGGCAATCCAACTGTAAATTTTATAGATATTTCTTCTCATAACGATTTTGATTTGGGAGCTACTTTAACGATTTCTATTATCGCTATAGCTATAGACATAAATTATAATTCTGCTCCAGGAATAGAAATTATAAGTATTCCGCTTGATTTTACTGCACTAGAGAGTCTAGTTGCTTTAGTAGAGGATTATGAGTTAGAGAGTAATATTTGGTATGTAATAGGTGCTTTAGAGGCTTTTAGAAGCGCTTTAATTTTAGCACAGGAATTATTGCTAACGCAAAATGAAGTTTTAACTCAACAACCTATCAATGATGTTTTTAATATGTTACAAGAAGCATTTAAGGCTTTAGACGAAAGCATCAACCAATTAAATTTTGCAAACTTACATTTAGCAATTAGTGAAGCACAAGCATTATTAGACCCGCAAAAAAATCCTCCGCATAATTATAAGTTAGGTTATATTTTGATTATAAAAGAAGCTCTTGATTTTGCTTTAGGTGTGGTAAATACGCACACAACTAAAGAAGCATTAAATACTGCTTACACTAATTTAAGAACAGCTTTAACTCTTACTCAAGCAAATAAAATTCCTAACAATGTATGCTTAAAAGATTTAATAAAGTTGATTAGGATTGCTGAAAATAAATTATACGATTATGAAAATTATACTACTAATTCTTTTACAGAATTTATTGTTATGCTAGAGATGGCTACACGAATGTGGCACTTCCCTTCTAGCCTGCAAAGCAAAATTAATACAGCTAGACAAAATCTATATGATGCGTTAGATAATTTGGTTTATTTAGTAGAACTAAAAAACGAACTTATTAGAGTTGTAACTCATTTAGAAACTTATAACCACCGATATACACAAGATAGCGTAGAATCTCTGCAAATTGCTATAGTCTTAGCCGAAATAGTATTAGATAATAACTATACAACTCATTCTATTGTAAGTGCTACACTGTTAGCTTTAGAAAATGCTTTTAATGCTTTAACTATTGCCACTATAAATACTGCTGATTTAGACGCTTTAATTATAAAAACCCAAAATTTATTAAATAATTACACTAATCATTTTACAGCCGATAACATTTCTACTCTAGCGTTTGCTTTAGGTTTAGCACAAGAAACCCGCACAGCTTTAGAATCGCAACCACATATAGATGCAGGTTTTATGATACTGCAATACGCTTTAGAAAATCTTATGTTAGTAGCAAATTTAAGTGAGCTACAAGTGTTAGTAAATTATGTAGACAGCTATTTATATGTCAGCACAAACCGTTATGATATGTTTCGTTTAGCTACTTTACAACAATATTTACAAACCGCTCAAACTCTGCTAGCAAGTGCAGTTGAATATAAACTTATAAGTCCTATCTCTCAAACTGAAGTATATACGGCTTTAGACCATTTACAAACAGCATTTGATAATATTCTTCCTGCGTTAAATTTTTCACTTTTAGAAAATAAAATAATCGAGGCTACTGATTACTCAAAAAATCCTAATAATTGGTATAATATTGATGCTTGGACTATATTTATAGAAACCTTAGCAACTGCACAAACCCTACTAAATTCTGAAATCTCTACAACTCAACATAATATAAATGTAATTTTAGAAAAATTAGAAAATACATTTATTGCTTTAGGTAATAATGTCTTAATTTTTGAGTCTTTAAGAAACTTAATCAGTAACGCCGAAGCTGTACTAATGAATGCCGAATTTAATCTAACCCAAAACTTTAGAGATACACTTCAACTGGCTATAGACAATGCTAATTCGATTTTAGATACTCATAGTACCACTACTAAAATAACAGATCTCTATAATGCTCTAAACGCTTTATACAATAATCCGCAAAGTTATGTAATTGTTGATACTGAATATTTAGATAATATTATAAAATACGCTAACGCTATTATATTACAACATGCAACAAATAGAGAGTTTACACAAGAAAGCATTGATAGACTTTTGGATGCTTATAATTTAGCGATAGCTTTACTAAGTAGCGACTACACTCAAACAGAAGTAGATTTAATGATTGTTTTTCTATCCGATAGAATTGATTCTCTTGTATCTATTACTCCTTTAGATAACTATCGCACTACTCTTAACAAGCTAATTACTACCGTAACTACCTACCTAGAAAATCCCTATATTCTATATATATATACCGCCACTAGCGTGGCTACACTTGACTTCATACTTAGCTTTGCTAAAAGCCAATACACTCATGCTACTACTATAGAAGCATTAGAACTTGTTAGGATTAGCCTTTATAATGCGTTTAATAACTTAATTCGGATTGAGTTATACACGGAAGAACTAGAGCAGCTAATTGATTTAGTAGAGCAATTAATACTCCCTAATAACATTTTAGAAGCTAATAGCTACAAAGCACTTAATATTGCTTTATATTTAGCCAAAACTGCCTTAGATAATTCTATTACTCAAACTCAAATTGATAACGCTGTTCTGGCACTACAAACAGCAAAAGATACTAGACAGGAAGTCCTAAACTACAACGATCTATATCTTTTAATCAATGATTTAGAAAACTATTTAATCGAAAATCCAAATAGATATACTCTTTTAAGTAAACAAAACTTGCTAGATAGAATATTTGAAGCTAGAATGCTTATTACTTCTGGTCAATATCGTGCTAAACTACAGGCCAATATAATAGATGCTTACGAAGCCGTAAACTCCGCTTACAAAGCTTTAGAAAAAATAACTTTTGAAATCGCCGTAATTATTTTAAATAACATTGGTGGAAGTGCTAACTTTTCCCCTACTGCTATAGAAGGGCAAAATATAGAAATAACTCTTTCCGCTAGCCACGGTTACATTTTTTATAACTGGACAAATTTATATGGCTTAACTGACTATACAATAAACAATAACGGCAACCTTTCTTTTATAATGCCTAATCAAAATGTTATTCTAGTTATAGAATTTAGACTAAATCCTCCGCTACCGATATATTATGCTATTACTGCCATTGGCGAAGGTATTACAATAAACTTAACACAAGCTATTGCTGGCACAATCGTTACAATTACAATAAATCCTCCTAGTGGTCAAGTATTCGATGGATGGGGTACTTTAGTTGGCATAACCGCTAGCATCATAACCCCACACCTTACTCAATCAAACCGATTCACATTTATAATGCCTGGTAACAATGTTTCTATAGCAGTCATATTTAGATATATTATTATAGAAGAGCCAAACTTTGAAGAATTAGCTAATTTAATATACAAGATTGAAAATTGGCTATTAGATTACAAACCACTACTGCCCTTAGAGCTAAGACTTGCTGTATTAAGTGTTCTTAATGATGCTAATGATATATTAGAAAATTCACAGGCAACTCAAGCAGAGATAAATACTATCTATGGCGCCTTAACATCAATCTTTGACACATTAAAAGATTATATAGATAATCACAATAACGAAACCGATACCTCATCATCAGAAACTTCTACAAACGATAACTATGAAGAAGGCCTTTCTTTGCTTATTATTATTGTTATTTTCGCCGGCAGTTGCTTATTATTTGTTTTGATACTTGTTGCTACCTCGCTTTTTGTAGCAAAAAAACATGGCAAAAGAAAAAAAGTAAATTACACTAACATAGAAGAATTTACTAATGTAGACAAGTTAAGTAAATATCGGAATAAAGCTAGAAAAGCCCTAAATACAGCATTTTATGAATTGCAAAAGGCAAAAGAATTAACAAGCAGACATACGAGAAATCCACAAAATGAAGAATTAGAAGAGGATGCTTTAACTCAACTAGATATATTAGACGATAGTATGAAAAAAGCTAAACAAAGCATAGAAGAATTTTTGGAGTGCAAAAACAGAATGCAAAAGCCGGATTATTACGAATAAAAAACATAACAAGGCTTTGAAAGTTTTATTTCAAAGCCTTGTTTTTTGCAATTTATATTCATCTATTTTCTCAAAAACCATTTTTCTATCTCAGTTTTAGTTAATTTTATTATTGTGGGTCTGCCATGCGGGCAAAGTGGCGGGGTAGATTGATTTTGCATTTGGTGTAGTAGATTTTGTATCTCATTTTCAGATAAACTATCCCCTGCTTTTACTGCTAATTTGCAGGCTTTTTGCGCAATTTTTTCTAACATAAAAGTAGAATTATCAATTTTAGCGATACCGTCATCATTTATAATCAATTCTATAAAATCATTAAGTTTTATATTTGTTAAAATGCTCGGCACAGAGAATAAACTAAAACGATTGTTTTTTGCGTTTATCTCAAAACCCAATTCTCTCAAGTCGTTAAATCTACTAATTAAATTCTCTGCCTCTATGTCTTCAAGCAAAAATTCGTATGGGACAAGCAACGACTGAATTTCTACCGCTTTTTCTTTTACCGCCTTAATAAATTTATCAAATAAGATTCTCTCGTGCGATGCGTGTTGATCTATAAAAAATACATCATCGCCCTTTTGAATAGCTATATATGTATTAAAAAAAGTGCCGACTATTGTAAAATCATTGGGGTGGTTGTTTTGAATCTCAATCTCAATAAAGTCTTCCCTATCGTCAAGTTCAAAAAATGAATTCATTACTGATTTGCGTGTTGGTCGACAATGCTCCGCTTGCGGTTCGGCAAAAAATGGAGTAGTACCATAATTTGAAGCACTATTTTTTGGAGCTGAATACTCTATATTTTCTTTTGTTGCCACACTTTCAGCTTCTACTAATGTTGCCACACTTTCAGCTTCTACTAAAGGCGAAAAATCTAAATTTACATCACTAAAAATAGGCATTGTGGGCATATCCGCTACCTTTTTTAGAGCATGATATACCATTTTACTTACTCCCACGCTATCTACAAACTTAACCAGCATTTTATTTGGATGCACATTAACATCCACCAAATCGTACGGAATTTGTATATGCAAAATATAGGCGGGGTAACGGCGAGAAAATAAATAATCCTTATATGCTAAATAAACGCTCCTTGCTATGTCGGCATTTTCTACAACTCGGTTATTAACTACAAGCGTTTGATAAGTGCGGTTGTGCTTAGAATTTTCGGCTAAACTAGTGTAACCCATTAGTGTAATGCCACGCTCACTAGCTTCAAGCGGCACTAAACTTTCTATTAGATTACCATACACCGCATAAATCGCACTCTCTAAACTAGTACCATCGGACATATAAATATGCTTTCCGTCTGCTATATATGTAAACGCAATTGAAGGATTTGCTAGAATTAAATTTTTTACTAAGGCGGTTATATTAGCCGTTTCGATTGATGTTTTTTTAAGAAACTTTTTTCTGGCGGGAATTTTCTCAAATAGATTTTTTACTATAACCGTTGTGCCGTTTTCGCTTTGAGTTTCATTACTAGCAACAAGTTCGCCGTTATCATAAGTGATAAAATGTCCTATTTCATTATTGCTTTGTTTGCTAGTCATTGTAACACTCGCTACAGATGCTATACTCGCTAATGCTTCTCCTCTAAAACCCAACGACATAATCGCATTAAGGTCATCAAGTGATTGAATTTTAGAAGTAGCATGGGGTAAAAAAGCTAGAGCTAAATCCTCTTTAGATAATCCAAAGCCATTATCCGTAACGCAAATTTTATCCACTCCGCCGTTTTCGATAGAAATTAAAATACTAGTAGAACCCGCATCTATAGCGTTTTCTACTAATTCCTTTACAACCGAGCTAGGACTTTCCACCACCTCACCCGCCGCAATACGGTTAAATATACTACTATCTAAGATATGAATTTTGTTCATTTGTTTTTGCAAGATAGAAAGTGAAATTTATTTTTTACCTTCTCTTATTTCCTCTAGTTTCTTTTTCGTCTCGGGACTGTTTTTTGTTAACTTTCTTATTGTAATTTCATCTACTTTATCGTTAGCTATTCTTAATTGTCTTTCGCTACTCAATAATGCCTCTTTTGTCTTTCTTAATCTCTCTATAGATTTATCAATTTCATCTATTGCCGTGGCAAATTTCTCACCAGCTATCCTATAGTTATTAGCAACATTAGATTTAAAAATCTTTAAATCTTCTTCGAAATTCATCAAATCAAATTGATCATTTTTTAATGCTTGCAACTCTCGTTTATCTTTAATAGAAACCATACCAGCATTCCTAAGAAGTGATATTATAGGAATGAAAAACTGAGGACGAATAACAAACATCTTTTCAAATTTATGAGACATATCTACTATCCCGTTATTATATAGATCATTCTCTGGTTCTAGTTGACTTACAAGTACAGCATAATCACACTTTTTTTTGTTGCGGTCTTTATGTAATTTATCTAAGAAATCTTCATTTCTTTTTTTCGTAGCTGTTTCGTCCTCTTGGGTTTTCATTTCAAACATTATACTAACGATTTCCACACCACTATCATCTAATTCTCTAAAAATATAGTCGCCTTTAGAACCATAAATATCGCCATCTTCTTTAACAGATGTATTATCTTTTTCAAAAATCGCTCGCTGAAATGCCATCGAGCGAAGTTGATCAAAACTATTTTCACAATGTTTTTCTAAGCTTTCACCTAATAGCTTTGTATTTAATTTTGCTTTTTCATTTTTTATTCTTTCTAGTTCTTTTTCTGTATTATTAAGAATAATTTTATATTTACTTTCTATATTCTCTACTTTTAAGTTATTTTCATTAATTAATGCTATTTTTTCTGCTTTAAAAACTTGAATGTCTGCAAGTAATTCATTTTTATCTTTTTCTGCGGTTGATAGTGCTTTCTCCACCGCATGTTTTTTTTCTATAGTAGCTTGCTGCTTTTCAACTTTTAATTTTTCATTTGCACTTTCTTTTTCTCTAATCGCCTTTTCTTTTTCATTTTTTTCTTGATAAAATGCTTTCTCAAAATTGCTTCTTAATTCTGCTTTTTCTTTTACAAAATTTGCTTCCGCCAATTTTAATGCATCTTGTTTTGCTAACTCTAATGCACTATTAAACTCATTATCCCTGACTTGACGAATAATGTCAGAAAAACTTGCTTGGTCTGATATTTCGACTAATTCATTACATTTTGGACATTTAATTTTTATCATAAGTTTTCACTCCTTTATATTGCGTCAATATCTCTGGTTCGTCATTTGTAATTAGTACAACATTTTCGTAATGAGCCGATAGTTTGCCGTCGGCGGTGCGGACTGTCCAACCATCTGAGTCTATTGTTACATTAAATGAACCCTCATTTATCATTGGCTCTATCGCTAAACAATAACCCGCTTTTAATAATGTTCCAGTACCCGATGCCCCAAAATTGGCTACAGCTGGGTCTTCGTGAAGTCGTCTGCCTATACCGTGTCCGCAAAACTGCCTAACCACACCGTATCCAAATTTTTCGGCGTGCTTTTGGATTGCATTACTAATATCGCCTACTCGCCTGCCTGCTCTACATTCCTTTAATCCTTCATAAAAACAATCCTTTGTAACTTGAATTAAACTTTTAGCATTATTGCTAATACTGCCCACCGCATAAGTTCGAGCCATATCTCCGTGAAAGCCGTCTAGCACAGCACCCAAATCCACACTAACAATATCACCATCTGCTAAAGTCCTATAGCTAGGAATTCCATGAATAACAACCTCGTTTACCGAAATGCAACTGCTAGCTGGATAACCCCGATATTTATAAAAATTAGGTCTAGCACCGTGTTTAATTATAAAATCGTGTGCTACCTTATCTAATTCCTTAGTAGTAACATCCACAGCAATATGCTTTTCTATCTCTGCGTGAGTTAAAGCAACTAACCTATTAACGGCTCGCATCTTTTCTATATCTTTTTGTGATTTTATAGGAATCATATTCAATGCACAATTCATAATGCACAATGCACAATTATTGATTTATTTAATTAAATTTAAACTTTCAGTTTCCACTAACTCCAAAGTTGCCAATACAGTATACCAATACCAATTAACAATACAATTTGCAAAAATATTATTAGCGGAATGCCCAACATAAACTTTTTGCGGTCTGTTTTGTGGCGAATGATTTTCATTGTGATAAACATAGCAATACTGCCACCCAACGCCGAAACAATAAGTAGCGTTGCTTCTTTAACACGCCACTTATTAGCCTTTGCCGCATTTTTATCCTTGCGGGTTATAAAAATAGCAACTAGGCTAAGTATTGCTACATAAGCTACTAATCCTATTAAAATATATATCCAAGTATCCATAGTTTGTAGTTTGTAGTGCATGGTGCTTAGTGCATAGTTGTTATTTTATTTACATTGCCAAAAATAACTCTTTAATTGTTTGCTATAAATCCTTAACTAAACACTATGAACTAAGCACTACGCACTATCCTAACACCTCTACTACTCCGGCAAAAACCTCATCCACCGTACCCATACCATTTACATTTTTAAGCACTCCCGCTCTTTTGTAGTATTCAATAAGCGGAACAGTTTGATTATTATAAACATCTAATCTGTTTTTAACAGTTTCTTCTGTATCATCGGGGCGTTGAATATAGGTTACTTCGCACTTAGGACATTCTTTTGTATAGCTATCCCAAGCTGTGTTAGTACCCATATTACAAACAGGGCAAGTTCTTCTACCTACAATTCTAGCAAGAAGCTTAGATAAATCAACATCTAAATTTATTACTGTTTCGATTTTAGTAATTTTATCTAAGGCTTGTGCTTGAGCTAATGTGCGCGGGAATCCGTCTAAAAGATAGCCGTTTTTGCAATCTTCTTCTGATAATCTACCTTGTACTAATTCTATTACAACTTCGTCCGGCACTAATTGACCTTTATCGATATAGCCTTTAGCCTTTAAGCCAACAGGAGTTCCGCTACGAATATTTGCTCTAAAAATATCACCTGTTGAAATGTGCGGTAATCTATATTTTGCTATGATTTTTTCGGCTTGCGTGCCTTTACCTGCCCCCGGGGCTCCTAAAATAATTAAATTCATTTTTTATTATTGAGTGTTTTATACACCCATTTCTCCTACACAGATATTCTAGCATAATATTAGATAAAATTGCAACGCATTTTTATAAGGCTTAGATAACCCTATCATTTGCCTTTACATTTAGCAACTTCTTAAATAGCAAAAAATCGAACAAGCATTCTTGCTCATCCGACATTTTGCATTTAATAAATTATGCGTTAATATTATCCATTATTATCCATAATCGGAGTCATAGTATCAAAACAAAAATACCAATCTAGATATTCGTCAAATTGCCATGTGCGTACCCAATCAATTTTCATATAATCGCTTAAAAAATCCACTGGAGGTCTTAAATGACCATCATATACTCCGCCTATAGCAAGATTTAATATCATATGAAAGGGATGGTCAAATGGTGCACTTGGCCTATCGGGGCGTTGTCTATAGGCGGTATTAAGATGTGGGTCTAAATTAGGACCAACAACAGCAGCATTATACCATACACCGCCCCAGCCTGCTGATAAATTACCTGAACCACCACCCGGAGGGTTACGCCAAGTAGTATCTCTTAGAGTAAACACATGAACATCGTCTACATACCAAGAAATTCTATCAGGATGCCAATCAATACGATAAATTATAAAGTCTCTAATAGTTCTACCACCTTGTCCTGGTACACTCAACTGATAATCCGGTGCTCTACCCAACCAACGGTGTCTTGCATGAGAGCCAACACCAATATGCACTGTTTGTGCTACAGTATAAGGATTACGACCACGAGCTTCCATAATATCTATCTCACCGTTTCTTGGCCAACCACCACCTGTTAGAGTGTTGCGTTCTGGCATCATCCAAAATGCAGGCCATGCACCGGTAAATGTAGGCAAGCTAATTTTAGCCTCAAATCTACCAAACATTTGACTAAAATTATCTGATGTACGCATTCTACTTGAGGTAAACTCTGACATATAAGCTCTACCTACTACATTAGGAGGTCTGCTTGTTCCGCTTGGCAATATAGTTATGTCACTCGGACCTGTTATGCCCGCTGCTACTAAAGCAGGAGTATTAGCAAAGTCAATTTCGTCAAGTGGAGTATCTGTTACATAAATTTCTTCTGAGTTGCCACCACCCCTCCATATAAATATAACATTTTCGCGTCTTGCGTTTATTACTAATTGACCATCTCTAATTGATGCATTTTCTTCGCGGTAAAATTGCAGTTCCTGATTACCCCACGGATTACTAGGCCCCTGAGAACCTGTGCCCAACTGAAAACTCCAATTGTTTCTATTGATTTCAGGATGAGCAAACTCATCGCTAAAAGTTAAAGTTAAGCCTTCTTGCATCTCTATAACTTCAGATAAAGAAAAATCTGCTATTTGTCCACCGTAACTTAAAATAATTGTATTAAAAGCCGGATCTACGCTAGCCGTAAGAAGAACTTCTGGAAAAACTGAGATCCTTTCATCTGTCATATATATTGCTTTAATAGTGCCATCAGAATAAGTTGCTTCTAGTATACCGCCAGTTAGGTCTGGTGCTTCACCCACAAAACCCAACATTCTATTAGGCAATTGAGTTAAATTTAGATTTGTTACTGTTATATTACCACCATTTGTTGTGCTACTATCTGTTGGTGGTTGCTGCTGTATAGGTGTTGTTGTATCAAAACAACCAACTACTATTAGTGCACTAAAAATAAGCATCGTGAGTGCTAATATAATATTTATTATTTTTTTCTTCATTTTTATTTTTACCTCAGTCTTTTAAGGATAATAGAATTATGTAGTTAGTTTATGCTATAACGCACTTATGTACCCCATATCCTTAAGGATTATTTTAATTATATCAAGTGCTTTATAATTTGTCAACATTTTTTTAATTTAAAAATAAAAATCCGCTATCCCTTATCAAGATAGCGGATTTTACATATTCATTTTATTTCAAGAAACCCTTGTATTGCTTCATCATTAGTTGTGATTGAAGTTGTTTTTCAAACTCAAGTGCTACCGATACTACGATTAGCATACCTGTTGCAGTAAAGCCATGTAATAACGGATTACCCGGTGGCAGAACTGTAGCAAATAAAATACTTGGCACAATTGCTATAAACGCTAGGAATGTTGCACCCCAAAATGTAATTCTACGAGTAATTTTTGTTAAATAATCAGTAGTTGGCTTACCCGGTCTTATACCTGGTACAAAGCCACCGTATTGCTGAATATTTCTACTAACTTCCTCTGGATTAAATTGAATTCTAGCATAGAAGTAACTAAAGAAGAAGATTAGTATACCTGTTGCTAAACTGAATGCCCATCCACCAAAGGCTAAGGCTCCTACTCCACCGTCTCTTACTGCTCCCCAAGTTTGCCAACCATGAACAAACCTAGCCCAACCACTAACTAACTGGCCGTCTACAACCGTTTGGTCACCAGGAAATAATGAGAATAGTAATTGTGGGAAAGTTGTTATAGCATTAGCAAAAATAATAGGAAGAACGCCCGCTGCATTTACTTTAATCGGAATAAAGGTGCTTTGACCACCGTATTGTTTACGACCTTTAATTTGTTTTGCGTACTGTATCGGTATTCGCCGCTCGGACAAATCTACAAATACAATAAAAGCAAACACTGCTAGTACCATTAAAAGGAATCCTGCTAATATCCAAGGAGCTTCAGGCTCATAGCCAAATGTAGGAATCATAGCCATAATAGCTAAACCGGCACTTGACACAATACCTACGAAGATTAGAAGTGATATACCGTTACCAACACCAAGCTCTGTAATGCGTTCTCCTAGCCACATTGTAAACATAGCACCAGCTATAAGAGTTACAGCTACTATAATACCAATTAACCATTCAGCTCTAGCACTCCCTTCATACATACCAAATATCGGATAAAGCCCGGATCCACCACCCATTTCTGCTGGCATCGTAGTTAAAGCATAATTTACAACAATACCTGTAGCTTGAGCAATCGCTAACACTAGCGTTAGTACCCTAGTAACATTATTGATTTTGCGTTTACCTTCTTCACCTTCTTTAGACCATTTTTCCAGTTTTGGAATCGCCACCGTTAGAAGTTGAACAATAATCGATGCGTTAATGTACGGTGCAATACCAAGAGCAACAAGTGCACCGTTTTGCAATGCCCCACCCGTTAGTGAAGATAACAACCATAAAATATTGCCAATCCCTTCACCACCTGCTTGACCAAAAACGCCCGGATGAATACCAGGTACCGGAATATAACTCGCTAGCCTAAATATAAATAATAGACCAAGCGTTATCAGAATCTTTTTACGGATATCCTTATTTTTGAACGCATTTATAAGCGTTTGTAACATTTTTTATTTGTTCTCCCTTTTATCGTTTATAATAAACAAATCGTTATGAGATAGAAAACTACAAATTACAAACTTGGACTAACTAGTACAAAATATAAATATTAAATAAAACAATATCTGTAGTTTGTGGTTGTAATTTTATTTGCGATTATTTGTAATTTGACTATTTTACTTCAATTACAGTACAGCCCAATTTTTCTAATGTTTCTTTAGCACTTGCTGTAAATTTCTTAGCCTCTACTGTTAGTTTTTTGGTTAGTTTGCCATCGCCCAATACTTTTACTCCGTATGGTTCTACTTTAGACAAAACTCCCATATCTAATAAGGCTTCGGCATTTACTGTACTACCATTTTCGAAAACCTCAAAATCGCCAAGGTTTACTATAGAATATACTTTTCTCCAGTTGTTGTCAAATCCTCTTTTAGGTATTCTTCTAAGAAGTGATTTTTGTCCTCCCTCAAAGCCTATGCGAACACCGCCACCACTTCTAGCCCATTGACCTTTATGACCTTTACAGCAGGTTTTTCCGTGGCCAGACCCAATGCCTCGCCCTAATCTTTTGACGCTCTTTTTACTATTCGGCGCCGGTTGCATTTGATGTATTTTCATTACTTTCTCCAATGCACAATGCTACACAAGCACAATGCTAATTATTGAGTTATTATAACAAAACACAATTGTAATTCATAATACACCATTATTGTTTAATAATTATAAATCAATAGTTGTGAATTAGAATTGTGAATTGAATTAAGCATTTTCTATCGCTACAAGATGCTTAACAACTGTTAGCATTCCTTGCAGAGTTACGCTATCGTTATGCACCTTAAAACTACGGATTTTTTTAAGACCTAATGCTTCTACTGTGCGTTTTTGTTTAATTGAACATCCGATAGTACTTTTTACTAATGTTATTTTAAGTTGATTGCCTGTAGTTTTGTTAGGTACAGGTTTTGCCTTAGGCATTGGAGCAGGTTTTTCCACCTTTTCAGTTACTTGTTTAGCTGGCTTTTCTGCTTTTTCTGCCTTTGAAGCAGATTTTTCAGGAGCAGGTTTTTTTTCTGCTTTTGGTTTTTCTGCCTTTTCAACCACTGTGGTTTCTACCGTTTTAGTTGGCACTTCTGCCTTTTCAGTTGTTTCTAATATTTCTTCTGACATAATTTATTTCCTTTTTGTAGAGGCGATAGAATAATTGCTCGCACTACTTTTTTCTAATGCTCGGGCAACAGAATGTCGCCCCTACAATTAGGTAATTTTTAAGTTTCTTGCTAATTTAATTTTATTTTGGACAAGCAATAATCATTCTTACAAATTCAATGCTAAATAAGTCAACAATCTCTCATTTATAGTTTCTCATTTTTTATTGAAACTAAAGTATTTCATCTACTTTTTTGCCTCTTAGACTTGCAATATGCTCTGGAGAGCGTAAAGAATATAATCCTTCGATTGTTGCTTTAACTGTGTTAGCAGGATTACGAGAACCATATGACTTACTTGTTATGTTTTTAACACCTGCTAATTCTAGAACTGCTCTAACACTACCACCAGCAATAACACCAGTACCCTCTGGTGCTGGACGTAAATAAACTTTACTAGCACTAAAGTTACCTATAACCTCGTGAGGAATCGTAAAATCACCTAAAGCAATACGAGTCATATTTTTACGAGCAGCCATTTCGGCTTTACGGATAGCTTCAGGTACTTCAGTTGCTTTCCCCATACCACAACCAACACTACCATTACCGTCACCAGCTACTACAATAGCACTAAAACGCATATTGCGACCACCTTTAACAGTTTTTGATACACGACGAAGCTGTACCATTTTGGTTTTAATACCATCGTCTATTTTACTATCGTCTCTATCTCTTCTAGGAGGACGAGAACCACCTGGTCTATCACCGTCTTTACGAGGACCGCGGCCACCAAAGCCACCACCTTGTCCGCCACGATTACCGAAACCTTGACCTCTTGGAGCAAAAGGTGGTCGATCGCCACGAGGAGTCTGAGCACCCTCAGTTTGAGGAACATTTTCTACAGCAGTTTCCACAGCTGCTTCTTCTACTTTTACTTCTTCTTCGCTCATTAGAATTCTAGACCTCCTTCTCTGGCACCATCGGCAAGAGCTGCAATTCTACCGGTGTATAGATAACCACCTCTATCGAAAACAACTTTTTTGATGCCTGCTTTTTTAGCTCTTTCGGCAACCTCTTTACCAATAGCGGTAGCTATTGCTTTTTTGTCGCCTTTAGGTAATTTTAAGCCCTTAGTAACAGTTGAAGCACTAACAAGTGTAATACCTTTAGTGTCGTCTATTATTTGAGCATAAATGTGACTAAGACTCTTATAAACATTAAGTCTAGGACGCTCAGCTGTGCCTTCTAGCTTGTTACGCACGCTAGTGTGACGACGCTTACGCAATTCATTTTTGTTTGATTGTATAATCATAATGTATTTTACTTACAATAAAACAATGAAAAATGAAAAATGAAAAATGAAAACTTTTGAATTTAATCTTAAAATCAATGATTCTGCATTTTGCATTCTGTATTCTACATTATTTTTTACCGGCAGTTTTACCCTCCTTCTTAACTGGAGTTTCAGTTGAATATCTAATGCCGTAGTGATGGTACGGCTCAACTGGTTTTTTAGCACGAATACTAGCGGCCGTTTGACCAACTAACTCTTTAGATATGCCTGTAACAGTAATCGAGAAAGAGTTATTTTGAGAGTCTGTAGCAGTTAAAGCTATGCCTTGCGGAGCTATAATTTCTACTGGATGAGAAAATCCGATATTCATTGTAAGCTTGTTGCCGACAACCGACCCTTTATAACCTACACCCTTAACAACGAGGGTCTTAGAAAACGGTTCATTAACGCCTTGCACCATATTAGCAATAAGCATTCTATAAAGCCCATGCATACTTTTAGTTTCTTTAGATTCGTTTTTACGCGTTAACTCTATAGTAGCGCCTTCTTTTTTAACTTCAAGTGCTCGAGTAGCAATTCTTTGTGTAAGTTCTCCTTTAGGACCTTTAACTTTAACTACTTCTCCGTCAAAGTCTACACTAACACCTGCTGGCACTGTTATGGGTAATTTTCCAATTCTTGACATATATATATGTTCTCCTTTTATTAATAGACGGTAGGATGCCGTCCGTGTTTGACTATGAGAAATGAGAAAATGTTGTTTTTATTACTTTCTCTAGCAAATTTCTGATTTTTCATTATTTATTTTGTTGCAAGAAGTAAAAATAAATCCAAAATTTCTCATTCGCCTCATTTCTAATTTCTCATTCTATGTCTTACCAAATATAAGCCAGCACCTCTCCGCCTACGCCTTGAACTCTAGCTTTTTTGTCTGTCATTACACCTTTTGAGGTACTAATTATCGCAATACCTAATCCGCCTAGAACTTTAGGAAGTTCGCTTGCTCCTTTATAAATTCTAAGACCGGGTTTAGAAATGCGCTTTAAGCCTGTTAAAACACGATCGTTTTTATAACCGTATTTTAGTGTTACCAAAATATTATAATGTTCGCCCTCTTTAGTCAGTTCAGCAGTTTTGATGTAGCCTTCTTCTACTAAAATATCTACTAAAGTTTTTTTCATACGAGAATACGGTATAAGTACCGTCTCGTGTCTAGCTGTTAAAGCATTTCTTATACGCGTTAATAAATCTGCAATAGGATCTGTTGTTATCATAATTCTTTTTTCTCCCTTGATGGTTTTGTTATTTAATATCAAATATTAAATACTTTTTACCAACTAGATTTTTTAACCCCCGGTATTTCGCCTTTGTATGCTAGATTTCTAAAACAAACTCTGCAGATACGAAATTTTCTAAGTACGGCATGTGGTCTACCGCATATTGTACAGCGTGTATATTCTCTTGTTGAGAACTTTTGTTTACGCTGTTGCTTATTTATCATTGCTTTTTTTGCCATAATTTTTACTCCTAGTTAGCCTTATACGGCATACCTAACTTAGTTAAAAGTGCCTTAGCTTCGTCGTCTGTTTTTGCTGTTGTTACAATTGCTATATCAAATCCCCTAACCTTTTCTACTGTTTCATAACTGATTTCTGGGAATGTAATTTGCTCTTTAATACCCATAGCGTAATTGCCTCTACCATCAAATGATTTTGGTGACACGCCTCTAAAGTCTCTAACCCTTGGTAGTGCAATCGCTACAAGTCTATCAAAGAACTCGTACATTTTATTACCTCTTAGAGTAACCTTAATACCAATTGGTTGATTTTCCCTTAATTTAAAGTTAGCTACTGATTTTTTGGCTTTAACAATTACAGTCTTTTGACCTGCAATTTGATCTAACTCCTTTTGTGCTAATTGAATACTTTTTGAGTTATCTTTAATATCACCAAGACGCATATTAAGCACAATTTTATGAATCTTAGGGACTTCATTTACATTTTTATAACCCTTTTCTTTCATAAGTATCGGAATAATCTCTTTATTAAATCTAGTTTTTAAACGATGTCTAGCTTCTATCGTTTTTGGAATTTCAATAGTTTTACTAGTAGCAGGAGCAGAAGCTTCTTTTTTAGGAGCAGATTTTTCTTCTGCTTTAGCAGCAGCACGACCAGCAGCTTCTTTTTTTGCACGCTCTTTAGCTCTCGCTTCCTCTAAAGCCACCTTTTCCACTTCTTCTTTTTCCGCTTTAGCAGCTAGTTTTTTTGCTAACTCTGCATCTTTAGCTGTTGCTTTTTCTTCTGCCACTATATCAGCAGTCTCTTTTTCGCCTACAATTTGCTCGGCTTTTTTTTCTTTATCGGTTATGACTTCTTCTATAACCTGATTTTCTTGATTTGACATTTTTTCTCCAGTGCATAGCGCATAGCGCATAGTGCATAGTTAAAGGATTATTTAATAGTTTCTATAATTAATAGATAGATATTCTCTCTATGCACTATGCACTATGCACCATGCACTTGTATAAAACGCTTTGTGTTTTATACAATCGCTCCATCCGAATTTTTCTCTGTTACTCCGTCACCTTTTTTAGCTTTTGGAGTTTCATCAACTTCTACTTCAGATTTAACTTTTTTAGTAAGTGATTTAGTTGTTTTAGCTTTTGTGCCTGCTAATTCTTCATCACCTTTTACTTTTTTAGGTTTTTTATCAGGTCTTTTATCTATACCTACATCTAGTTTACCTGTACATTTTTTGCAAACTCTAATCCATTTTTGTTTGCCTTTAACTTCAACTTCTTTTTTAGCAACCCTAGTCGGCTTTCCACAACTTGGACAAAGAATTTGCACATTAGAACTATCTATTGTACCAGCCAATTTATTTCTGGAACTTTGTTCGTTTTGTTTTCTGCTTTTTTGATGCTTAATAATAATGTTAGCACCATCTACTACAACCCGACCGCTCTCGAAATCTACTGAAGCAATTTTCCCGGTTTTACCTTTATCTTTGCCGGCAAGGATTTTTACATTGTCGCCTTTGCGAACATGAAGGACTTTTCTCTCTGCTTGCATAATTACATTACCTCCGGCGCTAAGGATATAATTTTCATATAATCCTTTTCTCTAAGTTCTCTTGCTATCGGTCCAAAAATACGAGTACCTTTAGGCTGTTTATCTTTATTTATAATAACAGCAGCATTATCGTCGAATTTAATATGACTGCCATCTGGGCGATTAACACCTTTATGCGTACGCACAATAACCGCTGTAACAACTTCGCCTTTTTTAACAGCTCCGCCAACACTTGCACTTTTAACACTGGCAATAATAACATCACCAATATTTGCTGTGCGTCTAAATGAACCGCCTAAACAACGGATACACATGATTTCTTTTGCGCCGCTGTTATCGGCTACTTTTAAATAACTTTGTGGTTGTATCATTTTTCTTTACTGTTTTTTACACTTAAAACTGAATACTTAAAAATTAGAAATGATTTATGTTTATAACTATTAAATTTTGCAATTTTAAGTTTTAAGTGATTTATTATTTTGCTTTTTCTACTATTCTTACCAATCTCCAGTGTTTATCTTTAGATATTGGTCTTGTTTCGGATATTAAAACTGTATCGCCTATACCACACTCGTTATTTTCGTCATGTGCTTTGATGCGTTTTGTTTTTATAATTGTTTTTTTATAAAGAGGGTGTTTAGCTCTATCACGAATTACAACTATAATTGTTTTATTCATTCTATCGCTAACAACTAGACCTTCTCTAAATTTACGCATATTGCGTTCTATAGAATTTGGATTTACTTCTATTGTTTCTTTTTCTTGCTTTGGTCTTTGAAGAGTGGCTGGAAACTCCACGCTTTCTACTACTTGACCTTTTAGATGCTCGGGCTTTCTAAAACCAGTTTGAAGTTTATTAACAACTGGCATAGTAGGCTTTTTGGCTTCTGGTTTTGGTTGAGAGACTTGAGACTCTTCTGGTTTTTCTTTAGTCGCTTTTTTAGGACGAGAAGCAATAACTCCTGTAGATGTTTTTGCTTCCACTATAGACTTTTGTGCTTTTTCTTTAGCTAATTTAACAGGTTTAGCTTCTTCTAACGAAGCAACTTCAATAACAGATTCTTTTGCCTCTACTACAGTAGCATCTACTTCTTTAGCAGGTTTTTTAGCTTTTGCAGCGGATTTAGTAGCTACTTCTTTTTCTTTAACCTTTAACGCTTCAGCTTTTTCTTTTAATTTAGCAGTAGCTTCTTTAGCTTTAGCTGTAGCAGGTTTTTCTTTTGCTATCTTTTCCTTTGACTCGCTAGTTTTTGTCTCAGTTTTAGGTTTAGCGGTAGCCGTTTTTTTCTCGCTGGCAGAAGCAGCCTTTTTAGTTGTAGTTTTTTCTACGATTTGTTTTTCGTTTTCCATATACTATTTAGCCACCTTTTCTTTTTTTACCGTTGATTTTTTAGGATTTACAAGTGCCGCAGCTGCTACGGTCGTATGAAGATTTTCTCCATTAGCTTCTCTTTCTTTAAGAATTGTTTTAACTCTTGCTATATCTCTTTTGCAACTTGCCATCTCTATCGGATTAGCTAATTGACCTGTAGCGTGAGAGAATCTTAATCTAAACAACCTTTCTTTAAGATCTTTTAATTCGATTAAAAGCTCGTCTAATTTCATTTCGTGAAATCTTTGTGTGTGTTTATTCATTATTCATTTCCCCCTGCTACTTTTTCGGCTAGTTTTGTAGCCGCTCTAGCTTCTGCTGCTTTAGCCACTTTTGCTTTTTGAGCTGCTTTTTCTGCTGCTGCCGCTTCTACTATTTCTTGCGGAGCGTCAGCCGAGATAACATCGCCTTTTTTAACAAATTTACATTTTACAGGCAGTTTGTGCATAGCAAGTCTAAGAGCTTCTCTAGCCAATGCTTCATCTACACCACTCATCTCAAACATTACTCTACCCGGCTTAACTACTGCCACCCAATACTCAGGACTACCTTTACCTTTACCCATTCTGGTTTCAGCAGGTTTTTTAGTAACAGGTTTATGGGGGAAAATTTTAATCCAAACTTTACCGCCCCTTTTAATTTTTCTTGTCATTGCAATACGAGCAGACTCTATTTGATTACTGGTTATCCAACCGCAATCAAGTGCCACTAAACCGTACTCGCCATAAGTTACTACATTACCTTTTGTAGCCTTACCTTTCATTCTGCCGCGTTGAACTCTACGGCGTTTTACTCTTTTTGGTGTTAACATAATTGCTTTCACAAGTGCTTAGTGCTTGATGCTTAGTGCTTAGTTGTTGATTTATTAGATAATAATAATAAAACCGAAACTATACACCATGCACTACAAACTACTCACTAGCTTTCATATCCCCCTTACTTAAAACTTCACCTTTATATATCCATACCTTTACACCGATAGCACCAAATGTTGTTCTCGCTGTTGCTATACCATAATCTATATTAGCTCTTAAAGTTTGTAGAGGAATACTACCTTCATGATAATGCTCACTTCGAGCAATTTCTGCTCCGTCTAATCTGCCACTAACCATAACTTTTACACCTTTAGCACCACTACGCATAACCCTTTGCATAGCTTGCTTCATAGTGCGTCTAAAGCTAGCTCTTTTTTCTAGTTGTGCTGCAATACCTTCCGCTACTAATACAGCATCTTTATCAGGATTTTTAACTTCCATAATGTTAAGATGAACAGATTTTTCGCCAACTAGCCTTTTAAGCTCTTTTTTTAGAGCCTCAACACCTGCACCCTTAGTGCCGATGATCATACCAGGTTTAGACGTAAAGATATTTATTACAACCTTGCCTTGCGGACGCTCAATTGTAATCTTACTGATACCATAAGTATAGTATTTATTTTTAATAAACTCCCTTAGAGTGTAATCTTCTTTTAGATAAACACCAAAATCTTTTTTACCCGCAAACCATGTTGCGTTCCAACCTTGAATTATGCCTACACGCATTCCGTGTGGATGTACTTTCTGACCCATTTTTACACTTGCTCCTTATCTGCACTATCTAAGATTACCGTTATATGGCTAGTACGCTTAAAAATGCTATGGCCTCTACCTTTAGAGACTGGCTGCATTCTTTTAATAGTCGGTCCTTGATGAGCATAAATTTCTGCTATAAACATATCAGCTCTACTCATACTGTTATTATGTTCGCCGTTAGCCACCGCACTTTTTAATACTTTTTCTACCGGTTCTCTAGCAATCCTTGGCGTGTGTGCTAAAATAGCTAGCGCCTCGTTTACCGATTTACCACGGATTAAATCTAGTACCGCTCTTACTTTATAAGGCGACATCCTTATGTGTCTTGCGTGCGCAGAGGGACGAGTGTCCTTATTTTGTTCTCTTAACGCAGCTCTTTGTTTAACTCTTGTTGCCATAATTTTGTTTAGTGCACAATGTTTAGTGCGTAATTGTTGACTTAATTATCGCATATTTCATAATATATATTACATAAAATTTTTATCTGTTAGATAAATCTTTCACTATACACTATGACTATGCACTATCTTTTCCCTTTTGCTTTCTTATCGGCCGCATGACCTTTGAAAGTCCTTGTCGGAGCAAACTCGCCTAATTTATGCCCTACCATCTCTTCTGTGCAATACACGGGAACATGTTTTCTTCCATCGTGCACAGCAATAGTTAATCCCACAAATTGAGGGAATATTGTTGAGCTTCTTGACCAAGTCTTAATAACTCTTTTGTCGTTTTGTTGGCTCATTGCATCCGCTCTTTTTAACAGGCGTTCACATACGAAAGGCCCTTTTTTAATACTTCTACTCATATTTAGTTAATCCTCTTAACAATAAATTTGCTACTTGTTTTACGCTTCTTACGAGTTTTATAACCAAGTGTCGGCTTACCCCAAGGTGTAACAGGACCTGCTTTACCGATAGGTGATTTACCTTCACCACCGCCATGAGGATGGTCGCAAGGATTCATAACTACACCACGGACGGTAGGCTTAATACCCATATGTCTTTTACGACCTGCTTTACCTAAGCTAATTAGCTCGTGCTCTAGGTTGCCCACTTGTCCGATAGTTGCTCTACACTTAACAGGCACCATACGCATTTCGCCACTCGGCAACTTTAATGTAGCGTATTTACCTTCTTTTGCCATTAGCTGAGCACTAGTACCTGCACTTTTAGCCATTTGACCGCCTCTACCAGGACGAAGCTCAATGTTATGAACCACCGTACCAACAGGGATAAACTCAAACGGCAAACAATTACCTACTTTAATTTCGGCTGTTTCGCCACTTTGCAGTTTGTCTCCAACAATCAATCCGTTAGGTGCTAGAATGTAGCGTTTTTCACCGTCTGCGTAATGAATAAGTGCTATATAGCTACTACGATTTGGATCGTACTCGATTGTAGCAACCTTGCCCACAATACCATCTTTATTTCTTTTAAAATCTATAATGCGGTATTTAATGCGATTACCGCCACCAATATGACGAACCGTAATTCTACCTGTATTATTTCTACCGCCACTGCGATTTATAGAAACTGTTAGACTTCTTAGAGGCTCTACTTTACTAAGTCCTGAAAAGTCTGCACTAGTCTTAAATCTTTGACCAGGCGTCATGGGTCTATATCTTTTTACTGCCATTTTATTGCTTGGCTATTATTAGCATAATTCTTTTCGAGTTGAATTGCGTTAGCCAATGAGGAATGAGAAATGAGAAATATTGATTTATTTATTTTTAATTTAAGTTATCTATCTTATCTATTAAAGTCTAAACTAGTCCATATTTCTCATTTCTCATTCCTCATTGAGTTACTACAGTAATCCCTCAAAGAACGCTATCGCCTTTTCCCCCTCTTTTAGTGTTACAAACGCTTTTTTATATTTAGAGGTATAACCCTCATTTCTACCTTGACGCTTATATTTTCCTGCAACATTTATAGTGTTTACTTTGTCTACTTTTACACTAAAAAGTTCTTCTACTGCTTTTTTAATTTGAGTTTTTGTAGCTTTTACGTCTACCGAGAAAGTATATTTTTTAAGAGGAATACCAGCATAACTTTTCTCTGTTAAAATTGGTTTTTTAATTATTTGATATGCATCCATTATGCTAACTCCTCCTTATATGCTTTCTCTATTTTTTGAATTGCAGCTGTTGTCGCTACAAATCTATCGCTAACCATAAGGTCATAAACATTAATAAGATTGCTCGAAATTGTTTTAACATAAGGAATATTTCCTGTTGCCCTTATTATATCTTCATCACCATCAGTTACAACTAATAGCACCTTTGGAAGAGCTTTAGAAACTTTAACAACCTCTTTACCATTTTCGTCAACTGCTATATGAGTTTTGATATTAAGCTTTAATGCTTTCATAATAACTGCTATTTCTTTTGTTTTAGCTTCTTTAATTTTTAAATCTTCCAAAACTAAAATTTCGTTATCTGTAGCTTTTTTACTAAGCGCACTAACTATTGCTAATCTTTTAGCTTGCTTATTAACTTTTTGAGAAAAATCTCTCGGTTTTGGTGCAAATACTACACCACCTTTATTCCATTGAGGAGAACGAATAGAACCTTGTCTAGCACGACCTGTCCCTTTTTGTCTCCAAGGTTTTCTGCCACCGCCTCTAACTTCTGCTCTAGTAAGAGTACATTTTGTACCTTGTCTAGCATTATTGCGTTGAGCAACTATAACTTGATGAACTAATGCTTCGTTAAACTCTTGTCCGAAAACGCTGTCGTCCACTTTAAGCGAACCCTTTTTTTCGCCCGTTTGTTTATATACATTAAGTGTTGCCATTATTTTGACCCCCCCACTTTCTTATTTTGTTTTTTAACAGCTTCTTTAACAGTAACTAAACTTCCGTTTGGACCAGGGATAGCACCTTTAATTAGCAAGCAATTACGCTCTGTGTCTACGCCGACAACTCTAAGATTTTGAACTGTAGTTTTATCTACACCGTATTGACCCGCCATATGAAGACCTTTCATAACTCTAGATGGATCGCTTCTTTGTCCGCAAGAACCTCTTTGACGAACAACAGGACCAGTACCGTGAGTTTCTTTTAGTCTTTGATGATTCCATCTTTTAATAGCTCCTGAAAATCCGTGACCTTTAGAGGTGCCACATACATCTACCCAGTCGCCATCAGCAAAAATATCACATTTAATGCTACTTCCGATCTCCATAGTATCGGCACCAGCGTACTTAAATTCCTTTAAGTGTCTTTTAGGCTCTATGCCTGCTTTAACAAAAGCACCTGCCTCCGGCTTATTCAGCTTGTCCGCTTTAATATCGCCAAAAGCAACAACAACAGCACTATAACCGTCTCGTTCTACCGTTTTTTTTCTGACTACCGTCATAGGGCCAGCCTCAACCACCGTAACAGGTATCATTGTGCCAGTCGGTGTAAATATTTGAGTCATACCCAATTTTTTTCCTAATATTGCCTTTTCCATTTTTGTTTCTTTTTAACTTCCTGGTAATTTCGTAACTTTTTCTATTTCAATATTAAATAATGTTATAACTTAATTTGAATATCAACACCGGCAGGTAAATCCAACTTCATTAAGCTATCTACCGTTTTAGCCGACGGACTATATATATCTATAAGTCTTTTGTGCGTACGCATTTCAAACTGCTCACGGCTGTCTTTGTATTTGTGAGTAGCCCTTAAAATCGTGATAACCTCTTTATCGGTTGGTAATGGAATAGGACCTGCCACTTTTGTGCCAGTTTTTTTTACCGCTTCGATAATTCTAGCCGCACTTTGGTCTAAAATGTCATGATCGTACGCTTTTAATTTAATTCTGATTTTTTGACTTGCCATTTTGTATTTTGTTCCTTACAAACCCTTAAAAAAATTACAACACGGTCGTGTGTGCCATTTTTTTAGGAGCAAAAAATTGTCGATTTTTTGCGACAACTTTTTAATTCTACCAAATCCAAAAAGCTCTGTCAACAACTTTTTTTTATTTTTTTATTTTTTAGTAAACATAAAATACTCAAACTTTCAAGATAAAAAATATATTTGACTTTTCTTTTAAAGTATGATAAAATATTATACATATACAATAAAAATCCTCAACAAATTAGGAGAATAAATTATCATTATGAAAAGAAAAGTTTTATCCATTTTTACAGCAATTTTGCTAGTGGCAATGCTTATGTTTGTGTCCTGTGTAACACCAACAACAGACAGCTCATCATCTCAGCAACAACCACCTACAACGCAACCATCAGAACCACCACACCCCGGTGTTATAAACTACACCGATTACGAAACGGCATTGGGTATTGTCCATCGTACAGGAACTGTATACAAGCCTACGCAAGATATTAACATACAGGTATTCTCTCGTGGAAGAGTATCAGGGCAAAATACACCCAATACATATGAACTACGTTACTATTACGAATTTAGGGCAAACAGTCCCGAAACTATGCGTACTCGTGGCGGAGTTAGACACGCAACAGTGGGCGATGTAATACATATCGAATCAGATTACCGTTTTATAACTGTAGAAATGCTGGGTTTTGAGCCTGTTGTGCTATACTCGCCTACCGGACAAGTTGTCTTTCAAATTCCGTCCGACGGTATAGCCAGAGAGGCGGTTGTACCTGGTGGTGGAATAGGTGTAGGCAGTAATGGCGTCGGCGCTATGGGAGCAATTAACGCTAGTCCAAACTGGCAAAGACCATTCCCTGACGGCACTTTTGGAAACGCTAATATTAGAAATCAGTTAGATGTTCCCCGTCCTAGGTCGACTCCTCATGTGATAAGAGCACACGCTTCTACCCCGCAAGAAATTTCAGCTTCCCGCAATCTGGCTATAAACCCTTTTTCTATCCTGCATGTACATGAGTTAAATGTTGGCACTCCGGTAGGGCAAGCAAGGCAATATTCTAGAGCCGTAGAGAATGGTTCGGTTATTGCTTTTCCTCACGCTTTCGGCAGTCGTATTAGGACAGGTACGGATATGGGTAGCTTTCAACCCCGTAACGCTATCGACGGTAGTATTACTAGCGGTAGCGGATACATAAATTACGGCTCTCACGCTTGGGACCCAGGTACTTTATTAGATGCCGAATTTAAGGTTTATTTTGGTAGAGAGGTACTGCTAGAGAGCATAAACTTAGTTTTGCGTTCTGCTAACGGTGATACTCGTTGGAATAATATGAGTTTAGGATTTTCTGACGGAAGTATTCAATCAATCAATAATATTGTAGCTGGTAGTGCTAGACAGTCATTTAATATAATTCCTGTTGCTACCAAGTATGTAAGACTTATGGATTTGCGTCGAGCAACTGCCGGAAGCCCTGTTGGTTTAACCGAGTTTGAAGCTATCGGCACTGATATCACAACTAATGTACCTGCTCTAAAAACCTATACTATGAATACCTTTAATCAAGAGAATATACTTCCTGATTATCGCAGAACTAATGCTTTTAGTGCTAGCGAGCTAACCGAAGCACTTGATTTAGCTGGTAGAGATGCCTTTACCGTACCATTTACAAGAGTAAACCGCCAATTTAGTCCGGCTACCATTGAAACACCTCACGAATGGAGCCAGCCTATGCGTGCTAACAGCACCTGGGTAGACAGCGTATTGTACTCAGCACTCCTTGACGCTTTTACCACAACGGGAACTCTCGACCATTATTTGGCAGTACGATATGTAGCGGATAGCAACTTCTTTATGATTAGAGATAACGAGCATGTTAGAGGTGCTCAAACAGTCGGCTCTATCGGTTCGGCTCACTTAATAGGCGGAACAGCCACCGACGGACTTTGGAACGGTAGCATTACCGACTTTGCCGACTGCTATCTTATTGGCGAAGTATATTTAGTTATGAATGCTTTAGCACCTGCTGAGCATAAATTATTTAGTACCTTTGTTAATGCCGATGCTAATATGGCAATTAGTCCTAATTGGAACTCCGGCGGTCATTGGAACAGAGGCTCGGGCTTTAGTGCTAATTTAGGTGCCGGACAATTTAATCGTCAAAATCCACTTGGAATTTTAGATTGGTGGTGGTGTGATGCGATTTATATGGGGCTAACATTCTTTACTAATATGAGTAATGTTACAGGTAACTTTTATTATATCGAACGAGCCTTTGACAGCTATATGTATTGGAGAAATATTTTAGCAAACAGAGAAGACAGCAATCCCCCCGTTTATAGCGGTAGCCAGCAATTTGGCATTATGCCGATAGAACCGGCAGGACATGGTGGCGATATTGGACTTTGGCATAGAGATACCGACCTTATAAACAGACGCACAAACGCAGAACAAGACCCTCCCGCTCCGTTTACAGGTCTTACTTGGCCACGTGTTCCAAACCCTAACGGTGGTTGGGATGTGCCGAATGTAGATGTAGACTCCCGCCCCACCTTTTGGGGACGTGGCAACGGCTGGGTATTTGTAGGAATTGCTAAAACATTACTAGGTCTTAATGAAAATTTATATCACGAGGGCAATGTAGAAAGATTTGATGAAATTTGGAATGAATACGCTGACGATTTAGCTATGATGGCTAGAACGCTTAGACATTATCAAAGAGATGACGGCACTTGGAATGTTTCTATTATAGACCCTTATTGGTTCCCAGGAAGAGAAACAACCGGTACTTCTGCCTTTATTTATGGCATTGCTATCGGTATTCAGTTAGGAATTTTAGATCCAGTTGTTTATATGCCTGTTATAGAAAAAGGCTTAGCGCAATTACTTGGAATGCGTCACATGGAGGCAGTGGATACTCCTCAAACAAGATCAATTTTTTGGGGCGGAATACCTGCTGGTAGAATGGGATATATGCAAAGCGTAGGCTTTCATGCGTATAGCTATTTAAGTGAGGCTCATGTTAGGTATCGCTCTAGTGCGTTTGGTTATGGATTATTTATTCATGCTTTAGCTGCCGTTCTTAGAATGACTTACGACTATAACCCGGTTTGGTTTAGAGTGCCACCTGACAGCCAAATGGGTGTTTGGGTAGCACCAGAATACCGTGGTGTAACCGGGGGGCATACAGTGGCATCAATGAGAAATTAGGAATGAGAAATTGTCGACTTATTAAGTATTTATACAACCATCAAATGTATGAGCGATTAGTAATCGCCCGCATTTTAGAAAAAGGAAATAAACCATGACAAAAAATAAAAAAATAATACTAATAATGCTAACTGTTGTGTTAGCACTTACCTTATCATTCTTTTCACTAGGGTGCATACTGCTACGACCTAGTGATAGCAGTAAAATATTTCCACCAACTACTACTCCCCCACTACTACCTCAAAGAATATTCACTTATGAAGAATTCGGGGCATCGGGCTGTGGATATGTGTGTGATTTTGATGCAATAATTGCAACTCATACCGCCGCTAACGAATACGCAAGGGATAATAATGCCTTTAGCAGAACTATTGTGCGTGCCTTTAATGGAGCTACCTACCGCATAGAAAGCGGATTAGACGAAAACAACAGTCATCAAACTGCAATTATCCAAACCGATGTAGACTGGACAGGTGCAACTTTTATCATAGACGACACAACAGTAGAGTACGAAACTCGTCCACTTGTTGTAAACAACCAAGCCCGACTCGGCTTTTACGAAAGGCGTTGGAATCAAGCATGGGTATTTAATATTGCCCCTTCTCGCCCTAGTTATGTTTTAACCCGCGCCCAAATTGCCGAAATTGGTAGCATTTATCGCTATCAAGAGCAAATTTCCTTTAGTTGTCGCTACGGTGCCGGTGCCGTTATAGATATTAGAGATCCTGCAATTCTCCGCTACTCCCGCCGTGGTCAAAACGCAAATCCCGGCACTGCCCAAAGAGACGCTTTTGTTATAGATGCTAACGGAAATGTAGATATGGAAGCACCAATTTTATGGGATTTTCCAAATGCAGACAGCTCTACTACCATGCGTATTTATCCTATAGACGAACATACTCTTACGGCAACAGGCGGACATTTTATAACCATAAATAACCTAGGTAACGCCGATGATCAATTTATGAGCCGTGGTATACATATTACCCGCTCTAATACTATTATAGACGGACTAACTAGATATGTAGAGGGCGAAAGACCTCGAATGAGAAACACTAATACCTCGGGCGGACTTGGTTCTGCTGCCGTAAACTATTGGCTAGAGGGAGGAGCAAGCTATACAGGATTTTTATTCTTTGAAAATTGTGCTAATGTAGTTCTTCAAAATAGCACTCTAGCTGGCAGAAGAGCATACCGCCGTCCAAGTGCTTTGGGTACTGTGCGAGGTACATACGATATTCAAGCAAACAACACAGTTAACTTTAGTATAATAAATGTAGACCAAATTAGAGATATCACAGACGAAACTTGGTGGGGAATCCATGCGTCTAACTTTTCTAAAAATACGCTATTAGATAATGTTGAATTCTCTCGTTTTGATGCCCATATGGGAGTTCATAATGTTATTATAAAAAACTCTAAACTAGGTCATCAGGGAGTTAGTGTTGTGGGTAGCGGGCTACTCCATATAGAAGGCACAGAAGTGCATGGCTGGTGCTTTATTTGGTTTAGAGATGATTACGGCAGCAAATGGAATGGCGACCTTTATATTATAGACAGCGTATATGTCGTACCAAATACTAATAACGGTGCTATTATTCACACTAATAACGATGGTAACTTTAATTGGTTAACAGAGCTATCTATGCCGACAAATATCACCATTTATAATTTCCATATAGACGATAGTAACAGCACAAGTCAGTTAGCTCCGTTACTGTTTAATGTTGTGGCACATCACGCTAATGCGACCGCTCAGCCTAGCGGACAATTCGGCTGGACGCAAAATTTATCCGTTACTAATCTAACCATCGAGCGTAGCGGAGCCGTTACTCAAAACGCTGGTATCCGCCATCATGGCGGAAGCGGTGGCACTGCCTTTTGGAATCAACTTAATATAGAATGGAATTAAGACAAATTACAAATATTGATTTATTATTTCAAACTACAACTGACAAACTACAAATTTCGAACAAATTTGTATAACTAATAATTTGTAGTTCGTAGTTTGTAAATTGTAGTTAAATATTGTAGGTGCTATATTTTGTCACCCAAACATAATTAAAAATGTTAGTATCTAAAATAGATATTAACATTTTTAATATATTCAATAAGCACTGTATATTTTTTACTGTTTTGTCTATAATTATCGCTATGATAATGTATTGTTTGGGTAAAACAAGAGAATTTAGAGCTAAAAACGGCGATGGAATTGTTGTTTGCAATAACGACGAAATGCTACTTAGTGTAAAAGTAGCAGGCGGAAATGCTCAATCACTAAACGACGGCGATAAAAAATCAGCTAGTAATTTAGTTGTAACTAAACGGAGAAAAGGGCAAATCCCATTTGGCACTTTTACTTTATACGAATATTTTAGATATCAACGGGCACTAGTAGATGAAAAACCACTTTCTAAAGAAGATGTTTCTATCAAGATAAAAAAAGTTGGGCTAAACTGTCCGTTAAATACTAAACTTAAAAAACTCTCTAGCGTGGAATATAGAGCATTGAGTTTTGCTATAAAGCTACAAAAGGATACTAAAGAAACTTATCTAAACTTTGAAGGCTTAAAATATTGTCGCAAAAATAAAAAACTTCTAACCAATTTTTTGACTAAACTAGACAGAAGCTATAGTGTATATGTAAATCTAAGCGATAATAGATTTGTACCGAAAGCAAGGTAGATTTTTCAATGTGCAACGAAACAATGCTCAATGTTCAATGAAAGACTTTATCACTTATTTTTATTCATTAAGAATTAAATATCGTTTCATTGGAGTTTTGTCATAATATTGTGTTAAACAAGTCTTTAATTGTGCGTTGAGCGTTGTTGCATTGAACATTGTTAAAACAGATTATCAAAAAAATCTTCTATCCTCTGCCCCAAATTATCTAGTGACTTTTCTAAGCCAACCCCTGTGCGACGCTGTTTATCAGTAGTCGCTTTTTGTTTTTCTAACTCTATTTGTTGTCTGTGTAGCTCTGCCATCGCTTCGGGACACGGGCGAGAAATCATACTGCAACCGCAATAATCACAATTGCTAGCATAACCAACAATCACCTGAGCCCTATATCCGCAACCGCTACATTCTATTACATCAGCACTTCCAACCACTGCACCCATTGCTGACGGACCTCGCTTAGGCATTGTAACGGTGGGATTATGTATCGGCGGGATAGGCGGATTGCTAGAATTTGCATTAGCACTTGTTTGTGTTTGCTCATTAAACTGCTGTTGCTTTTTAGCTTTAAGTATTTTTTCCTCGTGCTCGGCATTTACAATAACCATATAAATCCCTATTGGGAAAAACACAATAAACATCAGTATTATTAAACCCCAATAATAGGGCAAGTCTTGTGTACTCATAACTATTAAAATATATCAAAATCCCACCCAATTGGTCAACTAATCATGCATTAAAATTTGATTAAAACTTTTTTGAATTGGGTTGATTGTTTTGTTTACTTAATATTCTGTTTCTACTAAGCTATATTAAATGTATACTTGTTTTTATTCTATACTCAAATCAACTTTTTTACCTATTTGCTCTTTTTTGTACATAGATATAGTTTGTTCAAACATATTTTTATAGTGTTTTGCTTTATATCCGCTTCCTGATATGCGTTCATAAGCACAATTTGTTCTTACCATACTAGTATCTTCTATCTCTGGAAATGCAATTAGGAATGTTGTTTCGTTTATTTTATAACCATGTAGAAAGGGTATCCTTTTATATGTATATAAAGTTATATCAACACCTGTTGCTTTTATTTTTTTTAATTTTTCAACAGTATGTGGATTTTCCCAATCATCATTAGCAAATAAATTAGAAACTGAGTCGTTTTTTATAAAATCAGGGTCTATTTTAAATAATGTTATTGTCCAATCATCCCAAACCTTAGGATTTTCTTTATGCATCAAATCAATAGTATCTACAGTTACATTTAATGTTAACCCTGCAACCTCTAAGGTTTTTTTACCTGATTCCAAATTTGCAAGTATTATTTCGCACTTTAATTTGCCCTTTATCTCTCCTTTTTGTATAAAATCTGGATGAAGATTTTTAACAAGTTCTTCATTGAGTTCTTTAATCTTTTCTCCAAAGCTCTTTAATTCTTTATTATGGAGTGTCGCTTGTGTTGCCAATAATAAGAAAAGTATAGGTATAACAGCAACTATAACATTATCAGGAAACCAATCCAACGCATGCAAGCTATCTCGAATTGGCGGAATAAGCCAAAAGACTGCATATGATGCTGATAATATCAACAAACTCCATCGAAAAATCTCTAAAAGAACTAAGAGAACAGTGAGACCAGTTGCTTTAAACTTTTGCACATTATTTTTTAACTTATTTGCCATAAATTCTCCTTTTTATAAAATATAATTACTTTTCATTTTATTATCAATTTTTATTGTTTAATTTTTGGCAAAGCTAAGTTTGGTGGAAACACGACAAGCTGGTACTAATACTTGTCCACTTTTGGTAAACTTCACCGTTTTCCGTTAGTTTTCCAAGGATTCTTAACTTTTCCGCTACTTTAATTGCAGTTTTGCCTTCTTTTATCAAGAAAACTGGATGTGGTTTAGTCCAGTCCAACTCCTGCATTTGAGAAGGTAGAGCCAAACCACGTCCATTGTTTTAACTACAATCCATCTATATAACAATCGAAAAAAGGTCTTTCTCGATAGGTGGTAGACTCTTTGTAGTCGCCCGTAAAATGAGGACCTTGTTTTACTTCACAAATTTTTTTATTTTCGCAAATGCAACTATGGTTAATTATTTCTACAATATCGTCAGCAGAATAATTTTCTGGCATTTGAAAAAAATCGAAACTAAAACTTGTGCCAAACCCAAATAGTTTTCCGTCTTTCATTTTTGCAACAAAAGCAGTCCAACCCATAGTAGTTTCGCCATGAATATTTTTTAAGACAGAAGCAGGAAAAGCGTATTTACTTTTTTCTATACTTGCTATGTCATAAATGTTTATACGATTACCTGTTGCCACAAAAGTCTTTACTATCTAATTATAACCATCTCGCCCTAATATTCCTCGCCCCTTTATTTCGTCCTTAAATCTTTTTTTAGCTAGATTTATAATTCTGCTAGAATTTTGAAACATAACACATGGTAAAAAAGTTCCGTCAGTTAAATACATTGAAGCTCTATAGCCGGCACCATAGTCACCATTCTTTAGTGGTTCAATGTTTTTTTGTAGAAATTCTATGATTTCTTTTTCGCTTATTGGGTTTTTATACATCGGTAATACTCCTTTGCAAAACTATGTACGAATTGTCGAATACCCCACCAAAATCTGCTAGATTTATTCTAGCAGAAGAGTATATTGATGATGGAAGCGAGGCGTATCGTATATATAACACTTCCACTTGAGTAGACTTTTAGATTATTTCGGTGATTTGTTATGGATTCTTGGGTTTTTGGTGTAGTTTTCGGCACAAATCACCTTAATCGGTTAAATTTTTACAATTTTGAACATTTTTTGGAATTGCCTTGGTTATAGTATGGTGGTCGCATTTTTGGGTAGAGTACCACCTCCCGCTTCCGTTGTTATTTTTTACTACATATATACTGTCCAATAGCTTGCTATCCTGCTTTTTTTGAGTTGTCCGCTAGAGTAACGATGTATATTTTCTACAGTTACTATTCTTATAACATTGACTCCGTAGGAAAGCGGTATGCTGGAGGTGCAAAAAAGCGAAGTGATGTTATGTTGCAGAATAAATAGAAATTCGCCTGTAACGGTATTTTGTTTGTATATTCTAAACGGAACACCACGGACACGAAACCGATTATCATGCCATACAAAAAAACTATTATCTATTACAACTTCATCTTTGTTATCTAAAATTAATTCAAAATTCCAATAAACAGTATTGCGACCTCTTCTAAAAGAATTGTTACTGTTATCGATTCTATGATACTTAGGCTCGGCACTAACGGCTCTTACAGTGTACTTTCCGTAAACTAAATTAAGCATGCTAAGTGGAAATCTCCCGCTTCTAGTCGTATATAAAAAAGAAAAGTCTTCCTCTAAATTTCGTCTTACATATATTCTATAACTATCACTACTTCCAAACGAAACACTATCACCATCTACAAAAAAGTGTCTTTCCTGTAGCGTGTCTTCTTCACTAATTTCCATTATCCAGTAGCTTACTCCCGAGTCTTTATAATAAAGAATATTGTCCTCCCGGTTATGTTCAAAAAACGATATGTCTGTAACACCTCTAATTACATTAGTACCTAGTGTAAAATTAAACCTAGACAAAGAAGTACCTCTAGCCTGTATTGATATTGCGGGATTAACCTCTGCTACAAAATCAAATTCATCACTGCCTTCTCTTAGAATATATTTTCTATGAGGCTCATAAATTGCCCAACGAAGAACATCGTCCATTATTGTAACAGAGTTAATATTTCGAGAGATGCGATTAACATACCAAATTGTATTTACTGCACTATCACATATGCGATACTCAAAGCTATAGTAAGTTACTGTTTCACCTACAGCTACAAGCTTCACGGTATTTTGTCCTACAGTAAAATTAAACTTAACTAAACATTTTTGATTGTGTTCTGCTATACCTACAAATTCTAATCCATAGAAGTTTTCAAGGTAAATCCTATAATTTACCAGTGAAGGTGGCATTCCTATTTCTCCCCATACTAAATACCTATTAGAATTAACAAAAAAAGTGTAATTTACTGGCTTAGCTGTGGGCGAAAAAACAGGATGTAATTTCACATCTCTAGCGGGCATTCTAAATCTAAAAAGGTGGTCATTGCTAATTAGAATATCTCCCTCAAACCAGCCTACAAAAGGTAGTGTTCCTATGTATGGCAAATCTTCGTTTAAACGAACAAGAACTTCTGTTCGTTCTCTTAACTCTCTTTCAGAAAAAAGACCATATGATATGTGACCATTACTTGAACCGCCAGAAAACCTAAAAGCACCATTTTCTATTGTAAGATTATAAAAACCTGGTCTTCTGAAAGGGTAGTCTTCTTGATAATATTCGCAAATGCAATTTGACATAGCACAATTTGAACAATTTATCGAGGCATCACAATCACAAATTCTATAATTGCACTCCTCACAAATAAGTGGCAAAACAAAAAAACCATCGCATGCGGAAAAAATAGTTCCTACGGCAAAAACAATTACTATTGATAATATTATTGATATTATTTTTTTCTTCATAAAGATATTCTCCTATATATAATACAATTCAAAGTGCCATTTCGTTGCAAAAACTGAGATTTTCTGTAAAAATATTCGCAATGCTATCTAATGTAAATACAATAATTGCTTTTTATATCACTACCATACTAACAACAAATTTCGCCCCTCTCCAATAACACCCCCATTTATCAACTTTGCCACTCTCGCTAGATTTTTTCTAGCGAGAGTGTTAGTCGGTGGTGGAAGCGCCGGGTTTTGCACCCCGGGTCCATTATGGTCTATCTATAAGGCTCTATATGCTTAGTCAGTTATTCATTTAACGATTACTTGGAAATCTGACATCCTTTAACCGCTAGAGCTTTTTTGTCCTTGCAAGGGTATAAGCCCTTAAATCCTCGCAATGGGCTTCACCTTATTTGACAACGATTTAACCTAAGTGAACCAAGTTAGTCGCCGACGGCTTTGACTAAGCCGCAAAAGCATAAGCTGGAGCTGCATAAGCAGGTGCTTTTACTGTGTTTGCATTGTCTGCATTTATTTTTGCCCTTTTTAAGTGGCGGACACCACTGCATACACCCTTATAGAATCTCCACAATGTCGAAACTATTACGCCCCCAAGCAAGCAGAAAATGGGAACAATAATATTATATCATAAAATAAATTTTTGTCAACCCCCTCTCTTAAAAAATCCCCAAACGCAATTTGAGAGCGTTTGGGGATTTTAAAGAAATGATAATATTCAACTACTAGTCACCTTTCTTTAAAATAGCTTTTTTTAATGCTGTAAACCAAAGAATAATCCATATAGCTATTCCTACTCCAAATCCAATAAATATCCACCACCATTGGAATGTGCTTGGGGTATAAGGCAATAGCTCCCAAATAGCTTCAAATGTAACTGTCGTTATATTTACATCTACTGTTTGAGTAACTAATCTCCAACCTAAGAACCTATGAGTGGCTGTATCTTCTAAACTCGGCAAATCAGCAAGTAAAACATTTAACTGAACTTGGGTTAAACCGATTTCTCGGTCAAACTCTACTGTGCCATTCATAAACACAACAATGTAAGTATGAGATACAGGTAGCCAGTTTGCCATAAAGGTAATCGTTATTTCACCATTAGCAAAACTTCTAGAAATCTCAACAAAGTCAACAAAGTTATAACCCGTCCTATTAGGTAGTGTCGGCAGATTTGTCATTAAATCAGCCAATGCTACAGCATCTAAATTACTTTGATTTAGAGTGGCTATAACCTCAACACCATCCATAAATACAACATCATAAGTATGAGTAGGAGTAATAGTCAATAACTCCCATACAGCTTCAAAAATTATAATAGTTACATTTCGTGGAGCAGACCCCCTACTTACCTCTCTAAAGCCTAAAAATCTCTCTGTACCCGTATCACCTAAAATAGGCATCACTATACCAGATAAAGTAGTTAAACCAGCTACGCGGCTATGCTCTACTAAACCATTCATAAAGATTACAGTATAAGTAGGCGCATC
>Ga0123352_10000582_pt1 | contig 44557 bp, 42 predicted proteins | sample TergutLab28metaG_FD_89700 | JGI IMG/M metagenome (GOLD analysis project Ga0123352, IMG submission 89700) | Labiotermes labralis P1 segment gut microbial communities from Petit-Saut dam, French Guiana - Lab288 P1 | ecosystem: Host-associated > Arthropoda: Insects > Digestive system > Gut ... | reverse complement strand
TGCCTATTATAAATGTTGACTTTCTGAAAAGAGAATACAACACAGGCGGCAAAGGTTTTATGTTCGGTGGTGAAAAAGTATCTATATGGTTCGATGAAAACGGCATCCGTCTCGCTCATGGTGAAACTGTGAGGATTACAGATGCTACACTTGTAACATGGGATCAGGCAGCAAAACGTATCCGTGAACTATTGGATATGGGACGGTATATGCCGCAAAGCGCATTGGATCGAGTTGAGGACGAAGAATACAATGACCTCGCTTTTTGCATTAAAGACCTTTGGCGTGACAGTGCCGATGATGTTGAGTTTCCCTTTATTGATAAAGAGATACTTAATAAAGGGTTTCCAGAAGCTACAGAGAAAATCTCAAAGCTTTTAAGAAACCCTGAAGAACGGCAAAAAGTATACGACGGTCTTATTGAGTTTTCTCAAGCCCTAGAACAAGACCCGTCATTACTACGTTTTCGTAGTTCTGTAAGGCAGCTAAATAAAGCACTTGACTATCTTGAAGATTTGCAGCGAGAGCCTTTGAACTTTACTGCTGATGAATCAGTCACAGCAGGACGACCAAGCTTCATTACGCAAGATGAGTTGGATCGCGCCCTTATCGGGGGTAGTGGCATCCAAGAAGGTAAGTATCGTATTTACTCATACTTTCAAAAAGACCATAACGCAAAAGACAAGGCGAACTTCCTTAAAAATGAGTACGGAACAGGTGGTTCAAGCAGGCTTGGATTTAGTGAGTGGCATGATAGCAAAGGAATTGTTTACAGCCGGGAAAATCACCGTATGCCTTACGATAAGGTAACTCTACCGTGGACGAAGGTTGCCACTCGTGTTGATGAGTTGATATCTTCCGGCAGGTACATGAGCCAGAGAGAACTTGACTACATTCCTGTATACGAGAAAAAATTTCTCGCCAGTCATATCCGAAATTTTTATTCCAATCAACCGGAAGAAGTTATCCGACCTTATGAAAATAAGGGTATGGACTATTGGGGAGAAGTTGAAACCATTGTTCCGCAGCTTGAGGATTCTGAACGTATCACTGAGATTTTACAACAGATGGAAACTGTGCTTGATGGCACTCCAACTGATGAAAAACGTTATGAATCCATGCGTAAAACATTCGATGACCTGACTGCATGGCAAAATGATGAATACTCATTATTTGATATTCCTAAAACAAAAGAACGGGTATCAATAGAGTCAACACCTGTCATTGATGAAAACGCTGAAATAAAGCTAACGCTTGGTGCTACTGTACATCTCGGAGTCGAGGAGTTTGAAGTCAGTGAGTTTGATGATGACCGTGTACTGTTATATGACCCCAACGCTCCCCTGTTCACATTGGATATGCCCCGTGAGGAGTTTGACCGCAAGCTGCGTGAGAACCCGATGAATGAACATCTTATTGTCAGCAAACCCGAACCCTCACAGACTGAGCAGCTTCGGGATGAGTTATCTTCTCGCGGTTTTGCAGTATCGGACGAGCTTATAGAGGACGGTCTTGAAGAATATGCAGCACACGGCAGCAGTGGCAATATCGAGGATATCGCAGACCATATTGAAGATGAATTTCTTACCGAAGAACCCGAACTTGAACCCATTGTAGAAGCAGATGCAGAGGAGTATATGCCAAAAGTCGGCGACCTCTACGAAATGCAGGGGCATTTCTTCACGGTGGAATCGGTTGACCTGCAATCAAATAATGTCAGTCTGCGTGATTCTACCTTTGAGGATAGCGTAGGATTCCCAATCTTCCGCTCTGAGACAATAGAGTATGTACAGTTGTACGACCCGATAACACTACCTGATGAATTTATAGAACCCTCACAGGAACAAAAAAGCGACAAACTCACTCCATTGTGGGAAAAGCCGAAGGCACTGCGTCGTGTTCAGAGTTATGACCCATATCCCGACATACCAATGTCAGAGCGTCATAACTTCCATATTACAGACGATGATCTCGGTGCAGGCGGACAAAAAGCCAAGTATAAGGCAAACGTGGAGGCGATACATACCCTGCAAACCATTGAGAGTGAAAACCGTTTCGCAACACCGGATGAACAGGAGATACTGTCAAAATATGTCGGATGGGGCGCATTACAGCAAGCCTTTGACTCAGCTAACTCCAGTTGGTCAAGCGAGTACCTTAAACTCAAATCCCTGCTGTCAGAAGATGAGTACAATGCTGCTAGGGCATCCACGCTCAATGCATTCTACACCAGCCCTGTTGTTATTAAGGCTATATACAAAGCCGTTGAAAACATGGGTTTCCAGACAGGTAACATACTTGAACCGTCTTGCGGAGTCGGTAACTTCATCGGACTATTGCCCGATTCAATGAAAGACAGCAAGATGTTCGGTGTCGAACTTGACAGCCTTACAGGGAGAATCGCACAGCAGCTCTACCAGAAGAACAGCATCGCCGTACAAGGGTTTGAAAATACAACCTACCCTGACAGTTTTTTCGACCTCGCAATCGGGAACGTGCCGTTTGGTGCATATAAGGTGCAGGATAAGAAGTATGACAAGCACAACTTCAATATCCACGAATACTTCTTTGCCAGAACGCTCGACAAGGTAAGACCGGGCGGAATCGTCGCTTTCGTCACCAGTATGTACACTATGGACAAGCAGAACAACTCAATCCGCAAATACATAGCGCAGAGGGCTGAACTGCTTGGGGCAATACGATTGCCTAACAACGCATTTACAAAAAACGCAGGTACGGAAGTCACCTCTGACATCATCTTTTTGCAAAAACGTGACAGGCTTGTAGAGATAGAACCCGATTGGGTACATCTTGGCAAGACCGAGGACGGTTTCTCCGTCAACTCATATTTTGTGGAACATCCTGAAATGGTACTTGGCACATTGTCAAATGACAGTGGTACAAGGATGTACGGGAGTGCGGACAGTGTTAGCTGCGTACCGCATCCCGACACAGATCTGTCAGATTTGCTTTCCGACGCTATCGTGAACATCCATGCGGAGTACACAGCATACGAACGTGATGAAGATGAACCCGAAGCAGACAATTCAATCCCTGCCGATCCGACCGTACGGAATTTCAGTTATACGCTTGTAAACGGTCAAATTTATTATAGGCAGGACAGCCGCATGATACCCGTCGAAATGCCTGTGACAGCGCAGAACCGAGTCAGAGGGCTTATAGAGTTGCGTGAATGTGTCAGGAATCTAGTAACATATCAGACCGAAGATTACCCCGACAGCGACATCACAGCGGAGCAGACGAAACTCAACCGCCTGTATGACAAGTTTACGAAGAAGTACGGGCTTATAAATACCCGTGGTAACAGTATGGCGTTTGGTCAGGACAGCGCATACTGCCTGCTTTGCGCCCTTGAGGTACTGGACGAAAACGGAGAGCTTGAACGCAAGGCTGATATGTTCACTAAGCGTACAATCAAACCATATATTCCTGTTACGCACGTTGATACAGCAGTGGAAGCACTTGCAGTATCTCTGTCTGAAAAAGCCCGTGTAGAACTTCCGTTTATGACGGAACTGACAGGTATGACGGAAAAAGAACTGATAGCTGAACTGGACGGCATAATCTTCCGTGACGTAGGGGATGTTGCAAGCATTATACACCAGTTCGTCACAGCAGATGAGTATCTTTCGGGCAATGTCCGTGAGAAGTTCAAGCTTGCACAAGAAGCGGATTATACATTCCCCGATGGCAGGTACGCCAGCAATGTCAAAGCACTTGAAGCAGTCGTGCCGGAGGACTTGACCGCCGCAGAAATCTCTGTGCGTCTTGGCGCGACATGGCTGCCACAGGATGTGGTACAGGAGTTCGTGCTTAATTTATTGCAGCCATCATATTATGCCCGTGACCGTGTAAAAGTGTTCTATTCGCAACATACGGGCGCATGGAGCATAACCGAGAAAAGCGCAGACCGCTCTAACATCCATGTGTTCAATACATACGGCACAACACGCATCAATGCTTACCAGATCATGGAAAATACTTTGAACCTCCGTGATGTGCGTGTCTTTGACAAGATATATGAACCCGATGGAACTGAGAAACGTGTGCTGAACAAAAAGGAAACGGCGATTGCGATGTCTAAGCAGGAGATCATACGCCAGAAGTTCGACGAATGGATTTGGTCAGACCCCGACCGCCGTGAGCGTTTATGCCGCATCTACAATGACAAGTTCAACAGCACCCGTCCCCGCGAGTATGACGGCAGCCACTTGTCATTCCCCGGCATGAACCCGGAAATAGCATTGCGGAAGCATCAGATAGATGCTATTGCCAGAATCATTTATGGTGGGAACACCCTGCTTGCACACGAAGTCGGTGCGGGTAAAACCTACGAGATGGTAGCTGCTGCGATGGAAAGCAAGCGGCTTGGTTTATGCAACAAGAGCCTTATCGTTGTGCCGAACCACATAACGGAGCAATGGTCTGGCGAGTTTTTGCAGCTATACCCGTCAGCGAAGATACTTGTTGCAACGAGGAAAGACTTTGAAACGAAAAACCGCAAGAAGTTCTGCGCCCGTATTGCCACAGGCGACTACGATGCAATTATAATCGGGCATTCGCAGTTTGAGAAAATACCGATAAGCCGTGGACGGCAACAGGCGTTACTAGAGCAGCAAATCTATGAGCTGGTTGACGCAGTAGAAGAAATGAAAGCAATCAAGGGCGAACGCTCTACCATCAAGCAACTGGAGAGGATGAAAAAATCCTTTGAGGTGAAGCTCGCCAAGCTTAACGACCAGTCGCGCAAGGATGATGTAGTCACCTTTGAAGAACTCGGCATTGACCGCCTGTTCATTGACGAAGCGCATGGGTTCAAAAATTTGTACCTTATAACTAAGATGAGGAACGTCGGCGGCATTGCTCAGACAGAAGCACAGAAATCCAGTGACCTCTATGCTAAATGCCGTTACCTTGACGAAATAACAAACGGGCGCGGCACTGTGTTCGCCACAGGTACTCCAATCAGCAACAGTATGGTAGAGATGTACACCATGCAGAGATACTTGCAGTACGGTGCATTACTAAATAACAACCTACAGCACTTTGACGCATGGGCTTCTACCTTTGGTGAAACGGTCACGGCGATAGAACTTGCTCCGGAAGGCACAGGGTACAGGGCTAAGACGAGGTTCGCAAAGTTTTATAACCTCCCCGAATTGATGTCAATGTTCCGCTCCGTTGCCGACATACAGACCGCCGATATGCTCCTGCTGCCCGTGCCTGACGCAAACTTCCATACGGAGGTACTAAAACCTAGCCAATGGCAGAAAGAGATGATCGCCGAACTGGCTGAACGTGCCGAAGCGATACGAAGCGGCGGAGTCGATCCCAAAGATGACAATATGCTCAAGGTAACGAACGACGGGCGTCAACTTGCACTCGACCAGCGCATTATCAACCCCATGCTGCCCGACGAAACTGACGGCAAAGTTGCCAGATGTGCCGAAAACGTGTATAGCATTTGGGAACAGCACAAATCGGACAGGCTGACACAGCTTGTGTTTTCAGACATCTCTACACCGAAAAACGACGGAACATTCAATGTTTATAACGACCTCAAAGAAAAACTGATGGCGAAAGGGATACCTGAGCATGAGATAGCGTTTATCCATAATGCAGACACAGAGACGCGCAAGAAAGAACTTTTTGCAAAAGTCCGCAGGGGTCAAGTCCGTGTCCTTTTGGGAAGTACGCCGAAGATGGGTTCTGGCACTAACGTACAGGACAGGCTCATTGCACTTCACGATTTGGATTGTCCGTGGAGACCGAGTGACCTCGCTCAACGTTTGGGGCGCATCGTCAGGCAAGGCAACAGGAATCCTGTTGTAGAAATATACCGCTATGTCACCGAGGGTACGTTTGACAGCTACCTGTATCAGCTTGTTGAAAACAAGCAGAAATTCATAGCGCAGATCATGACAAGCAAGCTGCCTGTCCGCTCCGCAGACGATATCGACGAAACGGCATTATCTTATGCCGAGATTAAAGCACTTGCGACAGGCAACCTGCTCATCATCGAAAAATGCCAGTTGGAGATGGATGTCAGCAAGCTGAAATTACTCCATGCAAGCCATCTCAGCCAGAAGTATGCACTTGAGGATAAAATCCTAAAAGAATACCCGCTGGAGATAAAACGGCTCACGGAGCGCATCGGAGGCTACACGGCAGACATCGAAACTGTCAAACAAAATACCCCGGCAGACAAAGAGACATTCCCGCCAATGAAAATAGGCGGGATTCTTTATGATGAAAAAGCCAAAGCCGGCACCGCTATACTTGATACTTGTAAAAGCATGATCTCTCCCCATCCGATACCGCTCGGCGAATACAGGGGGTTTAGCATGGAGCTTTCATTCGACACCTTTACTAAGGAGTATATGATAAAGCTACAAGGAAAACTCAGCCATGAGGTCAGGCTTGGCTCAGATGTTCACGGCAACATCACAAGAATCGACAATGCCCTTGAAGGCATGGAGCAGAAGCGGACAAACTGCGAGACAAACCTTGATAACATCAAGGTGCAGCTTGAAGCGGCAAAGGGTGAACAAGACAGACCTTTCGCGCAGGAGCAGGAGTATTCGGAAAAATCAGCACGGCTAAAGGAAGTCAATGTCTTGCTCAACATGGATGAAAAAGACCATGAACTCCTCGATGCCGAACCCGACGAGGGTGATCCCGCTCCGCAGCGGAAAACACCAGACAGAGGACGTTAAAAGATAGTTGGACTCCGTATCAACTAAACAGCAGAAACCACATGAGCGGTGTTGAAAAATCAGCACCGCTCTACTATGTAGCCGTCCGATATAAACGGGTCGGCTTTTTTTATTTCCATAAAATAACACCGTTCAAAGGAGAAAAGCAATGAATGATATTTACAGTAACATTCCTACACTTTTAACAGAAAAACCTAATTGGGTGGTGTGGGGCATAAGCAACGCACCACTTAAAAGCCCATTCAATCCCGCAAGCCTGCTATATAGAAACCCATCCCCGGCAAAAGCAGGCATAAAAGAAACTTGGGGCAGTTACAAAGCAGCCGTTGAATGCGTCGCTTGCGGTCTGGCTCAAGGTATCGGCTTTGAGTTCGAGGGCAATGAGTTATACGGAATTGACCTTGACCATGTTATCGACAGCCACGGCGCTTTAACTGCGGAAGCATACAATATTGTGGGTTATCTGGACTCGTATACGGAAATAAGCCCAAGCGGGACGGGATTGCACATCTTTGTGCTTGCTCCCGATGCTAATATAACCCGCCACAGGAAGAAAGACCACTTTCTGGAGATATATAACGAAGGACGGTACTTTACAGTAACAGGCAATATTTATGGCAACAACAAGAGCATTGAAACAAGGACGCAGAAACTACAGGCAGTTCACGACAAGTATCTGTTACCCGCCGTTCCGCAAAAGGCAGAAACAGTTTCAACACAACCGCTTGTTTCTATTATCCCACAAAGCAGGTTTTTGAGTATCGGGCTTGAACGTGACAAGGCGTTTGCTGCGCTATGGGATGGCGCACGGCGGCACGGGAATGAAAGCTCCGATGATATCGCGCTGATGAACAAACTCGCCTATTGGTGCAATTCCGACCCCGAATCGGTAGTGGCGGCATTCCTGTCAAGCCCGTATTACGCTCAGAAAGATGAAGCGCATATCAAGAAGTGCCAACGTACCGATTACCTGCCACGAACCGCATCGAACGCCTGTGCAACGGCATACTCCACTGCTGCTGCGGACTATGAACGGTTTTCCCACAAAAGAAAAATGGAAAGGAGATATGCAAGATGAAAAGGAATTACCCTGTGACAATAACTGAAAAACTGGAAAAGGTTGTGGAGATTGAAGCATCCAGCCGTAATGAAGCTATATCAATAGCCAAGCTGAATTACTATGACAGCAACCCTATACTCAGTGCCGATGATTTTACGGGCGTGGTTTTCACCATACAGCGTGAACGGCAATATGAGCGATAGGCAAGAAACAAGTGGCGTCCGTGAAAACGGGCGCTTTTGTTACGTCCAAAAGGAGGGAGAACAAGTGGAGTTTAATGTAAGGGTGACCGAGACTCGTCAGAAAATCATGTCCATTGAAGCGGGCAACATGGCTGAAGCAAAGAAAATCGCACAGGAGTTATATAACGACAATGTGTTTAACCTTGAATACACACGTTATAAAACAGTGAGTTTTGAAACCCTCAATCCGCATTCCAATAGACCTAAAGGCAGGTGATGAAAATGAAATATGAGTTTAGTTTTACAGAAATGAACTATGGCAGCATATCAATCGAATCTGATACAAAGCCGACCAGAAGCGATGTTGTTGATGCAATAATGAGCGGCAATGCCTATATCGGTAATACTGATTATAAGGACATCAAGCTCTGTGGGGAAACACCAACTAAATCGAAACCCGTGCATGACCTATCACGATGATACGTGAACAGGTTTGCGAAAGTACAGGCAAGCATCGTGTATGGCTATCCTGCGGGATACCATACACACCTTGTTAGGGGGCTTGCGCCCCCTAAAACCCCCATGAGAAAGGAGAATGCTCGATTATGCGTAAACGAAATAAACAAATTATCTTGCGGCTCGATGACAATGAACATGAACGATTTTTGCGTATAGTCAAAAAGTCTGGAGTGTCACAATCTGCATATCTGCGCAACCTCATCAAAGGACTCATTCCTACAGATTTGCCGCCGCCCGAATATCATAAAATGATGAATGAACTTCGGGCTATCGGGAACAACATGAATCAAATCTCACAGAAAGCTCATGTCCTAAATGTAATCGACTCAAAACGATATGACGAAGCCTATACACTTTTGAAAGCAGCCATTATTGAGATTGTCAACGCAGTCAATCGTCCTCGAAAAATCGAAAGGGGAATGTAATGGCGACGACATCGTTATGGCGAGTCAAGGCTAATCTTGGAAGGCTTGTTGACTATGCTGAAAACACTGACAAAACTGTAAACCCAGATTATGAAAAAAAAAGCAGCACTCCGTCAGAACAGGAACAATGGTTAACAACTGTCATTGCGTACGCTATGCAAGATAAAAAAACTGAAGGTATGGACGAGCGAACAGAACTCATGAAGCGGTTTGTTACAGGTATTAACTGCTGCCCTGAAACAGCCCGTGATGAAATGATGGCGACAAAAGCGAAATTCTACAAGCCCGATGGCACTATCGCCTATCATGGCTACCAGAGCTTCGCTCCCGGAGAAAGCACACCGGAGCAGGCGCATGAAATCGGAGTTAAGCTTGCGAAGCGGCTTTGGGGTGACAAGTACGAAGTTGTTGTTGCAACACATTTGGACAAAACGAATCATCTTCATTGCCACTTTGTGCTGAACACAGTTTCTTTCGTAGATGGCAGAAAGTTCTATCGCTCTGCTAAAGATTATTACAATATGCAGAAAACATCCGATGCCCTTTGCCGTGAATACGGATTGTCTGTCATTGATAAACCACAGGGCAAAACCAAGCATTATTCCGAATGGAATGCTGAGCAAAAAGGTCAACCCACATACCGCAACATGGTAAAGAATGACATCGACTCCTGTATCCGTCGATCCATGACTGAGCGGCAGTTCTTTGAAAAGATGCACAAGCTGGGTTATGAAATCAAGTCCGGCAAGGATATAACGGTTAGGGCATTTGGCAGGGAGAGGGGCATAAAGTTGAAACGTAACTTTGGCGACGATTACTCCATTGAGGGTATACGCCGCAGGATACTGGCACAGACCCGACCCGAAGCAATCCGAACCTATCCCGAACCTGAGAAGCAGTACAAATTCAAAGGGGTTTTCCATAAGCCCCACCGTAAAGCAGGGCTGCGCGCCCTGTATTTTTATTATTCTTACCGCTTAGGCGAATTTCAGAAGAAACGTGAACCGAATCCGAAACAGGTGTACTACATTTTCCGCGAGGACATAAGGTACATCCGCCGTTTATCGGAGGAAACCCGTCTGCTTGTAAAACATAAAATTGATACGGATGTGCAGTTGAATACATATAAAGACTCGGTAACTGCACAAATGGCTGTTCTCGTTTCGCAGCGTAATCAACTGCGGAGCAAATTACGGAGCATTAGCGACGTTGAGGAACAGGCTATTGCTAAGAGCAAGATAGGAGAATTATCGAAGGACATCGGAAAACTGCGTCGGGAGGTGAGTATGTGTGACGAAATAATGCAGCGTTCAATAGATATAGAAAACAAACTCAAACTGGCACGGGACAGTGCCAAATCTGAAAGAAAGGAGCCTATGAAAAATGAACCATTCAGGCGACGCCGCTGAACAAATAGTAAGGATGAGTCTTGAAGGGGTCGAGGTCGCAGCACGTATTACGGGGACGGCAGCAAAGGAACTCGCTATTTTGATTATTAAAGCACTTAAAAGCGAGAATAAAGGTCATACCAAGTACAGGGGTAAAGAGCGGTTGAAGTCAATGCTTAAATCGGGAAAACCGCTTGAAATCTATTCTCTAAAAGAGCGTGACCTAAAACGGTTTGCCAAAGGTGCAAAAGAGTACGGCATCGTTTATTGCGTACTCCGAAACACAAAAGGCAATCCCGACGGTCTCTGTGACATCATGGTTAGATCCGACGATGCACCAAAAATCGCCCGTGTAGCTGAACGCTTCACGTTCGCCACGATTGACAAGGCGAAGATCGAACGCGAAATCACCGAAAGCAGGGCAGAAAGGTCGGATGCTCCGAATGCCGAGGTTTTAGCACCGACTGAGCAGGAAGAACCGGATATCGGGGACACCGAAAAACTCGTTGATGACATTCTCGGATCACCGGAGGGTAAGGCGGAGCCGGACATCCCCGAAGCAGAAAAAGTAACACAGGTAAAACCGCAACCTGTAAAGGAAGAAGCAGAGGTCAGAGATAACCGCCCTTTAACTACAGACGGCAAGCCCCGCAGTCAGTCAGAGCCTATCTCAGAACCCAACAAGAACTACGGAAAGGATTCTACGATGGCTAAGCCGTCTGTTAAGGAAGAAATGCGGGAAATCCGCGCATCCAGAAAGCAGAAAGAAGAAAACGCTCCAAAGCGTGACAGCTTGGATAACTCTCGTAAATCAAAAGACAAAGTTTCCAAGACGCACATCCAACATGAACAAAATAACAGAAGAAAAAGAAAATTGAAAGGAAGCAGATAAAATGAATAACTTTGATGACATCTTAAACAACACCCCTGAGCAGGAGCAAAACGGAGAGCAACAATTTTCCAAAGAGGATTATGCTGCAAAGAAACGCGCTGAACGTGACGACCTGTTCGCACTTTCCAGTGATACCGCATCCGAAGTGGCGAATGATGGAGGCAAGTTCCGTCAGTACATGGATGTGCAAAGCCAATTTGACAGGTACAGCGCAGTCAACTCCCTGTTGATACTCGCACAGAATCCTGAAGCGACCCGTCTTGGCAGCTTCGATCACTGGAAGAATAAGAACGCATCCGTTAAGACAGGCGAAACTGGCATATCAATCCTTGAACCGCATGAGTACACAAAGGAGGACGGTAAACCCGGAGTCGGTTATAACGTCAAAAAAGTCTTTGACATCTCGCAAGTCCATACGCAGAAGATGACTCCCGACCCTGCGCTGCCGAAGCATAGCGAACGCCAGATAATGGCTGCGCTTGTCCATAGATCGCCTGTGCCGATAAACGGCGTGGATGCCCTTGCCGGAGGTGCAGGTGCGCAGACTAACCCTGATACTGGCGAAATCAGTGTTCGCCGAGGTATGGAGTTCACCGATGCGTTCAGTAGTGTAAGCAAGGAACTTGCCGCTGCGGAACTGAACACAAAGGACGAACCGCGCATCGACAAAGACTTCTCTGCATACTGTGTTTCATACTTGCTCTGCAAAAAACACGGTGTCGATACAAGCAACTATAATTTCAGCGAAGTCGGCAAAGTGTTTGAGTACCTTGACGCGCAGGAGATGAAAGGCGAGTTCCAGACGATACGCGATACATTCTCCGATATATCCAGCCGTATGAACAAGCAACTTGAATCTCAACAAAAGACGGCGAGGAACAACGAAGCGAGGTGATGAGCCGTGTTCACACGAAAAAAGACCATCAAGCTCGACAGCTTTGAGGAGGATGTTATAATCGCAAGCTTGAATAAGGTGCGTACCGAAAGACTCAAAAACAATGAATGCGATGAAGCTGTCAGCGATGTCCTCATTAAAATCATGAACACACCGCAGAGGAAGGCGAGGAAACGCAATGAAGCACGATAGTCGGAAACCGAATTATTTAATGTATGCGTTTGGTGTGATTCCGGCAATATGGGTAGCGTTGATAATCGCTCCCGCCGTTTCGGGAGGTCTGCCGGAAATCTTGCAGCACTTCCCGAAAGCTATGGAAAACCCGCTCAATGTAACATGGATGGAGGACAGCCTGAAAACTGTCCTCTTTTTCATAGCAGCATACGTTGTCGGGATCGGGATATACATCTCGACTCGCCGGAACACCAGACCCAAGGAAGAACACGGCAGCGCAAAATGGGGTGATGCCCACGCTGTCAACCGTAAGTATGCTGACAAGCATTTTATGATGAACAAACTGCTTACGCAGAGTGTACGCATCGGGCTTGACGGCAAGAAGCACCGCAGAAACCTCAATGTACTTGTGGTCGGTGGATCAGGTTCCGGTAAGACGAGGTTTTTTGCGAAACCGAATGTAATGCAGGCTAACACATCAATGGTCATACTTGACCCGAAAGGTGAAATCACGAGGGACACGGGCGACTTGCTCAGGAGCAAGGGCGTGGATGTCAAAGTGCTTGACCTTATAAATATGTGGCGGTCACATTGCTACAACCCGTTTGTGTACCTAAAAGAAGATAACGATGTACAGCGACTTGTGACCAACCTGTTCAAAAGCACGACCCCGAAAGGGGCGCAGGCTCAAGACCCGTTTTGGGATGCAGCAGCTTCTATTCTCTTGCTTGCGCTCATCTTCTACCTTAAATATGAAGCACCTCCCGATGAGCAGAATTTTTCAATGGTCATGGAGATGCTGCGCTCATCGGAGGTCAAGGAAGATGACGAGAACTTCGTGTCCGTGCTTGATGAGTTATATGAGCGGCTTGAAATGCGAGACCCCGACCATATCGCACTAAAATACTACCGCTCATACCGATCAGGTAGCGGTAAAACCTTAAAGTCAATACAGATAACGCTTGCGGCACGGCTTGACAAGTTCAACCTTGAATCGCTTGCCGCTTTGACAATCACAGACGAGCTTGACCTTGCCATGCTTGGCGAGAAAAAGACCGCACTGTTTGTCATAATCCCGGACAATGACAGCAGCTTCAACTTCCTTGTAAGCATACTCTATACGCAGCTTTTTCAGCAGCTTTTCTACAGTGCAGACCATGACCACGGTGGAACGCTCCCGACACACGTTCATTTTATCATGGACGAATTTGCGAATGTGAGCCTTCCTGATGACTTTGACAAGATTCTGTCTGTCATGCGTTCCCGTGGCGTATCGGTCAGTATAATACTGCAAAATCTGGCACAGCTTAAAGCACTGTTTGAAAAGCAATGGGAAAGCATCGTTGGCAACTGTGATGAGTTTCTTTATCTCGGTGGCAATGAGCAGAGTACGCACAAGTATGTTTCGGAACTCATCGGCAAATCAACTATTGATACAAACACTTATGGCAAATCTACGGGGCGGAGCGGCAATTACAGCACCAATTACCAGATAACGGGGCGTGAACTTCTCACACCCGATGAGGTGAGGATGCTCGACAATCGCTATGCGCTCCTGTTTATCCGGGGCGAACTCCCTGTGATGGACGACAAGATAGACCTCTTAAAACATCCCGATTTACGTTTGACGGCAGACGGCGATTCCGAACCGTACCGTCATGGGATTTCAATCGCACCTACCGCAGCCATCGTCTTTGACGATGAAATAGACCCCAAAAGCCTTCCCGAACTGGCAGCCGCTGATGGCGACTATGAGCTATTGTCCGAGGAGGACTTGGAGGAAATAATTTCTCAATATGAGGAGGATTTTTGAAATGAACAGACCCAATAAACAACAAAAGCTGCCAAACCGTAACGGCAGCAAACGCATCCTACGCACATATCTCACCATCGCGCTAACAATCGCCATCCTTGTAGTTGGCTATATCCCCGCATCCGCAAACGACCCGGTCGGTGTCGTGAACAACCTCAGCGATTTCATTTTCGGGCTTATAAGGGCGATAGGTCTTATCATGCTCGGCTTTGGAATCGTGCAGGTTGGTATGTCGCTCAAATCACATGACCCGTCACAGCGCGCAAACGGGTTTCTCACGCTTGCGGGCGGCATTGTGATTACGTTCACAAAAGAGATTCTGACCCTTATAACAGGTTAAGCGTTATGGAGGGACAAACTGAAAAATGCGAGTGCTTCATACACTCGCTCCAAAAAGATGGCAAGCACAACCTCGGCATGGCGACGATTGAAAAGCGCACTGGCGACAATCAATACGTTGCCGATTATAACGGGGTTAAATGCACTGCTATCTTCAACCCCTTTGCCGGACGGTACTTTGTGGACGATTTGTACGGAGTTATCCGTGACAATAAGCCGCTTGTGCCGAACCGCTAATCAGAAACCGGGCAAGCTTGATTGACAGGTTTGCCCGGAACTACTCTGGAATGGAGGAAAATAATGTGGATCATTAATAACTTGGAACACGCCTTAAATGTATGGAATCAGAAACTTGGCGAGCTGTGGAGCTTGCTTACCCAAACGCCGCAAAATTTCAAAGGTGGTGCTGTATGGGGTGTGATGGTGAATATACATGGCGCAGTCAGTGCGGTCGGGCTTGCCCTGCTTGTCCTGTTCTTCGTAGTGGGCGTGATGAAAACGATGGGTTCATTTGCGGAACTCAAACGCCCGGAGGTGGCTGTCAAGGTGTTCATACGCTTTGCCATAGCGAAAGCAGCGGTCACATACGGGCTTGAATTGATGCTTGCGCTGTTGAGCATTGTACAGGGGCTTATCTCTACTATCATGTCATCATCAGGCATAGGAAGCACTGGTGCGCCTGCTGTACTTCCCCCTGAGATGATCACGGCAATAAACAACACAGGATTCTTTGAAAGCATACCTTTGTGGGCAGTAACACTCTTAGGCGGGCTGTTCATTACGGTATTGTCTTTCATAATGATAATGAGTGTATACGGCAGATTCTTCAGGATTTATCTATACACAGCACTCGCACCGATTCCTCTCTCCACTTTCGCAGGAGAGCCGACTCAGAATGTTGGTAAATCTTTCATCAAGAGTTACTGTGCAGTTTGCTTGGAGGGTGCGGTAATCGTGCTTGCTTGTGTCATTTTCACGGCATTCGTATCAACACCGCCTGCGGTAGATTCAAGCCTTCCGGCTGTTACGCAGGTCTGGAGCTATGTAGGCGAGCTTATATTCAATATGCTCATCCTCGTGGGTGCTGTCAAGATGGCAGACCGTGTAGTACGGGAAATGATGGGGCTGTAAACCATTGCAGCACAAAGAAAGGAGACAATTAAATGTCTAACAATAATGTTATATCGTCAAATGACCCTAATGCGGTCGAAAAGCTGATTGCTAAAAAAGAAGCGTGTCAGCAGCTACAGGAAACTATGAAAGAAGTCAATGCTCATTGGCGCAGGACGGGAACGTGCATCGGTGCGCCCGGCATAACGGAAGAACAGGCGAAGAAAATTGATAACAGGATCGTCAACTCACAGCATTTTTGGGATCGTGTCCCATTCTCGGACTACTCTCTCAAAAACAACAATGCGGAGATAAAAAGGCTTGATAAACGGATCGCTGAAGTGACCCACTTTAAGGAAGTTGGATTCTCAGGATGGGAGTTTGAGGGTGGACGGGCAGAAGCAAACACCGAACAAAATCGCTTGCAACTCTGTTTTGATGAAAAACCAAGCGATGGGCAGCGTTCACAGTTGAAATCGCACGGTTTCAAATGGACTCCGTCACAGGGGGTTTGGCAACGGCAGCTTACCGAAAACGCCATATATGCCGCAGGCAGGCTCGACTTTATAAAGCCGACTGATGGCAGGTCTGTTAGGGAACATCAGCCGAAAGCCTCGGTGCGTAACGCCGAAGCGCGATGAAAGGAGCAAAATGGAAGTCAAAATAAATCGGGAAATCAGGGATTATACCGAAGCTGTGTTTTTTGGGCTGTCACTCAGGCAGCTCTTTTTTTCCGTCATGGCGATACTGGTCGCTGTAGCAGCGTATTTCATTTTGAAACCGCACCTCGGTACTGAAACGGTTTCATGGATATGTATACTCGCTGCTGCACCGTTTGCCGCAATGGGCTTTATCAAATATAACGGCATGACGGCGGAAAAGCTTGTAGTGGCGTGGATACGTTCGGAATTTCTTACACCGAAAAAATTAGTGTTCCATGCAACAAACGTCTACTACGAAGCAGTAAAATCTACAATCGAAGGAGGTAGGAAAAAGTGAAAACGCTTAGGATGCTTTTCAAGCAGGACAAGGAGCGGTTTGTCGCTCCACGGAGCGTTCAGGATGTCATCCCCGTCAGAACTATTTGGCAGGATGGCATTTTTCGTGTCGGAAGCAATAAATACTCAAAGACATACCGCTTTGAGGACATAAACTATTCCGTTGCCTCGAAAGAGGACAGGGAAGCATATTTTTTAGAATACTCGGAGCTTATTAACTCGTATGACAGCGGTGCGACATTCAAAGTCAGTATTGTTGTCAAAAGGGTTGACAAAGAGGAGTTCATGCGTGAAATCATGATACCGCTCAGGGGCGACGAACGCGATAAATACATCAAGGAGCAAAACCAAATCTTACTGGATGAAGTTACAGGGTCAAACGGTTATATCCAGCTTAAATTCATCACGATAAGCGTATGCAAGAAGAACATTGAAGAAGCGCGGAACTTTTTCTCCCGCGTTGGTACTGATATCAATGCGCACCTTAACAGGCTTGGTTCCCGTGCAATCGTGCTTAACGCAAGCGATAAACTGCGGTTGTTGCACGACATCCTACGCCCCGGTGAAGAAAGCGGGTACACTTTCGATATCCGTGCCGCTGTACGCAAAGGGCATAGTTTCAAGGATTATATCTGCCCCGATACGTTTGAGTTCAAGAAAGACCATTTTGTCATGGGTGATAAGTACGGGCGTGTTGTGTTCCTGCGTGACTATGCAAACTTTATCAAGGATGACCTTGTTTCAAAGCTGTGCGGGTTCAATCGCAATATGATTTTGAGCATTGATATCATCCCTATACCAACGGACGAAGCTGTGCGTGAGGTCGAAAAGCGTGTTCTTGGTGTGGAAACTAATATCACTAACTGGCAGCGTAGGCAAAACAGCAATAACAATTTCTCTGCGGTTGTGCCTTACGATATGGAGCTTCAGCGCAAAGAGAGCAAGGAGTTCCTCGATGACCTGACCACCCGTGACCAGCGCATGATGTTTGGCATACTGACCATCGTACTGACCGCAGACTCTAAGGAACAACTTGATAGTGATACAGAAACCTTGTTTGCCATCGGCAGACAGGGGCTTTGCCAGTTCGCAACGCTCAAGTACCAACAGATGGACGGATTGAATACTGTCATGCCATACGGAGTGCGGAGGATTGACGCACTTAGGACTCTGACAACGGAAAGTGCAGCCGTGCTTATGCCGTTCCGTGTACAGGAAGTATCGGACAATGGTGGCATATACTATGGGATTAACGCAATAAGCCGTAACATGATCATATGCAACAAGGCGAATCTGCAAAATCCCAATGGTTTCCGTCTTGGTGTCCCCGGTTCCGGCAAATCTATGGGCGCAAAGGCTGAAATAGCGTACCTCGCTATCTCAACCGATGACGATATACTCGTATGTGATCCAGAGGGTGAATACGGTACGCTCATTGAAGCACTCGGCGGTCAGAGGGTTATCGTTGCTGCTGGCAGTAAGCATCATATCAATGCAATGGATATGGTTGAGGGTTACGGTGAAAGTAAAGACCCGATAATAGATAAGTCGGAGTTTGTTCTGTCATTGTTTGAACAACTTGACCAGACACGCAATCTTTCTGTAATCGAAAAGGGAATCGTAGACCATTGCTTGCGGAGGGTTTACGAAAGCCATCAGAATGGCGGCGAGTTGCCGACGCTTTCGGTGTTACAGGACGCTTTGCGTAACCATAAGGATAAAGAAGCGGAGGGGCTTGCCAAATCTCTTGAATTGTTCACGAAAGGCTCGCTCAACGTTTTTGCACATCCCACCAATGTAGATACACAGAACAGGATGGTGGTTTATGATATACTCAACCTCGGCAGTCAGTTAAAGACGATGGGGCTGCTTGTCATAACCGATGCCATGATTAACAGGGTGTCCATGAATTGGAAGATGGGCAAGCGGACGCACATCTATATAGATGAGCTTCATGTTGTTTTTGCAAACGAGTATTCAAGCAACTTCTTCTCGTCGGCATGGCGGCAGTTTAGAAAGCGTAATGCTTTCCCGACTGGCATCACCCAAAACGTGGAGTACCTCTTGGATTCCATCACTGCACGGACGATGCTCAGTAACAGCGAGTTCATAGTGATGAGCAATCAGGCAGCGTCAGACCGCTTGGAGCTTGCAAAGCTTCTTAACATATCCGAGGAGCAGTTGAAGCACGTAGATAATGCGGACGCAGGCTGCGGGCTTATGCGAATCGGTAATGCCCTTGTCCCATATGAAAACAAAATGAACACTAGTACGGCTCTCTACAGACTCATGACCACGAAGCCCGGAGAATAAAAAAACATAGACGGAGAGGTGCGGCTTTGCATCTCTCCGTTGTATCCAATCAGATTAATATATTTTAACTCGATAATAGTCTATCGAACTTTATCTAGGAAACCTGAATCCATTTCATATACTGTATGACATAATACTTCAATGTCTTCTGCATAATGCGAGGACATTAAAATTGTAACACCTTCATTATTAAGTTCCTTAAGGAGGTTGCGAATATCGACAACCCCTTGTTTGTCAAGACCGTTTGTCGGTTCATCGAGAATCAATATCCTTGGCTTTTCCATAATAGCTTGTGCAATACCTAACCTATGTCTCATACCCAACGAATATTTACGTACTCCTTTTTTGTTATCAGGGTCTAGACCAACACGCTTTATTGTTTCTCTTATTTCCGCACTCCCAATCTGTCGTTTTACTAATGAAAGCAACTTTAAGTTCTTAAAGGCACTATATGAGCCGATAAAACCAGGATCTTCAATTATTATGCCAATTTTTTCAGGAGATGCAGTTTTTACTATTTTATCATATACTTTAATAAGACCAGACGAAGGTTGCATGAATCCGCATATGCATTTAAAAAGAACTGTCTTTCCAGAACCATTTCGTCCAATAATTCCATGAATTTTACCTTCTTCAAAAGATACAGAAACATTATTCAAAGCTGTTAATTCCTTAAACTTCTTTGTGACATTGTTAACTTCGATAATACTTACTGACACATTAATCCCTCCACTCTTGATAATCCATATCTTTTTTGCAAAATGTATAAACCGAAACTAAGCTCATTAATAATATTAATATTGTAAGGACAAGTGTAGCGTACATGGGTGAAGGTACCCTACTTCCAACTGATGTAAAGTTTATACTATTTATACTACTCCAACTTAAAGGAGATAAGTAAAGAATTTCAGTCCCAAAACTGATGCTGCCAAGGTAAGCACTAAAGTATGCAAAAAAGATTAATGATCCCGCAGCAACTATTCCACTTAACTTTCCACTAATTATATTAAACATCATAATAACTATGCCGATAAAGACCGTTACTATCCACATAAAAAAGAATGATGTAAACATAGCTTTGATCGGTGTAAAGAAGTCAACTATGCTTGCATCGATTGATAATGACAATATTATTCCATATGTTATTGAACTGCCTGGATTTCTAGCCAAGGTGCTAATAACATGACCCCATTCAGACGAAAACGTAACATATGGCAAGAGAATTAAAATAGATGCTCCAGTAATAAACAAATTAAAAACAAATGCTGCGATAATAACATATATATGTTGACCTATAATAAAATTCATTCTCCCAGTACGGGCTACTAAAAATGGCATTTGGTTATCTAAAAATGGCGCATTGCAAAACATGAGTGCGGATGTACACCCAAAGACCATAATCATAGCAGGGAAACTAAGAAAAAAAGGAAGCACCCAAGCAGTGACCGGTACTCCTGTCGCTATTGCAAACTGCCGGAGACATAAAAATGTGTAATAGCAAAATACAAGCAGTATTGCGAATACCGTATAAATCCTTTTATTTCCGACCCATTTTTGTAGCGTTACACTTGCGCATAGTAACATTTGCTTTATATTAGTCATTTTGTACCAACTTTCTCACACGCTTGACTGAAGCGATACCCATTAATAAGAAAAGCACTAATACTATGACTACCTTTACAGTAAGTGATGCTGATGGTGTTCCAGCATTATAAATCCCCTCCACCCAATAAACAGGTTGTAAAAAAAGCGGTAGAGCCATTTGTTGTATAATCCTAAATAAACTGAAATAAATAACCAGCGGAGCCGCAATAGTTGTAAATCGATTTGGAATCAATGTAGATACCCAAAATGCCACTGCCGTCATTAGAGCGGCTGATAGCGAATAATGAACAATGAAATATACAGCATAGAGGACTGGCTGATTATTTAATAAGAATAACTCATAAGCATTTCCAGTTGTGATTATTTCAAATAACGGGAAGCGAAGTAACATCAATAATATAAACAATGTCATACCAAATCCTGTTGATAAAAACCCTGAAAATCCTGCTGATATATACTTGGATATTGTATATCTATCGATACCTGAACGCACCATCCAGAAACCAGTAGAATGGCTTTCCCAATCGATTGCAAATGAAGTTGCATACACTAAGATTGGTAAGATAGCGGTTATCATTATTATACTCCCACTACCTCCCACAGCAATATTAAATAAATATAGTGCATCCGGTGCATATTCGATTTGACCGGAAGACGCAATCAAGAGTATTAATAAAACCCCAAGAGTACATAATAAAAATCTAATTGATAAACATGCTCGTTTCATATCAATAATATACTGCATAAAAAAACATTTCATCTATTTAACTTGCCTTCCTGATGATTTCACCTGTAATTGCGTTAAATACAAGGTATCTATACTCCGTTACAGGAGTTAAAACTCCAGTTAGTGGATCATCCCAAATTGCATCAGATTCAATCAATAATACCCATGCTGGAGTTAAAATTAATCCTTCACTGCTTGAGATAACAATATAACATAGCTCCATTTCTTCGACTCTATTTTCACTTTGTATAATAAGACCTGTATACTCTTTTATTAATAAGTTAATTACTTGTTCTTTGGATAACAACCTGTTTTCAACACCCTCGCTATGTAAAGTGACTAGACCCACCGAGTATATTGATTCAATACCGCTTTCTGATAAAAATACGTTTATTATAGTTTCTGCTCCCTGATTAGTTCTAGTGCCTTCTTCCCAAAGAACATTACTTAAGGGTATTCCGTTTACGATTTGCCTAAATTGGAAATAATATACCTCGTCTTCTTTTGTAAATGTAACCAGTGGTACATTTTCTAATCGCTCGTTACTCATGTGTTGTAAATACTGTGAACTCAATACAGTGACATCAAGAGAATATGATACTTCTAGCTCTATATTGGGAAATCCTGTATTATAAAGCGCGGACATTACTTTTTCAACTGCCTCATACTGTCGCATAAAGTATAGGTCAATATTTCTTTGATAATTCTCCCGCATTGAGTAGCCTTGAAGTTGCTGTGTTAAGCTGTCCCGCCCTGTTTCATTTGGGAAAATAGCTTCGATGTCCCCAGTGAGCGACCTGTCATTTTTGTATAGTGTATATAATAAACCACCTTTGATTATTTCGTTATAAATTGTAATATACTCGGTGGTTTCTGTACCTTCGGCTTTAATCCATGGTCCAACAGCCATTTGTTCTATTTCAACAATATCCCCTCTGATTAGTGAATCAATCACGCGATCTTTACAAAACTTATGATACCCGGCTGCATAGACACTTGCGTGCTCCGGGCTTGAAACCTCGTTTAAATTTATGTTTATAATTAAGTTGTATGGCAGGTTATTAAGGTTAACTAATGTATCCTCATCTGTATTCTCGTTTACATAAAAAGTGCACGATGCTACTAAAAATAAAGTAAACAAGAAAATAATTCCATATTTCTTCATGCTCCTACACCTCCGTAACATAGAAACAGGTGGCGAGTACACCTGCTCTACTTTTGGTCGTTCTAATTAGGGAGACCATGTACCAGTAACCCTGTACTCCAAAAATGATGTGTTGGAAGGATATGCGGATAAGCAGTATCTGTTACCAACACCACCATACCCAGTAAGGTATGTGAAGTTGCGTCTACCCGCAGTTGATACGTTCGAAATAAGCTGTGTAGCTTGCGTCGAACTAACTCGTTGCGGTGATAAGAAGTAAGTAGTTGGTGTTGCAGATACATTTGGGTTTACAAATGGTGACATCCCGGTCGTAACTGTTACCAAGTTCGATGATACCATACTTCCTATAAATGGAGGTCTTATGGTAAAGTCGAAGTTTTGCGATGCCAATGCCGTAACGGTTATTCCCATGAGTAAACAGAATGTTGCTATGCTAGTTAATATTTTTTTCTTCATATGTATTCCCCCATTTTGTTTTTATAAATCGTCGTAATATTAACTCGCATTTTTAGACGATTATATACTATTTCCAGCGTGTGATATACATGTTTGTTATGCGCTTACATTCCGTCTTATATATATATGCTTTTTCATGGCAAAAAAATCACAATAATTTTCAAATTTTTAAAAATTTCAGCGATGTCTATTTCGACACCGCTGACTATTATATTTTCTATTGTTTGTGCAGTTACTGAGTTTGTTACGAGGTTGCGTTGATCTCCTGATGTCCCTCCAGCAAACACTGATATTGATGCACGGTACTCAACACCCGCTGTACCTGTGTAGTTGACAGTCTCGGAATGAAAAATTGTATTATGTCGTCATTCCATTAGTATGAAGGATATTGACTATTTTGAGTCTCCAGATATTCGCATAAGGTCTCCAATTGTTAAAATCATGTTGTTAAATGTATCTAGACTAGAAAGTGTTACGTCAGAAATAGAAGGGTCTTCATCGATTGTTTCTTTTATACTTCTAACTGAGTCATTATCGACGATTGAAGATGGGGTTCGGTATACTCCTTGGCTACCACCCTCTATAGCCATAGGCAGGTGCTCGGAGCCTTGTGATTCAAAGCTTCGTAAGAAAAAGACTAAATCTGCACCTATAGCTATTGACAACTGACGAACATGCCCAGTGCCAATGTTATCTGTTTGCACCTTTTCTTGCATTATTTCTACAATGTCTCCAACTTCTGTGTCACCCTTGAAAACTTCAATAACTCTGAGCCTGTATACTAAATGCGGTTTAACGAATTGACTTCCATGAGTAGAGCCACCTAGTATTGTGTTAATTTGCTCCTCTCTACTATCAAGCACCTCAGCTCTTATAACATCGGTCGCTGATTTTGCTAATTCATCAACACTTTGACGAACCCATATTTCTACGTTCGCAGGCGGTAAGGTTTCTCTGGGTTGATACATGCACGCTTGTGTTAGAAATAACGCCATTGTAGTGAAGATGAAAATCATTTTTTTTCTCATCGTATTATCCTCTTATTTTGCAAAATAATGGATGTATGTTTCTATACTAAAACATTATACTACTAGTTAATATCGCTGTCAGCTATGTTTGCGATTTGCATAAGATCTCCTACAGTAAGTGTTAAGTTATTGCTAAGATCAAGACTTAACAGAACTATTTCTGAAACTGAAGGATTTGCACGAAATGCATCTTCAATGCTTTCTTCAAGTTCATTAGTTTCGTTTTGTGGTGCTATTCTGTATACTGCTTGACTTCCAGCTTCAAGAGCCATAGGAAGGTGTCCAAATCCCTGTGCTTCAAAGCTTCGCAAGAAGAAAATCAAGCTATCCCCCGACTCGAGTGGCAATTGACGGTTATATATAAGCTCATGATTGCCCAGTCGACCTCCCTTTTGCATAACTTCAACTATGTCTCCAACTTCTAAACCCCCATCGAAAACCTCTAAAACCCTAAGTCTGTGAACAGTATGAAGCATTATGAATTGTTCCGCTATTTCATCATCAAAATCAAAATCACTCAGTAGAGTATTTATCCGTTCCACTCTACTGTCTAGAACCTCAGCTTTGATAACCTCAGTAGCAAAAGCAGATAATTCTTCAATGCTGGTGCGAATCCATGCATCACCACCTTCAAAGTATTCGGTAATAACCTCACTTTCATTAGGTGATGGCGCACAAGCTGTTATTATCAACACAAATGCTAACAAAAGAACGATAATATATAACTTCTTTTTCATGACTAAACCTCCTAATTCATTTACTAATTGTAAATTATACTTGCTGTTTCTATGTCAAAAGGTCTTGGATTTGTAATGCTATTTCTATCTCTATTTGCATTCATAAGGCTTGCATCATCGGAACCTCCTAATGTTGCAGGATGACCATTTTGTGGTTGTTGGCCATCTCTTAAACCAATAGTATGTGCAAACTCGTGAGCCATTACACTTTGAATTACATTACTAAGGTTGAAATTATTATTCGCCACAAAATCAGGTATTGTTGTTCCATTCATCATTATATAAAATCTATTTAATGATGTACCTGATAATTGTAATGGTCGCATGTATCCTAAGTATGTAGTATCAGTTGTTTGTGCAGCCAGTACTTGATTATCAAAGATTGAGCCTAAACTGAAGCTAACGGAAACAGGACTGTTGTTCCACGCATTTCTTCCATTTTCCATGGCAATAAACCAGTCATAGTAATTTAGGTTTGGATCAATATAATACGATGTTAAAAGAATATTCGTTGTTCCTGAGCCAGCCGGTGGTGTCCAATAATTCATGTGCCGGTGAGGTTCAAGAGGAAACCCCGCAGCTATCCAATGTGCAGTGAAAGTTACCGTACCAAAGACAGGAGAACTGTATCCAAGAATTGTACCTGGATGGTAAAGAACTCCGTTTGGTCCCATCCACCCAGCAAATGCATGACCTGCTCTTCCAAAGTGATTTTGCAATGGAAGCATAAAATTCCCTGGTGTAGTAATTATTTGGTTCGCAGGTACTGTTCCGGTTGTGTGTCCATTACCAATGAACGTAATCGTAACCCTACTAGGAACCCAATGTGCATCCAAGGCTAATGTACCTGAAACTGCATTTGTTACTGTAATAGGTTCACCAGCAGGGAATATGCGACCGATGTTGTCTATCCAACCTACGAATGCATAATTTGTTTTAGCTAAATTACCTTGTGGTCTTAATGTAATTGTACCTGGTGTAGTAAGTGTTTGATTCCCAGGAACTGTTCCGCTTGAATGGCTGTTGCCGTTGTACGTAATCGTTAATATACTTGGAATCCAATGAGCATCTAATATTAATGTACCAGCAACCGCAGTTGACCACCCAATTACTCCTCCAGCGGGCATAATACTACCGGCACTATCTCTCCAACCTACAAAAACATGGCCTGTTCGCGCTAAACCGCCTTGAGGTCTTAATGCAATAGAGCCCGGTGTGGTGAGTGTTTGGTCTGTAGGAACCGTTCCACTAGTATGACCGTTTCCCCTGTATGTAATTGTTACTATGCTTGGAATCCAATGAGCATCTAACGTTAATGTACCTGTAACCGCCGTTGGCCACCCAATTGTCCCTCCAGCAGTTAAAATATTACCTGTGCTATCACGCCATCCAATGAAAATATGTCCAATCCGTGCCAAATTTCCCTGAGGTTGTAATGCAATAGAGCCTGGTGTGGTAAGTGTTTGATGTGCAGGAACTGTTCCACTTGTATGACCATTACCACGATACACAATAGTAACAAAACCAGAGCTTAATGTACTTTCTGCAGCATAGCTATCAGACTCGATATTTATGTTGATATCATCTGAAGTTAGTGAATCTGAGGGGATTATAGGGTCTAATGCAATTGTTCCCTGGAAAAACTCTATGTATTGTTCATCCAGTGTAGGAGTAATCTGAACCTTTGTTGCATCGACACCATCCGTGTCCGCTTCGTCAATAGTAAGTTCACCTCGATGAAATTGAATGTCGCTAACATCGAGCGTTTCTTCATCAAGTATAAAATCATCTGAACTTGCTAAAGCTACATCTAACTGATTGTTGGTGGATGTGTTGAGTGTATTTGCATTTTCCATATACACTTGCATTGCGACGGTCAAGTTGCTTATGGTAATGAATACTATCACAATTAACACAATGCAAAATACATTCCTTAATATGGTTTTTTTCATATCTTTTTCAACTCCTTTTTTTACTACGTACTTTCGCTGCAAATGTTGGTCTTATACTTATATGCTTTTTCTTGGCAAAAAAATCACATTTATTTTCAAATTTCTTAAAAAATTTCAGCGATGTCTATTTCGACACCGCTGATTATTATATTTTTCTATTGCTTATGCAGTTACTGAGTTTGTTACGAAGTTGCGTTGATCTCCTGATGTTCCTCCTGCAAACACTGTTATTGATGCACGGTACACAACGCCTGCTGTGCCAGTGTAATTTACAGACCCGGAATGAGATATTGTATTACTCCCCATCATACCGCTAGTGGTTGAGCTGAAAAAAGTAGTAACCGTTCTCCATGAGTTGCCATTTCTTTCTTGTATAGCGATTGTCAAAGCACCTACGTTTGAAAATATCGCTGTAGCCCTTACATTAAAATTAATACGCAAGTTGCCACTTGACACTCTTGATATTGACCCACTATATGAAGATAAAAAATCACTGCCAAAAGGTTCAAATCCAACTTCTACCAGCTCAATCTCCTCAGTTGCAACAGCAACTCCTCCGGTACTAATGCCTAATAAAATGATACACGCTAAAAAAATTGATAATGTACGCTTCATGTAGATTTATCCTCCATAAATTGATTTTACCATAAGTAGAAGCTCATCTTCGGTTATATCACCTTGTATACTTACTTCTACATTATCGTTCATCCAAACCACTATGTTTTTGTCAAAATTAGACATGATATAATGCGTGACTCCCCAAATCTCATATTCAACAACAGGGGTATCATCTTTCATATAATAAGCTAAAACATCATCCGGTATCTCATTGTAAATTGTTAAGCTAATAGAAATCAATCGGTCTGCATTTTCAAAGACAGCATCAATCAATATGCGTTCTGGTAGTTGCTGAGCTATCACCATTTGTGTTTGAGTAAACCCTTCGGGATACCACTTTGGAACAGCATTAACCGTTATATTGAGTTTATCAAGGACTTCTTGGATTGATTCAAACAGCATATCTTGTGGCAGTTCAACTAAATCAGATTGTGTTGATGTATCTTCTACAGGATTTCTGAGTGTAAATATTTCATCCGTCCACTGTGCGATAATACGAAATAAATTATATCCAAATGCCTGTGCAGTAAATGTCCCGAGTAAAACTGTAACCACAAGCACTGCCGCCACTGTTTGCCATATCTTCCATTTGCTTCTTGCGCGTTTCTTACTGGAAGGTTGAGTAATTGAAATTATTTGTGTTGGTTCCGTTAATATGTATTTTTCTTTAAAAGCTTTCCAATCGGCTTTTACATCAAACTGTACAGGTTCATCACTTTCAAGATTACGTTTTTTTATGACCTCTATAATAGCCGATATATATTCCATATCCATTTCGTCATCATCCGAGGATTCATAGTCCTGTCGTAATAAATCTTGCAGTTGATCCATATTAAGCTTTTCAAGGTTTGGGTATGACTTCTTATTTTTTTCTTGCTCAAACATCCCCATGAACCTCCTTGCGTTCTACATATATATCTGTATATATAACCAAAAAATCACATAAACAAAAAATATTTTTATTTTTCATATTTTCCTCCGAATTTTTCTTTGGCTCGTTTTGCTCTCATGCCTACTGTTGACAGATGTATACCCATTTCATCGGCTATATCTTTGTATGTATATCCATGAACATATAATTTTTGTAAAATATCTAAATCTTCTCTTGATACTACACCATCAAAAAGAATTACAGGGTCAATTTCGTCATTTGTAGATAGAGATTGAGAGGCGTTATGTTCATTGATGGAAATAAAACGTCTCTGGAGTTTATATTCCTCTGCTTTAATTCGTTTTATTACATTTTTGAGAATGCCAAACAACCAACCTTCCGGTTTCTCAACATTTACAAAAACTTCAATTTTCTCTAATGCAATAAGAAATGCTTCTTGTACAGCTTCTTCTGCAAGAAAATCGTTTCGTAGCTGCGATGCTGCATACCAATACATTGATTCTTTTTCTTGTTCATATAAAACACTAAAAAAATTGTAGTTTGGATCGTTACTCATGTGCTAATCCCTCGGTGAAAAATGAAAATCGAAATCTTTGAGACGGTATAATAACTGTTCTCTGTTTATAAGTCATAACTTGATCTCAAACAACTCCGATTAGATAAGCCCTCATTTTCACGTCAATTGTTTTTTCTGTTGATATTTAAGACGAAAAAAAGCGAAAGAAGTTCCACAAGCATTACTTTTCTGAGCAAGAAAAACAACGCTCCTACTCACTTTTTTACAGCTCATAGTATTATATAGACTATTGCGGTTTTGCTATGATTTCTTTATAACGCGTGTTTTGCTGTCACATCTTAAAGAATATTACTAATCTACGCAGTATACAATGATACGCAGTTCAGTGCAACAAAAGCGTAAATGATGCCACTCATTAAGGGTGGCATTTATATATTTTATGAAAGAAGGTGCTACTATGAAAACAATAAAAACCAAAGCCGTTGCCGAAGGCATCAAGATTCTCGACAAAACTGCTGATGTGACTAAACGGGCAAAGAACGCATTTGTCCGTACTAAAGAAACAGCCGAAGGAACAAAGCAATCACAACATTCCTCACCCACCGAATATGCAGCCGATAGCACACAGAACACTACACAGGAAGTCGCAGTAAAGGCAGCTAATGAAACTATTCAAACTCCAAAAAGAGCGTATGACAGTGCTGTCCGTGCAAAGAAAAGGTTTCAAGAAGTCAGAAATCATCAACAGCTTGATGTTCAATCAAGGAGTACGACACCGGGCAGGAGTACAACTCTCGAAAATAGAACAACACCAAGTAGGTATACAGCACCAAATAGGACTGTTACATCGGATAGAAGCATAACTCCAAACAGAAGTACACCACGATCCACTACAAATGTAAGACAATCCACTCACACTACAGCAAGAGCAAGCCGAGGTGCAAGCAGAACGGTTAGAGGTGTGAACAGAGCATCGAAAACAGTTAAGGCTACTGCAAAAGGGCAAATTAAGGCAACTCGTAGGACTATCAAGACAGCAACACAGACAGGACGGACGACAATCAAAACTGCTCAACAGACCGCGAAAGCCGCTCAAAAATCGGCACAGGCGGCGGCAAAAGCAGCCAGAGCAGCCGCAAAAGCCGCACAAGTCGCAGCAAAGACTGCTGTAAAACTCACAAAACTCGCTGTAAAGGCTACAATAGCATTAGTCAAAGCTATAATTGCGGCTGTGAAAGGATTGATTGCAGCGATAGCGGCAGGTGGTTGGGTGGCTGTTGTGGTTATATTGGTTATCTGTCTGATAGCTCTGATTGTGGGTTCTGTTTTTGGCATTTTCTTTTCAAGTGAGCCAAATCCGGAAACAGGTCAGTCAATAACCTCTGTCATCGCAGAAATTAATGACGAGTTTGAGGCGAAACTTGATGAAATCATCAGTTCAAATCCACATGACCTTCTTGATATGTCAGGGTCGAGAGCGTTATGGAAACACGTTCTCGCAATCTATACAGTCAGAACTGTCACCGATCCGGACAATCCTATGGAAGTCGTTACTATGACCGACGAAAAGGCACAGATATTACGCAATGTGTTTTGGGATATAAACAGCATTACGCATGAACTCATCGAGTTTGAAGTTGAAGTTGATGAGCTTGATGATGACGGATTGCTGACCGGGGAAACGTACATTGAAACTACCACCGTTTTAGTTATCAGAATCTCAGGGAAAGCCGTCAATGAAGTATCAGAAGAATACGGATTTAACACTGAGCAAATAGAATGGTTGGAGGAACTCTTAAAGCCGGAATACCATAGCCTTTGGAACGCATTGCTTTATGGCATAACATCAATAGGCGACGGTACAATGATAGAAATTGCCGAATCTCAGATAGGTAATGTCGGCGGCGAAACATACTGGCGGTGGTACGGATTTACAAGTCGTGTACCGTGGTGTGCTTGCTTTGTTAGTTGGGTCGCCGACCAAGCCGGATTCATTGAAGCCGGAATAATCCCTAAGTTCTCATCATGTGCAGCAGGCGTATCATGGTTCCAAGCTCGCGGGCAATGGCAAGAACGCGGCTACACTCCCGCTCCCGGAGATTTAATCTTCTTCGATTGGGATTCTGACGGAATTGTAGACCATGTGGGTATAGTTGAGCGTGTCGAAGGTGATTACATCCATACTATTGAGGGTAACTCCAGTGACTCGGTAAGACGACGTAGCTATCGTTTAGATAGTATCAGGATATATGGATATGGAGTGCCTGTAAATAGCTGAGTCGTGAATGGAAAGAACACAAAAGAATCAGCCTGTCATCAAACGGACGGGTTGATTCTTGTTCAAAGGGTTTTCAATGTACTTCAATAGTTGATGCTATCCTGACTTTTATATTTATTGTATATCCACTTATAAGCGATAATCAGTACAGCAATCTCGGGAACACATAAAATCCCCAATATAATAGCACCTACTATTGCATTAAGAACAAGAGTTCAACTTCCCGCCCGTTAACTTTTATAAGACCATCACGTTCCATTTTATTTAACTCTTTTGAAAGTGCGCTTCTGTTGGCAAGCATATAATCTGCTAGTACCGTTTTTGTAAAAGGAATTGTGACTGTGATAATCGTTCCGTTATCGCTCAATGTATACAAGTACGTCATTATTTTTGACCTAAGTGATTTTTCACGCAAAATGTTGATTCTGTCAAATAAGTAAAAACTCTTATCGCCAAGAACTTTAAGCATGTTCTTAATAAATACTCTATGAGCAGCACACGCCGTCGCACACATTGAGTACACTTTCCGGTATTCAATAAGTGCGGCTGTTATATCTGTCATAGCATAAATCGATACGGGGCTGTCGTGTGTTTCAGTGCTTGCTAGAGCTTCACCAAACACAGACATTGGTGTTAAGGTCGACATTATTGTTTTGCTTCCGTCTATATGATCTAAATGTGCGTGAGCAGTTCCATAAAGCACAATACCGATGTGTGATACAAAATCCCCCGCTAAAAGTAGTGCTTCGTTTTTTGAAAAACATTTAACATGCGGAGAAATGCAGTTTATAAGACTTGAATACTCTTCATCATTCATGTTTTGAAACAAAATAGACTTTTGTAAGATACGTTTGTGGTTTTTCTCCATAGGACAGTCTCCATAAAATATTCTCAATTTGTGTTGCCGTGGCAACACTCATCTTTTGTTGATTATAGTACAATGAGTTGAATTACACAAGAGGATCGATAATCATCCAAATTAGACTTCAGGTAAGTCGCTTAATTGTCTGTGGATATTTCTTGTTTACGCAATACTATAATCTATTGATTAAAGAGGTTTGTCTATGAAGAATTTCGTTGCATTGCTACTTTCCATTTTATTTATGATTGGTATGCTTTCAGCTTGCTCAAATGATAATATGGAAGATGAACCAATATCAGTTATGTTGGTGGACGGTGCGCCGCTACTCAGTATGATTTATATGATGTCGGAAGATTTTACAAGTATAGATGGGTACGATATTTCGTTTACAATGACAAATGATGTCGATGCTATTGTTGCCGCCCTGCTTAATGAGGAGCCTGATTTTGCTATCGCACCAATAAATGTTGCAGCAATGATGAATAATAACGGAAGTGGATATCGACTTGCAGCCGTTACAATATGGGGTATTATGCATATTGTTTCCGATCAGGATGTGTCATCGCTTGAGGAACTCAAAGGCGAAACCATTGTGGCTTTCGGCAGAAGCGGAACACCGGGTATAACGTTAAGAGCTATACTAAGACAGAATAATATAGATTTTACCGAACCTGACAGTGATAACTTCACACCTGATTCTGATAAAGTCAGCATTTATTACTTAACTGCCGCAAGCGATGTCAGGGACGTTATCGCTACGGGTATTGAGGTAGGCGGTAAACCGGTCAGCTTTGGACTTCTGGCTGAGCCTGTCGCAACAGCTATTACCGGTTTTGCCAGTAATGCAGGTAGAGATGGCTTTATGCCAAGAATTAACTTACAAGAAGAATGGGCAAGAAAAAATAACGGTGAAATTTATCCACAAGCTGCTTTGATTTTCCATGAAAGGCTACTAGCTGATAACGCAGATTTAATAAATGAATTTGTTGAAATTGCAGAGCAGTCCTCGGATTTTGCTAATAATAATCCAGTAGAAGCAGGGGATTTGGCTGTGAGCCTTGGCTCTATCGCAATTCCCAACGGAGCAGTAGTTGGTAACGCACATAATGCAGGTAGATTGCCTTTGATCTTTACTTACGCTGCCGATGCAAAGTCAGCGGTGAATGCATATTTACAAGCCTTTTTAGAAGAAAACGCAAACTTAATTGGCGGCTCAATGCCGAGTGACAGTTTTTACTATGTTCAAGAGTAAAATCAAAGAACTGATATTTTTACTACTGTCTTTTTCGATTATTTTTGCTGTGTGGTGGGTGCTTGCCGAAACAAAGTTTAAGCTTACAGGCATAATACCGACACCTGCAAATACATTGCGGATGATTGGAGAAGAAATGCAAAAGGATAGCTTTTTTAAGGCTATCTTTAGCACGTTGGAGCGGTCTTTTATCAGCTTTGTTATTTCTTTTGGTGTTGCAAGCGTTTTAGCTGTGTTTGCCCATTATCATAAATTTATCGGTATAATGCTAAATCCCTTTATTGTGCTTTGCCGTTCAATGCCAACGATGGCATTGGTTTTGATATTACTCCTCACTGTTGGGAGCAATATATTGCCGATTATGGTTGCATTTTTAGTCGTTTTTCCGCTTTGCTACGAAAACGTGAGGACAGCAATAGTTGAAACAGACAGAAAGCTAATAGTGATGGCTAAGGTTTTTAAGATACCGAAATGGCGACAAATCACAGGCATCTATATCCCTGCTATGCTACCATTCGTCTTTTCATCGGTCATAGGAGGGTTCGGTCTTAATATAAAGGTTGTGATTTCTGCGGAAGTGATGGGCTTGCCATCTATGTCCATAGGTCATCTTATTCTGTCAGCAAGACAAGGCTTCAATTTTGGCATTTCATTCACATGGTTAGTCATAGCCGTAATATTATGTGTATATTGTGAGGGTATCCTACGACTGATTCGTAGGCTATGTATGCCATATAAGTATCCCGATTCAAAGATCATCAAAGGACTTATTATAAAATTATTTACGCGCTGGAGTTTATTACAGAAAGGAGAAGAATGATTACTTTTACTAATGTAAATCTGCGGTTCAATGATTTAGTAGTTATGGACGATTTTTGCGAGGGGTTTGAAGAAAGAAAAATCAATTGTATTATGGGTCCTTCGGGGTGTGGAAAAACTACCATGTTAAATCTGCTCAGTGGCATTATTAATGAAGATAGCGGAGAAATCACCAAGCCTCAAAGCGTATCTTATGTCTTTCAAGACGAAGCACTTGTGCCACAAAAAACAGTGAGAAAAAACCTTGAACTGGTTTTGAAAAGCGTTTACAAAGACAAAACGGAGTTAAAAACAATAATAAATAAATTTCTCAGAATATCCGAGTTGGAAAATTATGCGGACTTGTACCCACATGAAATGAGTGGAGGGATGCGCCAACGGCTTTCGCTGATCAGAGCTTTTGCCTACCCGTCCGATGTTCTTCTGATGGATGAGCCGTTCAAAGGTTTGGATATAATATTGAAAGATAGTTTGATTAAATCATTTTTAGGTCTTTATGAAGACGATAAACGAACGGTGATTTTTGTAACGCACGATATAGATGATGCATTGCTAACAGGTGATTATATTTATGTGTATAGTAATAAGCCGTTATATTTGCAAAGAAATTTTGCTGTTGAAGATAAAAAGAGCATGAGAAAGTTATATAATGACAATCTTAATAAAGTGAAAAATGAGATTTATAAAGAAACAGAAAAATGGCATATTTGACTATTTTAAATATCGGTAAAGCTTTAATTACTTAGGTAGAGAAACAATAAACTCACTACCTTCATTTTGTTCACTGTGTACTCCAATTTGACCGCCGCATAGGTCAATTATACGTTTAACTATTGAAAGACCTAACCCATTTCCAACTCCCGCACGAGAAACATCACCTTGATAAAACTTATCAAAAATGCGTTCTTTTGTTTGTTCGTCCATACCAATACCATCGTCCTTAACTGATATATAAATGCTCTTGTCATCTTTGCTTAACTGTATTGTAATTTTTCCTCCGGGTTTTGTGAATTTTATCGCATTATCTATAAGGTTCAACATTACTTGCTGTATGAAATCCTGATTGCCTGTATATTCAATTTCATCAACATTTATATCAATGGTTATATTTTTATTTACCCAACCTGCTTCTAATTGTAATACGGCTTTTCGTAACTGTTCATCTAACCGGAACTTTGATGTTTCTGTTATAATTTCAAGATTCTCAAACTTAGTCAGGTTTAATACATTTGTTGATAATGATGTTAGCCTTTCAGACTCCATCACAATAATGTTGAGATACTCACGTTGTTCTTTTTCTGAAAGATTTCCTTCTGCAAGAAGCTCTGCAAACCCACCAATAGATACTATTGGAGTCTTAAACTCATGAGAGAGAGTATTAATAAAATCGCTTCGTAGTGTTTCTATTGATGAAAGCTCATGTGCCATTTTATTAAAGCTTTGCGAAAGTTCCTCCAGTTCGTAAATACTATGTATATCAAGCCTTACATTAAAGTCACCACTCGCGACTTTATGTGTTGCTTCAATTATTTTTCTTATAGGTCGGAGTGCTATTTTACTGAAAAATCCTGCAATAACAGTTCCTAAAAATGCAGAAAAAAACATCATTGCGAAAACACCGGGAAATTGACCGACACCCGATATATCAGGTCTTGTGTTTTCAAAAATGTTCAGAACACCAATATGATGTAAAAGCAAAAACAATCCTCCAACTAGCATCATTGTTGCACTCATTACAAGAAATATGAATATTACAAGAGATACAGTCAATCCCCACCGCTTTTTGATAATTTTTTTCATTTCTTTACCGCCTTATATCCAAGTCCGCGCACCGTCACGATTTCAAAGTCTGACCAATCCCTAAACCGTTCTCGCAACCTTCCTATATGTACATTCAACGTATGGTCGTCTGTTTCAGATTCCATACCCCAAATTTCATCCATAATCTGTAAACGTGTAAATGTTGTGCCGGGATATGATAGAAGCTTAAACAAAAGTTGAAATTCCTTGAGAGGAAGTGTTTGACTATCACCGAGTCGTGTAACGGTTAACTCATCGTAGTCCAATGTTACATTTCCAATAAGCAATCTACGGTCAGCAACGATTTGTGCCCTGCGAAGCAGTGCTTTTACTCGTAAAACCATTTCCTCTTTATCAAAAGGTTTTGTCATATAATCATCTGCTCCTGCAATAAACCCTTGTCGCTTATCAATTGCTTCCTGCTTTGCCGTTACCATTAAAATCGGCAAGTTCGCCCATGTGATACGAAGCTGCCTTGTAAGTTCATATCCATCCATATTAGGCATCATCAAATCGAGTATTACCAAATCAATATGCTCTTTGTCCATTAATTCGAGAGCGGCAACACCGTCTTCGGCTTGCAATACAGCAAATTTATTGCTTTTAAGTATTGCACTCATTAGTTTTCTTGTATTAACATCATCTTCAACAACTAATATTCTAAACATAACCAAGTCCTCCATTTTGATATTAACATAAGTAACATGAGAAGCTCAACTGTACCTCAACCGACTTTAATAAAATATTAATTTTTTATTGAGGTAAAGTTGAGGTTGGTCATTTATACTCGGCTTGTTCACAAAAGGAGGACATTATAGAATGAGTCAAAAACGTATGAAGAAAAGTAAAAAATGGATTTGGGTTTTGGGAGGATTAGCACTTGTAATTGCAGCGGGTGTCGTGTTTTTACCAACATTACTGCCGGATATGCCTGGCTTAAGTTTTGGTAGTGCTACTGTTTCAAGAGGTAGTATTGCTGAAACAGTAGTCGGCACAGGAACTTTGGAAAGCAGAAACGAAAGTGGCGATGAAAATGATATAGAAGTTCCGGAAGGAATTGTATTAGATAAGATTTTTGTCGAAATTGATGACGATGTTGTAATTGGCGATGTATTGGCTACAATTGACCCACTTTCGTTACAACATAGAATTACATCAGTCCGCAATGAAATTGCAGATCTGGATACGAAAATCCACACAAATAAAGATGATGATGGTGAAGAAATCATCAGAACAAATATAAGCGGGCGAGTGAAGAAAATATTTACAGAGCAAGGCGACTCTGTTTCCGATATTATGAGTGAGCATGGAATGTTAATGCTCATTTCGATTGATGGAAAGATGGCTGTGAATATTAAAACATCGGATGATTTATCAATCGGTGATAATGTATCTGTTGTCCGTGAGAATGGATCGAGGATAACGGGCGAAGTGTCGCAAGTGATAGATGGAGGATTTACAATCACACTTACAGACAACGGTTCCCGACTCGATGAAGCTGTTGAGGTTCAAGACAGTAATAGAAATGTTATAGGAAATGGCACACTGTATATTAACCAACCTATCAGCATTGTTGCGGCTTCCGGTACAGTTAAAACTATTCATGTATCAGAAAATGACAGTATTTCAAGAAATCGTAGGTTGATTACGTTAGAGAATGTTCCGCTTGATTCGGAGTATCAGCAAATGTTGGCTGACCGTATTGAACTTGTGAACCATTTGAATGTGCTTCTTATGTTGTCTGAAACACATATGATTTATGCTACTACCAATGGTTTTATAAGTGACATATTTATTAATGAAAATGCTGTTATAAACGGCGATGGACTTTGGGTAGTTGCCTTTACAATAGAGGAAGATAACGAGGGTGTAGTTTTCACAATCGAGGTAGATGAGTTAGATATCCTTTCAATAGAAATCGGACAGGAAGCAGTAATAGTTTTTAATGCGCTGCCTGACCGTGAATTTATCGGGCTTATTTCTGATATAGCAACATCATCACATTCACAAGGCGGTGTTGCCAAGTACACAGTGGAGGTTTCAATTAACAAAGACGAAACTGTTATGCTTGGAATGAACGCGACAGCAACAATCGGTATCAGCAGTAAAGATGATATTCTTACATTACCAATGGAAGCCTTACAGGAGTTGTCCGGAACTGTGTTTGTTTTCACTGAGCGTGATGAGCAAACAGGTATGTTGTCAGGCGAGAAGCAAATACAAACGGGTATTTCAAACGGTTTGGTCGTAGAAATCGTAAGTGGGTTATCTGAAGGTGAAACTGTGTATTATGCGGTCAGAAACACCAATAATGATATTGGATTTGGTCCGGGTAGAGGTATGGGCGGCGGCATGGGAGGAATGCAGTCACAGCAGGGTGGTGGAAACTAATGATAGAGCTTAAAAATGTATCAAAAGTTTATAATATTGGTGGTGAAGAAGTACGAGCGCTTGACGGCTCCGACCTTGTTGTAAATCAAGGGGAGTTCGTAAGTATTATTGGACCCTCCGGAAGTGGAAAATCCACAATGATGAATATTATAGGCTGTTTAGATGTTGTTGACGATGGTGAGTATATATTAGAAAACCAATCAATCACACAATACTCAGAAAAAGAACTTGCATATATCCGTAATCATAAAATCGGCTTTATATTTCAAAGCTTCAATCTGTTGTCTAAGCTTACGGCGGAAGCAAATGTTGAATTACCTTTGATTTACCAACGATTAAGGAGTTCTGAACGCAAAAAGTGTGTTGCAGAGGCTCTTGAACGTGTCGGGCTTACAGACAGAAAAAGGCATAAACCAACAGAACTATCCGGAGGTCAGCAACAACGTGTAGCTATTGCACGGGCACTTGTGACAAAACCCTCATTATTGCTTGCTGATGAGCCTACAGGTAACTTGGACTCACAAACAGGAGCAGATATATTGCAACTTTTTCATGATCTACATGAGAGCGGCAACACCATCGTTTTAATTACTCACGATAACGATGTGGCAAAGCAAGCTCAAAGACAAATTCAAATATTAGACGGGAAAACAAAGGAGGTAGTATCAGAGTGATATTGCAATCTTTGAAAATGGCATGGGAAGCCATAGCAGGTAATAAAATGCGGTCTTTTCTGACAATGCTCGGAATAATCATAGGAGTAATTGCCCTTGTGGTACTCGTTTCACTTGTCAGTAGTGCTAGCGATTCAATTACAGACCAAGTATCAAGCTTGGGTAATAATATGTTAACAGTAACCATCAGCGATGACAGGGGAAATCCGCTAACTGTTGCGGAGCTTAAAAGTTTTGAAGAGAATGAAGAAATAAAAGCCATTGCACCATTAGGGCAAATGTCAGTAATGGCAAAACACGGATACAGCAATGAAGTGGTTACTGTTTATGGTACAACTCCCGTATATTCCGATATACAAGGTCTGGAAGTTGAATATGGACGTTTTCTCAAAACACCGGATATAGAAAACAGTTCGTATGTTGTTATCCTCAGCCAAGATGCAGCGATAGAATTGTTTGGAAAATTTAATGTTATTGGGGAGTCATTATTTCTCAACGGACGGAGTTTTCTTGTTGTTGGTGTCCTTGCTGAGGACACATCTATGATGGCTGCGATGATGAGTAGTTTGAATGTTTATGTTCCATTTACAGTTACAGCACGAATGTCAAATGCTGGTTCTCATGTTACTACATTCTATGCTTCAGCAACTGATACAAATAGTCTTGATGCTGCGGAAAGTGCTTTGAATACAATGATGATGGGGCGTTTCAAACAAGACGAGAATGCTTTTAATATCACAAACTTATCTGCTTTGATGGATACCATGAGCAGTATTACAGGTATGCTTTCATTATTGCTCGGTGGTATAGCCGCAATTTCATTGCTCGTAGGCGGTATAGGTATTATGAACATCATGCTCGTTTCAGTGACCGAGCGAACAAGGGAGATTGGTATACGCAAAGCGATAGGTGCAAACAGGGGAAGTATTATGTCGCAGTTCTTGATTGAAGCATTAGTCATTAGCTTTGTAGGATGTGTAATAGGTATCATTCTTTCGTGGGGTATATTGGAAATCGTTTCTCTAATAGCAGGCGATCTGATTACATTTGGTTTGTCTGCAAGTGTTGTTGCAATAGCTGTTTCTTTTTCTCTTGCGATTGGTGTGCTGTTCGGTATTTACCCGGCAAATAAAGCGGCTGTTAAGCACCCAATCGAAGCATTGAGATATGAAGGATGATGCTTGACTGAATTTTGCTGTGAAGCAGAATTAACCGAAAGAAGGGATTATGCTTAGGTTCTTTGATTATGAAAATCCTAAATCCTCAATGCGAAGCCTCTCTGACATATTGCGCAGACTAAATGAACTCTTTGTAAAGGTGGTGGTAAAAAAATTACGCAGTTTTATTAACTGCGACTAATCATGACTCCAAGGTATACGGAGCGACTTAGCGTCGCTCCATATACCACCGCTTTGTACATAAGGAACATAAGAAACAAATATACGATTTTGAGAAAAGAGGTGAATAAATATAATTAACGATGAAGAAAGAAAAAAATATCTTCTCTCTATAAAAAATTTTGCTGATATTGTCGGCATGTCTGCTGATGCTCTCAGATATTATGATAATGAAGGTATTTTCCGTCCTGCCGAACATGGAGAAGGTGAAAGATGCAAACATAGACTATATGATCCAGCACAAATAACAGTAGTCAATATGATTCGTGTTTTGACTGATATAGATATACCATTAAAAACAATCAAAGAACTTGCGCAAGACCGAACGCCGGATGGTATGCTGAAACTATTAAGCAAGCAAAGATACAAATTGCAAGATAGGTTACAAGTATTACAAGATGCGTATGCAGTTATTAACACATATATTGAGTTGCTAATATCTGGCATGAGCGCAATAGAAGATGAAATAACTGTATCCGAGATGCCTGAAATACGGATAACTTTTGGTGATATTAATGATTTTTCAGGGTGCATTTCATTTTATAAAGCATTTGTCAAGTTTTGCCATTCTGTAAAAGAGCCAAACATAAACCTTGCATACCCCATTGGCGGTTACTTCGAGAATATTTCCGATTTTATGGAACATCCATCTCAGCCAACTCGCTTTTTCTCTCTTGACCCCAAAGGGCGCGACCATAAAGAAGCAGGTCTTTATCTCATCGGCTACACCCGTGGTTATTATGGCGTAGTAAATGACTTGCCGGAGCGAATGGCGGCATTTGCCGAAGAAAATGGTTTTACCTTTACGGGTAATGTATATCAAACATACCTGTATGATGAAGTAAGCGAAATTGACCCTAATAAATATCTTTTGCAAGTCACCGCTGCGGTATCAAGGACTCAATCTATATCTTCGTATTATTCACATAGTCGGTTCTAGTAAAATTTCCTATATTTATGTCAACTGGGTTGGAGTTACTCCAACCCTTTTTCCGTAAAAATATTTACCCACAATATACTGCAACGTATTGATAATACTATGCTTCTTAGATTCTCATTATTTTGCGTATCCCTATTGACTTGGGTCTTGCTCCAACTCATATAATCTAATTATAGCGATGGAAATCGCATTGCACCCCGGCAGAAAGCTTACTGAGCTATATGCCGGGTTTTTCTATGTGCCTTTCCGACTTGTTGACTCGTAAGCGGAAAGGATGGGTGTGATATGCACTCTCGCTGCCGAAGCCCTCCACTCCAATCTGGATTTTACAAAAATTCTTAGATTGGAGAAAGGACAATGTTTAGAGAATCTAACCACTATACCTTGAAAGCGGAAACCGTTGACGGTGCAACACGTTACTTTGTATCATTTATCGACGGGGAAGCAAATGAATGTGAAACCGAAGTGTCATACGCAGTATATCATGAGTTTTTGCGCTTTACCGTTGCTGAACGTAGCTTGCGACATTGGGATGAACGACACAGGGAGTATTCCGAAGTTTGGGAGGAAACGCTTAGTCAGCGGGCGGTGCATCAACCAAAAGGTCTTGAAGATGCAATTATTGATGAGTTGCAAAATGAACGCCTTAGAATGGCTATCCGGCAATTACCAAAAAAGCAGCGACGTCGGTTTGTTCTTTATCATGAACATGAGCTTACTTACGAGCAAATCGCTGAGATGGAGGGCTGTCATTTCACGTCGGTACATGAGTCCGTGAAGTGCGCTGAGAAAAAAATTGCAAAAATAATAAAAAATTTCTAAATCATACCCCTAAAAATGGGCTTTAACTGGGGAAACAAGTGAGAGGATGTTTTTTCATCCCTCGCCTGTTCCCCGCAAAAGCGGTGAATGGGACATAAAAACTAAATACCCATTCATCAGGCACATTCCCATTGCTGCTGTCCGAGGACGGTAGCCACATTAGCGGTCACGCGATGATGCTTGCGGTACATTGGCACAAAGTCTCACAATTATATTGGCTTGTTTGACCAATCCGCAGCGAGCGATTTTGCACCGACTACAAGTATCGGGTTGCTCCCGATAAGGCGATAACAGGCAATGGGGTCAAAGATACTCCCGTCCAGTCACAGTCCGAGCGGTAACCAATCCGCCGCAGGCAATGAGGGCGGCTCTGTGAGAACCACAGTTGGGGTGAAACTCCCGTGGAGCGGCAAGCAGCCCGCCGTCTGATGACTTCCCCGGTCTCGGGGCGTCGAGGACAAGTTGAGACATTTCGATAAACAATTAAAGCGCAGATCCTATTTATTTGGATTTGCGCTTTGATACCTTACACGAAATGGAGGCTCTAAAAATGAATACGGTAATAAAGAGTAATGGTATAAACTATGTTGATGGTAAGTCCGACGGTTCCACGTTTAAGAAAAAAGAAACCATAGAAATTAAAGCTACAGAGAAAACGCAAATACATATAATCATAGACGATTGCAAAGTGAAGTTGAACTTCCCGCCGGAATCGGCTGATTCTGTGCTGAATGATATAACACGCATAATAATGGGCAATGTGGTTAGTGAGTAACGTGAAATCGCACATTTGTCAAGCCAGATTAATTTTGAGATAATGATATATATTGGTGTACCTTGAAAAATAAATAAACAAAAGTAAAAACGCCAATCGTACATTATTTCACTTCCACAGAAAGGATAGGTGCGATATGGCTAGTCCAAAAACAAAACGTGTATATACTCTTTACAGGGTATCTACTAAGGGGCAAGTTGAGAAGAATGATATCCCTATGCAGAAAATACGATGTCGTGAGTTTGCGGAGTCACAGGGATGGGAAATTATTAAGGAAGTATCTGAACTCGGAGTTTCCGGATTTAAGGTATCAGCAAAAGACCGTGATGCAATTCAAGAAATCCAACAAGATGCTGCACTTGGGAAGTTTGACATACTGCTTGTTTTTATGTTTGACCGTTTAGGCAGAAGAGAGGACGAAACACCGTTTGTTGTCGAGTGGTTTGTCCGTAATGGAATCGAGGTTTGGAGTACCGAAGAAGGGCAGCAGCGTATTGAAAATCATACAGATAAGTTGATGAACTATATTCGCTACTGGCAAGCATCAGGCGAGAGTATAAAAACCTCAATCAGAACTAAAACAAGGCTTTCACAAATAGTGCAGGAAGGACGTTTCCGAGGTGGAGTTGCACCATACGGATATCATCTTGAGAAGCAAGGACGGTTTAACAAAAGAGGTCACGAAGTTAGTGAAATCGTAATTGACGAACAAGAAGCAGCAGTAGTGCGATTAATATTCGATAAATATGTCAATGAAGGCTTTGGCGCACAACGACTAATCCGTTTTCTAATGGAAAAGGGTATTTACAATCGAAAAGGCACAAACTTTACTAATACTACGCTTATAAAAATGGTGAAGAACATCGCTTACACAGGGGTGCTACGAAGCGGAGATGCGCAGTCCGAGATTATACCGGAGTTACAAATAATCAGTGTTGACCAATATAACCGGGCGCAGGAAATCTGTGCAAGTAGGACAAATGACCTCAGTAACGTTCCTCTTAACACAAGAAGTAAGGTGTTAATAAACGGACTGGCATACTGCGCTCATTGTGGCAGCAAGCTTGTTCTCAGTACAAACGGATCGACCAAATACACAAAAAGACAAATAAGATACATCTGTCATAACAGAGTCCGCCATCCGCAAGATTGTGACGGTCAAGCAGGTTACGCATCTTCGATAATTGACCCACTTATTAATAAGGTGGTAATGAAGCTTTTTGAAAATATTAAAGCTGCTCCCCGTGACGATGTTATACAATCTCAATACGATGAGCAAGTTCGGTTAAGTAATGCTGTGTTGAAACATTCAATTGAAAATCACACAGAAAAAACAAAGGAACTTGAACTCTACAAATCAGAAGTCAAAAATGTCATTGCAGGCAACAGCAAGTTTAGCATGGAGATTCTAAATGAGTTAATCTCTGAATCGAAAGAGCAAATTGATACACTTGATGAGTTAATCAAAAATACCAAAGCTGACATCGAAGGCTTCGGGCAAGTGAAAACGCAAGTTGTGAAACGCTATAACGATGTAATGACTTGGGCTGATATGTACGAAGAATGTTCGATGGAAGCAAAAAAAATGGTTATCTCCCAACTCTTTAGCAGAGTTAGAATAGGTAAGGACTATACCGTAGAAATTGATATGAACGTAAGTTACGATATGTTCCACAATGGTATGGATGACACTCCGTTGAAAGCAGAAGTTAAAGCCAACGGTGTGTCGGCTGCATAAAAAGAAGCCCTGCAAACATAGTGTTGCAAGGCATTGCCGGAAGGTGGTGGACTCGAAGAGGATCGAACTCTCGACCTCCGCATTGCGAACGCGGCGCTCTCCCAGCTGAGCTACGAGCCCTAATATTTACTTGCGAACCTTTCGGGGTTGCGGAACATTCGCAACCCAAAAACCACCGCGCCATTTACTGACCACTCGACACTCCCATCTGAGCTAATCGCCCACAGAGTCCGTTGATGAATTTACACATTGCGTATCCGTGCTGTT
>Ga0123352_10000581_pt1 | contig 44571 bp, 34 predicted proteins | sample TergutLab28metaG_FD_89700 | JGI IMG/M metagenome (GOLD analysis project Ga0123352, IMG submission 89700) | Labiotermes labralis P1 segment gut microbial communities from Petit-Saut dam, French Guiana - Lab288 P1 | ecosystem: Host-associated > Arthropoda: Insects > Digestive system > Gut ... | reverse complement strand
GTCAGTCATGAAATTGGAAGTCGCGGCGGCTATGTTGATGTTCGCTTGAAAATGGATCAAATTACATCGTATGGCATGTGCTGGACGATGTTTACCCTGAACTTTGATACCTCGGTTCTTTCTAATCCAAGACTTTCACCAAGGATTGACCGCAATGCATTGCCTCCTGACTTGCAGGAAGCATATGACACTTTGCCGCCATCCTTGTTTGGGACGGTGTTAGGGTCATTCCGTGGAGGGAATGCATCTTTACACAACATGATTTTTGAAGGTGTGATTAGCTGGCAGCCCGGTGAAGCTATAGTCTCGTGGCAATCGAATCCGAATCCCGCAATACCGGGTAATTTCAGTTCAGGCATATTCGTGGATATACGCTTTGATATCCTTGAGAATGCTCCAGTTGGCGAATCTCTCGTAACTATTTCCAAGCAGCCCGGTGATGTTTTCCTCGGAGGTGTTGGAGCATTAGCTCTGCCGATAGCTTGGGATCAGTTTGCTGACGGTTCGGTTACGGTGAGTCCTTAGGACTATGCCGGTGAGAGTTTAGCAGATCGGTGACAAATCCATTATCCAAAGCAAAGCCAAGAGCGTGGGAAAGCCCCATGCTCTTGGTGCAATGCTATTGCACAATAATCAATAATGTTATATATTTATTTCTGTAAAAAGCACTCCCCCCAATCCCCTAGGTAAACAGGTGAAAAAGGACCCACAAGGACCCACAAGGACAAGGTGTGCGAATTAATCAGTGTTTACTCAGTAAACTAACATAAACCGAGGTGCAAGTATGAAACCGTCTCCCATCGTACCACCCTAGAAATGGGTACAGCAAAGCAGACCTCCGCTAGGTGGTCAAAAAAAAGAAATAGAACCAGTAAGTGATTATTATGTAGGCGCAGGTGCGGCGTCGTATTCAAGGATAAAACCTTTTCTTCGCAACATCGCAAGCCCTTCATCAAGTGTAAGAATGCGTTTTTCGGGAATTAATTCGATAGCTGGAGCAACAAAAGGCGAGTATGGTTCATCCTTGAGAAGCATTTGATGAACAGCCGTAAGCAAACGACGAGCAATAGCCACACGAGCTTTCTTAGAACCACGCCGCTTCTTTAGTTGCTGATACTTGTTAAGAATTTCAGGATGCTTTTTCGAGCGCGGATTACAGGCTGCCAAAGCGCATTGCACGAGCAACGGTTTGATATATTGTCCGGCTTTACCGATGCGCGTAGTCTTCTTTTTCCCCGCACTTTCATTGTTCTGCGGCGTTAGTCCCGCCCAAGAACACAAATGCTTTGAGGAGTCAAAGACGGACATGTCAGTGCCGATTTCAGCAATGATTCGGATTGCGGTCATCGGCTCAGATATGCCTGGTACCGTCAGGAGCAACTTTACTTGATGCCAATAAGGCTCGGCCAGCGTGAGAATAAGCGACTCCAGCAACATCTTTAGCCTATCCAAGTTGCCCATGTGTTCGCGTATAACTTTCAGTTTTTCGGCTTGGAAAGGATTGAATGCACCATCAACCGCAGCCTGAATATCCTCAATTGGAGACTTGCAACGATGGTGAACAAAAGGCGCAACATCGAAAGATTCGCCCGGATGCTCCAACATATATTCTAAGATAGCGGACGAGCTCTTTCCGAACACGTTACTAAACACGCTATCAAGTTTGAAGTTGGAAGCTGTTAGGCAATTCTGAGCGCGATTCTTCTCTCCGTTTAAGCACCATGTAAGCTTTTGCCAGTATCGGCACAAATCACGCAGTTGGCGGATGTCCTCTGGTGGGATGAAGCTGCCACGCACTAAGTCGTGCTTAAATAAGTCGGCAATCCACATTGCATCTTTCTTATCTGTTTTTTTGCCTTTGATTGCCTTAACGAACTTGGGATGACTGACTACCACGTTACAGGTAGCTTCAAGGATGTTGTGTACAGGAAACCAGTACTTCCCAGTAGACTCCATGCACACATCAACACAATTCCTTTCAGCAAGCCAATCGCGTAAATTCCTCAACTCCCCCGAAAAAGTTGAGAATCGCTTGACCTCGTACTCTGTGACACCTTGTGTGTTTGTTGACGCAATACATGCGACAACAAAGTCACGATGTACGTCCATTCCGCAGCAGATTGGATAAACAATCTTCAATTTCCCCATAAGCGTACCTCCAGATTATTATTGAAGGTACGGACAGGGACTGGACTCCCGGCTAAAAACGAGTAATGTCTTTACAAAAATAAGTATGCAGGCTACTGTGCCAATTTAGATGCACATGTCCAACTCTTTGGTGCTTGAATGGGACTCCGGCGACTTATAAAATGACGGGCTTACGCTATCGCGCACCACCCACCTCCACGTGCTCTGTAGTATGTCCGTACCTTGATAATGACTATAGCGCAGCATGCGCTAATAAGAAACACAACGATGCACCAACTCTGTTTCATAACTCGTTGGTGCCGTGAAAGGAATGGTCTTAAAATGGAACAAAGAGGAATGAACGAGCGTATTCGTAAGCTGCGCTACGAGAGCGTCACTGCCGAGCCGAAACTCTGTATCGAACGTGCAAAGTTCGTAACCGACGCATATAAAGAATATGAAGGGCGTGTATCAATACCCGAACTTCGCGCACTTGCATTTAAGCAAATAATGAAAAACAAAACACTATGGATAGGAGAGGGCGAGCTGATAGTTGGCGAAAAAGGATCAGGTCCGCAATCCGCGCCGAGTTTCCCGGAGATTTGCTGCCACACATTAAGCGACATGCAAGTTATGAATGAGCGTGATCTGATTTTCTTCAGGGTCAAGCCGGAGGACTTTAAAACACAGGAAGAAACGATAATTCCATTTTGGGAGCATCGTGCGCTAAGAGATCGCCTTCTGTCTGCGATGACGCCGGAATGGAAACAAGCCTATGCTGCAGGTATCTTCACAGAGTTTATGGAACAGCGTGGTCCCGGACACACAGTAGGGTCAAGAAACATCTACCATAAGGGTTTTCTTGATTATAAACAGGATATAGAAGAAGCCATCTCGAAACTGGATTATCAAAACGACCCCGAAGCAGTGCAAAAGCGTGAAGAGCTAACAGCTATGAGCATCTGCTGTGATGCGATAATCACACTAGGCAAGCGCTATTCGGGCTATGCCCGGACACTTGCAGAGTCCGAAAAGGACACAAACCGCCGCGCCGAGTTATTACAAATAGCCGAAAACTGCGATGTAGTACCTGCACATAAGCCGCAAACCTACTGGCAGGCGATCCAGATGTACTGGTTTGTTCATATAGGGGTCACAACCGAAATCAATCCTTGGGATGCATTTAGCCCAGGAAGACTTGATCAGCATCTGTACCCATTTTACAAGCAAGATGTTGAGACAGGTGCTCTCAACAGGGAAAAAGCCCTAGAACTTCTACAATGCCTTTGGGTTAAATTCAACAACCAGCCCGCCCCGCCAAAAGTGGGAATTACGCTTAAAGAAAGCGGAACGTATACAGATTTTGCAAACATTAATACAGGCGGCATCGCAGAGGACGGCAGTGATGGAGTCAATGACGTCAGCTACCTCATATTAGATTGCATGGACGAAATGCGCTTACTTCAACCCAGCTCGAATGTGCAAATTAGCCGTAAAACTCCGAATGCATTTCTCAAACGCGCCTGCGAAATTTCGCGTAAAGGCTGGGGACAACCCGCATTCTATAACACGGATGCGATTGTACAAGAACTTCTTAATGCCGGAAAAAGTATAACGGATGCAAGACAGGGTGGTGCGAGCGGCTGTGTTGAAACCGGTGCTTTTGGCAATGAGGCATATATATTGACCGGATACTTCAACCTTCCAAAAATCCTTGAACTCACCCTAAACAACGGATATGATCCGAGGCTCAAACAACAACTCGGACCTAAAACAGGTGATGTCGGGGAGTTTAAAACCTATGAAGAACTCTTTGAGGCGTTTGCGAAGCAAATCAAGTATTTTGTCGATATCAAAACCGCAGGATCAAACACTATAGAGCAATATTACGCACGCTACTTGCCGGTTCCATTTCTATCAATCGTAACAAATGATTGTATCAAGCGTGGAAAGGACTATAACGCAGGCGGAGCAAGATATAATACCAGCTACTTGCAGGGTGTTGGTATCGGCACGGTTACAGATTCGCTATCAGCTATTAAGTATGCTATTTTTGACAACGGCATGTTCACAATGGAGCAGCTTAAACAAGCCATTGCAGCCGATTTTGAAGGGTATGATGATCTACTTGGCATAGTGAAAAACAGGACGCCAAAGTACGGGAATAACGATGAATACGCTGATGAAATAATGCAGGAAACTTTCGAAACCTATCGCCGGATCGTTACGGGAAGACCGAATACCAGAGGCGGAGAATTCCGCGTGAATATGCTGCCGACGACGTGTCATATCTATTTCGGAGAAGTTACAGGCGCAACACCAAATGGACGCTTAGCAAAAAAGCCGGTTTCTGAAGGAATATCCCCTTCGCAAGGTGCGGATATGAACGGTCCTACAGCAGCAATTAAATCAGCCGCGAAAATGGATCATCTGAGTACAGGTGGGACCTTGCTTAATCAGAAATTTGCGGCAGATGTCTTAAACGGCGAGTCAGGACTTGACAACATGGCGAGTCTCGTAGCATCTTATTTCGATATGGATGGACATCATATTCAGTTCAATGTAATAGACAGAAAAACTTTGCGCAAAGCGCAGGAAAACCCTGAGCAATACCGTGACCTTATAGTCCGGGTGGCAGGATACAGTGATTATTTTGGAAACTTGAGTCGTGCCTTGCAGGATGAAATTATTGAACGGACGGAGCATACGTTGTAACAAGCATTGGTTGAATGCCACACATGTTGAATGCCACACATGTTGAAAACTCCGGACGATCAACGGTACGGAATTTGTCCGGTCGTAGCTAATAATGGGAAACAAAGAAGACTTGGCGTCTGGCGTTACTTTAGCGCTACAGTGCCCAAAAGAAAATGATAAAATCTATGCATTTTTGGGTAATTAACATAATTTATCTCATCAGAAAAAAATTTCTCTTGACCTGCTATAAATTAATGTGTAGAATCATCTTGCGACCTAACGCTAATGCCTTAGGGTATTAACAGATTAAAGAAATGGAGAAAAAGGTAAAATGAAAAAGAAGATTATTGCTTTAGCCCTCGCATTGTGCATGATGTTTGTTTTAGCAGCATGCGTAACAGACACACCCGCACCACCGACGAACGGCGCGGGAGGACAGACCGCAACATCCCCTACACCGGATGCACAACCACCGGAAACACCTGATGCAAATGGAGATGAAGAGCCTGTAGAGACTGAAGAGCCTACAGAACCCTTCCCCGGCATAATTGCGATCGTAACAAACACGATTGACCAAAACGAAGAAGAATTCCGCAGCGCAGAAGTACTTGTGGAAAAATTCGGAGAAGACAAAGTTATTCACAGAACTTGGCCGGTAAACTTCGCAGCAGAAGGCGAAATGATGATCACGATCCTTACTGAGCTTGCATCAGACCTTGATGTCGGCGCGATCATCATCAACCAAGCGGTTGTCAACACAAATGCGGCGATTGACGCAGTGCGTGCGATTCGCGGCGATGATATCTTCATCGCAGTTTGCAACCCTGCTGAAGACCCTCGTGACATTTACGCCAGAGTTGATCTAGCGCTAGACGTAAATAACCCTGTAATAGGCGAGCTGTTTGTTCAGCAAGCTGCTTTGATGGGTGCGGAAACTATAGCTCACTACTCATTCCCAAGACATATGGCAGTTCCGGCACTTGCTGCACGTCGTGACATCATGGCAGCGGCAGCAGAAGCTGCAGGTATTAGATTTGTTGATCTCCCATCTCCGGATCCGATGGAAGAGGGCGGCATGGCAGCCAGCCAGCTCTTTATTTCTCAGGACGTTGGCAGACAAGTTGCGGAGCTTGGTGTAAATACTGCGTTTTTCTCAACTAACTGCGGACAACAGATCCCGCTCTTGCAGCAGGTCCTTGCCTATGGTGCGATGTATGTACAGCCTTGCTGTCCGTCACCGTTCCACGCATTCCCGGCAGCTCTCGGTCTAGCGGCAGATGATAGTGAAGCGTTGGGGGAATTCTCAATCGCTGAGATCATCGAGAGAACGAGAGAAGCTGTTGCTGAGGCAGGATTGACAGGCAGACTTTCAAACTGGGGTGTTCCTGCAAGCATGTCTAACACTGAAGTTGCATTTATGTATGCAGTTGAATGGCTCAATAACCGCGTAACAAGAGAAGTCGGACAACTTGATACTACTGTGCTTACAACTTTGATGGCAGACTATATTGAGAGAATGACTGGCGAACGCTTATATCCGGAGTTTAGACCTCTGACGATTGGTGATGAGTCTTTCTCAATCATACAAGTATTCACGGTGCCTTATCTCCTATACTAAAAGCGAACTTGCAGCCCGCTCGTAGCGACTGTTTTTGAGTGGATTGCAGGGAGAGAGGATTGCGCTAAGCGCTATATCTTTACCATAGCTTAATACGATACTCAGACGGCTTAGATTGCCGCGAAACGGTAAGTAATGCTGTTTCGCGGCAATTGTAAGCGGGCGGTATAATGAATAACGGAGGCAACTATGAGCCAGATATTACTGGATTTTAAAAATATATCCAAAACATATGCCGGTAACCAGGTGCTCAAAAATGTAAGTTTTGACATCAGACCCGGTGAGATACACGCACTGCTTGGAGAAAACGGCGCGGGAAAATCAACGCTCATGAATATTCTGTTTGGAATGCCTGTAATACATTCAACTGGTGGCTTTGAAGGCGAGGTTTGCATCGACGGTAAATCTGCTCATATAATGTCACCATTTGATGCTATGGCAGCGGGAATAGGCATGGTGCATCAGGAATTTATGTTGATTCCTGGATTCACTATTGCCGAAAACATTAAACTCAACAGGGAAATAGAGAAAAACAATGCATTAAACGCAATAACTTCACGCATTTTTGGCAAGCGGATGAAGACATTGGATCGTAAGCAAATGAATAAAGATGCCAGAGCCGCACTTGACAGGCTTGATATGAGCATTGAAGAGTTTACTCTTGTGCAGGGGCTGCCGATTGGATACATGCAGTTTGTTGAAATAGCTCGTGAAATAGATAAAACCGGCATGAAACTGCTGGTTTTGGATGAGCCAACTGCTGTGCTTACAGAATCCGAAGCGGAAAGCTTGTTGCAGGCGATGCGCAATATCGCGGCTCAAGGAATAGCTATTGTATTTATTAGCCACCGCCTGAATGAAATTACGGCTGTTGCGGATAGAGTGACAATCTTGCGCGATGGGGAGCTTGTCGTAACAAAGGATGCCAAAGACACCAATGCACTCGAAATTGCGGAGTATATGATTGGGCGAAAAGTCAGCATAGAAAGAACATCAGATGGGGCACGTCAGCTCAGTGATGAAATTATGCTAACTGTAAAAGATTTGCACGTAGCCATGCCAAATGAGCGAGTCAGAGGCGTAGACTTTGAAATACGCAAGGGTGAAATATTCGGCATAGGTGGGCTTGCGGGGCAAGGCAAGCTCGGCATTGCAAATGGCATTATGGGAATATATGAGTCAAAGGGAGAAGTCATTCTTAATGGGAAGCCAATGCAGCTCAACAAGACCAGAAAGATGCTTGATGCAGGAGTGGCTTTTGTGAGCGAAGACAGAAAAGGGGTTGGGCTTTTAATTGAAGAACCAATTGAAGATAACATTATGTTTACCGCAATGAGTGTTCATTCAGACTTTCTCACTTCTCTTAAGCTGTTGGATAAAAATGCAATACGCGACCATGCGCGGAAAATGATAAAAGAACTTGATATCCGTTGTACATCTGAAAAGCAAGCCTCAGGACGGCTTAGCGGCGGCAACCAGCAAAAAGTGTGCGTTGCCAGAGCATTAACACAGAAACCAACGGTTCTTTTTGTTTCCGAGCCCACAAGAGGTATTGACATAGGCGCAAAAAAACTGATACTTGACCTCTTGTTGGAACTCAGCCGCGAGCAGGGGATGACAATAATTATGACGTCTTCTGAACTTGCAGAGCTCTGTAGCATCTGTGACAGAATAGCCATTGTCTGCGAGGGCGAAGTGGCGGGAATCTTGGCACCTGACGCTCCACCGGCGAAATTCGGGCTGTTAATGTCCGGCATTAAAGAAATAGATGGGGAGGTGGCATCGTAACATGTCTGAACTCGTTAAAGAAAACCTTAGCCTGTATAGTTTTTTTAAGAAAATACCATTCTCCACCAGAGCGGTTGGCGGACTATATATTATAGTCGTGATTACCGGTGTGATTACTGGTATGCCTTTTGCCAGACTGCTTACCGATAGCCTGCACTTTTTTGGTGTGTGGGCAATTTTGACGCTTGCGAATGTTCCGTCAATACAATCCGGCACAGGACCAAACTTCGCACTGCCGATAGGAATAGTTTGCGGTCTGCTTGCGATGGTGCTAATGTTAGCGGCAGAGGCTACAGGATGGACATTTATATTTGCCTCAGCGGCAATTGCCATTGTTTTCGGTAGTGCAGCGGGATTTCTTTACGGCAAGCTTATGAATGCTGTTAAAGGGTCAGAAATGGCAATAGCACCATACACCGGTTTTGCAGTGACAGCCATTTTCGGTCTGGTCTGGCTTGCCCTCCCAATCAATCATCCCGTCATGCGTTTCCCTCTTGGAGACGGTCTGCGTCATCAGATACTGCTCAACGATTGGGGAGCAAATTTCATATTGGCAAGCCTATTACAAATTGAAATTTTTGGTGTCGTTGTCCGCACCGGAGAACTGATAGTTGCAGCTTTAGCGTGTACACTTATGTGGCTGTTTTTCCGAACAAAGACGGGGATCGCCATATCAGCAGTCGGCAGAAACCCGATGTTCGCCAGAGCTTCAGGTATAAATGTAGATAGAAGCAGGGTTATTGCCAATATGATATCGACTGCCGTAGCTGCTGCAGGTATAGTAGTCTATGCGCAGGGCTTTGGATTTGTTCAGCTCTACGACTTTCCTATGTTTCTGGCGTTTCCCGCTATTGCCGGTATATTAGTCGGCGGTGCCACAGGACAAAGAGCGAAGGTTCTGAATGTAGTAGTGGGTACATTTTTGTTCCAAGGGCTTCTTGCATTGGCTCTTCCCGTATTTACAAGAGTTCTAGCCGGAACGGATGTTGGTGGAGTCGTCAATCAGATTAGAATGATAATACAAAACGGAATAATTCTTTATGCGTTAGCATTGATGGCGAAGGGGGCGAAGTAATGATGGGTAATACTAGTGTTGGCGGAAAGCTCCGTACCTTTTTTCTTGATAATGTTGTAATGCTTATTTTTCTGGGGTTTGTGGTTTTAGGTTTTGCAGTTTCGGAGACTTTCACACCAAGTTCTTTCACAAATGAGCTCCTGACAAGATTTTTTCGCAATGGTTTGTTGATACTTGCGCTGATAATCCCTGTTATGGCGGGATTGGGGCTGAACTTCGGCATTGTGGTAGGGGCTCTGGCTGGAATGTTGGCGATTATATTCGTTCGCTATCATTACACAGTGTTTCATGGCTTTGGTGCGCTTATGCTCGCTTTTCTTGTCGCAACACCGATAGCAATTCTCTTCGGTTTCCTCACTGGAAAGCTCTATAACAAGACCAGAGGGCAGGAGATGATAGCCAGCCTTATCGTCAGCTTTTTTGCCGAGGGCGTATATGGCTTGATCGTTCTGTTTGGAATTGGCGGTCTTATCCCGGTCAGGTGGGGACATAGGATGATCAACCCTGTACCTTATGGGCAGCGCGGAATAGGCGTGCGCAGCGCATTTGATCTTGGTCTGCCAGCCGAAGAAATGGGAACCGGAAGAGGCATGGCGGCAGATGAATATCCCGGAATGGCAAGGGCTCTTAACAATCTCTGGCGTATTGAATTCGTCTATGCACTTGCGATTGTTGCAATTGCGCTATTTGCCTTTCTCCTTATAAGGCGCATATACATGAAGAGAAATCCTGCCGTTGCGCTCCAAATAAATGAGCCGTTCTGGGCGTTTGTTGTTAAAAGTGTGCTGTGCGGTGCTGCGGTGATCTTTTCGATCTACAGCTCGGGAGTCATATACTACTGGCACAATGTTCTGGCAAACACGCCGGAGATAACAAGGCTTGACCATTTGCCCGGTATCTCCAACTTTGCTGTCGAGATAAGCAGGATCAATCGCGTGCCTGTGGTGACCGGACTTGTAATCGGCGCAGTTGGTTTGTTTGTAGTTTACTTTTCGAAGACAAAGCTTGGTCAAGACTGCCGCAGTGTCGGGCAGAGTCAGCCAATAGCGAATGTATCTGGTATCAATGTAGACCGCACAAGGATTATTGCAACAATAATTTCTACTGTGCTTGCGGCATGGGGCATGATCATATATCTTCAGGACATGGGTCATGTCAGTACCTATACAGTGCATAGGAACATCGGATTCTTCTCAGTTGCGGCGATTCTAGTTGGCGGCGCGACCGCAGCAAAAGCGAGTGTCAAAAATGCTATGGTCGGATTGGTACTGTTCCACGCTATGTTTATTGTGTCTCCGGCTGTGGGATTGTTCATATTCAACGATGGAAACGCCGGAGAGTACATGCGTACATTTTTAGTTTATGGTGTAATTGGTCTCTCACTTGGGCTGTATGTTTGGAAGGCACTCAAGGCAGCGAGAGATAAGCTAAAGCTCAATATCGATCCGCCGCCGGAGCATAATGGAGGGGAGTCGCCGCCATCGGATAACGGAAATGGCGGAGCCGACGATAAAGCCGACCCATTGGGAACATTGGCATCTAAGATGATGCAGGAATAGGGTTGGGTATTTTAAGCATAGTATAATAATAAAAGGAACGATTCAGCACTTTTGAAATAATGAATCGTTCCTTGTCTTTAGGTAAAAAGATTTTTGACTGGAAAAACAGCCGCCTCTATGATAGAATATCCAAAAAAGTACAGGAGATAATTGAGGAGGAACATTGATTTGAAAAAACTAAAGGCAAATCCCGAAAAATGCACCGGCTGCGGGGAATGTGAGGAAATGTGCGCTTTAGCATGGAACGATGATGCTGAAAAAGAGAAAAGCGCAATTAGGATTTATGATGACGGTAAAGGTGGGCATAAAATAGCGGTGTGTGACCAATGCGGCGTATGCAGAGCAATGTGCTCAATGATGTCGCTTGCGACAGATGAAATGGGGGTGGTGCGCCTTGATCAAAAGAGCTGCACCGGATGTCTTATCTGTGTCGCCGAATGTCTGAGAGGATATATGTTTTACCATGATGATTTACCTACGCCGTTTAAATGTGTCGCATGCGGAATTTGCGTCAAGCAATGCCAAAGCGGAGCGCTTGAGATAGTTGGAGGACAATAAAATGAGATTCACACAACGTGTTGAAAACGACTATCGCCATCACATAGCAAGCCGCGATGAAATAATGGCGATGAAGAAAAAGCATAAAGTACTTGCCGAATACACATATAAGCCAACAACGATAGACCGTGGATATAATAACCGCAGTCTCTATATCAGTGTTGGCGGAAGCTTCGACACATCCAACCAAGACCCGCTACAAAACAAAACCATCGGTGAACGCAACGTCGTAATAGGCGAGAAAGCTGTCACCGAAACTATGAAGGAAAAGTTTGTAGGTGGTAAGGGTTTTGATTTATATCATCTCTGGAGAGCAGTAAAAGACGATACAAAATGGAATGCACCTGAAAACAATGTAGTTATATCGCCCGGTCCCCTATGCGGCATAACCCAGTATCCGGGTACAGGCAAGTCGCTTGTCTGTGCCATCTCACCTGTAACAAACCTGCCGTTTGACAGCAATGTTGGCGGATACTTCGGTCCGTTCTTCAAGTTTGCAGGCTTTGATGCACTTGAATTACAGGGGATAGCTGACGAAGAGGTCATTATATACATTGATGGTAATGCCCACACAGTTACTGTAGAAACAGCACCGGAAGTCGCGATAGACAGCCACATACTCTGTGAGCAATTGCATGAAATGTTTGCTGAAAACGATGCGGACAAGGAAAATATCTCCGTCATAGCAAGCGGGCGCGCAGCCGAGCATTCATATTTGGGATGCCTGAACTTTTCGTTCTGGGACAAGCGTCGCAATTGCGCCCGCATTAAGCAAGCCGGGCGCGGCGGCATAGGCACGGTATTTCGCCACAAGAACATAAAGGCTGTTGTCGTGCGGTTTAGAGGTCTAAACGGCGACCTGAATAACCCCGCAAATAAGGGACTTATTAATGCGGCAGGTTTGCGGCTCCACACAGAAATGGCAACGCTCGATACAAAGCAAAACAATATGCGCAAAATCGGCACGGCTAATATCATCGAAGTTATGGACAGATATGACTTGCTGCCAACGCATAATTACCGCTATGGTGCTCACCCTGAAACGCCGAAAATCGCATCCAAGGTATTTATAGAAAAATATGTCACGCAGAATGTCCCCGACGGATGCTGGTTCGGCTGCTCTATGAGCTGTGCGAAAGCTGCGGATAATTTTGAGCTTCGCACCGGGGCATATAAGGGCAGTAAAGTTTGTGTTGATGGTCCTGAATATGAAAACGCCGGAGGACTCGGGTCCAATGTAGGCTGCTTTGATCCGCACTGGATTTTGGAGGCAAACTTCTATTGCGACACATATGGCATTGACACAATATCCCATGGCACAATGACGGCATTTGCACAGGAATGTTATCAGCGCGGCCTTATCAACCTTGACGATACGGAAGGTTTGGATATGCGCTGGGGCAATGGATTTGCGCTCAATGAACTTATGCACCAAATGGTCGCGGGAGATGGATTTGGTGTAATAGTAGGCAAAGGTATACGCCAGCAAAAGAGGATATTTGCCGAGAGATTTGGCAAGCCTGCGCCTGAATTTGAAAATATGCTTGATGGGCGTGCCTGGAAGAGCATTGAAGAGCCGACTATAGATAAACCAATCCCCACAGCACATTTCAACAAGAACCTTGCTGATTGTGAGTATCTGAAGAGCGAAGGTTATGACGATGAAAAAGTGCTTGGTGACATAAAAGGCACAATGCTTGAAAATGGCGGTGCGAACAATGATTCCGCCTTTATAGCGCAGCCTAAGCGTTGGGAGAAAATAGCGGGAATCCACACAATCAGCCGCGAGGAGATTGCATCATGGCCCGCAGGGAAGCCATATTATAGTGAAGACCCTGATTGCGTGTACACTAATGGTCGTCCGTGGATAAAGATGACCTCGGATCAGGTTGCTGAAATGGAAGATTTCGGAATGGAGAATAAAGGGCTTGAATATTCTGAATATCTTATGAAAGAATCCCTTGCACAGCAGGGCGGATATGCACTGTGCAACAAAGGTCCACAGCATGATGAGGCTTGGCTTATCTTCATGGACATGGTAAATAATCAAATTCCGACTTTCGAAGATAAAGCTGAAGCTCTGCACTATTTTCCAATGTTTAGAACATGGTTTGGACTGCTCGGACTTTGTAAGCTTCCTTGGAATGACGTCACGCCTGTGAACAATAAATATGAAAAAGAACCTGCCAAGATACCAGAGCATGTTCAAAACTACTTCGATATATATGAAGGAGTCACTGGCATAAAGCACAATGAGGCTTCAATGGTGCTGCAGAGTGAGCGTGTCTATACATTCCAGCGTATATTCATATTGCGTATGGGCAGCGGACAACGCAAACATGACACTCCTCCTGGGCGTTCTCTTGGTCCGATAACCGTAAGTGAATATCTCTCACGCGAGGAGCGCTATGACAAGCAAATGAAGGAAACCATAGGTGTTGATCCTGTCGGTAAGAGTACGGAAGAGAAAGTAAAGATAACCATGGATTATCGCTGGGATCAGTATAGACAACTTGTAGATGCAGTCTATAAACGGCGCGGCTGGACTCCAAATGGGATACCAAAGCTGGAGAAACTCATAGAAATTGAAATGGACTTACCTGAGCTTGTGGAAATAGTTCGTCCCTATCTAAAAGAAGAGGGATATTGGCCTATGGGATCTGAGTATTCCAAATATGATGCATAAGTAAACACTGATTAAATCCGCCCGAAAGTAATTGCGGGAAAAGATCCGCAGGGACAAGGAGCGCGAATTAATCAGCAGGTTTACCTAAGGGTGAACTGCGTTCGTCTGCACATTTGCGAAAAGGAATCGAAAACTATGCACGAGCCAACCATACCGCCAATTATACAGCCAACTATACAACTAAACCATCGAACCTTTGCATACCGTGAAGGCGAAACGATAACGACTCTGATGGCTGGAAATAGCTACGAATTCAGTAATATTATTGCAAAAATCAATGGTGCAGTCATCGAAGAAGAGAACTGGTCAAGTACATTAATCACCGCCGGAGACGATGTGGAAATAATCCACGTCTTTGGCGGTGGTTAAGCGGCTAGAGCAGCGAGGTGAACCAATCAACCTTGGGATGGACTTGATTATGCAATGACATTGGAGGGGAACTTTGAAGCGTTGCGTAGCACTTTTGTCAGACTCTGCAAACACAATTTCCGGAAGGCTCGATAAAAACTTTTTCCATAGTTAAATGCAGGCCGTCATAGACCGTAAGCCCATCGTTGCAAACTGGTAGACCCAATACCCACTTGAGTACCTCAAGTGCTTGCAGAGAACCAAGAACACCCGGGGTAGGACCAACGACGCCAAATGGCTTCTTTTGCTCCTTCCCCTCTTTCCTATTCGGGAATAAACAGCGCAAACAAGGTCCTTCGCCGGGTGTAACAGTCATTAACTGTCCGTAAAACTCACCGATCCCGGCGTGAACAAAAGGTTTTTTTGCAGCAATACAAGCATCATTTAATACAAACCTTGTCTCAAAATTATCCAGACAATCGACAACAATATCATATTGCGGCACGATTTCAGCAGCCAGAGATTCGTCGAGAAAACAGTTATAGACCGTAGTTTTGAGTCGGGGGTTTAAAGCAATTAAACGTTCATTGGCAGTCGGCGCTTTAGGCTTATCAAGATCATCCATCGTGAAAAGTAATTGTCTGTTTAAATTAGAAAGCGCAACAGTATCGCAATCGCAAAGCCCGATATGCCCAATTCCCATGGCAGCAAGATACCGGAGGACCGGCGCACCCAAGCCGCCACAGCCAATAACCAACACGGATGCATCAGCAAGCTTCTGCTGTCCCTGCTCGCCAACTTCTTTCATCATTATCTGGCGGGCATAAACCTCCCGCAAAGTATCATCTAAAATCACAATACTCACCTCTATCGATATTTTTTAGCCGTACATGCTGTACGTAGACTTATACTATTACAAACCGAATTGCGAATTATATAACTCTGAATAAAACCCGCCCTCTGCAAGGAGCTGTTCATGTGTACCACACTGAACAACATCGCCGTCCTTTAACGCGAGAATAAGGTCGGCATTTTTAATAGTCGATAACCTATGTGCAATTATAAAAGAGGTCTTGCCTGTCATTAGCTTGTCCATTGCATTTTGGACAAGCGATTCGGTACGAGTATCTACCGAACTTGTTGCTTCGTCAAGTATTAGCATTGGGGCATCATGAATCATAGCGCGGGCAATTGCGATGAGTTGCTTCTGACCTTCGGAGAGACTGTTGCCATCGCCGAGCTGAGAATTGTACTTTTCAGGCATGGCCGAGATGAAACGGTGTAAGCCTATTGCTTTGCAGACTTCAATAACTCTCTCAGGCGACACATTCTTCTTGTTATATATAATATTCTGCTCGACTGTTCCTTCAAAAAGCCATGTGTCTTGAAGAACCATGCTAAACTGATCGTGAAGATTAGCTCTGGTAACTTGATCAGTTGGAAGACCATCTATGAGAATACTGCCATTGTCGAGTTCATAGAATCTCATTAGCAGGTTGACTATGGTGGTCTTGCCTGCGCCGGTTGGACCAACGATGGCAATTTTCTGTCCGGGTTTTACGTGAGTGGAGAAGTCGTGAATAACCGGTTTTTCACTATAATACCCAAATTTTATATTCTCAAATATTACCTCTCCTTGTACTTTCGAAAGAGATTGTGTTTTGTGACTTTCGTCAGCGAGCTCCTCCTCATCAAGTAAACTGAATACACGCTCACTGGCTGCGGTTGTACCTTGGAGACCGGGGAATGTCTCAAGGATATGAGTCAGCCCGGTTGTAAATAGGTTTACATACATAATAAATGCTACTATGATACCGAATGAAGCTTGTTCGTGCATTATTAGCGTTGCGCCCACAACGCAGACAGCCACATAAGCAAGGCTTCCGGAGAATTGCATCAATGGGGTGATAAAGCCCGATACAAACTGTGCTTTCCATGCAGAAAAATATAGCTGCTGATTGAGCATAGTGAATGCGCGTTTTTCGGAGGCTATGCCATTATATGCTTTAACTACATTATGAGCGGAGAAAATTTCCTCGACATGTCCACCTACAGCGCCGAGACTTACTTGTTGAGACTTGAAGATTTTTTTTGACCTTGACAGTACAGCTTTTGAAGAAACAAAGCCCACAATGCTTGCGGCGATTGCGGTCAATGCCATGATATGGTTTGTTCGGAGCATTAATGCAAGAGAGCCAATAAATAAAACAGATGAGGTCATCAATGTTCCGATGTTTTGATTAAGCGTTTGCCCAATCGTGTCAACATCATTGGAAATGCGGCTTACAATATCACCTATGTTTGCATTATCGAAGTACTTTAATGTTAACCTGCTTATCTTTCTTGAAATTTCTGTGCGCAAATTTTCTGATATTTTTGCGGTGACAGCTGCCATTGTATAGTTTTGGAAAAAATTGAGCAGAGCAATACATGCGTACATAATCCCCAGTGTTACAGCAATTCTTATTACAGCGTTAATATTAATAGATTCAGTGATGCCATATTGGATTAGGTCCGTCATATTTTTAAGGTTGCTAGGAACAGTAATTTGCAGGACAGCGCCGACAATCGCCAATATCAGGGCGAATACGATTACCGGAATATGCTTTTTGCAATATTTGAAGAGCTTACGCCATGTAGTTTTATAGCTTCCAACCTCCTCGGCGACATTTCCGAAGTGGTTTGTCCCCATAGAAGCGCCCTGGAGCCTTTTTACGCTGCTGTCTATTATGACCTCGTTTTTATCACCGGCATTCTTTTTATCGCTCATGACGCCAGTTCCTCCTCGCTGAGTTGTGACATGGCGATTTCCTTATACACAAGGCATGTATGAAGGAGTTCATGATGAGTGCCGACACCCGCAATTTTACCATCATCAAGCACCACGATTTGGTCTGCGTCCATTATTGTGGCAATACGCTGCGCGACTACAAACTTAGTTACACCATTAGCGTTATTTTTCAGCGCTGTGCGGAGCTCTCGATCCGTCTTGAAGTCGAGGGCGGAGAAAGAATCGTCGAAAACAAGGATTTCGGGATTGCGACATACTGCACGCGCAATTGACAGACGTTGCTTCTGCCCACCCGAAAGATTTGCTCCACGTTGTGAAATGACGGCATCAACCCCGCCCTCCATTCCTTTTACGAACTCCTCTGCCTTTGCAATTTGCAATGCGTGTTTTACATCAGAACGTGTGTATCCACCTTTTCCGTTGTCACCATATGCGACATTATTGAGAATGGTCCCCTGCAAGAGTGTAGATTTTTGTGGAACATAGCCAATAATGTTGTTAAGCGCTTCTGTTTTGAAGCTCTTTATATTAACCCCATTTATGAAAATTTCGCCTTCTGTTACATCAAAGAAACGCATGACAAGATTGATTAAAGTTGTTTTTCCGCTGCCGGTGCTTCCAATAATTGCAACGGTTTCACCTTGCTTTGCCGTGAAGCTGATGTTATCAAGCGATTTTTCTGAAGCTCGGGGATATGTAAAGCATACATCATTAAATATGATCTCTCCGCGCTTGCCTTCGACACCTTGTGTAAGTGTGCCTTCCTTGATTATGGGCTCAGTTTCCAGCACTTCATTGATTCGGGCGATTGAGACAGTTGCTCTCGGCATCCTTGGGGCTATCTTTGTTATGAACTTTGTTGCAGTAAAGAGCAGGTTGAGATAAAAAATCATGACTACCATGCTTGAGAATAAATTGAGTGCCTGCATGTGATCCGCAGTGCTGATTACGAACGCTCCGACTACATATGCCGCTATGAGTACTCCATTTGTTCCCAGTGACATAGCAGGACTCATCACAGCCATTACGCGGTTGGTTTTTCTATCCGCTGATGTAAACGCGCTATTTGCTTGCTCGAATCGAGCCTCATGGAATTCTTCTGCATTATATGCGCGTACAACATGCCGTCCGGTTAGGCTTTCCCGGACGTTGTGGTTAAGTCTGTCAACTAGGTTTTGCATTTTTTTAAACTGCGGCATGACGGCTATCATAGCGCAAAGGATGACTATCAGCACAAAAGCAAATGCAATGAGTGCAGAAACAGTCCATGCAAGTCCGGTTCCTGCAATTCCTATTATGCCGCCGACTGCCAAGATCGGTATCCTGAGCAACATTTGTAAGGCGGACATTGTAAACTGTTGAACTTGTGTGATGTCATTTGTTGTTCTTGAGATCAGGCTGGATGTGGAGAAACGAGAGATTTCTTCCATTGAGAAATCACAGATTTTAGCAAAAAGCATATCACGTAAGCGCATTGACAATGCCGCCGATGTCTTTGATGCAAGGAAGCTGATTATGAACACGCAAGCCAGACTGCCAAAGGCAGCGAGCAACATCATTAAACCCGCCACTAAGACGTCATTGACCGTGCTTCCGGATGTCTGTGTAAGGATGGTTATTCGTCTCATGAACTCGGGAATCATCAAATCAAGTCTGATTTGCAATATCGCCAACAGAACAACCGCCGATACTTGCAACCAATCCTTTGGTTGCAAGTATTTGAATAATTTAGTCATAATTGTAGCACCAGTGTAGCAACATGCCTTACCACCCTCGCATCATGCTGGGGAGCGATGTTGCAATGAGCGGGAAAGCGGCGATTATTATAAATGCGACTAACAAGGGTATCAAAAACGGCAATTGAGCAGCAAAGATTTTTTTAGATGACGCTCCGTCAACTGAAAGCTTTGCCAGATTGCCAGTAACAGCCTGAGGAATGCGCAACCCTGCCATGAGCATTATTATTGTCATAACTCCGAACCAAATACCATTGTAACCTAAGCTTATAACGATAGGATAAACTATCGGTGTCATTATGACAAGAGTAGCCAGTTTGTCAATAAACAATCCCAGTACTGCGTACACAAGCAGAAGAAATAGCATAATTATGATCGGAGCGACATCAAATGTGGTAAACCATTGGCTAAGTGCCGATGGAATCAGACTTCTGGTCAAAAATATACTGAACATACTACCGCCTATGATTATAAAGAACAACATGCCAGTGGTTTTGGCAGATGATACCAATGAATCAACAAAGAGCTTAACAGTCATTTGTTTCGTCAACAACGAAAAAACCAAGGACGCAAATGCACCTATTGCACCGGCTTCTACAGGTGTTGTCCATCCCCTGTAGAGACTGCCGAAAACAATTAGGAAAATAAATGGGACGATCCAGACGAATTTTAATGCTTGCCAAGGGAATGGAATCTTCTCTTTGATCGCTTCGGGAGCAAGTTTGGGTTTGAGCTTGACTACTATCAAAATAGTGAGCATAAGCAAAATAGCTACTAAAATACCCGGTATGATGCCTGCCAGAATGAGCGCACTTATTGACTCATCAACCAAGAAGCCATAGACAATAAGGGCTATTCCCGGTGGGATAAGCATACCCATGGAAACACCAAAATTGGTGATGCCTGTGGCAAAACCTTCCTCGTATTTATGGTTCTTCATTTCCCGAACAGATGCAGGTGTGAGACTTGATTCAGTTGTGCAGACGCTGTCGCTGACCGCGGCGAACATAACAGATGCCCCGAACGTGGTCGCAGCGATTCCGCCTTTTCGTTGCCCGAAGAAATAGTTCATCAAATCATATAATGCAGCGCCAATATTTGTTTTTGTCAAAAAGACTCCCATCAAAACAAAAAGAGGGATAACAGCCAAATTGTGGTTCTGAGTTACTTCGACCACTTGCGCGCCCATTTGGGTCAATGCAGGTCCGGGGGAAGTGAGAAGAGTGTTGCCAAACACGGCAGCAACAATCAACGAAATGCCAACCGGTAGACGTATAATGAGTAAAATGAAAAGCAGGATGATTATGAGGATTCCAATTTCAATTGGTGTCAAAAGTTAACACCTCCTTGTTTTTTAATATGAAAACCAAATCGCAAATGACAGAAATGCTAAACAGGAGCATTCCGATTGTTGCCAAAATAGAGATTAGCCATAATGGGATATGGAGCGTTGATGTGTGGTCGCCGCTGCTGATTTGTGTTATGGCAAATCGTAGGATAAACCAAGTCATGAGACAGGTTATTTTGAGGAAAATGAGAGAGCTTATAATTGACAAAATCCACTTCCCGGTACGGGGAACGATATTATAGATAACATCGGTAACTAAATTCGCTCTGTTGTCATGGACATATGCGATGGACATGAATACGATGATGGTAAGAAAGACTCGCGTAAGTTCGAAGACACCGGGGATAAATAAAAAGAAGACATTTTTCAGGAAAACATCAGCCACAATTAAGAGCATAATGAAACCCAAAACAAAGGCGGAAATGTAGATCGCGCTTTTGTTGAGCGATTTTATTGCGTTTCTCATCAGGGGCAACTCCTTTGCTGTTCTATTCTTGCTATGCTGCAGTTTAAATTATTAGCGCACATTAGCATACACACATATTAAGAAAATGCTAACATAATTCATAACGAAATACAAGCGTTTTATGTTGTTTATATTGAAACACTAAGTATTTTGTTACAGATTTCACGTAGCTGAGTGTGCGCTTGCGCTCTGAGGTTGTATTTTTGCAATTTCGTCGCTCAAACATGTGCGCGTGTAAAAATTATACCCTTTACCGTAGCTATGGGCGCACAAACTCGCTTTGGAAATTGAAAAACACAGTCTCCTCACCGCGCTCTAGGCGGGACAGTAATATACTTTTTTGCGATTCTTAAAGCTACATCCGGAAATTCCTGAGATAGGAGACCCATTGCATAAAGCAAGTACTCGCTGTCCACATAAGCCTTTGGCACCCTCGGCTTTAAACTCCAAGGTGAATCACTGCTAAACAGCGCCGAATTAAAAACAGCCTCCGATCGCTTGCCATATTTAAAAATGCCTCCGGTGCCAAGGATGTTTTTAACATCCAGCAGATTTTTGCCATACTGTATCGTGACCTCGCCGGATACGCCGAACTCTGTTCTTGTATAACCCGCGTGGCGCTCAGCAGCAATCCCAACAGAAGACATGGCAAGCGCTGTATCAAGAAGTGCTTCCACCTCGTTTTGTGGGACATGCTCGACATTATTGCTCAAATATTGCGTATATGCATCCGGGTCAATTTTCTCCGGCTGTATTGAAGGATCAAGAGCAAGCACCAAATCAGTCAGCCGCTTGCCACCCACAAAATCAAAGATCGTCCGCGCATTATAGCGGATTCCCATATCACCCTCAACAGTTCGAGTTACTCTTGACTCAGGCAAGCCTCTGATTATTGTTTGCTGTGTGACAGGGTTGATGTTTTCGATTGAGTGTATATTGGTCGTAGCTCCGCCTACCTCAATTACCAACAGACTTCCGATCCCTGGTTCAAGACTTGTTCCATCAGCAAGAAGTGTAGCTGCTTTTAATGATGCCATGGGAGTAGGAATAATGTCTCTTTGGAAAAGCGATTTAGCTTTGTCCAATCCTTTTGCCTGTATTATATGGGAAATGAAAATCTCGCGGATAAGCTCCTGTGCAGGCTCAACCTCGACCCGATCAACTGCCGGGAGAACATTTGCAGCGGTATAGACACGCTTGCCACCGGCTTCCAGAAGAACTTTTACCTTGTTGGTGACAGAACGGTTTCCACAGACCAATACGGGGCATTTAATCCTAGAATTGGTGAGTACCTGTGCATTATGTAAGATCACATTTTTATTGCCGCCGTCCGTTCCGCCGCAGAGCAGGACAATGTCGCATTGTTTGTTTTCGATCTCTTGTGCAATTTCGTTGTCGATTTCATACCCATATGCACAAAGCACTTTGGCACCCGCACCCAACGCAGCCCTCTGTGCTGCCTTGAGCGTAAGCGCAGGAACAAGACCAACGGCGGCCATTTTAAGACCTCCCGCCGCACTGCTGCAGGCGAGTTTGCCGGTGACATCATTAGGATTTATACCACAATTGCGGTATAGGTCATCGAGAGCCATATTTAAGCCGATCGTAATGTCAGATTCAACTGTTGTTGGAGACTGGGCTCTGCCAAGAAAGACTTCTTGCGCCAAATCGACAGCAGTGACTTTCGTATAAGTGCTACCGAAATCAACCAGCAAGTAAACGCTCATTAAATCTCACTCCTTACATTGGTGAGCAGCATAGGTTACTGTATCACAGATCTGTGTGCGCTTGCACTCAGAGCCTTGATCAAGGCTCTATGTAAACACTGATGCATTATATTAAAATATTAGCCATAGTGCAAATCATTTTAAAAAGAGAAGATGAAAATGGAAATATATACCAAAAACTGAAAAAATAGACTGAAATACTGTGTATAATTATTCAAAAAATGGACGGATTGCGTATAACAATTTAGGAATGTTAACAGAAAATTCTCGAAATATTAACAAACTGTGAATGGGTTTTAGTATATTATCACGAAATTGCCGGACACATCTATGATGTTTTGGCAAATAGTGACAATGGGAAAAGGAAGGTGATTTTGACAACATATGTACCGAGAACCGCAACTCATAAAGATATTAAAAAGCGGCTGAAAATGAAGAACCACAACTTCAGAAGAAAAGAGGCAAGCGCGAATCTAATATTATTTTTTGGAGGTCAAGAAATGAAGAAGAAATTGATTGCTGTTGTGTTGTCAATAGTGATACTAGCAGCGCTCGCCATTCCAATTGTCAATGCGTACAGTGTCACATTGGTAGCTCACAATCCACTTGGGGCGATTGATATTCAGCAGAATATTCCGCTCACATCTCGTGACAGATTCACTGATGATCAAGGAAATGTTGATTTTAATGACAGAGTTATCGGTTTGTCGTGGTATACAAAGACAAATAACCAACAAGCTCTGCAAGCACTGGGTGAAGTTTTGCAGCAAAGATTCCCGGGTGTCCACGTTGTTAACGTTGTGGCGCTTGGAAGTCCATGGAATCACAAAACAGATGCAAACTACGACTTATGGGCTGGTTTAACACCAGTTAACGTACCCAATGTTGGGATGCGATACCTTGATGCAGTGATATTCGGGGTAGCGGATTGAAACGTCTGTACTTGGTGGAGTTCCTACCATGCTAAAGAAGTTGAAGCCCGCGGCGGTATCGCAATAGTCTTAGCAAATCAGCCTTACGCAAAAACTCATCAATTAGGCGCAGAAGATGTTGGCTTTACACAGGTACGCAGAGTTGTTGTGGATCGTCAGTTTAATAACAGAGCATTATTGGCATATACAGATGGCGCAGTAGGTGCGGCAAGAAACGATGCCGTCCAGGCTTACTACAGAAATGTCACTTTCGTATCCACACCAATTGACAGAGATTATGAAAGACATGCTATGTTCTTTGGCGAAAGGGCGTGGCTCAATAATGTAGCACCTATCGACCAACTTATCTGGGCTTTATCTGCTCCGCTGACCGAACTTGACAGAAACCCTCCAGAAATAACACAGGCGACATTCAATGCTGCTGATTGGACAAGCAAGGCATTCAGCGGAAGAACCTTTAACGACGCAGCTCGTGCGTTTAATGATTATGCAATTAAACATGGTTTCAGCGATGGTTTACCGCTTGTAGTTCCGACAACCGAACTCGTTGAAGAAATGCTCACGGGTACAACACGTGCTCCCGGTGAAGTTCTCGGAATGCTCAAAATGCGTGGCGGTATCATCACTATTGAAAAGATAGCTATAAACGCTGTTATGGCAGGCGCAAGACCCGAATATCTCCCAGTAATTATCGCGGCTATGGAAGCCTATGCAGGCGGCTGGGAATTTGACAAAATGTGGTATCACCCGATGACCAGCGGTGGACCGTTCGGACTCGGAATTCTTGTCAGTGGTCCATTAACCGATGAAATTGGTATCTCAAGCACCACAGGCTGGGCAGGTGCTGGTAACGAAGCAACTAATACGATCGGACGCGCTATCAGATTATGTATCCGCAACATTGGTCACAATACTACACCTTATGTTGATACAAACAATCGTCAAGGTCGTATGAATGATTTCACTTTGATCACATTTGCAGAGAACCTATACGGTCTTCCGGCAGGTTGGAGATCGCATTCAGAAATGATGGGATTTGCACCCGGCTCAACAACCGTTACATTGTTTGGATTTAACGGAAGAACTATGGTCGGATATGGCGATGAGGCACAGCATCCGATGGCGGGCCTCAGAGCTTCTCGTGCAAACAGATCCGGCAATACAAACATCTCTATCATTCCACCGTCTGCTGCTCATGTATTAGCGACACGCTACGGTATGGATACAAAAGAAGATATCAAAGAATGGCATGCAACGCACAACACAGCCGGTGAACCCACAGCACGTAGTGCAGGGATCTTTGCAAATACTCATGTCCTCGTGGTCGGCAGTGATCCCGGTGGTTTCTTGAGCTTCCCCGGATTCATGCTCTATGGTCAGAATCTTGTTAACACCACGCAACTTGTTTCTGGTGCAACTCTAACCACTTACGGCAGAGGTGCGACTGTTCCGTCAACTCCACAGAACTTTACAGTTGATTATACCTACAGCGGGGGTGTAAGAACCCATGCTACACTGCGTTGGGATGCTCCGCTTGCCGATGGTGGTATGCCGGTAACAGGCTACCAGGTCAACTGGATCCACGGCGGAAACCGCCAGACCGCGCCATGGACAGATGTGCCGGGTGGCGCTTATGCAAGAGAGTTCACAGTAGAACTTGTAAACACTCACCTTGCTCCAACCTTGGTTGACCGCAGAGGCGATGTTGGGGTCTATGAATTCTTCTTCAAGGTACGTGCGACAAATGAAGTCGTAAACACCTCTGAAATCGTTGCTAATGCAGTCAGCTTGAATCGCATGGGCGGCAGAGGTGCGTGGGCTATGAATCCGGTTGATATTACAGATAGAACCGGTGTATTCAGTCTGCGAGCCTTCAATAATGGAACATGCACTGAAGTTCCGGATTTAGCGGGACGTATTCGCATTTGGCCGCAATTAAACGGCGCGTCTGTTCCGATGCCGATGTCTGCTGTAATAACTGCTGTTGACCAAGATGGCGATGATGCAATACAGCTCATAACAAGAAACAGGCAGTGGGTTGATGGAGAAGGCTGGCAGAACTACTATATCAATTTTGATGTAGACAAGAGTGCTCCGTGGCAGACAATTCTCCTTACAATAACAGCCTTTGGGCAAACAGTTGATGTACTGTTGGTCAATAATTTATTTGATGATGGTCCTGTAACTGTGTTCGGCTTAAATGCATTCAACAATGGTAATGACAGCAATGCGTCATTGGCAAACTTAGGCGTAATTCGTGTCTGGACGCAATTAGATGGGGCTAATGCACTTGTTCCGTATGCCGGGCTTACCGTAACGGCATATGATCAAGACGATGTTGATGCAATGGAATTTGTCCGTGTTAATCGCATATGGAATAATCTTGATTATGTTAATATGATTGATATTACCAAACGCGATGCAAATTGGCGGTATATTGATTTGACGGTTGAGCTTGGTGGTCAAACTGTTGAGTTACTGCTTATCAATAACACTATTGAGCTATAAGCAATCCGGACTTGGTCCAATCCGGAATTAATAAATAAGCGTACGCGGCGGGATTTTCCCGCCGCGCACGCTTATTATTTGGGCATTTCTTGACATGGTATCAATAAATTGATAATATTTTACACAGTAAAGCAGGTTGGAAAACAAAGTGAATATTCTTAGGGTTCTTTATAGTCACCGTGAATGGCAGAATCTTTTGTAATACAAATTAAGTAACAGGTAACATGAACGAGAATGATGCTGAAACAAAATATGCGCCAATGAAAATCCCCGAACGGTCATCCTGTCAAAGTGGCGGGGATGCCGTTGCGAGCCTAAAACCCGATAATAAGTCTGAGATATCTTTCTCGGACGGACTTTTTTACGAAATCGACTATGAAACGCATCCTATTCAAGGTGTTGGAAAATTTGTTTCAAAACCGCAAAAAATTAAGCCACCCGGAAAAGATGAAATCCGGGAATTATTCTATAAAATGCGGGATATCGCAAGGGCTAACCGAACGGTGATGTCATTTTATTCAAGGTCATTTTCTAGGGGCGATCAGAAGGAAAATGCCAAGATATTCTACAAGCAAGCAATCTTCATGAAGGACTTTGAGGATGATTATCCGGAGAAGATCCCATTTACATCCTATTTTCCATACTATCAATTACTCGGATACGAACAGTTGAGAACATATTTCACATGGCGGACAAAAGTACGGAAAAACGATATCGGGAGCACTTCGCTCTCTTATGTGTTCCTCTACATTTACGAGCTGCTGAACATTGTTGGTCCCGCCGATCCGCAGGATGGGCTGGACAAATTGGTGAATTTCAGAAATACATATTTAAGCTATGATAAATCCATTGATAAATATTTAATTCGGTGGATAAAAGAGTTTCATATTTACTATAACATTCCCGGAACGTTTAAGGACTTTGTTGAAAAAAACAATTTGGCTGAGCTTTATCCCGAGATGCGTGAACCGGACGATTTTGCACTATATTGCGCCATATCAAAATATGACATTCTGAAATCAGCATATTTTACTGATGAGAACAGCGTAATGATAACCGAGTGCTTTTTATTTGTTTTGAATGAAATCAACAAGAGCTTTGAAGAAGCTGGAATGGATTTCAACAATGCTCTGTTCAGACCTACAAAAAAGAAAGTAAGATGGCTGCCGTTTCGAGATGCGCTATTTCATAACTATACTCCACAGCCAGACAGGACGATAGTGTTATCTGAAAGTGAAATCTACATTTGCAGGAAAAATGAATGGGCGACCGGAACTGTAGTTACGACAGAAAAGGGCAGGCAGTTCATTGGTTATGTGATGAAGCAAATTGAATCTATCCTGAGAAAGCTGACTAAGTATAAATATAGGCTTACGGCGAATATCAACATGGTAAATCCAGACACCATCCAAAGATTGGAGAAATCGGACATTAACATTGAAAGCCTTGTCCGCAACGCCGTCTTGGAGTATCATAAAGAAGCAACCAAAACCATAGTTGCTGTAGAGCTTTCATCACTTAGGCGCATAAGAAAAGAGGCGCTGATAACACAACAAGCGCTTACAGTTGAGGAGATCTGCGACAGTCCTGCGTATATCCCCACACACGACATATTTGAAGAACCGGATGAGGGAGAAATTGCATTGACCTCAGACGAGTGGGAAGACCTGAAAAATGTGCTTAATGAAATCGAAACACAAGCCCTAGTCACAACACTAAAAGGCGAAGCAATCAAAGCCATTGCAGACAGTAATGGTATAATGCTTGAAGTTCTTGCAGATGGTATAAACGAAAAGGCATTGGACTGCATTGGCGATAATATACTCGATGAAGACTTTCGAATTTATGACGATTACATAGAACAAACCAAAGGGATGGTAGAACAACAATGACAAATCAAGTTCCGACAAGAATAGCAAACATCTTGATAAACGCATTGAAAGGCGGAGTTGTGCCTCGTGTGGGGCTTGAATATATAACTGTTGGACGGACGCAGGAGATAGCAACAATACTGCATGATATTGAAATGATCGAGCAAGGAAGTGCGTCTTTCCGGTTTATTGTTGGAAAATACGGAAGCGGAAAGTCCTTTCTCTTGCAAACGATACGCAATTATGCCACAGCCAAAGGCTTCGTGGTAGTAGATGCAGATCTTTCTCCGGAACGTCGCTTTGCCGGAACAAAAGGGCAGGGATTGGCAACATATAAGGAACTTGTTAAGAATCTTTCCACGAAATCAAAACCTGACGGCGGTGCGCTTCCGCTCATTCTTGAAAGGTGGATATCCGGCATTCAAGCAACAGTGAAATCAACGTCCGAGGCATCGGGTTATGAGTTTGACAAGCTCGTCGAAAAACAAATATTTGCCGTAGCGGGTTCGCTTGAGGGCATGGTTAATGGTTTCGAATTTGCAAAAGCCGTGGTCACATATTGGAATGCTTATCGTGCAGATGATACGACCCTCAAGTCAAATGTACTGAAATGGTTTCGGGGCGAATACCCCACGAGAAAGGAAGCAAAAGCTGACCTTGACATCAATTTTATTGTTAATGATGAAACATGGTATGATTTTCTGAAAATCCTTGCGGCATTTCTTGTCGGTGCGGGCTATAAGGGGTTGCTTGTGCTCATAGATGAACTGGTGAATATTTTCAAAATTCCCAACTCAATAACCCGGGCTAATAATTATGAAAAAATACTTACTATGTATAATGACGTTCTGCAAGGCAAAGCACAGCATATTGGCTTTCTGATGGGTGGAACACCGCAGTGTATTGAAGATAAGTACAAAGGTGTGTTCAGCTATGAAGCTCTGCGTTCGCGCCTTGCGGAGGGACATTTCACAACAGACGAAATAAAAGATCTCTCAGCGCCAATCATAAGGCTTCAGATGTTGTCACAGGAAGAAATGTATATCCTTGTGGAGAAACTACGTGACATTCACGCGGGGCTATATAAATACGAGTCCGCCCTGGGGCATGAGGAGCTACTCTACTTCCTAACGGTTGAATACAATCGGGTGGGTGCAGCAACTCATATTACCCCAAGGGAGATTATTCGTGATTTCATCGAACTTCTCAACATACTGCATCAAAATCCGCAACTCAGTGTAGCGGAGATACTTGGAAGCAACAGTTTTGAAATGGCAAAGGGCGGTTTATCCGATGAAGAAATACATGAAGATTTTTTGGAATTTGATATTTAATGCAACCGATTTTGAGAATGGAATACGTTGAACTAGACCAGCAATTTGCTATACGCCAGAACGCAGCTTGCCTAACAGAGGTTGAACAAAAATACTTTGAGGAAAAACAATTATGGATGCATTTTATAAACTAGCCCCATTCATTCAGGATTTCATATATGCAAACAAATGGGAAGAACTGCGCGGAAACCAAGTTGCCGCTTGCGATGTCATCTTCGACAGCGACGACAACTTGCTATTGTCCTCGGGAACTGCGACAGGTAAGACCGAAGCAGCATTTCTCCCCATTCTGACTGAGCTGTATAACAACCCATCAAAATCTGTTGGTATCATGTATATTTCGCCACTAAAGGCACTGATTAACGACCAATTCAAGCGTCTCGAGCAATTACTAATTGACTCACATATCTCCGTAACAAAATGGCATGGAGATGCTTCTATGACGCAAAAAAATAAGCTCATAAAAAATCCGGAAGGACTTATTCAAATAACGCCTGAATCGCTTGAAAGTCTCATAACAAATAAACGTGGTGCATGCTTGAGTATGTTCTCCGACTTGCGCTTCATCGTCATTGACGAGGTGCATTACTTTATGCGCGATGTGAGAGGGCTTCAGTTGCTATGCGTACTTGAGCGCCTGAAAAAACTTACTGGAGCAAACCCGCGCCGTATAGGACTCTCGGCAACCTTGGGGGATGTGTCTCATGCGCAAAACTGGCTGAACACCGGCACAGGGCGGAGTTGTTCCGCACCGATTACCGATGAAGGGAAGAAGCGCATCGGTCTTCATATCGAACGTTTCGTAAATTATTCCGACAAGCGTGATTTTGAAGAAAGAGACGATAGCGGAAATATAGTCAACGTACACTCGGAAGATAATATAGGCGATCGGGAGCATTATGAATACCTTTTCAAAAGAACCCTTGATAAGAAAACAATCATCTTCACGAACAGTAGAGAAGAGACGGAATTTGTCATCGCCCACCTTAGGGAAATTGCGCTGAGAAATAAATCCCCGGATGTATATAGGGTACATCATGGCAATGTCTCGGCACTTCTTCGTGAAAACACCGAGGATGAAATGAAATCCGCCGATGAAAAAATAGTAACCGGCGCTACGGTGACTCTCGAGCTTGGAATCGACATAGGATCTTTGGACCAAGCCGTGCAGGTCGGCGCACCATTAAGTGTATCGAGTTTTGCACAGAGGCTGGGACGTTGCGGACGGCGCGGGCAAGTGCCTCAGCTGCTGTTTACATTCGTCGAAAGCATTAGGATAAATTCATCCGATACATTAGGACCGATAAACTGGGAGTTTATCCGGACCATAGCTATAATCGAACTATATACAAAAGAGCATTGGATAGAACCCATACCTCCTTTAACTCATGCATATAACCTGCTATACCATCAGACCATGAGTCACCTTAAAAGTAACGGAGAAATGTCCGCAGCAGCCCTTGCTCAATGCATTTTATCTTTGGGAAGCTTTAGAAATATTTCTCAGGATGATTACAAACATCTATTATCGCATATGCTCTACATAGATCACCTTCAAAAAACCGAGCATGGCGGTCTCATAATAGGCAGAGAAGGGGAAAAGATAATTAACAGCCATAAATTTCTTACGGTCTTTATGGCTCCGGAATACCTGCTCGTAAAAGATGAAAACCGCACCATCGGCACGGTTGACAAGATATATCCTGTAGGTGTACGTTTTGCCTTGGCGGGAATGACATGGGAGACGGTGGACGTTAACGAGAAATCAAAGGTTATATTTGTTAAGAAAGTTCCGGGAATATCCGTGGTTGATTGGGATGTGGATTTCACTGCAGAATTGCATACAATGCTGGTGCGAAAAATAAGGAGTGTTTTACTGTCTGACGATCCATACCCATACCTCAGTGAGCGATGCAAAGATCGCCTAGTTGAGATTCAATACATCACAAGGAACAGTGGGGTTCTTGAAAATCTTGTAACACCACTGTCGGATAAGAAATATGCTGTTTTTCCCTGGGTTGGAACAAGGCAGTTAATGACACTTAACTACGCGCTCCGCCATCGGGGAATCAAAAGCAAATTACCATGGATTACCTGTGTTTATCTTGAGGTGATATTTGACGGTGCAAAGGATGAGCTTGAGGCAGTCATAGAAGACATTTTGCACTCTGACCTAGACCTATATGATCTGCCCCTGCCTGACAAAGTGCAGATAGACGGAAAGTACAATGAGTTTGTACCACTTGATCTATTACGCAAGCAATTCATCGAAGATTACTTGGATTTTGATGGGCTAAGGGCAGATATAGCAGATATAGAGTGAAGTAATATTCTATGCGTTGTCGTAACCGTTGAGTGCTGCTGCCAAACAATGAGAAATCCCGCTGACACCGTCGGAAAGCATAGACACCAACACAGCCCCGCGCACTTCCTCGCGAGTTGCACCTGCCTTCTTTGCCATACCAGCGTGCGCTTCAACCGAACCTATTATGCCGGCTGCTGACTGAATGCCAATGTAGACCAACTGGAAGGTCTTCTCATCAAGTCCGCAACTGCTTTGGATAGTGCCGGCATAATCGAAAAATGCCTTTCGGATGTCTGGAGTCTCCTCGCCCAGAATGTCAAAAAAATGTTTCTCTGCCATGTGATAAAATCTCCTTTATATAAATAATTTTAATCTATACTATTATATAAATAATTTTAATCTATACTATTCTATTGCTTGCTCTCGGCAATTGACGATGCACTGAACTTTCTGCCTTTGTCATAAAATCTTAAATCCATCTCGAATAAAGCATAATATGCACCATAGCAATAGCCATCATTGGGGTAGTCCTTTTTAAGCTCATTGAACTTCTTGACAATCCAAGGGATACGCTTCTCAGGGGCTTTAAAACCAGCAGCTAGTAGAATCAATGACTTTGCATAAGGATTGTGCGCATCATCATAAAGTGCCACCAAATCATTGGTGATATCCATATTGCAAACTGCCAGAACTCTGGTCGAAAGTTCTATGAATAAATCATTCTTGCTGGTCTTGAGCATCCTGATTATCTCCGGAACTATCTCATCCTCAAACGCCAGCGCCCGCCGGACTAAAACTTGCTGATTCATAATATCAGCTCCCCGGCGCAACAATCGCAAAACCTGCTCACAAGTCTGCGCCGATTCGATTTCGTTTTTCTCATCCTGAGTAGCCTTTTCACGTTCGGGGAGTTTTTGGCGAATGGAATCATCCATCATGTCCATGACCGGAGAGTCAGACAGAAAGAGCTTGATATGAAAATGCTCAATAGCTGCAGTCGGCGGAACACCCTCTTTGTCTAACCCATTTTCATTAAAAAACCAGTTTACTAAATCTTCATGCATTTAACTACACTCCGCGTATATAAAGTTTATTCTATGTTTACCTTGATTCAAATCACAGCCATTATAGTATATTAGTACCCCGAACGCAAGTGTGGATGAGCAATGGGTATAACAGTATGAGCAATAGACATAGCAGCAACAGACATGGACAGTAGTTGGAAAATGTTAAAAAACGTTGGCGATATGGTGGGGATTATGGTATCATGTGAGTCGGAGAAATGAAAAATAATGTTTTTAATCGGGAGAGTGCCTAATGAAGACCCTGCATGACTTTATTGAGGGAAAATGCACACATCACGCACTTGCTGAGAAGGTAGGAGTGTCTGACAGTGCTGTTTCATCTTGGCTTTCGAACAAAAGCATTCCGGAACGGCATCATATTGAGGATTTAGGAAAAACCCTCGCGCCGTTAGCCGCTGCACCCGAGCAAGTAGAGTTACCTCCTATGTGGGGTATTCGGTGCATTCTCAGAGCCAATGAGCTAAATAACTATAATAAGTATGAAGCAGGCAAATTTCATGACTCTGTACATGGGTTTTATTATTTCGATGGAAAAGGCGGAGTTACGATAGGACTCCAAAGAAAACTGTAAATTGAAATATCAAAGGATATTGCAAGGACTAATTTAGGGGATTGCCTTGCTCAAACAATAAAACTTGGAGGAAAAAATGGAAAGAAAGTTATCAAACGCGGGAAGAGCCTTGATGGGGATTCAGCATCTTTTTGCCATGTTTGGAGCGACGATACTAGTACCCCTTCTCACAGGGCTATCGGTACAAGTAACACTTTTGGCAGTAGGTCTTGGAACAATCATATTTCATGTGATTTCCGGTCCGAAAAAGGCACCGCCTGTATTCCTCGGATCAAGCTTTGCATTCATGGTTGGAATAAGACTGATCACAGACCCGGTAGCCGGTCCATTTGCAGGGACAGGTATGGCGCAAGCAGAGAAACTTGCATATGCCACAGGCGGCATAATGGTTGCAGGTTTTTTGTATTTATTGCTGGCATTGCTGATCAAGCTTGTTGGTGTCAAGACCTTTATGAAATACCTCCCGACAGTTGTTACCGCACCGACAGTCATTTTGATCGGCGTTATGCTTGCTCCGTTTGCAATAGATCAGTCGTCGGGCAACCTCTTCTTAGCATTGGCGACCATTGTTATCATAATCGCTTTCTCTGTATGGGGAAAGGGAATGACCAAGATAATTCCGATTCTTTTGGGAATCGTCGGAGCATATCTTATAGCATTACTCATGCACTTTGTATTTGGAATGACAAATCCTGACGGCTCCGCAATTCTTTCATTCGGCAGAGCGGGAACCGATATTGTTGGACTTCCGCCTCTAATGGCACCGCGATTTAGTGTGTTGAGCATATTGATTATGCTGCCATTTGCGCTTGCCACGATAGCTGAACACATGGCAGATATGGTAATTCTCAGCAGGATATCCGGCAGAGACTATATTAATGATCCCGGTTTAGTCCGCACCCTCTGCGGAGATGGAGTTGCGACCATAGTTGGCGGTGGAATAGGCGGTCCGGCAACAACGACATACTCAGAAAACGTGGGTGTTGTCACTATAACAAGAGTATTTGACCCCAGAGTTTTGCAGCTCGCAGGCATTTACGCAATCATTTTGGGATTCTCTCCTTTGTTTGCCTCTTTGATCTACTCGATTCCAAATGCAATCATTGGTGGAGCATCATTCATCCTATATGGTATGATTGCGGCGGTTGGTATAAGGAATCTGGTTGACGAAAAAGTAAATCTGGCTGATATGAAAAACTGCATCATTATTTCGTTGATGCTTGTAATTGGTCTTGGTCTGAGGTTTGGAAACTCGATTACTATAGCCATAGGAGAAACAAATCTGCCGCTGGATAGGCTGGGTGTTGTAATAGCGGTTGTTGTCGGTATAGTGCTGAACATAGTACTTCCCTCAGATAAGCCGCTTGAAAAGATTAGCGACAGCAAATAAACTTTACATTGAATTATAATAAAACTTGCAAAAGAAATGGAGGAGTTTTTATTTATGAAAGTATTACTTACTATATCCATGTTTGTCGTGATTGTTGGCATACTACTTGTGCCGCCTGCTCCTTATGCCGGTGCAAGTGATGCGATCATACCAATATATCTGGATGGGCAAAGAATCGAGATGGATGAAAGTCCGATAATAGTAAATGACAGAGTATTCTTGCCTATGCGGGTTCTTTTTGAACTATTCGACCTTGAAGTCAATTGGGATTCAGAATATAGAACAATTGAATCTGAAATAGGCTTTTGGAGATTAAGAATTCAAGTAGGGTCGGGGCGAGTTGAACGCGCATATTATTGGGACGGCGATGTGCTGTGGTTTGACAGGAGTCCGTCAATGCTTGACCAAGTCCCACTAATAGTTAACGGCAGAACATATGTTCCAATGTTCTTTTTGGCTTCGGAGCTAGATTATCACATCGAATGGGATTCAACGAATCGAAGCGTCAATATTAATAGACCATTTGTGTTTAGAGATGGAAGATGGTGGAATAATAATCATTGGGGGAGTGAAGCCACTCTCACGCCTTTAGTCTCGCCATGGGGTAGCGTATCGGAAATAGACGATATTATCTTTGCAGGATCTAATATTCCCGATGGACCTGCAGTTTTGCGCAAGCTGGACTTAAACGGAAATGCAAGAATTGTCGCTATGGGTAGAGGTGGATTCCGAGATGTTCAAGTGCAAGGGGATTATGCATTTATACAGAATTTCAGTATTTCAAGCTCTTTTCGGAGTGAAATTACAAGAGTAAGGCTTGATCGCCCATTTTATAGGACAAGGATGGGGCAAGAGAACTTTTCTTACGGAATGTACATAACAGCCTATGAGGTTGATGAGTTCCTTTTGCTTCAAATGGCTCGAGATCAGAGGGATTTCGTTATTACCGATGATGGGGTCAAGGTGATAGGGTTTGATGTTTCAGTGTTTTCTTGGGGGGAGATGTCCCGCGATGACAGGTATGGTCTTGAAAGATTTAAAGAAAGCTACGGTTATTACTTGCTTCCGTTTGATGGAAGCCCTCATATATTAATTGAGAGACAGCTGGTTCCAATATACGACTATTTGCGATAAATATAAAATAGTTTCGGTAGTTTAAGCCGGACGATCATTTATGAAAATTTTCGGAAAGGTCTTGACTTCTTTGTTCATTTGCTTTATAATTGTAAACACGAGTATACTAATCATGTTTACAGAAGGGGCTTCAATATGTTTGTCGGGCGCGAAAAGGAGTTAGCAACACTTGAAAAATTATATAGCGAAAACGGTTTTCAAATGGTGGTCATGTACGGACGACGCAGAATCGGCAAAACCACTTTGATTTCTGAGTTCATTACTGACAAACCCTCTATATTTTTTACTGCACAAGAGGTCAATGACTCCCTCAATTTAGGTCAGTTTTCAAAGAGGGTCTACAGCTTTTTCAATATCCCTGAATCAACAGGCGCGTTTACCGATTGGAATGCGGCTTTTGATTTTCTTACCCAGAAAGCCAAAGAGCAACGCTTCATATTGGCTTTTGATGAATTTCCATATGCGGCGGCGGCAAATCGTTCGCTTAAATCAATTTTACAAACCGCAATAGACCATAATTTTAAGAACACAGGAATGTTCTTAATCCTTTGCGGCAGCCATATGGGTTTTATGGAAAACGAAGTTTTAGGCTATAAAAGCCCGCTTTTCGGCAGACGCACCGCACAAATGAAATTGGAGGGCTTTGATTATTTCGACGCAGGAAAAATACTCAGTAATTTTTCAACTGAAGATAAGTTGAAGCTATATGCCTGTGTAGGCGGAACACCGCATTATTTAGCACAAATCAAGGCAAGCGAAACCTTTGAAGAAAACATCAAGAGGTTGTTTTTTGATATTTCCGGCTATTTGTATAACGAGCCTATGATGCTGTTACAGCAGGAACTGCGCGAGCCAGCTATGTATAATTCTATAATCGGAGCCATCGCGGGCGGTGCGTCAAGGTTAAATGAAATTGCCACGAAAATCGGCGAAGATAGCCCAAAAGTGAGTAAATACCTGCAAACGCTTATAAACTTGCAAATCGTTAAAAAACTTTATCCTTTCGGCGAAAACCCGCAAAACAGCCGCAAAGGGATTTATCAAATTACCGATAATTGTTATGATTTTTGGTACAACTTTGTATTCCCGAATAAACCCGACATTGAAAGCGGAAGCGGCGACATCATCGCTGATTCAATTTTATCAAGCGATAAAGTATCGTCTTATATCGGAAAACCACCTTTTGAAACCATTTGCCAACAATACCTAAAACGTGCAAACAGAAGTGAAAAACTTCCGTTTCTCGCAACTTCTTTCGGCTCATGGTGGGGAAATGACCCGAAGAAAAAAGTACAATCCGATTTTGACATTATCGCCGCAAACCGAAACGATAAGAAAATCATCTTGGGCGAATGCAAATGGAAAAATGATGTAAATTTCGCGGCAGAGGCAGAGAAACTCAAAAGCAAAGACCATTTGCTGTCAGAATATAAAGAGCGGCATTATTATATCTTTTCAAAATCAATTCCGAAGAAAGAGTATGTTTCGGACGGTATCACAATAGTCACCACCGATATGCTATATGATTGATGAATTGCGATGAAGTAGCTAATGGCGAAGCCCTGTAAGGTAAATTACAGCCTTGCAGGGCTTTTTTATTGCTTTTGAAGATTTGACAAATGTACTTGAAAAAAAACGTTGGATTACGTGCTATTCACTGCGTTAATTGAGGAGTCAGCAACACAGGCATATGGTGTGGTAGAAGAAGAATTGTCATACAATGTGCAATCTATGAAATGAGGTGTTATCGTGAAGAAATTAAATAAACGAGTGGTGGTGAAAAAATCGCCATAGTCGGCGACAATGGGAGTGGTAAAACCTCAATAATAAACCTGCTTCTAAGGTTACATGAACCGTGCGCAGGTGATATATTGATTGATGGTGTTCCGATTTCAAAATACAAATCTCCCTAAGTAAGCGCGATTTAATCAGCGCTTACCTAAAGCTCATCCGGCAGAGGTATCTCCTCGTTGTATGTTTCCTGTTCCAGTATACCGGCAGTGATTATGCTTACATCGCCATATTGATAAAGCTGATCTAAGTATTCTATTGCTGCTCGAATTTTTGTGCGCAGATAATACCCACGAGACCAAGCAAATTCACTAAGTTCGCTTATATCTATGCTTGGCTGCCAACTATATGCCCGCGAGTGGAAGTCAATAATTTTCCCCAAAACCTTCATAAACTCGCTTTCGGTAAGCGGGGTTAGCTCTGTGGCAGATTCTATTGCGTCTAGTGCATCATTGACCGCTTCATGGTCAACGCCCTCAGTCTGTGCTAAATAGTTGCGCTCATCCTTGCCGTCTATGACTTGGGATGCAAAATTGTTCGTTATCGCAAATAACGAAAGTAGTCCGATTTCTTCTGAGCGCATGAATTTTGCCAAATTGGTATATGCTCCAAATCTCGACTTGCGTCCAAGACGACCTATATTTTCAGCCTCATCAAAAAGGATTACCCAGCCATTAATATCCGAAAAAGCAAATAATTTATTCAGAAATTGAAAATAATCCCAAATATGCCTGCTCTTAACAAAACTAGCCGAGAATACAACCTTTTCCGCGAATATGTCTTTATACATTTTCTTGAGTTGGTTGATTGCAATAAGGTCACCCTGTAAATCAGCCATAAGAGAGAAGCGCACATCTGCATTATCAGTGTTGCAATAAGTTTTTAGCAAATAATACAGCTTGTCGGTTTGCAATTGCTTTGCGGTAAATAATTGCAGCTCGGTCATCTTGTCAGGGCTGAGCCGTTGGATTAGATGCTCAAATCCAGGTTGCTCTCTGCCGGGTAAGAAAGTGTTTTGGGCGATTTTGTTATATAGCTGAGGTAAATTATTAAAAGGTGTTTCCCTTGACAGCGTTACTATTGAAACTGCCATGTTTTTGCTCTGCGCCATGCTGAAAACGGTGTTGAGCATATGGGTTTTGCCTTCTCCGTAACTGCCGGTAAGGATTTTACCGCCGCCGGATTGCGCATTTAACCACTCGGATATTTCTGCGATCAGCTCAGTTCTGGCGCCGCCGAAGTATCCGCCGATGCTTCTTGAAGGAATGCCTGAACGTTGAGCCTCAATGATTTTTCTTGCTTCATAATCCATGAACATCACCCTCCCACTGTCCTGCTGTCTTCAAAATCACTCTCCGTGGGAGTGAAAGTTCACTGAAACCGGATTTTGAGACAAGATCTGCCACGTCGCTCTCGTTGAGCGGATTTGCATGTCTCTCGCCGGTTGAGTTTAGTAAATTTGCTGCACGAATTGAGAGTTCCATTAAGGATTTTGTATCGTAAATCGGCAGACGATCAAGGTCGATCATGTTTGAAAAGCGATTTACGCGATCACTTTGTATTTCATTTTGAATCCGAAACCACAATGCCTGATAGGATTTTATTCCATAAGCATCATCATCAATGAGCTTTCGGTCAAACGCAAACAAGAAAAATACATTCCTGAGCGTGTCAATTTCATCAATTAACTCACGAATACTTTCATAGACATCTTCACGCTTGAGTTTTGTATATCGAATCTCTTCCAGACTGTCCTGTGACACTAAAATATCCAAATCATCAACCGCAATTATAAGCCCATCATACCCTGCCATTTTGATTATCTCAACTAAGGAGCGGAGCATGTGGCGTGCGTTGTGTTTCGCTATACGGACTGGCGAAAGCCCAAGGTTGCGAAGGGTGGATAACTTTACGGTTTTGTCTCCAGATAACCAGCCCAGAAGAGCCTCGCGAGAAGGTTCTTCCAGAAGCGGGTGTCCAAGCTGTCCTCCGGTAAGCAGTGCACATGCGCAAGCAAAGTTGTTATCCATCAGCGGATTGTGCATAAACATGTTGTTGAGCTGTAACCGGATTTCCCTCTTGGTTATTGGGTCATTTAAACCGGAAGCCGCCAAGTGATCTATAAAGCTGCCGCTATATTCATCAGGGGAAAACCCGAGTTCCGTAACAATTGTCTCTCCACAACGACGCAAGCATTCTTCAAGGTCACATTGCCGTAAAACTTCGAAAAATATCTCTTTGAAATCATTGATCCAAATTTTTCTGGCAGAAAATGAGACAGTTTTGTAATTCCCGGATTGATTTACGAAGTACTCAATCAGATGTGTTTTCCCGCACCCCTTTCGCCCGGTGAGAAACTGAATTCGACTGCCACCATGCGGAATGTATTGCGAAAGGTAGTTTTCCTTCCAAAATTCGGTCAAAAAGTCTATGCCGACCGTTAGGTCTTCGACAATCCCGGCATGTCCGGGCGCAAGACCGCTTCTCAGTCGTGAGACCGCCGCTTGAACATCATAATTCAATTATACTCACCCCCAATAATTATCTGCAATAACGTATGGTTGTTATAAACTGCTCCGTGCCATTTCTGTCAAGTATACGGATGGTTTTCTTTGTGTCGCGAACCGTGTCAAATCTCAGCATACGTCCATCGTCCAAGACTAGGCTCCCTTCCGAATATAGACGAGCAAGATCATAAGCGAAATCAATTTTTGTATAGTCTTTCTTGTACCTTCTCATTGGTGTAAGTGTCTCGTATAGATCTAAGGCATATACCGGAGCATCTTCGGCACAAGCTTTCTTTTTTGATGCTTTTATTATTGCCAAATCGTATGCTGCAGCAAGCTCTTTTGCAAATTGTGGTGCATTGAACGATGCCTTTGCAAGTTTGTCAAGCTCCAATTTAATGTCGCCGACAAGTTTAGATGGGCGTAGGCATTGAATGCGTTTGCGATTTACTGTAACATCCTGAGTATCTGCGTTTATTGTCACTCTGCATGGGAACATGTCATAAACAGGATGAGCTCCCTGTACATCAATATCCAAATGATTGCAGCATTCAATCATTTGTTCCGTGAAATCGCCGTCGGACATATACTCCTGTCCGTCGAACTCTTCAGTGAGTCGTTCTAATTCCTTGAGGGCTTGTTCACGTTCTTGCGAGGCTTCGCGCAATGCTGTAAATAGTTTTGGTAATGCATTTATATCACCGTCGGAAATGCATTTTTGAATCTTCTTTACATTCTTTGATTGTGCGTCCGTTTTATCTTTTAGTTCCTTGAAGCAACTTTGTGTATCTGCGTAGTATTGTTCATAATCCAAAACTTGATCCTCCAGTTAAAAATTCACTATTCAATGGACGCGCACATTTTATACTGGTATACTTCTTGTGTCAAGAGAACGGAGGTTTTTTGCGACATGCAACTGCACAAATGGCAAAGTGAATGTTTGGATAGATGGGAGCAAAATGCTTTCCGTGGCATTATTAATGCTGTGACCGGTTCGGGAAAGACAGTGTTGGCACTATCCGCCATTTCGCATTTGGAAGAAAAAGAGATGCGCGACCTTAGGGTGAAAATAGTTGTACCGCAAACATTTCTGGCTTCTCAATGGAAAAATGAGATTAGACGCCAACTTGGTGTGCCGTCAACGGATATTGGTGTTTATTCAGGCAAACGCAAGGAACACACAAAGAAATACATGATTTATGTTATAAATTCAGCTCGTTACAGCCTAGCTCGGCACATTTTGACTGATCTGAACAACGGAAATGCCATTTTACTGATTGCTGACGAGTGTCATCATTACGGTAGTGTTGAAAATAATCGCATTTTTGACTTCTACAATGCAATAGAAGCAGAATCTCCATACTATGCGATGGGCTTGTCCGCAACGCCTGAAATAGCAGATTTCAGATCAATTGCCATTCCATTGGGGCAGGAAATATATAGTTATGATTTGAAACGTGCGCTGTATGATAAAATAATCAGCCGATTTGTTCTATTTAACATAAAACTCAACTTTTCACCCAGTGAGCGTGAGAAGTATGAGCTTTTTAGCCTAGATATTTTCAAATGTCTCGCATCGTTGAGACGGCGGCGTCCCGACCTTGTGGGATTGCGCTCGGGTGTGTTTTTTGCGAAATTACAGAAGCTAACCAACGAAGATGGTGATTGCGCCCAACTGGCGCAAACGGCATTAGCGTTGATGCATAGTCGAAGAACGCTCTGTCATATGGCAAGGGAGCGTTCTGAGTGTGCTATTCAAATAGTTAAATCACTTCCTCCGAAATCGCGGATCATATTGTTTTGTGAACGCATCCAGGCAGCGACATTACTGCACACCGAATTAAGCGGGTTGTTCAATGAGCAAGTTGGGCTATATCACTCGCAAATGGTTGAGAATTCAAGAAAAACCATGCTAGAGCAGTATGAGCAAGGTTCTTTGAGGATACTGATTTGTTGCAAAGCGCTGGATGAGGGATTGAACATCCCATCCACAGATGTTGGAATAATTGTTTCAACCAGCATGAGTGCACGCCAGCGCGTCCAGCGCATAGGTCGTATGCTCAGATTTTCAAAGGAAATCAAGAGGATATACTTTCTTCATATTGCCGAGTCAAGCGAGGATGTTGAACTGTCTCTTGGGTTAAGTGCGTTGGAAAGTAGTGTTCCTTTGATTGCGCTTCATTACAAAGAACAAGCGTTTGTCCATCCAGAATATGAACGATTGCGCAGAATCGTGATTGATTTTGTTCAGGAGCGCAAGCGAGATAAAAAGTTAATAAGTGTATTAAAACAAAATATCAATTTGGCGCTGCTTCGGGGTGATTTTCTTGTTAATGAAACAACCTGCGCGGAAAATATTCAAAAAAGCACATCGAATACTGAGCGCAACTATTGGATTTCCGTGCTTTATATTATTCATGCCAGACTTGGTAAGTTGGCAAGCGATAATCCTAGGTAACCGCTGATTAATTCGCGTTCCTTGATTTATAAAGATTTTAGTGGCAATGGTCAACAAAATTCTGAGTCTGAACATCCGCAAGACGGCTCTTTGCCAGTAAATCACCCCATAATGATGGGCGCCGCGCAACCAACGCCAGCATTGACGTTTGAAATGGCTTGATAGATTTGAGCGGAAAGAACATGAAAATCCGCCGATTGGGATTATCTTATGCACGAGAGCAAGCCGAGCGCAGATAGAGCTTTTGGAGCTTGATAAAGAGATAAAGAGGGTATCGCCGTTGCTCAGTATTGGACTGATTTACCACCAAAGGCAGAATTTGAACGTAAAATTAAAGAGATATTAGAACAAGCGAGAGAGCGATTAAATCGCCGCAAACTTTTGACAAGTAGCGAAGTAAAACAGGAAATTGAGTATTTCTACGAATCAAAAGACGATGATGAATAAATAAGTGTAGATTTCTGAGGTGTTATGATGCAGAACATAAAAGCCAAACTGGATTATTGGCAAAGTCGATTACTTGATTTGGGTAAACGTAATCGCCTAATTAGTTGTCCACTACCAAAAGACGGAAAGCGTGTACAGCGACACTCTTTACTAATCAATGTGCCTAATCCAACGGATTTGTGGTCTATGATTTCTGACGGGGATAAAACCCTGTCTTTTCCTGTACCCATAGATGTTTATGAGGATGATTCCGATAATGAAGTAGAGCAAATTACATCTGTAAACGGCATCCAAACAAATCAAACACCAAAAGAAACCCACAAAATTTTACGCAGTATAATGAAAAAATCAAAAGAGTTTACTGAAGAAAAAGGGCTTAACGCACTTCACCTTGCCTTTGGCTTTTTGAACTGGACGGACAATGGAATGGACGGACAAGATGTTCGCTCTCCGTTAATATTATAGCCAGTTAAACTAACACAAGATGATTTATTTTCACCAATAGTTTTATCACGCTCCGATGAAGAAATAAGTGCAAATCATTCGTTGACAGAGAAGTTACAAGGTGATTTTGGTATTACGTTGTGAAACATGGGTGTATATAACTTATGCGGAACGTCTTGCAAGCAAGACGGTGCAATGTCAGCCGTTTTTGTTGTTAAAATGCCAAATGACAACCCCAATTCTTCCTTAGAATTAAGAGCTGTCATTTGTTCATCTTTGGCACGCCGGAGAAGATTCGAACTCCCGACCTTCTGGTCCGTAGTTCGTTTTTTATAAACAATTTCAAACAACAACAACCACAGCACAAAATAACATTGCAATTACTGCGTTTTTTACATTTCTACAAAATTAATGATAATCGCACAAAATTCTCTAAAGGGTAAATTAAAGGGTATAAAATTGATGTGTTTTCATTGGGTAAAATATTGTTGCCAACATTTTACCACACGCACTCTATGTCGTACATGTTTATGTTCTCGTCTGCAGTGATAAGCTTCATGTTTTCTGCTTTCGCCGTTGCAATTATCAAGCGGTCAAATGGGTCTTTGGAAGCGTTTCAAGTTGTTTAAGATATAGCCCCTCAACTCCAAGTATCTCTATACCATTTTTCTGCATGTTACTAAGAAAAAACTCAGACCCACCATGAAAATTCAGTTTGTTAACACTCACCTTTATTACTATTTCCCATGCAGATGTGATGCTCACATATAGTGGCACTGAAGTGTTGTCAATAATTTCAAGTGCTTTTTTTGATAGCTTTTGCTTATCACCTAATGCCCATATTGCAACATGAGTATCAAGTAAATACTTCATTACATATACTCCTCAAAAATATCAAGAGGCGCATTAAAATCATCCGCCATCCACATTGAATCAGACATTATTCCATATTCAAATGGAGGTCTGACCGGCTTGGCTATAGTTTCGTCAAGTACGGTTATAATGAGCTTGCGCTTTTCCGGAATTTTTGGGTTGCCTACTGGTATTATACGTCCATTCTCATAATATGCTACGTATGCTTCCATAATACTTAACACCTCCTAAAATAGATGTTCTCGCCAAGCGAATCTCAAGCACTGTTGCGCTTAATTATACATCATGCAGATAGCTATGACAAGGGTTTATAGTTGGGGTTCGTTCCTCTGAAAAGTCATGCTAACATGATTTCACTTTCAGGAGTTGAAAACGCTTGCAAATACCCCGACTTATC
>Ga0123352_10000580_pt1 | contig 44585 bp, 45 predicted proteins | sample TergutLab28metaG_FD_89700 | JGI IMG/M metagenome (GOLD analysis project Ga0123352, IMG submission 89700) | Labiotermes labralis P1 segment gut microbial communities from Petit-Saut dam, French Guiana - Lab288 P1 | ecosystem: Host-associated > Arthropoda: Insects > Digestive system > Gut ... | reverse complement strand
TACGCACTCCGGCGGCGTTGCCGATGCTCGAAAGACGTCCAGTCTGCCAGCGCATCGGCGCCTTGCCGGCGCACGCACATCGCGACGCTCGCGACGGCCCCGGCTTTACCAACGCGGCCTAGGTCGACTGATCCGATCGAGATATCTGACAGACTGATCCCGTGCGAGTCTCCACCAAGTCCGACTACGCGCTGCGCGCCCTGATCGAGATGGCGGGCCGGGCGGACGGCCGCGCGGTCAGCGCCGAGGAGCTCGGCCGGCTCCAGGAGATCCCGCACGGCTTCCTCCAGGCGATCCTCGCCGACCTCCGCCGCGCCGGCATCGTCATCTCCCAGCGCGGCCAGTCCGGCGGCTGGCGGATGGCGCGTACGCCGGACGGCGTCTCGGTCGCCGACGTCATCCGCGCGGTCGACGGCCCGTTGGTCTCGGTCTACGGCCTGCGGCCCGAGGCGGTCAGCTACAACGACTCCGCCGAGGTGCTCCAGCACGTGTGGATCGCCGCCCGCAGCTCACTGCGCGAGGTCTTCGAGCGGGTCTCGATCCAGCAGCTCGCCGACGGCGAGCTCCCCGACGCGGTCAAGGCCCGCACCGCCGACGAGGACGCCTGGACGTCGCACTAGTGACGATCTCAGGCGGCCTGGTCGGTCTTGCGGAGCCGCCGCTTGAGCTTGCGTCGCTTGCGATCGACCTCCTCCAGGCGGACCTCCAGCGAGGCGTTGCGCCGGGCCAGACGCTCGATCTCGCGGTGGGCCTCGGCCAGCGAGTCGCAGGAGCCGCCGATCGCGGGGACGCCGTCGATGGGCAACGAGCTCGTGCCGAAGCCGACCAGCGCGCCGAAGGACCTCCACACCGCCTTCGGGCTCGCGCCCTCGACCTCCAAGACGTGCAGGCGCTCGGGCTTGCGAACCGCGAAACCCCAGGCGTCGACGGCGGCGGCCAGCGCCTCGTCGTACCCACCGGTGGTGAGGACGACGTGCACCTGGTAGCCGTGGAGCGCGTCGGCCAGGAGATCCGCCTGGTCGCGGGTCGCGCCGGCGAGCATCGGCTGGCTGAGCACCAGGTCGCACCGCGCCCCGCCCGCCCGGTGGACCAGACGGGTCCAGCGGCCCTCGACGTCGGAGCGCTTCATGCCCCAGTCCTTGTGGGTGCGCAGGATCTCGACCGCCACGCAGAAGGACTCCGAGGTGGTGTGCGCGATCGGCTCGACGCCGAGCTCGACCAGCGCGCCGTGGTGGTGGGCGAGGGCGGACTCCAGCACGTCGCCCGCCCCCGGTACGCCGACGTGGATCCATGCCTTGCGCTTCTTGGCCATGGCGCCAGCGTGGAGGGCCGGGGTGAGCGGGACGTGAATCGCAGATGACCTACCGTCGGCGTACGACTAGAACACGTTCTAGACAAGGCCTACGATGCGGGGATGATCTCCTCCGACGCCGTCAAGTGGAACGCACCGAACGACCCGCACCCCGCCCGCGAGGCCTCCCAGCGCTCCTACTCCGCGGTGGCCAAGGGCGACCTGGCCGAGTGGCTCACGGTGTACGCCGAGGACGCGGTCATCGAGGACCCCGTAGGGCCGTCGATGTTCGATCCCGAGGGCAAGGGCCACCGCGGCCACGCGGGGATCAGCGCGTTCTGGGAGAAGGCGATCGCGCCGATCGCGCGGTTCGAGTTCGACATCCACGACTCGTTCGCCAACCCGGGCTCCAACACCTGCGCGAACATCGGACGGATCAGGACGTCGTTCCCCGACGGCTCCTACACGACGACCGAGCTGATCATGGTCTACGAGGTCCACGAGGACGGCCGGGTGCGGTCGATGCGGGCGTTCTGGGAGCCCGAGCGCGCGATGGCGACCTTCACCAAGCCGTCCTGAGGCTCAGCTCTTGGGGTCCGGCAGCAGCGCCTCGAGCACCATGCAGGTGATCGAGATCACCAGGCCGCCGCCGACCGCCGTCCAGAAGCCGTGCACGTGGAAGGTCAGGTTGAGCGCCTGGGCGATGCGGCTGGCCAGCAGCAGCATGAGCGCGTTGATCACCAGCAGCCCGAGACCGAGCGTCAGGATCACGAACGGCAGCGCCAGCACCTTCACGAGAGCCCCGAGGGTCTTGTTGAGCAGGCCGAGGATCACCCCGACGATCGCGACCGTCAGCCAGTGGTCGGCCCGCGGCGAGTGCAGGATCCCGCTGCCGCTGACGGTGATCCCGGCGAACATCCACGCCGCCACGGCCACCGCGGCCGCGTTGACGACGACGAACAGCACGTACTTCATGCGGTCAGCCTAGGCGGGTCGCACGCGGCGCCGACGTACGGCACGCTTCTTGCGGAGGTCGCCGGCAACATGCCGTGCGCCGCGGCGTGTCGTCGCCGGATGCAGCAGGAACGGTCTCGCGATCACGCACGGGCGTGGGTGGCGACCCACTCGACGAGGGGGCGCAGGCGTCGCCAGTCCTCACGGACCCGGTCGAGCAGCTCCGCGGTGTGGACGAACGGCTCGAAGCCGTAGGAGCGCATGCCGAGCACCGTCTTCATGCGCAGGAGCTCGATGCGCGGGTGGTCCTTGTCGTAGCCGCGCGGCGCGGACTTCAGCCGCTCGCCGGCGACCTCGAACCCGCCGCTCTCGAGGTCGCGGAGGATGCGCTCGAGGACCTTCGCGGTCTTCTCCTCGGCCATCGCCTCCCGCATCGCGGTCAGCTGCTCGCCCTCGGAGTGGTAGATCCCGCCGCCGATGCGTACGCCGGGCGCCGCGACCTCGAGGTACCAGCCCGTCCGCGGCGCCACACCGACGAAGGCGCCCTGGTGCGTCTTGTACGGCGTCTTGTCCTTGGCGAACCGGACGTCCCGGTAGGGCCGGAAGACCTTTGCCTCCCCGAACTCGTGGGCCAGCGCGTCGGTCAGCGCCACCACCGGTCCCCGCACCTGCTCGAGGTACGTCGCCTTGTGGGCGTCCCAGAACGACTTGGTGTTGTCGACCTCCAGGTCGTCGTAGAAGTCGAGCGCGGCGACCGGGATGCCTTCGAACCTCACCCGACCAGCCTAGGCGCCCCGGCGACCACGTGCCGCGCCGCTTGAGGACGGACTGGTCTACGACTAGTCTGAACACATGAGCACCGTCGGCGCGTACGACGCGAAGACCCATCTGCCCCGCCTGCTCGCCGAGGTGGAGAAGGGCGAGATCGTCACCATCACCCGCCACGGGACCGCCATCGCGAGACTCGTGCCGGTCGCGGGCACGCCCGCCGGTGGCGCCCTGGCCGACGAGCTGCGGCAGGCTCGTCGAGGGGTCCGACGGGGTGACGACACCATCGCCGACATGCTCGCCGAGGGTCGGCGGTGACCGTCGCAGACCTGGTGGTCGACGCGTCGGTGACGATGGCGTGGTGCTTCGAGGACGAGGCGACCCCCGAGACCGATCAGCTGCTCGACCAGGTAGCCACGAGCGGCTGCATGGTGCCGGCGCTGTGGCGCGGGGAGGTCGCCAACGTCCTCCTGGTCGCCGAGCGCCGCGGACGGATCAAGCCGGCACAGCGAGACCGCTTCCTCGCTCTGCTCGACCGGCTGCCGGTGATCGTGGAGATCACCTCACCCGACAGCGCCGCACTGGTGTGGCTCGCGGACAAGCACGCCCTTTCGTCGTACGACGCGTGGTACCTCTGGCTCGCCATCCGCACCGGCGCACGCCTCGCGACGCTGGACCAGCGGTTGCTCGGTGCGGCCTCGAGCGCCGGTGTCACCACCCTGCCCTGAGCCCGCCCTCCTGCGCCGCACGTACCTCGCCCGCCCTTGGGCTCGGCGGCGATACTTGTCCCGACCCCACCCATGTCGAAGGAGCACACCATGGCCAAGAAGCGCTGGAGCGACCTGAGCCCGCGGACGAGGAAGCTGATCCTGGTCGGCTCCGCCATCGACACCGGCCTCAAGGCGGCCGCGTTGATCGACCTCAAGAAGCGCTCGGACGACGAGATCAACGGCTCGCGCCGCAAGTGGGGTCTGGCCCTCACCTTCGTCAACACCGCCGGCGTCCTGCCGGTCGTCTACTTCGTCAGGGGTCGCCGCACTGCCTGACCGGGTGCGTGGGGTAGCATCCATCCCGCCCCGGCGGTCCATGCCGACCGGTGCGTGCGGATGTAGCTCAGTTGGTAGAGCGTCAGCTTCCCAAGCTGAATGTCGCGAGTTCGAGCCTCGTCATCCGCTCCATCCTCCCGGCGCGAGCGACGCTACCCGATCCCGTCGAGGGTCGGACGCTTCGGCTCGATGCCGTCGCCGGAGGAGCGGCCGGTGAGGCGGCGACCGACCCACGGGAAGAGGAAGGTCCGCAGCCACTCGACGTACTCCTGGCGCTCCTCGCGGCGCGACAGGGGCGCGAGCGGCAGCGGGTCGGGGAGCACCACGCCGTGGTCCACCCCGATGGCATCGAGGACGTGCAGCGCCATCGAGGTGTGGCCGAGGGGGCTGAGGTGGAGCCGGTCCCGGTCGAGGTAGAGCCTGCGGTCGAAGTCGTGCATCCGCCACGGGTCGGCGAGGGCGGTGCCGCGGCTGTCGGCGATCTCGCGGACGAACTCGTTGAAGAGCGCGACCCGGCCACGGATCACCTTGAAGGCCGCGTTGGAGCGGGTGTCGGGCAGGGTGAACAGCACGACCGACGCACCCGAGGCGACGAGCGTCGCCACGGCCTCGTCGAGCGATCCGGCGAGCGCGTCCATGTCGACGCTCGGGCGCAGCACGTCGTTGCCGCCCCCGGACAGCGTGACGAGGTCGGGACGGAGCTCCAGGGCCATCGGAACCTGCTCGGTCAGGATGGCCGGCAGCTTGCGGCCGCGGATCGCCAGGTTGGCGTAGCCGAAACCGGGGTTGCCGTCCGCCAGGGCCTCGGCCACCCGGTCGGCCCAGCCGCGCAGCCCGTTGGGGCGCGCGGGGTCGGGATCGCCGACGCCCTCGGTGAAGGAGTCGCCGAGGGCGACGTACTTGCTGAAGGTCACGGTCGCATTCTGCTCCCGCTCCAGGCACGCACGAGCACTCGGGGCGCAGTGCTCGCTAGGGTGACCCCGTGCTGCTCAGCGACCGCGACATCCTCACCGAGATCGGCAACGGGCGGATCGTCATGGATCCGTGGGAGCCGTCGATGCTGCAGCCGTCGTCGATCGACGTCCGCCTCGACCGGTTCTTCCGGGTCTTCGACAACCACAAGTACGCCGCCATCGACCCGGCCGCGGACCAGTCCGACCTGACCCACGAGGTCGAGACCGAGGGCGACGAGCCGTTCATCCTGCACCCGGGCGAGTTCGTGCTCGGGTCGACGTACGAGGTCGTCAGCCTGCCCGACGACGTCGCCGCGCGGGTGGAGGGCAAGAGCTCGCTGGGTCGGCTCGGGCTGCTGACGCACGCGACCGCCGGGTTCGTCGACCCCGGCTTCTCCGGCCACGTCACCCTCGAGCTCGCCAACGTCGCGACGCTGCCGATCCGGCTCTACCCGGGCATGAAGATCGGCCAGTTCTGCTTCTTCCGGCTCACCTCGCCCAGCGAGCACCCGTACGGCTCGGAGAAGTACGGCAGCCGCTACCAGGGCCAGCGCGGTCCGACGCCGTCGCGCAGCTTCCGGAAGTTCCACCGCACCCAGATCTGAGGCGTTCACCCGGCGTACGCCGGAAGCCGGGACGAGTGTCGGTGGCGAGTGCTTGAGTCGCACCATGAGCACCGACACCACCATCGCTGTAGCGATGTTCGCCATCGCCGACCAGGACGACGCCGTCGCCTTCTACACCACCACCCTGGGCTGGGAGGTCCGTTCCGACGTCTCCTGGGGCGAGGGCGACACCGCCGGCCGCTGGGTCGAGGTCGCCCCACCGGCTTCCACCGCCCGCCTCGCCCTGAACCCGCCGATGAACGGCGAGCCCGGTGGCGGCTCGATCGGCGTCGAGACCGACGACCTCGCCGCCGAGAAGTCGCGGATCCAGGCCGCCGGCATCGAGATCGTGAACGAGATGCCCGGGGGTGGTCCCGTGCCTGCGATGTTCGCGATCAACGACCCCGACGGCAACTGGATCTGGGTGGCCCAGGCCGGGGCGATGTGACCGGTCGCCCTGCCGGCGCTCAGCGCGTCGGCAGGGTGACGTACGACGTGTGCGCTCCGCCGCTGTAGATCGTCAGCGGGCCGAGCTGGCCGACCAGGTCGGGCAGCGGGGCGAGCAGGTGCGGCACGTCGAAGCCCTCCACCGCCACGCGGAGGCGGTGGCCGGGCTTGATCGCCGCGCCCGTCGGGAAGACCTCGACGTCCACCGGGGCGATCGTTCCCGGCTTCAACGCCTTCCTGGTCGACTTCAGGAACGGGTGGAACGGCTGGATCATCCTGCCGTCGAGGTAGCGCGACCTCGACTTGTCGAGCGCCCGCTGCGACACGACCTGCCAGCCGCCGGTGAGCCTGCTGACCGTGCCGTTCGGGGCGACGTCCTCGACGGTCACCGCGAGCAGGCCGTCACCAGTGGAGGTCGAGACGTTCAGGTGGGCATCGATCGGCCCCTGGATCCGAACCGTCCGCTTCACCGGCGCGGTCTGGAAGACCAGGCCGCTCTTGTCGTTGAGCCTGTTGTCGGTGAAGCACGGCATCTTCGGCATGAGCATGTTCGGCAGACCCGCGGTCCACTGGTCGCTGGAGCGGGTGCAGAGCCCGCTGACGGGCAACGGCTGCATCAGCGACTTGCCGGCCTTCGGCCTGCCGGTGGTCAGGCCGCCGTTGTCCGAGCCGAGGGTGGCGCTGCCGCTGAGCTTGTAGGTCGCCGGGCGCTCCTCCTTGCCGATCCAGGTCTTCGACGTCGCCCACCTGCCGGTGCCCTGCTCGTAGTAGGTCAGCGGCGAGATCCTGCCGAGCTGGGTGTCCTTGCCCTTGAGGTAGTGGTCGAACCAGCGCAGCTGCAGCTGGGCCAGCGACCCGTAGCCGGCGTTGCCGACCTGTGCCCCCGACGAGCCCTGCAGGTGGTCCCACGGCCCGAGGATCATCTTCGTCGCGACGCCCTGCCTCTGGAGCGCGTCGAAGTCCATGCCGGTGCCGCGCTGGAAGAGGTCGTACTCACCGCCCACGAAGAACGCCGGGGTGTGGATCCGCTTGATGTTCGTGATCGGCGAGCGCTGTCGGTAGAACGGGCCGTCGTACGCCGGGTAGCCACCGAGCAGCGCCTGCAGCATCAGCGGCGTGGTGAACGTCGCGCCGGCCTCGATGTGGTCGAGCGCCATCTGCAGCGCCGACTGCGGGTCGCTCAGGCTGTACGCCGGCGGGATGGCCCCGGTCGCGCTGACCAGGCCGAGCCACAGCGGGATGAAGCCGACGTCGATCTGGCCGCCCGACGCGACGACGTCACGGTAGACGTCGGCCGCCGGGACCTGCGGGAAGATCGCCTTGATCCCCGGCGGGTCGTCCTCGGCCGCGAAGAGCTGGTCGATGCCCATGTACGACGCCCCGGTCATGCCGACCTTGCCGTCGCTCCACGACTGGCGGTGCGCCCAGGCGACGATCTCCCCGGCGTCCTTGTCCTCGCGGGTGCAGAACGCGCACCAGCGCCCCGGCGAGTCACCGGTGCCGCGGGCGTCCACGTCGAGCTGCGCGTAGCCGCGCTTGACCAGGTAGCTCGGGTCGGCGCCGGCCAGCACCGCACCTCCCGCACCCTCGATCACCGTCTTGTTGTACGCCGTGATGGTGAGGATCACGGGCAGCCTCTGCTGCACGGCCCGACCGTCGGCGGTCGCCGGCAGCGTCAGGTCGCCGCGCAGCACGGTGCCGTCGCTCATCGGGATCTCGAGGTCCTTCTCGGTCACCGTCTGGTGCCACTGCTCCGGTCGCGGCCTCCAGGTCGTGCTCGCCCGGGGGGCCGACGCTCGCGCGACGACCTGACGTGCGGCCGGCTGCGCGTCGGCATGGCCCGCGGTCGCGGCGAGGCCCGCGGTCATCGCCAGCGCGACGACCGGTGCCAGGTGCAGTGGACGGGCAAGAAGCTTCATCGATCTCCCTCACGTTCGACCCACAGGGTAGAACGAGTTCTCGGCCGCCAGGACACGGTCTGCCCGTCGAGAAGACCCACGCCGGCGACGCGTCTCACGCCGGACCGAGGACGACGTGGCCGGTCGCGGTGATCGCCCGGATCTCGACGTACGGCGCCCCGCGCTCCGGCTCGCCCATCCGCGGCAGCGTCGAGGAGATCCGCCCGATGTGGGCCGCGATGTCGGTCCAGACCGCGACGCCGTCGGCGACACCGATCCGCACGTCGCCCGAAGCACCCTTGCTGGTGATCCGCCCACCACGGCTGCGTCGTACGACGATGTCGCCGGAGCCGGTCGTGAAGGCGATCTCTCCCTCGGCGTCGTCCACCTCGAGGTCGCCGCTGCCGCTCTTGACGACGAGCCGGCCGACGAGCCGGCCGACCCGGACGTCGCCGGACCCGGTGGAGACCGCGGCCTGCGTCGCGGCACCGACGGTGACGCGCCCCGAGCCCGTGCGGACTCTCAGGCCCGCGGCTACCTCGCCGACCGTGATCGAGGCCGAGCCGGTGGAGACCACGCCCGCTCCGCTCAGGTCGTCGAGCACGATCTCACCGGAGCTCGCCTTCACGCGGGCGGCGCCGAGACGCCCGACCGACGCGATCGTCGCGCTCGCGCTGTGCGCCACGAGCTCGCTGTCGAGCGGCGCCCTGATCTCGTAGTCGACGTCGGTCGCACCGGCGAGACCGCGCGGCTTGGGACCGATCACCACGATCCGGTCACCGCGCTGCTCGACCCGCACCTCGTCGGCCCGCGGCCCGCTGAGGTGGACCGTCGTCGTCGTGACGTCGGCGGCCGTGACGACGACGCGGCCGTCGCGCACGGCGACGACGAGGGTGGGCGGCTTCGGGGTGTCGAAGCCGTGCTCGGCGGCCGTCGCCTCGTCCGCGACGCGCCCGCTCACTGCCACCCACTCATCCGGTTGCCGCCCCGACCGCCGGGGCCTCGGCCACCCGGACCCCGGCCGCCCGGTCCACCGCGCCGCTGCCCGAACGGGAAGTCCGGCCCGAACGGGATGTTCGACCAGTCGACGTCGATGTGGATGGCCCGGTCGTTGGTCGCCGCGCGCACGAGGTTGACCAGCCAGGTGTTCACCGACTGGCCCGCCTTGGCCGCGGCCTCTTCGGCACGGGCCTTGACCGACTCGGGGATGCGCATCGTGATCCGCGCGAGGTCCCCCTCGTCCTCCTGCTCGGCGGCGTCGTCGGCGGGGGTCGGCCCGGCCTCCGGCTCGGGCGTGGGCTCGTGGACCAGGAAGTCCAGGTCGCGGCCGTCGAGACGTACGTCGACGCCCCCGGCCGGCATGGCTGCGGTGATCTCGGCGCAGGCCTGGCTGATCGCCTCCATCAGGGCGAGCCGGGCGGAGGGGTCCAGTGCGAAGCCCAGACGCTCCGCGATGTCCCGCGCCTGCTCGCCGGCGCTGTCCGCGGCCGCGAGCAGATCGCGGCGCAGGCTCTCGACGTACGGGGTGATGTCCATGTGCATCACTATGACATCATAATGACGTCATAGTCAATGTCTTACGACATCGCGCCTCACGCGGCGGTCTTCCCGCCGTCCACCGGCAGCACGACGCCGGTCACGAACGACGCGGAGGGGCCGGCCAGCCACGCGACCGCGGCCGCCACCTCCTCAGGGCGCCCGATGCGGCCGAGTGGCAACGCGGCGCCGACCGCCCGGCGCACCTCGGCCGGCTGCGCATGCAGCCCGCCCGAGTCGACCGGCCCGGGAGCCACGGCATTCGCCCGCACCCCGCGGGAGCCGTGGTCGATGGCCGCCGTACGGGTCAGGCCGACGACCCCGTGCTTGGCGGCGACGTACGCCGACATGCCCGGCGCGCCGTGCAGCCCGGCCGACGACGCGACGTTGACCAGCGCGCCGCCGTCGACGAGGTGCGCGAGCTCGTGCCTCATGGCTACGGCGACACCCCGCAGCGACACGGCGACGACGCGGTCGAGCTCGGCGATGTCCAGCTCGGGCAGCGGTGCCGGGCGGTGCACCGCGCCGACGTTGTTGACCGCGACGTCGAGGCCCTCCTCACCGGCAGCGTTCGCCACCAGGGCCTCGACCGCCGCCTCGTCGCGCACGTCGACGGGCACGGCCCGCACCTCGATCCGGTCCCGCAACCGAACGACGATCCGGTCGAGCGCGGCACCGTCGCGGGAGGCGACCGTCAGGACGCCGCTGGTCGACGCCAGCGCGTCCGCGATCGCCGCACCGATCAGGCCGTTGGCCCCGACCAGCAGCGCGCGGCTCATCGAACGGCTCCGTTCCCGCGCGGCCGCTGCTGCGGCAGCAGGAACCCGACCGCGACCAGCCACAGGCCGCCGCCGAAGCGCGCGACGGGGATGAGGTACTGCAACGGGCCGACCAGCATCCCGAGCCAGGCGAGCTCCGAGAGCAGCGCGACGAGCAGGCCGGCCGCCGCGAGCCAGCGCGGCACCAGCCGGAGGATCAGTGCAGGTACTGCGATGCCGGCGACCAGCAGCCCGATGCCCAGCGCATAGCCGAATCCGCCCGCGGCGAAGGCGAGGAACGCGAGGGCCTGCACGACGTGCGGGTCGGCGGCGAGCTCGGGCCGCGACTCGGCGTACGTCGCGAAGGCCGAGACGAACAGGGACGCGGCGGCGAGCAGGCCTCCGGTCAGCGCGATGACCGGCCCGGCGACGCGGATGCCGAAGCGCTGCAGCCGGGCCGAGGCCGCGGCAGCGAGGATCGCCAGCGGGACCGCGGAGCCCAGCTGGAAGAAGGCCAGGACGCGCACGGCATCGCGATGGTCGCGGACACGTGCGGCGACGACGGCGGTGTGCGCGAGCGGCGAGGCCAGGGCGTCACCGCCCGACATCGCCCCGGCGACCGCCAGCCCCGCCACCGTCAGCACGAGGGCGACGAGCGCCAGCGGCCCCGGTGGCGGGCCGTCGTGGCGGCGAGGGCGTATTTCATTCATAGACATGATCGTTCTCTTGATGAACGATTCTGTCAAGACGCTATCTTGGGCGCCATGACAGACCGGCCCAGCGGTACGGCGTACCTGCTCAGCCAGCTCGGCATCCTCTCCGCGAGCAGGTTCGGAGCCCTCCTCGAGCCCCTCGGTCTCACGCCGCCCCAGGCGGGCGTGCTCCGCCTGCTCGCCCGCGAGGGTGGCATCAGCCAACGCGCCCTCGCCGCCCGGCTCGGGACCGCGCCCAGCCGCGTCGTCGTACTCGTCGACGCGCTGGAGGCCAAGGGGCTGGTCACCCGGCAGCGCAGCGAGACCGACCGGCGCAACCACGAACTGCACCTGACCCCCGCCGGCACCGCGATGATGCGGCGGCTGGGGCGGGTCGCCGGTGCGCACGAGGCCGACGTGCTGGAAGGCCTGACCGCTGCCGAGCGCTCGGCGCTGCGCGGGCTGCTCGGCAAGCTCGCCGACGCCCACGATCTCGACCCGCAGGTCCATCCCGGCTACCGGGCGCGCCCGTAGGCGGGGCGCTCACGCCAGGCCGAGCGCCTTGGCCGACTCCTCGCGCATCTGGACCTTGCGGATCTTGCCGGTGATCGTCATCGGGAACTCGTCGACGACCATGACGTAGCGCGGGATCTTGTAGTGGGCGAGCTTGCCGGTCGCGAAGGAGCGGACCGCGTCGGCGTCGAGCGGGGTGGCGCCGGAGCGCATGCGGACCCAGGCGCAGAGCTCCTCGCCGTACTTCTGGTCGGGGACGCCGATCACCTGGACGTCCTCGATGTCGGGGTGGGTGTAGAGGAACTCCTCGATCTCGCGCGGGTAGATGTTCTCGCCACCGCGGATGACCATGTCCTTGATGCGGCCGACGATGTTGCAGTAGCCGTCCTCGCGCATCACCGCGAGGTCGCCGGTGTGCATCCAGCCGTCGGCGTCGATGGCCTCGGCGGTCTTGGCGTCGTCCTCCCAGTAGCCGAGCATCACCGAGTAGCCGCGCGTGCAGAACTCCCCCGGCTCGCCCCGCTCGACGGTCTCGCCGCTGACGGGATCGACGATCTTGATCTCGACGTGCGGCGCCGCCCGCCCGATGGTCGCCGTACGACGGTCCAGGTCGTCGTCGCTGCGCGTCTGGCAGCTCACCGGGCTGGTCTCGGTCATGCCGTAGGCGATCGAGACCTCGGCCATGTGCATGTCGTTGACGCAGCGCTTCATCACCTCGACCGGGCAGATCGAGCCGGCCATGATGCCGGTGCGCAGCGTCGACAGGTCGTAGGCGCCGAAGTCGGCGGCGTTCTGCATCGCGATGAACATGGTCGGTACGCCGTACACGCCGGTGCACCTCTCGTCCTGGACCGTCCTCAGCGTGATGGACGGGTCGAAGCCCGGCGCCGGGATCACCATCGTGGTGCCGTGGGTGACGCAGCCGAGGTTGGCCATCACCATGCCGAAGCAGTGGTAGAAGGGCACCGGGATGCAGAGCCGGTCGTTCTCGGTGAGGTCGATCAGCTCGGTCACGAAGTAGCCGTTGTTGAGGATGTTGCGGTGGCTGAGCGTGGCGCCCTTCGGGAAGCCGGTGGTGCCCGAGGTGTACTGGATGTTGATCGCGTCGCCGGGCTCGAGGGTCGCCATCCGCTCGGCGACCGCATCCGGCGCGAGGCCGCGGCCGGCCTCGGCCAGGTCGGTCCAGTCGTCGGTGTCGACGTAGATCGTGCGCTCCAGCCCGGGGACCTCCCCCGCCCCGCTCACCTGATCGACCATCTCACGGTAGGCGCTGGTCTTGAACGAGGTCTGGGTCAGCAGCAGCCGCATGCCGGACTGGTTGATCGCGTAGGCCAGCTCGTGGGTGCGGTACGACGGGTTGACGTTGACCAGCACCGCGCCGATCTTCGCGGTGGCGAGCTGCGCGATGGTCCACTCCGCGCAGTTGGGCGCCCACATGCCCACACGGTCGCCCTTGGCGATGCCGCCCGCCATCAGGCCCCGCGCGATCGCGTTCACCGCGTCGTCGAGCTCGCGCCAGGTCCAGCGGCGGCCGCTCGCGATCTCGACCAGCGCCTCCCGGTCGGCGTGGGCGGCGACGGTGCGCTCGAGGCTGGCCCCGATCGTCTCCTCGAGCAGCGGGGTGGTGGTCTCGCCGGCGGCGTAGGACTCGGTCATGGAGTCATCTTGACCCATCGGTGAGCGGGATCACAGCGTCGTGTCGGCGAGCGCCCCGGTCGCTGCTGCGGGCGGCCGCGCCAGGGTCACGGCAGGCGTGCCTCGACGTGCTCGGCGAGCAGGGTGAGGGGCAGGGCGCCGGATCCGAGCACCACGTCGTGGAAGTCCGCGATGTCGAAGCGGTCGCCGAGCCGCCGCTGCGCCGCCTCCCTGATGCGGAGGATCTCCAGCCGGCCGATCATGTAGGCCAGCGCTTGGCCCGGCATGACGACGTACCTGTCGATCTCCGCGGTCGCGTGGCCCACCGAGCGGGCGGTGTTCGCGAGCATGTAGTCGATCGCCCGCTGCCGACTCCACCCCAGCGCGTGCATGCCCGTGTCGACGACCAGCCGGCAGGCGCGCATGGAGTCGGCGGTGAGCATCCCCATCCGGTCGGTAGCAGAGGCGTAGAGGCCCATCTCGTCGGCCAGCCTCTCGGCGTACAGCCCCCAGCCCTCGATGTACGCCGTCACGTGGGCCGTCCTGCGCACGTCGGGCAGACCCTCGAGCTCCTGCGCGATCGCCAGCTGCAGGTGATGCCCCGGGATGCCCTCGTGGTAGGCCGTGGACTCGACGTCGTACCGCCCCCAGCCGGTCGGGTCTGTGACGTTCATGAAGAAGGCGCCGCCCCGGCTGCCGTCCAGGGCGGGCCGGATGTAGTACGCGACCGCGCCGCTGGTCGTCGCCTCGACCTCGCAGTCCGCCTGCGGCAGCCGGCCGAACCACTCGCCCATCACGGCCCGCGCCTTCTCCATCGCGGCCTTCGCCGCATCGACGACGCCGGCACCGTCGGTGTGGTGCAGAGCGGGGTCGTCGCGGAGGGCGGCGAGGATCGACGGCACGTGGTCGGTGCCGACGACGTCGGGGCCCAGCTCGGCGTACTCCTCGTGGAGCGCGGCGACCTGCCGCAACCCGATCTCGTGGATCTCCTGCGGCGTCAGATCGGTGGTCGTGTAGAAGCGCGCGAGCGTCTCGTACGCCGCGGCACCGTCGGGCACGTGCAGCAGCCCGACCCTGTCGTCGGGGCGCGCGTGCGGAAGGACCGCGTCACGGAGCACGTCGCGGTACGTCGCCAGCGCCGGCCGCACCCGCTCGGAGACGACGACGCGCAGCCGGCCGAGGAGCTCCGCGCGGTCGACGTCGGCGGGCGTCGGCGCGATGTCGAGCAGCCGGTCCTCCGACAGCGGCGAGGCGAGCCAGCCGTCGAGCTGGTCGATCGTGTCGACGACGGCGCGCGCCGCCGGCGTACGGCCGGAGGCGACGCCGTCACCGTGCCGCTCGGCGAGGTCGGTGAAGTACGTCGCCACCGAGGCCAGCTTGTCGACCATCGCCTCGGCGACCTCGCGGGTCGGCAGCGGGAACCTCGAGATGTGGGTGCCGAGGGACGCCTGCGCGCCGAAGACCGGGTCGGCGCCGAAGTCCGCGGTGCGGAGGGCCGTTCGCTCGGCGGTGGACGCGGCGTCCCAGCCGATCATGGTGCGGGTCAGACGCTGCTCGGCGTCGAGTCCGGCGGGGTCGATGGACGATGCTCGGTCCGCGAAGGCACGGGCCGCGACGATCCGCGCGTCCTCCGCCGCCCGGCTGATGTCCGTGTAGGACCCCGCCGAGGCGTACCGCCCGGACAGGTGCGCCCACACCGGGTTCTCACGCTCGCAGAAGGATTGGTAGTCGCCGGCCAGCGCCTCGAGATCGTCGGTCACCCTGCCGTTCTATACCCGGCCCCGAGGACAGTCACGGCCGCCATCGCTCCGCGTGCGGGCGAGGGCGGCCGTGACCGGTCGCGGATCAGAGGTCGAACAGCGACCCGGTGTTGTGGATGTCCGCGTCGGTGCGCGGCTCGTGCTTCTCGCCGGACGACGCAGGCGCGGTCTTCTCCTCCGGCTCGGGCTCCGCCTCGGTCGGCTCCTCCGCAGCAGCGTCCTGCTCAGCGGCCGGCTCCTCCTCCGGGGCCGCCTGCTCGGCAGCCTCGGGCTCGGCCGGCGCCGAAGCAGCCGGCGCCTCCTCCGACGGTGACTCCGACGGTGACTCCGACTCCTCGGCGTCCCCGGTGAAGGCCTGGGAGACCGCCGTGGGGTCGGGGGCGGACTGGACCGCCTCGGACTCCTCGGCGCGCTCCTCGGCCTGCACGGGCGCCGCCTCGGCGGAGTCCGCCGGGGCGGAGGCCGGCGCCTCGGTCTGCTGCGGGGCCTCGATGTCGAACAGCGACCCGCCCGACGACAGGTCCACGTCGGAGTGCGGCTCGCTGGCCGCGCCCCCGCCGGACGACGCGGGCGCCGACTCCTCGGGCGTCGCGGAGGCTCCGCCCTCGGTCTCGGCCTCGACGGCCTGCTCCTCGGCGGGCTTGTCCGCAGGCTCCTCGGCCGCAGGCTTCTCGGCAGGCTCGTCCTCGGTCGGAGCGACGTCGAACAGCGAGCCGCCCGAACCCAGATCTGCTGCGGGCTTCGCCGCAGGCTCCTCGGCTGCGGGCTTGTCGGCCGGCTTGTCGGCCGGCTTCTCGGCAGGCTCGTCCTCGGTCGGCGCGACGTCGAACAGCGAGCCACCGCCCGACGTGGTCTCGGCCTTCTCGGCCTTCTCGGGCTTGTCCTCGGCCGGTGTGTCGAACAGCGAGCCTCCCTCGGACTCGGCCGAGGGCTTCTCGGCGGGCTCGGCCTTCTCCGCAGGGGCGTCGTCGAACAGCGACGATCCGCCGGAGGCCTTGGCGGCGGGACCGGCGTCCTCGGTCGCGACGACGGTGTCCTCGGTGACCGTGACGTCGCCCTCCTCGGGTTCGGCCTTGGTCTCCACCGACTTCTTCTTCGCGGTCGCCCCGGCAGCGGCCCCCTCGCCCGGCCTGAGCTTGGTGGCCTGCTCGCCCTTGACCGACGCGAGCAGCATCTGCGCGACGTCGAGGACCTCGACCTCCTCGCGGGCCTCGCCGTCGGCCTGCATCTTGGTCAGGCCGTCGGAGAGCATCACGCGGCAGAAGGGGCAGCCCACGGCGATCTGGTCGGCACCCGTGCCGACCGCCTCGTTGGTGCGGTCGAGGTTGATCCGCTCGCCGAGCTTCTCCTCCATCCACATCCGGGCACCGCCGGCGCCACAGCAGAACGAGCGCTCGGCCGAGCGGTCCATCTCCTTGTACTCGGCACCGGGCAGGATCTGCAGCAGGTCGCGCGGCGGGGAGTACACCTGGTTGTGGCGACCGAGGAAGCACGGGTCGTGGTAGGTGATCGAGCGCTTGTGGGCGCCGTCGCCGTCCTTGACGGGAGTCAGCTTGCCCTCGCGCACGAGGCGGTTGAGCAGCTGCGTGTGGTGAACGACCTCGAGCTCGATGCCGAAGTCCTTGTACTCGTTCTTGAGCGTGTTGAAGCAGTGGGCACAGGTCGAGACGACCTTCTTGACCTTGTACTCCTTGAACGTCTCCACGTTCTGCTGGGCGAGGCCCTGGAAGACGAACTCGTTGCCCGCGCGACGGGCGGAGTCGCCGGTGCAGGTCTCGCCGTTGCCGAGCACGCCGAAGGAGACGCCCGCGATGTCGAGCAGCTCGGCGACGGCACGGGTGGTCTTCTTCGCACGGTCCTCGTAGGCACCGGCGCAGCCGACCCAGAACAGCCAGTCGACCGACTCGAGCGACTCGATGTCGTCGCCGACGACCTTGACCTCGAACGGCAGGTCCTTGGCCCAGTCCAGTCGCGCGTTGGGCGACATGTTCCAGGGGTTGCCCTTGTTCTCCAGGCCCTTGAACAGGCCGTTGAGCTCGGACGGGAAGTTGGACTCGACCAGCACCTGGTAGCGGCGCATGTCGATGAAGTGGTCGACGTGCTCGATGTCGACCGGGCACTGCTGCACGCAGGCACCGCAGTTGGTGCAGGACCACAGCGCGTCCTCGTCGATGACGAAGTCGCCGCCCTCGGGGTTGTAGAACCACTCGCCCTCGCCGGCCTTGCCGACCAGCGCCTTGTCCTCGGCGCCCTCGACACCGCCGGCGGCGGCGTACGCGTGCTCGCGGAGGCCCATCATCATCAGCTTCGGCGACAGCGGCTTCTCGGTGTTCCACGCGGGGCACTGCGACTGACAGCGACCGCACTCGGTGCAGGTCGTGAAGTCGAGGATGTCCTTCCAGGAGAAGTCCCAGATGGAGCCGACGCCGAGGACGGAGTCCTCGTCGAGGTCGTCGATGTCGTCGAGGGTGATCGCCTTGCCGCCCGAGGTGAGCGGCTTGGCCGCGCCCAGCGCGGTGGTGCCGTCCTGCTCACGCTTGAGCCAGATGTTGAACCAGGCCAGGAAGCGGTGCCAGGCGACGCCCATCGTGAGGTTCGTGGAGATGACGATCAGCCAGATCATCGCCGAGACGACCTTGATCGTCGCGATGACGAAGATAATGTTCTCGAGCGCGCCGATGTTCTCGTGGCCGGTCGGGTAGAGGTGGCTGAAGAGCTGCGAGATCGGGAAGTGGAAGCCGGTCGCGCCGTGCGCCTCGTCGCCGCCGTGCGCCAGGCGGAGGTTCTTCTCCGCGCCGCGGATGAAGAGGATGGCGATGCTCTCCAGGAGCACCATCGCCTCGACGAAGTACGCCTGCCACATGGTCGAGCCGAAGAAGCGGCTCTTGCGGCCGAGGCGCTCGGGCAGGTGGGTCAGGCGGTAGATGATCAGCGGGATGATCGCGATCGAGCCCAGGAGACCGAGGAACTCGCAGACCCACTCGTAGAGGAAGAACTTGCCGAGCCACGGGATCGTCCACGTGGGGTCGAAGAGCTGGAAGAACGCCGACCCGACCGCGGTCGAGAGCACGATGAACGCGGCGAACGCGAACCAGTGCAGGATGCCGACCCAGCTCCACTGCAGCATGCGCGTGTGGAGCACCGTCTCCTTGAGCATGGTCAGCGTGCGACCCGCCGGGTTGCTCGTGCGTCCCGGGGCCGGCTGACCGCGCCGGATCACGCCGAGCATCATCCGCACGGCCCGCACGACCAGTGCCACGGCGACGGCGGTGAAGGCCAGCGAGACCACGATCATTACGGTCTGCAGCATTTCAAGCGACTCCTCGTCGTTTGGGGGTACGCCTCCGACAGCGCGCAGGCGCGAGCCTATGGCCTGTCAGGGACATCCGACCCCCAAGGCTTGCCTAACACCGCGGATCCTACCGGCAGGTAACTTGCCCCGGAACCGCCCGTCGTACGGCGAGGATCACACGACCGAGCGCGGGCCGCGGCTCCGGAGAAGCGGCTCGGCCGGCCCCTCGCGGGACCGGCCGAGCCGATGGGTGCTGCTTGCGCCGTACGGCGGGGTCGTCAGGCCTTGTGCACCTTGAGGTGGGCCGTGCCGAGGTTGATCGTGGCGCCGGTGCCGTCGAGCAGCTTGATCTGCAGCGCGATGACCTCGAAGCCGTCGGGGATCTTGCGGCGGACGTCCTGCCGGATCGAGAGCAGGTTGGGGATCGTCAGCAGCTTGCCGAGGTCGGGCAGGGCCAGCGCCTTCCCGTCCAGCGTCACCGAGAGCGTCTGGGTGCCCTGGGTGTTGCGCTGCAGCTTGCTGCCGGTGCGGGTCACGTTGACCTGGCCCTGGACACCGGTGACCTGGACGCGGCCCCCGAGCAGGGAGACCGAGGCGACCTTGGCGCGCTGCATGCCCCAGGCCCGGGTCTTGGTCTGCTGCGCGCGCTGCTGGTCGGACACACCGGAGATGGTGGCCACGCCCGGGATGTTGACGCCCGCGGTGGAGCGGGTGCGCAGCACGCCCTGGGTGCCCTGGCACGGCATCGGCTGGTTGGGCACGCGGCCGGTCGAGACGATCGGGCTGAGCACACTCGCCTGGAGCGCCGCGCCGAAGCCGCCGAAGACGGCGGTCTCGATGCCGTCGTTGACGCCGGCACGCGTCTGGGCGATGCGGACCTCGGTGTTGGTCGGGATCAGCGTGATCTTGAGGGAGTTCGCGCGCACCAGGATGTGGTGCCGGTCCTGGTGACGCACCGCCGAGCCGAGCTCGAGCTTGAGGACGCCCGGGACGACGACCGGGTGACCGACCGACGGCAGGTTGAGGTTCAGGCCCTTGCCGTTGGGCAGCGTCAGCTTGATGGCCGCGGTCTGGGTGTGGGTCGTGGCGTGGAACCCGGTCGCGTCGTGCCAGGCACGGGCCTGGGACTCCAGGCCGGTGATCTGGAGCTTGCCGATCGCGGACTGCAGCAGGGTGATCCCGGCGATCTTGTGCTGGGAGTTGGCGGCGTAGGTGTCGCCCGACTTGGTCGTCCACACGCGGCTCTGGACGCCCTGCACCGTGCCGAGGCCCTTGAGGTCGACCGAGGCGATGTCGTTGGTCCGGTTGATGCCGGTCTGGTCCTGGCAGCTGATGTCGGCGTACGCCGTCTTGTCCGATCCCGCCGGGAGGGACCCCCCGCGAACCTGCGTGCCGTAGGAGCCGGCGGTGTACGCGTACGGCGACCTCTTCAGCTTGTGGGCGGGCGCGGACGCGGCGTGCGCACCGACGGTCGGCAGCACGGAACCCATCATCGCGGCAGCGACCGTGCCGCTGACGAGAAGCGCGATACGGCGCATGGGGCAACTCCTTCAAGGGGAAGTGTGAAAGGACGGCCAAACCCCTCAGCCGCCCGAGAACCAGCGAATTCTATCCGACCGATCCGGGTGATCTGACCACTTCGGACCAACTGCTCACGGCCACTCAGGACGGGTGCGCGGTGGCCGTTCGCCACACGCAGGAGAAGGAGCTGGTGAAGACGTCTGCCAGCACGCCGGGCGCGACCTGACCGTCGCCGCCCCTGCGCAGCCCGAGACGGCTGTCGAGGAGGCCCGCCTGCCGCAGCCCGGCGATCCCGCGCTTGTCCACGAGCTTCTGCGCGGTGCACCGCGCGGCGGTCGGATCGAGGTGGCCGTCGGCCTCGAGGCTCTCGGTGATGTTGTCGACGGCCTGCTGCTCACGGGAGGTCGTAGTACCGCTGCTCGGGTCGTGTCCCGGCGGCCCGCCGCGGGTCGCGAGGACCGCTGCGGTGACGCCGCCCGCGACCACGAGGACGGCGACGACGGCGAGGGCCACCGCCACCACAGCGGTACGACGCCCGCCCCGCGGACCGCCCGCCGCCGAGCGCGGGGCCGGCGCCGACGCGGCCAGGGCCCGCAGGTCGTCGCGCAGCAGCGCCGCGGCCGGGTAGCGCTCGGCCGGGCTCTTGGCCATCGCGCGACGCAGGATCCGGTTGGCCTCCCGCTCGAACGCGCCGCGCTCGGCGAGCTGCGGGATCGGCGCGGACACGTGCGCGCTGACGACCTCGTAGTCGGTCGTCCCGGCGTACGGCGCCCTGCCGGAGAGCGTCGCCCAGAGCAGGCAGCCCAGGGAGTAGATGTCAGTGGCCGGGCCGGGCGAGCCGCCGGTGTGCAGCTCCGGCGCCATGTACGACGGCGTGCCGACCGCGAGCCCCTCGGTCGTCGGGCCCTGCCGGACGTCCACCCTCCGCGAGATCCCGAAGTCCGCGAGGTACGCCGACACCTCGTCCCCCCGGTTGCGGATCAGGACGTTCGCGGGCTTGATGTCGCGGTGCACCAGGCCGACGCGGTGTGCCTCGGTGAGCCCGGCCGCGACCTGGGCCACCAGGTCCACGGCGATGCCGGGCGGCGGCGCGCCGTGCAGCCGCAGCATCCGGCCGAGGTCACCGTCGGGGATCAGCTGGGTGGCGATGTAGAGCCGGCCGTCGATCTCGCCGTGCGCGAACACCTGCACGACGTGCGGCGAGTCCAGCGACGCCTGGGCCTTCGCCTCCGCGGCGAAGCGGGCGCGGAAGACCGGGGCGGCGGCCAGCGCCTCGCCGATGACCTTCACGGCGACGGAGCGGCCGAGCGACTCGTCGACCGCCTCGTAGACGATGCCCATCCCACCGACGCCGAGCCGGCGCACGATCCGGTAGGGGCCGAGGCGATCACCCGACCGGAGCGCACCCTGGACGGACGGCGGCACGGACACCCCCTGAACCTACTGTCGGGAGGGCCTGCCCGCGGCCGTCATCCACACCGCAGGTCAGAACATCATCGCCATGCCGGGATCGGCGAGGATCCCGGCCACGTCGGCCAGGAAGCGCGATCCCGTCGCACCGTCGATGTGGCGGTGGTCGAAGGAGACCGCCAGCGTCATCGCGTCCCGCGCGACCACCTCGCCGGTGTCGGCATCGACCCACGGCTGCCGGCGGACCGCCCCGAGGCACAGGATCGCGGACTCGCCGGGATTGATGATGGGGGTGCCGCCGTCGACCCCGAAGACGCCGACGTTCGTGATGGTGAACGTGCCGCCGGCCTGGTCGGCCGGAGGGGTGCGGCCCTCGCGGGCGGTGGCGGTCAGGTCGTTCAGCGCGGTCGCGAGGTCGACGAGCGAGAGGTCCTGGGCGTCCTTGATGTTCGGGACGATGAGCCCGCGCGCGGTCGCCGCGGCGATGCCGAGGTTGACCCGCCGCTTGACGACGACCTCCTGGGCCTCGTCGTCGTACTGCGAGTTGAGGAGGGGGTTGCGGGCGATCGCCAGCAGCACGGCCTTCGCGGCGACCAGCAGCGGCGAGACCTTGGTCTCGGCGAGCTCGGGGCGATCGCGCAGGCGGCGTACGAGCTCGACCGTGCGGGTGACGTCGACGGTGACCCACTCGGTGACGTGCGGCGCGGTGAAGGCCGAGGCGGTCATCGCCGCCGCCATCTGCTTGCGCACCCCCTTGACCGGCTCGCGGGTCTCGGCCGGACCGGCGCCACGGCGGCGCGGCGCGGCCGGGGCGGCGAGGTCCGGACCCTGCCGGTGACGGGGCCGGCGGCGCAGCGCGCGCTGACGCGGGCCGTAGCCGACCAGCGTCGCCTGTCCCTCGGGCGGCACGTTGGTGTCGATCTCGGCGGCCGGCTCGGGCGCCAGCGCGACCGGGTCGGGGACCTCGCCGGGCATCGCGCGGCTGGTGGCCAGCTCCTCGTCGACCGGGTCGGGCGTCGCGACCGGCTCCGCCTGCTTGGGCGCGACCGCCTCGCCGATCACGATGATCGGGGTGCCGACGGTGACCTCGTCGCCCTCCTTGGCCAGAAGCGCGGTCACCTCGCCGGCGTACGGCGACGGGAGCTCGACGATCGACTTCGCGGTCTCGATCTCGACGACCACGTCGTTGACCGCGACCGTGTCGCCGACCTTGACCCGCCAGGCGACGATCTCGGCCTCGGTCAGTCCCTCGCCGACGTCGGGCAGCTTGAACTCAGGCATGTCTGCGTCCTCTCAGGTCAGAACGTCATGGAGCGGTCGACGGCGTCGAGCACCCGGTCGAGGTCGGGCAGGAACAGCTCCTCCACCCGCGCCGGCGGGTACGGCGTGTCCCAGCCGCCCACCCGCAGCACCGGCGCCTGGAGGTCGTGGAAGCACGACTCGGTCAGCCGCGCGGCGACCTCGGCGCCGAGGCCGAGGTTGGTGTGCGCCTCGTGGACCACGACGGCGCGACCGGTACGGCGTACGGACTCCTCCAGCGGCGCCATGTCGAGCGGGGAGAGCGTGCGGAGGTCGATCACCTCCAGCGAGCGACCCTCCTCGGCGGCGACCGTGGCCGCGTCGAGGCAGGTGCCCACGCTCGGGCCGTAGCCGATCAGCGTCGCGTCCTGTCCCTGCCGGACCAGTCGGGAGGTCCACAGCGACGGCGGCGTCGCGTCGGCGTCCACCTCGGCCTTCGTCGAGTGGTACTGACGCTTCGGCTCCAAGAACACCACCGGGTCGGGCGAGGCGATCGCCTGCTGCAGCATCCAGTACGCGTCGACGGGGTTCGAGCAGGCGACGACCTTGATGCCCGGGGTGTGCGCGAACTGCGCCTCCGGCGACTCGCTGTGGTGCTCGACGGCACCGATGCCACCGCCGAACGGGATCCGGATGACCATCTGCATCGGCAGCCGGCCCTTGCTCCGCCCGTGCAGCTTGGCCACCTGGCACACGATCTGGTCGTACGCCGGGTAGACGAACCCGTCGAACTGGATCTCCACGACCGGCCGGTAGCCGCGCATGGCCAGGCCGACGGCGGTTCCGACGATGCCGGACTCCGCGAGCGGGGTGTCCATGACCCGGTCGTCGCCGAAGTCCTTCTGCAGGCCGTCGGTGACCCGGAAGACGCCGCCGAGCCGGCCGACGTCCTCACCCATGACGACGACCTTCGGGTCGTCCTCCATCGCCCGACGCAGCCCGGCGTTGAGCGCCTTCGCGAGGGTCATCGTGGTCGCACTCATGCCCGGGCCTCCTCGGCGACGAACGAGTCGAGGTACGCCGACACCTCGTCGCGCTGCGCGGCCAGCTCGGCCGGCATCTCGGCGTACACGCCGTCGAAGACCGCGGTCGGGGTCGGGTCGGGCAGCGCGCGGCACTCGCGCCGCATCCGCTCGCCGAGCGCGTCGGCCTCGGCCGTGAGGTCGGCGAAGAAGTCGTCGGCGGCATGGCCGTTGCGCCTGAGGTGCGCCTCGACGCGGGCGAGCGGGTCCTTGAGCTTCCAGGTCTCGACGTCGTCGAGCAGCCGGTAGCGGGTCGGGTCGTCGGTCGTGGTGTGCGCGCCCATCCGGTAGGTGTAGGCCTCGACCAGCATCGGGCCCTGACCGTCGCGCGCCCGCTGGAGCGCCGCTCGCGTCACGGCGTACGTCGCGAGGACGTCGTTGCCGTCGACGCGCACGCCCGGGAAGCCGAAGCCGTCGGCCCGCCGGCACAGCGGGATCCGCGAGACCTTGTCGATCGGCTCGGAGATCGCCCACTGGTTGTTCTGGCAGAAGAAGACGACGGGTGCATTGGCCCAGCCAGCAAAGACGAACGCCTCGTTGACGTCGCCCTGCGAGGACGCGCCGTCGCCGAAGTGCGCGAGCACCGCGGTGTCGCGCTCGGGGTCGCCGCTGCCGACCAGGCCGTCCCGCTGGAGGCCCATCGCGTAGCCGGTGGCGTGCAGGGTCTGGGCGCCGATCACCACGGTGTAGAGGCCGAACCGCTTCTCCCGGGGGTCCCAGTTGCCGTGGTCGACCCCGCGGAAGAGGCTGAGCAGGTCGACCGGGTCGATCCCGCGCACCCAGGCGACGCCGTGCTCGCGGTAGGTCGGGAAGACGTAGTCCTGAGGCGCGAGTGCGTGGGCGGCACCCACCTGCGCGGCCTCCTGGCCGAGCAGCTGGGCCCACAGACCGAGCTCGCCGTGGCGCTGCAGGGCGGTCGCCTCGGTGTCGAGGCGGCGGGCCAGGAACATGTCCCGGTAGAACGCCCGGAGCTGCTCCGGCGTCGGGTCGAAGGGGTAGTCGGGGTGCTCGACCCGCTCACCCTCCGGTGTCAGCAGCTGGACGAGCGCCGGGTCGGCCTCGCTGGTCGCGGGCGGGCCGAAGACCGCGTCGATCATCTCGCGGTCGAGGGCGAAGGGATCCTGCATCACCACTCCTCTTCTCCGGCGCGTGCGGGGTCTCCGCGGCACCGTCTGGTCGGTCGGCGGGACCCACCACGCACAGGGGTGGCGTGTGTGATGCAGCCCACGTCGAAGGGGTGGCCCCAACCTACCCCCGGCGACCGCTCGGAGAGGAGGTTCCGGCGCGGTGGGTCAGGCGGCGTACTGCCAGTCCCGGTCCTGCCGGCGACGGCCGGACATCGGGACGAGCGAGAGCAGCAGCGCCACGAGCCCGACCAGGACACCGACGAGGAGGTACGGGCGGCCGTAGCGGCCCAGGCTGTCGAGGACGACCTTCGCGAGGAGGTGGACCAGCGCCGTGTCGCCGACACCGGCGTGGGAGGCGGCGTACGACGCCAGCGGGTGCGGCGAGACCATCGCGAGGAGGCCGCCGAGGGCGACCCCGAACGCCGCGAACGCGATCGCCCGCATCCGCCCCCGCCAGCCGGGCGCGATCAGCACCGACAGCACGACCAGCACCAGCCAGAACCACGGGCCGTACCTCGCCGTGCGCATCAGCCAGTCGTAGTGCGTCCGCTGCTGCTCGAGCCTGGACATGCCCGCGACCGGGATCTGGAGCGGTACGCCGGCGAGCAGCTGCGTCGGCAGGCCCTTGTCGGCCAGCTGCGCGAAGATCTGGTTCAGCAGCGGGGTCGCGTCGACGTAGACGTAGCCGGTGGGGTTGGAGCTGCGGTTCTGCATCTGGGCCATGAACTGGCGGTGGACCTCGCGGTTGGCCCGGCGCCAGAACCTGGGGAAGCCGGGCTGGTTGACGACCCCGACCGCCGCCGTACGGATCCAGCCGCCGGCCGCCGCCGGCACCCCGATCGGCGAGCGCTGGGCGAGCTTCTCCGCCGCGGCGGTGCCGAGCGCCTCCCCGAACTGCTGGCGCAGCGCCGGGTCGGAGGCGAGCGGCGCGACCGTGGCGACGTACGCGTCGGCGTCGTCGACCTTGTGGGCGGCCCACATGCTGACGATCACCACGGGTGCGAGCAGCGCCGCCAGCACCAGGCCGACGGTGGCAACGAGGATCCGCATCAGCGCTCCGGGGCCGACGTCACTGGCCGGAGGAGGACGAGGACGAGGAGCCGTCGCTGTCTGAGGCGACCTTCCACTCGCCACCCTCCTTGACCATCTTCATGGTCACGGTGTCGCTTTGAGTCTTGTTGCCGTCCATGAACTCGGAGAGGTACTTCGAGTTGTCGCCGCTGTAGGTGCCGACCAGCTTCATCTTCACAGTCGCACTGTCGCCAGTCTGTTGGACGCTCTCAACCGTGCTGGACCAATGCATGTCCCCGTGGATGCTGTCGTAGGAGTCACCGAACTCCTGCTGGTAGGCATCGTTCTCGCTCTTCGCAGTCTTCGACTGAAGGTCGGCGCAGCTCGTGGCCTTGGACTCCCTGAGGGCCTTCGCCTGGTAGTCCTTCGACATCAGGTCGCAGGCCTTGCCGAAGTTGCCGTCGGCGTAGGCGTTCACGTAGTCCTTCGCGACGGCGTCGGGGCCGTTGCCGCCGAAGACGCCGGTCACCGCGAGGATCACCACGACCACGACCAGCAGCACGACGAGGCCGCCGACACCGCCGAGGATCGCGATCATCCTCTTGTTGCTGCGACCACCCGTCGGGCCGCCGGGCATGCCGTACGGCGGCTGGCCCGGGGCGCCGTACGGCGGCTGGCCGGCGGGAGCGCCGAAGCCCTGCTGCGGAGCGCCGTGCGGCTGCTGCGCCTGCTGCCCGTACGCCGGCTGCTGCTGGGCGGGCTGCTGCTGGGCGCCGGGAGCGGGGTAGCCGGACGCACGGTTGGGCGCGACGACCGTCGGCATGTCACCACTGAAGCCCGAGGGGGCCGAGGGAGCCGCGGGCTGCTCGGGCGCGGCGGGCTGGCCGCCGCCGGGCTGGGTGTGCTCGGTCCACTGGCTGCCGTCCCACCATCGCTGGCCGCCCTGGCCATCGGGGTACCACCCGGCGGGGACGGAGGGCTGGTTCGGGTCAGACATTCGGTGGCTCCTCGTCGGGGTCGCGAGTCCGCATCATTGCACGGCGGAACGGCCGCCAAACGTCACCACCGGGACCCGACGGCGTACCCCGGCGACCTGCGAGACTGCGGACGTGCCGTCCGCTCCCCCACCGATCCTGCCCGGTCGCTACCGCGTCGCGCTGGTCTGCCTCGGCAACATCTGCCGCTCACCCGTCGCCGACGTCGTCCTCAGCGCGCAGGTCGCCGAGGGCGGTCTGGACGACCGCGTGGAGGTGGTCAGCGCCGGCACCGGCGACTGGCATGTCGGCGAGCCGATGGACCATCGTGCGGCGGCGACGCTCACCTCCGCCGGGTACGACGCGAGCCGCCACCGCGCCCAGCAGTACGCCGTCTCGTGGTTCTCCGAGTGCGATCTCGTGCTCGCGATGGACGGCAGCAACCTCGCCGACCTCCGGGCGTTGGCGCCGGACGACGCGGATCCCGCGCGGCTCAGGCTCTTCCGCGACTTCGACCCCGACGAGCCCGGCGGCGAGGTCCCCGATCCCTACTACGGCGGGCCGGGCGGCTTCACCGACGTGCTCGAGATGGTCGAGCGCACCTGCGTCGCGCTGACGACCGCGATCGCGGCAGCGGTCTCCTAGGCGGACGCCGTCACTCCTCGAAGTCGACGGCGCGGACGAGGCGGAGGACGTCGTACGCCTGCTCGCGCTGCTCCCCGTCGAGCGCGCCGACGCCGAAGTCGATCTCCATCAGCGCCGCGGTCGCGCGGCGGAGGACGCGCTTGCCGTCGGTCGTCAGCGAGGCGAGGACGCGCCGACGGTCCGCGGCGTCGACCTCGCGGCGCACCAGGCCCTGCTCCACGAGCCGGTCGATCGCGTTGGTGACCGACGTGGGGTGCACCATCAGCCGCTCGCCGATCCTGCTCAGCGGCAGCTGGCCGGTGCGGCTGAAGGAGAGCAGCACCAGCACCTCGTAGCGGGCGAAGGTGATGCCCATCGGTCGCAGGACCCGGTCGAGCCGGGCGATCAACAGCTGCTGGACCCGCATGATCGACGTCGCGAGCCGCATGCCGGATGCGTCGCCGATCCGCGCGGACCACAGATCGGCAGCGCGCTCGATCGGGTCGAACGGGAGGGGGGACCGCTCGCTCATGACGCGGATCCTACGGGCACGCGGCACGCGGCGATTGGAATTGCTAGGGAGTCCTACTAATATTGCTAGGGAGTCCTACTAATTCTCAGGAGTCGACTTGTCCGACGCCCCGCTGCACCGCCCGACCAACCCCGTGCGCCTCGTGACCGCGTCCAGCCTGTTCGACGGGCACGACGCGGCGATCAACATCATGCGGCGGATCTTCCAGTCCCAGGGCTGCGAGGTCATCCACCTGGGTCACAACCGCTCCGTCGCCGAGATCGTCGAGGCCGCGCTGGAGGAGGACGTCCAGGGCATCGCCGTGTCGTCGTACCAGGGCGGGCACGTCGAGTACTTCGAGTACCTCGCCGAGACCCTGCGCGAGCGCGGAGCCGCCCACATCCGGATCGTCGGCGGGGGCGGCGGCGTGATCGTCGAGGAGGAGATCGAGCGGCTGGCGAGGTCGGGCGTCCGGATCTTCTCCCCCGAGGACGGTCAGCGACTCGGGCTGCCCGGGATGGTCAACACCGTGGTGGCCGACTGCGACACCGACCTCTGGGAGCGCGAGCAGGTGTCCGCGGAGCAGCTGCTCGGCGGGCGTCGTACCGCCCTGGCGCGCGCGATCACCGGCGCCGAGGCGGGCGCGCTCGACGACGGCTTCATGGCCACCGTCCGCGCGGCCGCCGGCCGGCGCGAGGTGCCCGTCCTCGGCATCACCGGCACCGGCGGGTCCGGCAAGTCCAGCCTCACCGACGAGCTCGTACGACGCCTGCGCGTCGACCAGGAGGACAAGGTCCGCATCGCGGTGCTGGCCGTGGACCCGACCCGCCGCAAGGGAGGCGGCGCGCTCCTGGGCGACCGGATCCGGATGAACAGCCTGGACCTGGCCGGGCCGGGCCTGGACCGCGACCGGGTGTTCTTCCGCAGCCTGGCGACCCGCGGCGCCCACGAGCTGCCCGAGCACCTCGGCGACGTCATCGACGTGGTCAAGGCCGCCGGCTTCGACCTGGTCATCGTCGAGACGCCCGGCATCGGCCAGGGCGACGCCGCGATCGTGCCGTTCGTCGACACCTCGCTCTACGTCATGACGCCCGAGTTCGGCGCGGCCTCGCAGCTGGAGAAGATCGACATGCTCGACTTCGCCGACGCCGTCGCCATCAACAAGTTCGAGCGGCGCGGCGCGGCGGACGCCATGCGCGACGTCGCGCGCCAGATGGTCCGCAACCGCGAGGCGTTCGGGTCGACGCCCGACGACATGCCGGTGTTCGGCACCTCGGCCGCGACGTTCGACGACGACGGCGTGACCGCCCTCTACCAGCTCCTGCGCGGCGAGCTGGCCGGGCGCGGGCTGGCCGTCGCCGAGGGCCGGCTGCCCGCGGTCACGGTGCGCTCCTCGACCCGCATCCAGCAGGTCCTGCCGCCGACGCGGGCGCGCTACCTCGCCGAGATCGCGGGCACCGTCCGCGACTACCACGCCGAGACCGAGACCCTGGTCGAGAAGACGCGCCGGGCCCAGGCCTTCGCGACCGTCGCCGCCGAGCTCGGCGAGGTCTCGACAGGCTCGACCACCCTGGAGGGGCTCGCGCAGCAGGCGTGGCGCGACGTCCCGGAGGCGCTGCGCGAGCAGCTGGAGGGGTGGCCCGCCACCGTCGCGTCGTACGCCGCGGACACGGCCGAGAACGGACGCGAGTCGCTCTCGGGCAACCGCGTCCCCCGGGTCGCCGTACCCCGTCACGGCGACCACGGCGAGCTCACCCGCTTCCTGCGCCGCGAGAACCTCCCGGGGCGCTTCCCCTACACCGCCGGGGTGTTCCCGTTCCGCCGCAAGGGCGAGGACCCGGCCCGGATGTTCGCCGGGGAGGGCGACCCCTCCCGCACCAACAAGCGCTTCAAGCTGCTCGTCGAGGGCCAGCCGGCCGCGCGGCTCTCGACCGCGTTCGACTCGGTCACGCTCTACGGCCGCGACCCTGACGAGCGGCCCGACATCTACGGCAAGGTCGGCACCTCCGGCGTCTCGGTCGCGACCGTCGACGACATGGAGACGCTCTTCGACGGCATCGACCTCCTCGCGCCGACCACCTCGGTGTCGATGACGATCAACGGACCCGCGCCGACGGTGCTCGCGTTCTTCCTCAACACCGTGATCGACCAGGCGAAGGAACGCGGCATCGACCCCGCCGAGGCGCTGCGCACCGTGCGCGGCACGGTCCAGGCCGACATCCTCAAGGAGGACCAGGGCCAGAACACCTGCCTGTTCTCCACGGAGTTCTCGCTGCGCTGCATGGCCGACATCCAGCAGTGGTTCATCGAGAACCAGGTCCGCAACTTCTACTCCGTCTCGATCTCCGGCTACCACATCGCCGAGGCCGGGGCGAACCCCATCAGCCAGCTCGCGTTCACCCTCGCCAACGGCCTCACCTACGTCGAGTCCTACCTCGCCCGCGGCATGGACATCGACGACTTCGCGCCGAACCTGTCCTTCTTCTTCAGCAACGGCATGGACCCCGAGTACACCGTCATGGGCCGTGTCGCCCGCCGCATCTGGGCGGTCGCGATGAAGGAGAGGTACGGCGCCAACGAGCGCAGCCAGAAGCTGAAGTACCACGTGCAGACCTCCGGCCGGTCCCTGCACGCCCAGGAGATGAGCTTCAACGACATCCGCACCACACTGCAGGCCCTGTGCGCGACGTACGACAACGCCAACAGTCTGCACACCAACGCCTACGACGAGGCGGTCACCACCCCGTCCGCCGAGTCGGTCAGGCGTGCCCTCGCGATCCAGCTGATCATCAACCGCGAGTGGGGCCTGGCCATGAACGAGAACCCCCTCCAGGGCTCCTACGTCGTCGACGAGCTCACCGACCTCGTCGAGGAGGCCGTCCTGAAGGAGTTCGACCGGATCTCCGAGCGCGGCGGCGTGCTCGGCGCGATGGAGACCGGCTACCAGCGCGGCCGCATCCAGGACGAGTCGATGCTCTACGAGCACCGCAAGCACGACGGCACGCTGCCGATCATCGGCGTCAACACCTTCCGCGCGCCGGAGGGCGAGCCGCCTCCGGAGGTCGAGCTGATGCGCGCCAGCGAGGCCGAGAAGAGGTCGCAGCTCGACCGTCTCCGCGACTTCCAGGACCGCCACGCCTCCGAGTCCACCGCCGCCCTGCAGCGGCTCAAGGACGTCGCCATGACCGACGAGAACATCTTCGGCGCGCTCATGGACGCGGCCCGGGTCTGCTCCCTCGGCCAGGTCACCGATGCGTTCTTCGAGGTCGGCGGCCAGTACCGACGGAACCTGTGATCGACGACCTCGGCACGCCGTACGACGGAACGCGGCCGGCCCGGCGGGTCGTCTCGCTGGTGCCGTCGCTGACCGAGGCGCTCGCCACGGTCGCGCCCGACCGGCTGGTCGGCGCGACGGACTGGTGCACGCACCCGGCCGACCTGGCGGTCGCACGGGTGCGCGGCACCAAGAACCCCGACCTGGCCGCGATCCGCGACCTCGAGCCCGACGTGGTGGTCGCGAACAAGGAGGAGAACCGCGAGCTCGACGTACGGCGGCTGCGCGACTCCGGCGTCGCGGTCTGGGTCACCGACATCGAGACCGTGCCCGGCGCGGTCGGCTCGATGGAGCGGCTGCTCGACGGCCTCGGCTGGGACCGCCCGGCCTGGCTCGCGACGGCGCGCGAGCGCTGGTGCGGGCCGCTCCCCGAGGTCGGCCGCCGGGTCGCCGTCGCCATCTGGCGCGACCCGTGGATGGTCGTCGGGGCGCGCACCTTCGCCGGCGACCTGCTGCGCCGGCTCGGCTGGGAGAACGTCTTCGCGGACCACGACGAGCGCTATCCGCACCTCGATCTCGACCGCATCGACCGCGCCGGCGCGGACGTCGTGCTGCTGCCCGACGAGCCCTACGAGTTCACCGCCCACGACGGCCCCGAGGCCTTCGCCCGGACACCGACCGAGCTGGTCAGCGGCCGGCTGATCACCTGGTACGGCCCGAGCCTGGTGGAGGCGTCGGAGCTGATCGCGCGCTGAGGGGTCTTCCGCCACCGTCCGCGGAGTGGTGGGATGGCCGGATGCGGGTCCTGGTCGTCGGCGCAGGCCTTGCTGGTCTGGGGGCAGCACGGCTCCTCCGGCGCGCCGGCCACGAGGTCACGGTGCTCGAGGCGCGTGACCGCGTCGGCGGTCGCACCTGGTCGCAGGAGATCTCGCCCGGCGTCGTCGTCGAACGTGGCGGCGAGTGGATCGACGCCGACCAGCACACGATCCGCCGGCTCTGCGCCGAGCTCGGCCTGCCGATCGCGCCGCACGGCGTCAGCTTCCACCGGCGCATGGTCGGCGGCCGCCTGCCCGGCATCGACGAGGTCGAGACGACGCTCGGCCAGGTTGCCAAGGCGGTCCCGCCCGAGGACTGCTCGATCGCCGAGGCCTTCGAGTCCGCGCTCGGACCGGCGTACGCCGAGGACCCGGCGTACCTGCGGATCACGACGTCGATGGCGGGCGACCCCACCCTGGGCAGCGCGCGCTTCAACCTCACCCGCGCCGAGGCGGCCAGGATCGACGGGGCCGGCCGCGTGGTCGGCGGCAACCAGCGGATCAGCCAGGCGATGGCCGACGAGCTCGGCCCGGCGGTGCGGCTCGGCACGGCCGTCACGGGGATCGAGGTGCGCGGCGACGCCGCCGAGGTCGGCCTCGCGGACGGATCCACGCTGCCGGCCGACCGCGTCGTCATCGCTCTGCCGCTGGCCCTGCTCGACCGCATCGACTGGCGACCGGGCTTCCCCCGCGAGTGGAGCGAGGGCCTGACCGGTGTCACGACCGGCACCGCCGCCAAGCTCTCGGTCGGCGCCGACCGAGACCGCCCGCGCGGCGTGCAGCACCCGCGCCTGACGTGGTGGGCGTGGAACTCGCTCGACTACGCCGGCCGCTCCGGGCACGCGGCGGTGTCGGCCTTCGCCGGCGGCGCCCGGGCCACGATCTCGCTCGGCATCGCAGAGGGGCCCGAGCAGTGGGCGCGCGCGGTCGCCGCCCTCCGCACCGACCTGGTGCTCGATCCGGCCGCCGCACTCCTCACCGACTGGGCCGCCGATCCCTGGACCGCCGGCGGCTACTCCTACGTCCTCTCCGGCCGCGCCCCGGAGGCCGCCCACCTGCTCGGCGGCCGGGTGGGCCCGCTGGTGCTGGCCGGCGAGTTCACCGACCCCGAGGACTCGGGCACGATGAACGGCGCGCTCGCGAGCGGCGTACGGGCAGCGGCGGCAGCGGCGGGCTGACCTGGGCGAGCACGTGGGCGACATCACCGTTGCTCGTCACCGTCTCGTAACCGGCGCTCAACCTGGGCGAACCATCCCCGCCGCACGCTGGGGGCATGAAGCAGACGACCTCGACTTCACCCGACGGCAGCCGTCACCTCGGCAGCGTCCCGACCGCCTCCGGCGAGCACGACCCGGCCACCCTCCGCCGCGTCGCTCTGCGCCACCGACACGCCCAGGGACTGGTCCGCCTGATGGACGAGCGCGCCGACCTCCGCGGCGTCCACGCCCTCGCCGACTTCGTGGACGACTCGGTGCGCTGGACCGCCTGAGCAGGCACGACGTCGACGCCGCACGGCGCCGCCGTGAGACCGCCGAAGGGGCCGATGGAGGGGGCCACACGTAGACTTCGGCTCCGTGATCTTCAAGCGGGTGGGAGACGGGCGTCCGTATCCCGAGCACGGGCTGACGGCCAAGGCCTGGGCCCAGGTGCCCCCGCGGCAGGTCCGCCTCGACGACCTGGTGACCACCAAGGACACGCTCCAGCTCACCTCGCTGCTCGACGAGGACTCGACGTACTTCGGCGATCTCTTCGCCCACGTCGTGCTCTGGCGCGGGGAGTACTACCTCGAGGACGGCCTGCACCGCGCGCTGCGCGCGGCACTGCAACAGCGCAACGTGCTGCATGCGCGAGTCGTGCGGATGGAGGGATAACAGACCCGGATGGACCTGCAGGCCAGCAGTCGAACGACTGCGACACTCGGGGTGCTCGCGCTGATCCTCGTCATCGGCGTCTTCTGGGCGCTGCACTCGGTCAGCGCACCATTTCCCGGCAGGGCGGCGGCGCCGCCGATCTGCGAGGACACCTCGGTGTCGGCGGGCGACACCGTCCAGACCGGGGAGGTCCTGGTCAACGTGCTGAACGCCGGCAACCGGTCCGGGCTCGCCGACGAGACCCGGTCGCGGCTGACCCACTTCGGCTTCGGTGAGGGCGACCTCGGCAACGCACCCTCGTCCAAGCACCTCAAGCGCCACATGACCGCCCAGGTCTGGGCCGCCGACCCGAGGTCGCCGGCAGCCAAGCTGGTCGCGAGCTACCTCGGCAAGCACGTCACGATCAAGCGGCACGCGGTCGCCAACGGAGGCATCACCGTGGTCGTCGGCGACGGCTTCCACCGCGTGCACCGCGGCCTCGAGTCGATCAAGGCACACGCCGCCACGACCGTGTGCGAGCCGACCGCGACGCCCAACGGCGCCAACGCGAGCGCCGGCTGACCCTCACTCGGCCAGCCACTGGGCGAGCCGACCGTGCCGGCTCACCCGGCGCAGGCGGCGCTCGGTGTCCTCACGCAGCCGGTGCGGCGTCACCACGATCATCTCGTCACCGTGCCGCAGGACGGTACGACGCTCCGGCACGATCGTCTCGCCGTCGCGCACGACCATCGACACGCTCGCACCGATCGGCAGGCGCAGCTCGCCGACCTCCACACCGTGCAGCTGGGACGCGGGACTGATGGCGACGATCAGCAGGTCGGCGCCGACCCGCTCCAGCGGCGCGGCCTCGACCTCGATGCCGCGCGGCTCGGACCGGCGGGCGACCTTGAGGATCCGCGCCACCAACGGCAGCGTCGGGCCGGTCAGCACCGTGAAGACCACGACCATCACGAAGACGATGTCGAACAGCCGCGGTGCGCCGTCGACGTTCGCCGCCAGCGGGATCGTCGTCAGCACGATCGGTACGGCGCCGCGGAGGCCCGCCCACGACAAGAACGCCAGCTCGTTGAGCGGCATCGGCTGCACCAGCGAGCTGATCGCGACGGAGACCGGGCGGGCGACGAAGCTGAGGATCGCGCCGGCGGCCATCGCCATGCCGACGGTCTCCCAGCCGATCCGCTCCGGCGACAGCAGCAGGCCGAGCATCACGAACAGCCCGATCTGCGCGATCCACGCGAGCCCCTCCACGAACGACCGGGTCGCCCCGCGGTGCGGCAGCTCGGCGTTGCCGAGCACCAGCGCGGCGACGTACGCCGCGGCGAACGCGCTCTCGTGGACGGCCGAGGCAGCGCCGTACGGGATGAGGATCAGGCAGAGGACGGCGATCGGGTAGAGGCCGGAGGACGGCAGGGCCACCCGCCGCAGCACCCAGGCGCCGGCCAGGCCGACGACCAGCCCCGTGACGACACCGCCGACGAGCTCGAAGACGACCAGGCCGACGACCGCCGGCATGCCGTGCTGGTGGACCGCACCGGTCGACACCAGCGTCACCAGCACGACGGTCGGCGCGTCGTTCAGGCCGGACTCGGCCTCCAGCGTGCCGGTCAGCCGTTTGGGGAGCGGGACCACGCGCAGGACCGAGAAGACGGCGGCGGCGTCGGTCGGCGAGCAGACCGCGCCGAGGAGGATCGAGATCTCCCAGGACAGCCCGAGCAGCGCATGGGCGACGACCGCGACCACGCCGACCGAGACGAGGACCCCGACGGTGGCCAGTGACAGGCCCATCCGCATGACCGGCCTCGCCTCGCTCCAGCTGGTGCTGAGGCCGCCGTCGGCCAGGATGATCGCCAGCGCGGCGAAGCCGAGGGCGTGGGCCAGGTCCGCGTCGCTGAAGCGGATGCCGACCCCGGCCTCGCCGAGCGCGACGCCCATCAGGAGGTAGAGCAGCAGGCTGGGCAGGCCGGCGCGGCTCGAGATGCGCACCGCGAGCACCGCGAGGAGTGTGACCGAGGCACCCACCAGCACGAACGAGTCGAGCTGGTGGACGTCGAAGCTCATCGGCCCCCGCTCGGGTCGGTGTACGGGCCCCTACCCTATCCAATAGAACGTGTTCTAGATTTGGGGCATGAGCACCGACGCGCCGGCCGGGCTGGCCACGCCCGCGACCATCCCCTCCACCGAGCTGCCCGCCGACGCGCCGTCGTACGACGTCGTCGTGGTGGGCTTCGGGATCGCCGGCGGCTGCGCGGCGCTCGAGGCGGCCCGGGCGGGCGCGAAGGTGCTGCTGCTCGAGCGGGCCGCGGTGCACGGCGGCACGTCCTCGATGTCCGGCGGTCACTTCTACCTCGGCGGCGGCACGGCCGTGCAGGTCGCGACCGACCACCCCGACTCGGTCGAGGCGATGATCGACTACCTCGTCGCCTCCACCAAGGACCCCGACAAGGACAAGATCCGCGCCTACTGCGAGGGATCCGTCGAGCACTTCGACTGGCTTGAGGCGCTCGGCTTCGAGTTCGAGCGCTCCTTCTACCCGGAGAAGGCCGTCATCCAGCCCGGCACGCAGGGCCTGATGTTCACCGGCAACGAGAAGGTCTGGCCGTTCCGCGACCAGGTCGCGCCCGCGCCGCGCGGTCACAAGGTGCCGGTGCCCGGCGACACCGAGGGCACCCGCGTCGTCATGGACCTCCTGCGCGAGCGGGTCGAGGAGGCCGGCGTCGAGGTCCGCTACGAGACCGGCGCGACCAACCTCGTGGTCGGCGACTCGGGCGAGGTCGTGGGCCTGGGGTGGAGGTCGTTCGACAGGACCGGACTCGTGCGCGCCGGAGCGGTGGTCATCGCGGCCGGCGGCTTCGTGATGAACCCCGACATGGTCGCCCGCTACACCCCCGCGCTCGGCGCCAAGCTGTTCACCCTCGGCTCGACCTACGACGACGGGCTGGGCATCCGGCTCGGCGAGTCGGTCGGGGCGGCGCTGGAGAACATGGACGAGCCGTTCATCACCGCGCCGTTCTACCCGCCGTCCTCGCTGGTGAAGGGCCTGATCGTGAACGCCGCGGGGCAGCGGTTCGTCGCCGAGGACAGCTACCACGCGCGGACGTCGTACTGGGTGATGAGGCAGGCGGGGCAGGCGGCGTACCTCGTCGTCGACAGCGCGCACTACGCCGAGTCGCAGATGCCGCTGGTTCCGCTCAAGGACGGCTACGAGACGGTCGAGGAGATGGAGGCCGGCCTCGGCCTACCGGCGGGCTCGCTGGTCGCGACCATGGAGCGCTACAACGACGCCGCGGCCGCCGGCGAGGACCCGGACTTCCACAAGCACCCCGACTGGCTCGCCCCGCAGACGCAGGGCCCGTGGGCCGTCCTCGACCTCACCCTCGGTGTCGCGCTGTACGCCGGCTTCACCCTCGGCGGCATCTCGGTCAGCGTGGACGGCGAGGCCCGGCGGGCCGACGGCTCGGTGATCCCCGGCCTGTACGCCGCCGGAGCCTGCGCCTCCAACATCGCCCAGGACGGCAACGGCTACTGCTCCGGCACCCAGCTCGGCGAGGGCTCGTTCTTCGGCCGGAGAGCCGGTTGCCACGCGGCAGCGGGGCGACGAACGGCAGGATGACGGGGTGACCTCCCGCCTCGAAGCCGCTCAGCGGGCGAACGTGCCGCCCTTCCACGTCATGGACCTGCTGGCGGCTGCGACCGAGCGGCAACGGACCCACGGCGACCTGGTCAACCTCTGCGCCGGGCAGCCCTCGACCGGCGCGCCCGCGCCCGTGGTCGCCGAGGCCACGCGGCTGCTGGCGAGCGGCGACCCGCTCGGCTACACCCCCGCCGTCGGCATCGGCGAGCTCCGGCATGCGATCGCCGGCCACTACCGGCGGACCTACGACCTCGACGTCGACCCGTCGTCCGTCGTCGCGACGACGGGCAGCAGCGGCGGCTTCCTGCTGGCGTTCCTCGCGGCCTGCGAGGTCGGCGACCGCGTGGGCATCGCCCGCCCGGGCTACCCCTGCTACCGCAACGTGCTGGCCGCCCTGGGCTGCGAGGTCGTCGAGATCGACGCCGGCCCGGCGACCCGCTTCCAGCCGACCGTCGACCAGCTCGAGGCCGCCCACGCCGCGAGCCCGCTGGCCGCGCTCGTCGTCGCCAGCCCGGCCAACCCGACCGGCACGATGCTGCTGCCCGACGAGCTCGCCGCCATCGCGCGGTGGTGCGAGGAGTCCGGCGTACAGCTGATCTCCGACGAGATCTACCACGGCATCTCGTATGCGAGCGGCCGCGACCACTCGGCGTGGGAGACCAGCCGGGAGGCGGTGGTGTTCGGCTCGTTCTCGAAGTACTTCTCGATGACCGGCTGGCGCCTTGGCTGGATGCTGGCGCCCGAGCGGCTGCGCCGGGCCGTCGACGTGCTGACCGGCAACTTCAGCATCTGCCCGCCGGTGCTCGCGCAGCACGCGGCGATCGCGGCGTTCGACGAGGCGTCGTACGCCGAGCTGGACGGCCACGTACGTCGCTACGCCGACAACCGCACGCTGCTCCTCGACGGGCTGCGCGACCTCGGCATCACCGGGCTGGCGCCGGCCGACGGCGCCTTCTACGTGTACGCCGACGTCGGCCACCTCACCGAGGACTCGATGGCGTTCGCGCACGGCCTGCTCGCCCGGACCGGGGTCGCGGTGGCGACCGGCGTCGACTTCGACACCTCGGTCGGCAACAGGTTCGTGCGGTTCAGCTTCGCCGGCTCGGCCGGCGACATCACCGAGGCGCTGGCCCGGCTGCGGGCGGTGGTTTAGCCATCGCCGAACACGGGTAGGGCGCGCGACATGTACGGCGACTCCCCCCAGATCAAGCGCCGCACCGACCAGCTGCGCGAGCAGGGCGTCGAGCTGCACGCCCTCGCCGACCGCCTCGTCGCGCAGACCGAGGCCGTCGGATGGCGTGGCCGTGCCGCCGCCGCGCTGCACGGCCGGATCGGCGAGCGTGCCGCGACGCTGCGCGACCTCGGCGAGCTGCACCAGTCGGCGTCCGACGCCCTCGCGTCCCACCGGCACGCCGTCGACGAGGCCAAGGAGCGCATCGCCGAGGTCCAGCAGCGCGCCGAGCGCCTGGTCGAGGGAGCACGCGAACGGGCCGCCGCGATCGAGCGCGACAACGCCGACCGTGCGCCGGAGCTCCGCGTCGCGCCGGCCGAGGACGACGCCGTCCTGCTGGCCTTCGAGCCGCCGCCGGACGGCCACAAGGACTGGCTGACCGTAGACCTCCCCGGGCTCTAGCCCGCACCGCACCTCGGAAGGCGACCCGTGCCCATCATCGACCTGACCGCCGAGCCCCCGCTCGCCCGGCCCACCGGCGACGCCGTCGCCGACGCTCCCCGCCGGATCGGCCTGACGCTGCCCGAGCTGCAGGAGGCGGCCCGCCTCGCGGGTGGCGCGCCGCTGCCGTTCGCCGTGGCCGAGGCGCCGAGCGCCGGCGCGATGGAGAGCCGTCTGGGCGGCACCCCCGCCGGGAGCGACGACGCCGCCTTCCGCGCCCTCCTGGCCACCCTGCCCGACGCCGCCGACAGCCTCGTACGACGCGGCCTGGTCACCGCCGGCGCTCTCGACGCGGGCGTCGCCGGCGCGCTCGGCCTTCTCGCCAAGCCGGCGGTCGCGATCGACCTCGACGTCGCGCTGCCCGGCGCCCGGGCGCGGGCCTGGCACCGGGAGTCGTCCGACGCGGTCGCCACGCTGGCGACCTCCGACGGCGTGGTTTTCGAGCTGTCCTGGTACTCCCCCGACGCCTGGGCCGCCGAGCTCGCGCGCACCGTCACCGTGCCCGAGGAGGTCGAGCGGACGGGCTCGCAGGTGCCGTCGCACCTCGACGTGCCGCTCGGCCTCGCGGAATCGGTCGCCGACGCGCTCGCCGCCGGCCGCACCGACCTCGTCGACGTCCTGCTCGACGCCGGCCACGCCTGCACGGGGCCGGACGGCGAGCTCGGTCGCGCCGACGTACGCCGAGCCCTGCTCGCGCTCGCCACCGAGTCGCGGGGCCGGCTGCGCGCGTTGGTGGCCCGCACCGAGGCGGACGATCCGCCGCGCAGCATCGGCGTCGTCTCCTGGACTCTGGTCAACGACGGCTGGCGGCACCTGCGTCCCTACCGCACCCCCGGCGGCCGGCGGCTCGCGATCGAGGCCGCCGAGCCGACCGACCTGGCAGCCCTGCTGGCCCCGACCCTGGCGGCCGCGCGATGACCCCCGAGACCGACAGGTACGACGAGCTCCTCCGCCTCGCCGACGCCTACGACCAGGCCGGGGAGCGGATGCGCGAGTGGTCCTCGCTCGGCCCGGACGTGCTGGCCGACCCTGCGGTCGCCGAGTCCGCCGAGCTGTCCCCGCGCACCTGGTCCGACGCCGAGGACGCCATCCGCACCGCGACGGTGGGCAAGCGGGGGCTGCTGACGCGCTCGCTCGAGCTCGACGCGGACGCACTCGTGCTGCGGGCCACCGTGCTGACCTACCGCTGGATCGACGAGCTCCAGACCGCCGCCTACCAGACCCTCGGCTCGATCGCGGGCCGCGCGATCGGCTACCTCGCTCCCGAGATCGAGCTCGGTGGGGCGGTGGTCGCCGCGGGCCTGATCGAGACCGGGGCGCTCGACCGCGACGGGATGGCGGCGTACCTCGGCGAGCTCGCGCTGGCGCACCCCGACCTGATGGAGCACGTCACGACCGGCGGCGGGCTCGTCGAGAGCCTGCAGGTGCGCGGGATGCTGACCTCCTCGGCGCTCGCCGACGACCCCGCCGTCGCCCGCGGCGGCCTGCGCGCCATCGGCGTGGAGGCGCTGACGTCCGGGCTGGGCGCCGCCGTGCGCGACGCGGCCGCCGGCGTCTCCGGCGACGTCACCGAGCAGCCCGGCGCCGAGGTCGCCGACACGACTCCGCTGGCCGGCCTCGGCGACCTGCTCCGCGAGCTGCAAGCAACCACCGGCTCCCTCGGCGTACGCCGGATCGGGCCGGACCGAGCGGTGGTCCTGCTGCCGGCGACGGTCGACGCCGGCGACGGCGGTGGGCTGGTCAGCGGCCAGCCGATGGTCGACGCGCTCGGCCCGGGGCTCGCGGAGACGCTCGGCAGCGCGACCCGGGTGGTCGTCGTCGCCGGCGGCGCGAGCGGTGGTGCGGCCATCGACCTCGCGAGGTCCGGTCACCTTCGGGTCGACCAGGTCATCACGGCGAGCTCACCCGCGTCCCACCTCCGCGGCCTGCCCGCCGGCGTACCGGTGCTGTCGTTCGACCACCGCACCGATCCGGTCGCGCTCCTGGGCTCGCTGATCAACGCCAAGGACGAGCAGCGCCTGACGGTCCTGTACGACGGCGCCGACGACGAGGCACTCGTGTCCGCCGGCCGCACCGCCGACTCCTCCGAGCACCCCGCCCTCGTGGCGTTCGCCGATCGACTCCGGGAGCTCGGCTACCTCGCCTGATCAGACGAGGTCGTGCACGAAGTCGCTCAGCTGCTCGAGGTTGCGGCACTCGATCATCGGCACGATCCGGGAGTACGTCGGCGCGGCGGAGTCGCCGGTCCCCCAGTTGCGCTCGTGCTCGGGGTTGAGCCAGAAGCAGCGGCGGACCGATCCGGTCAGGCGCCGCAGCGTCTCCTCGTGGAGGTCGCTGTAGTTGCTACGCGCGTCGCCGAGGACGAGCAGGGTCGTCTTCGGCGTGAGCGCGTCGAGGTGCTCCTCCTCGAACTTGGTGAACGCGCGGCCGTAGTTGGTCCGCCCCCACAGCGCTGCGTGCGAGGCGCTGGCAGCGAGGTCCGCGAGCACATCGGCGGGGTCCGCTCCGGGGCGGAAGTACGGCGTCACCTCGTGCACGTGGTCGATGAACGTGAACGCCCGCATCGACTGGAACACCTCGCGCAGCGCCCACACGAAGAGCAGCGTGAACTGGGCGAAGCTGGCGACCGAGCCGCTGACGTCGCACAGCACGACGAGGTCGGTGCGGTGCGGTCGCTTGGGCTTGTGGTGCGTCGTGATCGGCACCCCGCCGGTGGCGATCGACGCCCGGACCGTACGCCGGAAGTCCAGCGGACCGCGCTGTCGTGAGTGCTGCTCCTTGGCCAGCCGGGTCGCCAGGCGTCGTGCCAGCGGGAAGATCTCGCGGCGCATCTCCTCGAGGTCGACCCGGCGTGCCGACATGAACGCGAGCTTGTCGATGCTCGGCCGGACGGCGACGTCGGCGATGTGGTCGGGCCCCTTCTCCTCGGCGATGCGGCGGCGGGCGTCGCCCTCGACCTGTCGTGTGAAGGTGCCGATCCGCCGGTTGGCGAGCCGCGCCGCGTCCTCGCGGACACCCTCGTCGTCGCTGTCGCGCATCAGGCCGGCAGCGATCCTGTCCACGAGCTCCTGGGGCGCGACCCGCTGCAGGGCCGTGTACGCCGACCAGGACGACAGCCCTGGTCCGCGGCCCGGCATCGCGCCGAACCGGCCGACCATCTCGGCCGCCATGCGGAGCATCAGCTGGTCGTCGTACTCGTCGGACTCGAGGGCCTCGGCGAGCCGGTCGCGGAACTCGCGCAGCTCCAGTGCATCGCGGGTGATCGGCCGGTCGCTCTCGGCGCCGTCGGTGGTGGTCGAGCCGTCCAGGGTGATCGAGCCTGTCGAGACCCCGTCGCCGACCATCCGCGGGAAGTAGACGTCGAAGAGCGCGTCGAAGGTGGTGCGGTGGGCCTGGCGCTTCAGCAGCGTCGCCGCGAGCGCGTCGCGCACCATCGCTCGCGATCCCCAGCCGATCGCGGCGAGCGCGGAGACCGAGTCGAGGTCCTCGGCCAGGGAGACCGACAGGCCGGCGCCGCGCAGCGCCTCGATGAAGCCGAGGTGGCGGTCGAGGAGACCGGAGCCTCCGCCGGAGGTCGAGCCTGTCGAGACCATGTCAGCGTCGCGCCCCGAGGCGCAGCTCCTTGATCGCCCGCTCGTGGTCGGTCTGGTGCTTGAGCACCGCACCCAGCGTCGTACGGATCGCCTCCTCGTCGAGGTTGCGGATCTCCAGCGCGATCAGGGTCCGCGCCCAGTCGACGGCCTCGGCGATCGACGGCGCCTTCTTCAGCTCCAGCTCGCGCAGCCTGCCGACCGTCGCCACCAGCTGCTCGGCGATGGCGTCGTCGAGGTCGGGCACCTGGGCCTGCAGGATCTCGCGCTCGCGGTGGGCGTCGGGGTAGTCCAGGTGGAGGTAGAGGCAGCGTCGCTTGACCGCCTCGGAGAGCTCACGGCTGGCGTTCGACGTCAGCACGACGAACGGCCGCCGGGTCGAGGTCACGGTGCCGAGCTCGGGGATGGTGACCTGGAAGTCCGACAGGACCTCCAGCAGCAGGCCCTCGACCTCGATGTCGGTCTTGTCGACCTCGTCGATCAGGAGCACCGTCGGCTCTTCGCGGCGGATCGCGGTCAGCAGCGGCCGCGTCAGCAGGAACTCCTCGGTGAAGATCTCGTCATGGGTCTCGCTCCACGAGCGGTCCGACTCGTGGTCGACGGCCTGGATGGCGAGCAGCTGCTTCTTGTAGTTCCACTCGTACAGCGCTCGTGCCTCGTCCAGCCCCTCGTAGCACTGCAGCCGCACCAGGTCCGCGCCCGTCGCGCGGCTGACCGCCTTGGCCAGCTCTGTCTTGCCCACACCCGCCGGACCCTCGAGGAGCAGAGGCTTCTCCAGGCTTCCCGCGAGGTACGTCGTCGTGGCCGTCGCCGTGTCGGCGAGGTAGCCGACCGCGGTCAGTCGTTCGGTGGCGTCTGCAGGCGAGCTGAACCAGGTCATGGGGCCATCCTGCCAACACCCCCGGCGGGATGCGTCGAGTGGACGCAGATCACACCTACCGAGCAGTAACAGACGCCGTGGCCGACCCGTTGGTCCTCGTGGTGCGGCACTCGCGGGGACTGCTGAGCTTCGTGAGTGCCGCATCGCCCAGCAAGACGATGGACAAGTCTCGGGTCGGATCGATCTCGAGCCGTGACCACGGGCGACCGCGGTCGTTGAGATGCACGTCCGGTTCTCGCGAAACCCCGTGAGCGCGAGGCCAGGACGAAGCCGCAGTGGATCCGGACCAGCGTGGACCGTCACCGGCGATTTCGCAGGGGCTGCTGAGTGCTGCCCGCAAGCTCCAGGAGGTGGATGATGTTCGTCAACGCACGCGAGGACCGCCCGCGTTGGGCCTCGATCGCGATCAACGTGCGAACCGCCCTCACCGCAGGCGCGCTCACCCTCCTCTTCGGCCTCGGAGCCGTCAGCGTGCTGATCCAGCCACCGACGACCGGCACATCCGAGATCGGCCTCTCCGCCCGCCCCCTCGACCACCTGATGTCGCACAACCGCTGCTCCTACACGGGCTTCGGCACCGAGGTGATCCCGAGCAAGGCGATCGTGGAGGACCCCTCCGGCCGCACCCGCCTGGTGAGCTTCGACGTCGGCTGGAAGGTCTTCACCGGCAAGCGCGACGGCCAGCTCGTCGCGGTCTGCCTCGGCCCCCGCCCGGACCATCGGTCGACCCACGCCTGATACCACCCCGGGGTACCCTCGGCCTGTGACCGAGGAGCACCAGCACGGCTACGCCGACGACCGCGACGCCTTCCTCAAGCGGCTCCGTCGCATCGAGGGCCAGGTGCGCGGCCTGCACCGGATGGTGGAGGACGGGCAGTACTGCATCGACATCCTCACCCAGGTCAGCGCCACCACGAAGGCGTTGCAGTCGGTCGCCCTCGGCCTGCTCGAGGACCACCTCGCCCACTGCGTCGCCGACGCCGCACGCGCCGGCGGCCCCGAGGCCGACGCCAAGCTCAAGGAAGCCTCCGACGCCATCGCGCGCCTGGTCCGCAGCTGACGACGGGGATCAGCCGTCGTAGGTGCCGTGTGGGGTGACGATCCGGATGAGGCCGTGGGGTGTGGTCCAGCGGTAGTTGGCTGGTCCGATCTGTTGGAGTTGCCAGCCGGGTTGGTGGGTCTTGACGCGGTGGTGGAACCGGGTG
>Ga0123352_10000578_pt1 | contig 44665 bp, 28 predicted proteins | sample TergutLab28metaG_FD_89700 | JGI IMG/M metagenome (GOLD analysis project Ga0123352, IMG submission 89700) | Labiotermes labralis P1 segment gut microbial communities from Petit-Saut dam, French Guiana - Lab288 P1 | ecosystem: Host-associated > Arthropoda: Insects > Digestive system > Gut ... | reverse complement strand
TTTTTTATTAAACAAAAATATATGAGTGGTGATGTTAGGGTGCACTTGTGTATAGTGTGGTTGAGTGTTTTTTTTTGGGTGGGTGGGGTGGGGGTGGGGGGGGGGGGGGGGGTTTATGTAACAGAAGACTGCTGAGAAGTTACAGTTTCTCACTTCCAGCATTTACCGTAATGTGTGCTATGTGTATTGTCTTCCAGATTTGTTATGCAGATGTGTGCACGGAGTGACAATCACGGGCACCGACAAATATAGACTCTTCAGGCCGTTAACCTCGGCTTAAGGGAAGTAAAACCTACCATAGCAGTTACAGAATATTTGATTCAACAAATTGCACGATCACTAATATATCATCATTTTTGTCACCTACCGTAGTAAATTATGAAATTTTAAAACGTAGCATATCCCTCAAAACATTCCAGAACTTTCGTATGTGTGAAGTACGTGTTGCGATCTTATGAGTAGTTCGACACCTAACCATGAAGTACCTGTAAGTAATATTTAAACATAGAGATCGTATCTCACAGCAAACAATCTGCGGCTCGAAGGTTCAAGTCGCCTGGCCTATGATGTCGTGTCGATTAGTAAATAGTTGTCTATGTAAAGGAGGAGCTGCAGGGTCTGTGCGTCGATCCTAAATGTGGAGGCAGCAAGCTTCTCCGAAACGTCGGTAACGGTTTGCCAATCGGCACGGCGTCATACTCCAGAAGACTTGAATCTTCACGCTGCTGTGAGAACGTCACATCTTGCACATTGCTACTCTTACAAATAGGGAGGTCACTAATGCTTATAGGGGACCAACCGGTTTTATTGTGAGAATTATTCGTACTAAACACATGAATAGGCAGTGTGGCCGAAAGTGCAGTGTATTCAGGTTGTCACAGGGATATATATATATATATACACACACACACATATATATATATATATATATATATATATATATATATATAACGCAGTTGGTATAGCAACTGCTACGGGCTGGAGGGTCCGGGGATTGAATCCCGGTGGGGGCGAGATTTTCCGCTCCCTTCCCGACCGTCCTTGGGACTCATCCAGCCTCCTTTACAATGGGTGCCGGGTTATTCCCGGGGTTAAAGCGGCCGGGGCGTGGCGTTGACCACCCACCCCCATCTAGCGCCAAGGTTAAAGAAAGAATAGAGCTATACATCTTCTTCCCCTCTGGGTCCTCGTGGCCCGTTCTAGGGTGAACTTTGCTTCGTTGAAAGAGTAGATCTTTATTTATTGAAAGGCATTTATGTAGAAGTGTGCCGAAGTTAGTACTGTTTATGTTTGAAATGCTTTCTGACTTCCCGTATGGTAGGCTGCATGTGCATAGGACTATAACGAGAATTTCAGAAAAAGCTTATTCCGTGTATAATGGCTACCCCTACTTAAGGATCCCATCTTTTCGGTATTATGGATTGTACACAGCAATGTTCCGGTGTCCCGCAAAATTTGTTTCGGAACGCCAAGTGCCCCTTTTTTTTCCAGGTCGTAAAAACACGCCATTTCTGTCGATGTATACAAACTTGTTGACGTCCCCACAGTGGTAGGTAACATCTGTAGGAGTAGGACAGACATCAGTCAGCCACTAACAGGAAGGAATAGGAAAGGGAGAGGAGGTTGTGTAGATTGGTGATCATATAGTCTGGAATGAGACTGCGAAGGACGAGGAACGGATATGTAAAGAAGAGTTGGTAAGTGAATTGACCGAGTCTGAGTAGTAGTATTGGTATTTCGGGTTTTTTTTGTATTGTAATTTTGCGAGCTGTCTCGTAATAATATTCATTTTACTCCGATTTTGTCATTGCTTGACAGGATATAAATTTTGTATTTTACCCCACTTCTCCCACGTAAATGTAATGCATTGTCCAGCGTTTGTTTTTTAAAAACTGGGATCTGTACCAATATCCTATAACGTATAGAAAGACTTGTCTAAATCCATCATGGACCTTTTTTTCTTGTAGATGCAACCTGTTGTAGCCGTTCTTTATACGTCGTTATTTCTTTGTTTTTACGACACTTTTTGAGGTAACATTGATTCTGTGTACTGTCGTAAGTAAATGGTCGAAGGCTACTGTAACTCGATCATACGGTCCCATATATAACTGTTAGCGAAGTTACTCCATTTACTTCCATATTTCACGGCAGGGTTCCACAGTACTGTCTTATGTCAGAAGAATGAAGTCCAGACCGACAGAACACACACCAACTATTTTTTGACGTTTGGGGGCCCCCAGTGACTCTGTGTCTGCGCGGTACTCATCTACGCCACTAAATTTGTGGAATCGAATGGGAAGGTTCTTGCGAATTGTTGTATACGATGGTATGGAACCGAGGTGCCGTGGCGTATTTTGAATTAGAGTGTAAAAATCCGGGAGACCGAAATTCATAAGATGGCGCGTAATATTTTAAGCCTAAGCACAACAGTTTTCCATTACGTTAGCAAAATATGTATCAGTTCACACGCGCCGATTAGAAAGCGCCAGAGAGCAGTGTGGCTCATAGGCCATCCCGGAATTTGGGCTCTCAGTATGGAACTTGCTTCATGACACCTAGCGCCGAGATTTGAAGGTGGGTGGTAGATATTCAGAAAATTTGTGGACCCCAGTATTTAAGTACTCTCCCGTTATCTGCTTAGAGGGACTAAGGAAATGCATGGGAAACACTTGCCAGGTCTAGAACTGAACCCGGATCTTATGTATCACGAAGTAGGAATGCCAACGGCTTCGGTGTGACGCATACACGAAGCGGGCTTCCTTAAAGGAAGAGCATACGATTGTCCGAAATGTTCTTTGCCAGACGGGCACGTTAGTTGGAGATACTTGGTTCGATCCTCACCGAGTCACCGGCTGTTCTGATTGAGGACTTCTCTGCTTTCACAGTAATTCTAGGCAAATGTGAGGACGGTGTCTTGGCATAGGCCACCGCTACTTTCATTTCGTCTCTTCCAGCCTGCTGTACAAAACTATTCTCATTGGACCATATGTCACCTTGGAGTTGACTGAGCGTCGCTGAGTTATGTATAAACAACTGAAGATATGTGTCAAAAGAAGCTGCCACAGAATAGCAAGTTTCAACAGTATCCATTGCGCAGAACGAAGCATTTCCCTGATCCGTTGCGCAGTTTGGGTCGTATCAATTCTATGGACGTTCTTGGACATAGCAATGTTGTGGTGCGGTTTTGTGTTGGACTCAAGGATTCAGGCGCGGTGAAAGTCAGACTGTGTGACGTAACTTGAGCATGCCTGCTTAGTGTTAAATTGCTGATTTCTGTTCACACGTTAGAGAAAAGCATAGCATTTGAAGCGAATTCAAGTCGCTTATTTTCTGCAATATGTTGAGGAACCGCAAGTGCCAGCATGAATTCGGTTGAGTTCTGTACATTGTGAGTGGTAACTGGATAACGCCACAACGCAGAAAGAACAGATAAAATGATCCTTATGAATGTGGTGGGCGGGAAACGTGGTCGCATCGTAAGGGACGAAGGTAGAACGTGTTGGAGGATGGTTTGGTGAGGAAAACATTTGGACCTAAGAATAACAGGAGAATGGACAGTTGCTTAGTGAGGAGCATCATAATCTTTACCCTTACCAGCTTATATTGATGAAATAGTGAGGGTGAGATGGACATGTTGTCCATGCATATAAGAGACGAGAAATTTTGTTCTCTGGAGACCACTTGGAGAAACACAGGTGTAGATGGGAGAATAATATTAATACGAAACCTAAATAAATGAAGTGTAAAGGAATGAACTGGGTTCGTGTGGCTTAGATTATGGACTAGTAACGAGCCCTTGCGAACATTCTAATTGACATTAAGATTCCGTAAGGGGCGGGAAATTTCGTGGCCATTTGAGCGGCTGTTAATTTCCCGAGAATGGGTCAAATCTTTGGACGCAATGTGAGCGTGGACAATCATCCGCTGTTACTACTGGCTTTCCGGATTATGAATTTGGAAAAACATTTGTGTAAGTGATTAAGCCCCCCCCCCTCGTATTTTCTTCCTTTCAGTAAATTATAAAGTGAAAAGTATCGGAACTCCTGGTTCAGCCAACTCTGTGGAGCGGAACACTTCTTGACAAGCTGGTAGCACTTTGGCTGGTCATTAAATTGCCCGCATTTTATGGAATCCGAAGGTTCACAAGTCATTTGTATTCGCCTGAGGCAGATGAATCTAATACACGACTTCCCATCTTGTTTATGTAAGATCAATCTTAATGTTTTCTTCCCATTTACACGTAGGTGTTCGAAATGGCATCTTCAGGTTTCCTCGCCAAAAGCCTGTATGCATTTAACGTCTCCCCATGCATCCTGCGTCGTGTCCCCACATATCACCTCCTTTGAGTTCATCATCATAATATTTAGCGAGAAGAACAAATAAGGAAGATCCGCATTATGTAGTTTTCTCCAGCGTTCTCTTCCTTCTTCTGCTAGATCCAAGTACCTGACTCAGCAGTGTGCTTTGGAACACCGGCAGGACCATGTTCTTCTCTGAATGTGAGACCAGATTTAATTTTGTAACACGTTTTCCGTGCAGGCATATTGCGTACGCAAAATTTAACACCAACTTGTTGCACAGGTTTTTTTTTTAATTTGTTAATGCTCCTGAAAGGAGGAATCCCATTAGTACTCCTTTGTTTGGTTTATAACATGATCATATTCAAAATAATTTTGATTTAGTTTCAAATTTAATTGTGAAATTCAAGTATCTATGTTTTTTTTTGTTTTATTAGTATTTTGGTATTGTATAGAATTTCATTGGTTGTTATGTTTACATAGCCTATGAATCTTTTATATCTAGTGTTATTAGTTTACTTCTATTCTTGACGTTAATTATGTTAGGTCCTCTGCAATTTGTACTGAACTAGATGAAGAGCAGGTTGTGCGACAATTTTTACATTTTGTGAGAGATTAAGTTTCACAAATTTGACGTTCAGAGGGCCGTGCTTCGTAATATTATTCCTATAGTAAAACCAACTAGATGCACCAGTGGTATCAAATTTATTCACTCTAGAACGACACTGTACATGTTTCGGACGGTCTTTCCGTCCATCATACAGCAACAGGCATCTGTTTGACATGTAGAGCGATGAACACAACTGTGATTTTGTACATTTTATTCCTCGAATTTAATCTTATCTTAGTTCGTTAGCGAGGCATTTATGAACTAACTATGGTGTAATCCTTCAGCGTAACTTAGTTAAAGTATGAGTGTTTTGTTACGTGTTAAATCTTTTTAATATGGCTAATTTTACAAAAATTAGTAAGAACTAATTCCACATAAATCACTTGGTGTTATACATTACAGTTCTTAAAAAATAATACTTTAACAAGAAAAAACAGATATTTGTATGGAACAACCTGTGTAAACGAAACGAATCTCATATAACGGATACGTGAAATTATAAATATGTATTCTGTTTTACTGTTTCTTGAACCGGGATGGCGTGGTCGGTATAGCGACTCTCTACGGGCTGGACGGTCCGGGGATCGAAACCCGGTGGGGACGAGATTTTTCCGCACCCATCCAGACCGGCCTTTGGGCCCACGCAGCCTGCTATACAATGGGTACCGAGTTCTCTTTCCCGGGGGTAAAGCGGCCGGAGCGTGGCGTTGACCACCCACCGCCATCTAGTACCGAAGTTAAATAAAGAGTAGAGTTTTACCACGACTCCCCCTCTGGGCCTTCGTGGCGTGTTCTAGGGTGAACTTTACATTTTACCATTTCATTGCTGTACATTCTTTTATTTACGAGTGACCTGAAGGTGACAAGCATCAATGGACGAAGCATGTCGTAATTCGTAAAACTGTGTAGCCTGTTTAGTAATAAAGTTGTAATGGTGATAAAACCTGTTGCTGTAGAAGTGCAGTGAGTTACCAGATACGATGGCATGCCATCGATGTACTCCAGAATTCTTAAATTCAGACTTAGTTATAAAAGAGCAACGCCGTGTAGGCAGTCCTTACGATTAGAACGTTCAAGCTGATTTATTTGTTTTGTGCTGGTATAAAAGGCGCACAGGAAAACAGGGGACATAGTTGTATTTTCATTAGGATGCGGTTGAGACTGAGTGGGGATTGACGCATTTCACTTAAGATACAGAATATTTGAGTTTCTCTTCCTTTTTTGTCCGCGGTTAAGATTTCGTTTCTTTGAGTCAATTTTTATCTGCAACGTTTACAAATACAACAAATGTTGCATTACCAAAGTTAGTGTGAATTAATGAAACATTCTCAGGCCGGCAGCCTTGTGGGTGAATTGCGAGTAAACCAACGTTCCGAGGACCGTCTCTGTCCTCGCTGTCAGGGAACTGAATTCGTTTAGTTAAATGATATCTTATGTGTGATGCCACTCCTACACTTGTTTTTTTTCCTCCAGGATTCCGTTGTGGACGCTTATTAGTTTAAAATGTACTTTTCTGCTATCCTCACAAATAACGTTTTCCACTTATACCTTTCTGCAGAGCATCATTAAATCGAAGAGGGGCGGATTGCGGTAGGAGAAGTTATGCTCCTTTGGTTGACTGTTCTGCGTCCGAAGCGCGCACGCATTCAGTTCCATCGATCCTTTCTCATATCTCATTATAATCTGTCCTTTATTGGCTGTATTGTTTTCATGTTTTTCTGCCAGCTGCCTAATCCCATCCATGGAGCAGAGTCGTCCTCTGCGATCATCTCAGTTGGTCAAGACGTTTCCCGCCTCCGTGAACCAGTTGAATCCAGTCCTTACCTATAGACCCTTTGTATTGAAGATTAATTTTCATATCAGTCTCCCGGACAAACGAGGAATCGGGGTTAGATTCCTGTAGAGGTAAGAGATCTTTTCTTCTCCAAATTGTCTAAACCGGCTTTGGGGCCCACAGAGTGCTGGGGTCTTTTCCCGGGTGTAAGGCGACCGGATCATGAACTTTACCGCTGACCTCTACTGTAAGCTGTCGAGGTTACTAATGCGTGGAGCTATACCTCCCCTCCTCCCATGGCATGCAGAAAAATGTTATCTCACGTACTTTTAAAATTCCCAGGTGTTTCCTGCCCTTCTGTGTGTGTGTTTTACCTTCTGCACGAGATGCTTAATGTTTTTATTAAAAGTGTAGAGTGATCCCTTAACAGGTAGGGTGTGGCCCAAAGGGTGGGTAGAGGCATAGCTCTACTCTTCCATGATCGCGACACTAGAAGGAGGTGAGTGGTCAGCAGCACGCCCCGGCTGCAAATTACCCCCGGGAAAGACACGGTACCCATTTTACAGGAGGCTGGGTGGGCTCCAGGGCCGGTCTGGACGGGCGGAAAAATCATAGACATGTGCCTAACAGAAATGCAAAACTCTTCTCACAGCCCAAAGGATGCTCTATCCGGTACACAGTTCCAGCACTGATTATGAATCGCTATGGACCGTAAGGGTCTGTTTATTAACAGTCGACGAAAATACAGTAATTTAAATTGCAATGGAATATGCATCGTTATTCTCAACCTTCCTTCTCTTTGTCGTCCATACTTCGAACCGCGTTTTTCTCAAGGTAGTGTCAGTTTTGATTTCTTGCTGTGAATGCAACAGTTGGCTGTGCACAAGACCTAAGCGGGGGTACTCAAAGTATGGTCCGCGGACCTTTGCGGGATTATTTTTGTCTTCCTACTGTAATTGAGACGGGGAAAAATATGTTGCATTGAATATTTTCCAAAACCTGTTTGTCTGGAATAATGGTATAAATAATGAGGCTTCTATCCAGTCATATCCTTCATGTTTTTCCTACTCTTATTTGTCGTGGCTGCTAGGAAAAGCAGAGTTTTAATAAATTTTTATTTGTGCTTTATAAAAGGAGAACCATGTGACAGGAAACTAAGAAGATACAAATTAAATTGGCTATGACATGCAACAAGAATGAACAGCAACAGGATGCCAAAAATAGTGCTGAATTATAGACCAAATGGACGAAGACGACCTGGAAGGCCTTTGGAGAGACTGTTTGGCGAGGCCACATCCGGTCCCTTACGGCCACACTCTGTACCTATGATGGCGATGATGATGATAACTTTATAAAGTTGTTGCTTGAAGTTTAAGCATGTCTCTCGTTTGTACTAGTTATTCGAACTTTAATAGTTACTGCGAGTTTTGCCTCATGGGTCCAGAAGTTGAGATAGTTTTGCGAAGGGAGTCTGCAGAAGTAGCGACACTTTGTAAGGGGTCTGCGGTAACAGATGTTTAAAAAACACTACCCTAGAGCACGATATTAGGAACAGACAGTAATTAACGAAGAAGACAAAGAAAGGCTTTCAATCATTTCGATTGTAGGCTTACCTAGGCTCATCTCGTGGCCTGCTTCCCCATTTGCGTAATTTCATTCCGTATCACTGTCATGGACCTGTAACTGCAGCACTTTCATAACCATTTTTTTTTGCCAAGGAATAAATAGCTGTTCAAATCAAAATAACCGCACATTTTCCCAATTCCGTTATTTGAAAGCGTGCGAACTTATAACTTCACACATCAGCTGCTGTCGTGTATATCGTCGGTCCAAAAACCCAGTTCTTGTTCTGAAGTAGAGTTTTGGGCCTGTTTATTAATTTACCGCGAAATGTATGGTAGTCGTAAATATTTGTTAAAGATCCCTCGGTACAACTGAGATAGGACGCTGAAGAGATATGGCCGATCTGGACGTGGCGGCGCAGTGAAAATCCCTTGTCCCTGCCGGCAGTCGAACTCCGATCTTCAGCCCGCGGCCAGTCAGGGTGCTGGCTTAGCTGTCCGTGCTCATCAGGAACGTCCTGCGAAATACGAATTAAAATTTATTCTGTCGCATTGATGCTGTCCGTGGTTACAGGTCTTCCTTTGAAGGGCATGTTATCTTGACACATAGGCCTGACTGGTGGCGTACCTGTTGGACTTGGACACAGGGGAGCGTTGTTGTGCACAAGAATTTAATAAAAAAGAGAGGCATGCACAGTCCGAATTAAAAGTCGCGTAACTAACTAGCTAATTAACTGCATGGAGAAGAGTCCTTCCTGAGAAGCTAACAGATCCTCAGCTAGTCAAGAAATTCCCCGTATTTTGTGGAACCCGAAGGTTTATTACTTCATCCACAAGTGCTCGCCATCTGTCCCTTTCCTCCCCACCCCACTTCTTGAAGACCCGTTTTAAAGTCGCATAATGAAAGAGAAATTGCCGAATTTTGCACGGTATACAGACGAGAAGAACAGGCGGAATTAAGACTAGTGCATTTTTCGGGGAAAATTACGGTGAAGTTTTGATTTTATGGCACAAATTATTCGAGTTCTTTGAACATTGGTAGGGGGTGAAGTATCACTGTGGTTACAGCGACCGAAATTCGTGTGTTTTGGTTTTAAATTGAATACAAACTCTTTACATGCAATTTTATTAACGTTCGCGTACTATACTTGTTAACTGTTTACTTCCATGGCAGTGAAACTGACTAAGGACCTACCAGTTCTTGTGTTTCATTGTAGAACTGACAGTGTTTGTAGCTTCTTGCACTGTCATGTGTTTTTAGATAAGGGCCATTTGCAATGTTGTATTTGGGCACGTTAGAATTATTTGTTCAGTTTGTATGCCGTAGTTTTATGGGAATGGGATTAAAATTAGTTGCTGTAACTACACATGCGCACTGTATTAACGTAATTAGGGGATCGAGGATTGTGAAAGGTGTTGTACCACCCATATCTAGGAGAAAATAAAATATATAATTTCATGTCGTTAATGTTTTTGATCATATGAAGGGCTTGATCACTGCAGGTGTACTCCACTTAGCCATTTATCGTGTCGTGTCCATGGTAACACGGACTGACATCCGGATAGATAGCCTTTCCTTGCGTAGCAGGTGTTTGCAAAGACTCACTGTTTATGTACCGGATAGAGCATCCTCTGGGCTGTGAGAAGAGTTTTGCGTTTCTGTGTTAGGCACATGTCTATGATTTTTCCGCGCGTCCAGGCCGGCCCTGGGGCCCACCCAGCCTCCTGTAAAATGGGTACCGGGTCTATCCCGGGGGTAATTTGCGGCCTGGGCGTGCTGCTGACCACCCATCCCCTTCTTGTGCCGCGGTCATGGAAGAGTAGAGCTATACCTCTGCCCACCCTCTAGGCCACACCGGACCTGTAACGGGATCACTTTACCTTTTACATGTCTATGGTAGTAGAGCAGTTGAAGTTATTTTTGTTTTGTGTGGTACGAGACTTTTTTTTTTGTGGAAAATAAATTAAATTTGGTCACTTGTATAATTGGTATTCTGCTTAATTTGGTCAGCTCCCTTGTAATTAATTATAGTAAGTGATCTTGCCATATTAATTTATGGACTTAACAAATTACACTGGCGGGGAAGAGGAACAATATTGCGACAGGTACTCAAAAGCTAGGTAGTTCACATTATGTATAAATATATTTGCACGAATTAGGATTTAAACTGTCGAAATGTGCTTTCTTTATAGAAGGTCATTGGCAAAAGTATGATACATTCCTTTGAAAGCTGTAGGTCTGTATAATTTCAGCATTGAATGTAGTCGGGGCCGGGATAGCGTAGTTCGGTATAGCGACTGTCCACGGGCTGGGCGGTCCGAGCATCGATTCTCGGTGGGGGCGATATTTCCCGCACCAATCCAGACCGGCCGTGGGGCCCACCCGTACTCCTGTACGATGGGTATCGAATCGTTCTTGGGTGTAAAGCGGCCGGGGCGCTGCGTTTACCACCCACCCCTGTTTAGCGCCTAAGTTATAGAAGGAGTATAGCTGTATACCTATATTCCCCTCCCTTTGCGTTCGTGGCAGGGTATGGGGTGAACTTTACTTTTTTGTACCGTTTATCAAATATAGACCTATTTTCCTGCTTGCTAAAAAATTATGTGCAACACCATTACTGCCTTCGCGCCTTCATAAGGCTTGTCGGTGCGCTGGAATGTTCTGTTGTCAATATCGTGAAAAAACAACTCTTTGTAGTACCTCGTTGTTAGTTACACTTGGTGACAAAGGACCTTTTTTTCACACGTACAAAACTGGATGAATCCGATGCTGAGTCTGAAAATGACCACAAGATTTGTCTGTGACCCACCCAGTTTGCGCGATTCTGAAATGAATAACGGAATAATTGAAGTAGCAGCAACAATATCAACGTAAATACTGCATATTGAACTCGCTTTAAATGTAGCTACTAGTGATATGAGCTAGCTTTTTGTCTGTGGGTCGCCCCTTTCTGATGCCCAGTAGTAGTCAGACAACTTGTTGGTGTTCCACTTGTCCTGGTAGCACTCGTCCTTCGTGAATATTTCGTGATACAAACGATTTACATTTTCATCACTAACGGCGCTCAGGTTGGTTGGCAGAAAGTTGAGATATGACTGTAGGGAATGAATTTTTAATGACTTTTGCATTCCGCAACTTTGCAGGCATTGGTTGACAGGTTGGTCGGGTGACTTGTGAAAGTTTTTGCCTCGACGTTTGCGTGGGAACTTGTGATTACTACTGTGAGAATTTGCCAAGCGATTCCTTCAGCTTCGATTACAATTTTTTTTTCGGGCGTGTTTTCATGATATTTATAATTGGGGGCCCAAAACATCTCTTGATTGATTTTGGCATTGCCGAGCCACAGAAATTTCTGTTTCAAGCAGAGAAATACGCTGACATTTTGATCCTCAATAAATTTTATATTGAACCAAGTTTAAGTAGTGGAGGCAGGAAAATTTATCCTGGCTTAACCGTGACAATTTTTAGATACTGGGATAAATGCTTACCGAAGTTAGATTGTTTTTAAGAGTTACTTTTTCCGTACTGGGCTGTCCCATTCACAGTGGCAACAGCAGAAAATCGTGCAGGGCAGCTTTACACCAAAGAGTAGTGCCATTACTTTAAGTGTGCTGTTGGAACTGAAGGGCAATTACTGACATTATGGAGCAACGCAGCTTTCATGTTGAGCTTCGAGGAATCGATAAATAAGCGCCATTTCGCTTGGTTAATGTTGGACTTAATGAGAAAGTTATGGATAATTTTTAAAGGGTAACTTTTCTTTCAGAACGACACAAGCTACTCGATAGATAACGAACACCGCTGAAGATCCACGAGAGAGTTCGCGAGAAAAAGAGTGGTGGAAGATTTTGTTAATGTTTGCGGAGTATATGTCTTAATGTCTTTGTCTGGGAGATTGCAACCTTCTAGCTATAGAAGCTGTAAGTCCAGATTGATTTTTTTTTGGCAAATTTACATCACAGAGAAGGTCGATGGAGTCAGGTTGGGATATGAAATGAAGCTCTGTCAATGAATGGTTCATACAGTGAATGAACTTGAGCAACGTATTGATTTTCCGTCAGTAAACCATGCTGAATTTCGTCTTACATTTTACTTCACTTTCACTTTCATTATCTGCACTCCACATTTCTGTTGGCCTTGGTAACTTCAAATTTTCGCTCCTTAAATAGGCCGTGTATACGATAGTAAATCTGGGTATTGTAAGCTAAAAGGTGTTCAGAATAGGGACAGGTGGCGAGCACTTGTGATTGCGGTAATAAACCTTCGGGTTCCATAAAATGCGGGGAGTTTTCTTGACTAGTTGAAAACCGGTTAGCTTCTCAAGAAGGACTGTGCTCATTGGAGTTAAGTAAGTAAGTAACGTAAACGGTAAAGCCGACCCTAGAGGCCACGAAGGCCCAGAGGTGGAGCATGTGTATAGCTCTTCTCCTTCTTTAACCTCGATGGTGAACACAACGCCCCGGCCGCTTTACCCACGGACAAGACCCGGTACACCGGACCATCCAGCCGATGGTGAGTCGCTCTACCGACTGAGCTATCCCGGCCCACGATTTGGGTGTTGTACCGAATTTTTAGACCAGAGTTTTTGGAATCAAATATTACGCTACACAACGGATAATTTTGAAATTTTGGGCTGGCGCATGCCGTTTTTAGCACTAATAAGATTATTTATGCAAGATTATTTGTTCTCACACGTGTGTTGCTGAAGATTCAAGTATTCAAAGTATTGATTCTGTGTTGATGGGTGTTCTGACGTTTCGAAGGATCGTCGTGTAATCATTATCGGGGTCAAGCCGTCCAAAGCAGACTAGTCTCGCGGGTGTGTTGTACTCACGCAACGTACTTTGGTTTTCCCCTGTCGGTATCATTCCACCAGTGCTTTATAGTCAGTCATTCCTTCATCACGAACAGTATGTATTACTTTCAGTAATTGATACTGTCCTTAAATGCTAAGTATACTCTTAAAAATAATATTGTTCTGATTTTTATGCCTGATGCCATCAGTCGGTTTTAGTGACGATTAATTGTAATATTATTAATTCATCTTTGCCTAGGTCATTACAGTAGTCTTTCTTGCAGGAGTTTTGAAAAATATCTGTGCGTTATATGTGCCTTCCAGCTCATCCTTGACCTTTACCACGCGTAATTTTCGGTCATAAAAGTTACAGCCGCTTTTCACTTTGCGTCTTGTTTCAGGATTATTACAGCTGCAGCTAAATCAACATAAAACATATGTAGAACTGTGATTCGTGATACATAATTGTGGAATAACTCATGTACGATTAGGTCTTTACTTTCAGACTAATGTGTTCGTAGGACTGTTCAACGGCAAGATTTGAAATGCGACTTTTAGTGGTGCAGCTGAACACGCAAGGAATTTCTTTGTTTTGTGAATCGTCCAACGCGACAAAGGTTTGTCTCGGAGGCCATTTCGTGTGTTCTGTTAGCTTGTATGGGAACAGATTAGCACTGGGCGAACCTGTCCAGAGAAATCCGTCACACAGGTCTTTCGGAGAATCTGTTTGAGGCCGATACATTTCGTGACATGCCAATTTTTTTTTTTTACGATGATGGGTCGTAATTGTCCCACTGAAACCCATAGTTGTACGACCCCTCCCTGTCGGCTTCCCGCGACTGCTGATTTAGCGCATTTTGCGGCTGCGCTCCATTCGTGGAGGTAATCACTTCGTCAGCATCGTGAACACTTGCCATACTTTGGCAATAAGGAGCTCTCTTAGCTGTGGAGCTCGTAGATGGAAATATTTCAAACACGCAGTGAAACTCTCCGGGGTTACCAGCCGTATGTTTAAAACGGGGAACAAACCAGCGTTGAGAGAACCGTCACCGGCCTCGTCAGGTAAAATAAGAGATCGTCAAGGTTTCCCTGTCCACGCCGTGAAGGCGTAGGCGGAAATAATTTTGTGGACGCTGATTTGTTCGCCGTTTAACGGACTAACACGTTTGGTAGCCCGAGAGATTTTTGTTGCATTCAGCCGCCGTGAAAGCTTCTGATAGATTTTTCAGCATTTTAAAAATGCCATATAGACACATTCAGGCAGTACCAACCACAGTTGTTTGGTTTTGTAGGCCGCGGTCGTAGGTCGGCTAATTTGTATGTGTGTACGTCAGGGGACGGAAATGGTTATTATTATTAGCCTACTTTCCGTCCTAATCAACAATCAATAATAACAACATGGCAGATGCATGAACTTGCGAGCCACGAGCGACAGTACCTTCACTTAACGTTTGGGTCCTGGAATGCTGTTATGATGGTAGTGAACTTAAAAACAAATTTGATCCCATATACGCCGTGAAGACGTATGGAGGGTTGGAGTTATAGCTCCAGTTACTCTTGACTTCGGCACTAGATGAATCACCGTCACGCTCCGGCCACATCACTCCCAGGGGAAGGATCTCCGGTACCCGCAGAGTATGACACTCAGTGCGCCATATAGCCGATCGGGATGCTTTTGGTGAGAACGACAACTTTTCGAATGTGCTGTTTTTGACAAATGCAAAATAGCTGATAACGTTGCGGTGGTGCGAAAATCCTCGTTACGTTTAGGTCCGATGACGATCATAATGAACGATTACAGCTGGGCTTATGAATTTTAGTAAAGACATCCGTGTATTATGTATGAAATATTTTATGTAAGTCAACAGTCACTAACATGACAAGGATGAGAAGTTTTGAGGTTGTATTCGTCAAGTTCAACCTACGCAGAGTGTGTTCCGCAGTAATGAGTTTTTCACATAATGCAATTTAATTAAATTCTCATTTATTAAAGTGCTAGCTTTAGAGCGCAATGGCCAATTACAAACATAATACAAAAATAAAGCAATATAACGCAAATTAACGTAAACCCACACGCATAAACAACACAACATTCAACAAAAAGTCAGATTTAATTACAAATTAGTTAAATAATTAAAGCCGTAACTTAAATGAAACGTCAGTTCACGAACTACAAGCGTAAAGTCTGTTTTAGAATACTAATTTGCTTACTAAAAGTATCCATGCCATTGCATAGCAAATTTACGGCTGTTGCACATCTAGCGGCAGGGCAAGTTTTGCGTGAAGCAGAAAACAGGCGAAGTTTCTAATATTACGAGATGGAACTCTGAGACTAATATTGTGAATCAAGAAGGAACACAATTTTGATCCTGCGAAATCATATAGTTTCGACAGATGCGTTCTAACCTGTAAAGTATATAACTTTAGAAGCTGTAGTGCATGAATGTAAGTATAAGGAACATGAATAAAGAAGCGACTGAAGCATGGAGCCCGCAAACTTCCGTTGGATGTTCTGCAGCTTGTTGGCATCAGTAGTCATAATGTTATTCCGAATAGGCGAGGTATATACTGACTTGGGTCTAAATAAGGCATAGTATAACAGTAATAATCAATAGCAGAAAAAGAGTAGGTCAAAGATACAGTTGGTGATGGCACAAAGTATTTAGAATCCAAAAGTACTCCTAGATTTCTGACGGCATCGGTATGAGTTTCACATTTGTCGCACAGTATGTAATTAAAGTTAATTGCCCAAGTTTTTCTTGTAAATGTAAGGAGTCTAGTTTTGTTGGTACGTGTATTCAGTTTCATACGGTTAGCAGTACACCCACCGTGTTTTGAATCAGTGTCGCTCTGTATATGTGTGCAGTCACTGAGCTCGCGGTATGAAAAGTTTTGATATCGTCAGCAATAGGAGGTATCGCAAGTGTTCATTAGAATTGAAAAGATCAGTGGTGGTGGTGGTGGTTGTTCAGTTAGGCCTTGTTTACGTGCTGACTCCGGAGTCAAATGGTCAGTTACAAAGATAGTAGAGGTACGTGGATACAAATAACTCAGTTCAAAAAATAGCGAACCTTGGACAAAAAGGCGTTAATAATAATAATAATAATAATCTAGTTCCGTTATGCACTTATTGTTAAGTTTTTCATTTACAGCCACTGCGACGCTGGCGTTTCACCACATCAAGTTAAAGCATTTTAATGTGGCCAACATAGTGGACGTTGCTTTCAAGTGGTGAAGGTGTCCTTTTTATTTTGTCCCTGAGAACAGCAGCTTTCTCGCATAGGAAGCCTGCATCCGCTGAGACATTCCGTGCTCAGGAACACGGTAAAACGGACACATAAACTTCTACTTCGTGTTCGGGCGGTCCGAGGTTTAACTCTCGGCCCGCAAGCCGGCTGTCGTGATGTGCGGTTTTCCTGGTATTCCTCAGTCCACACACATCTGAAAATGGTTCACAGCCACTTCGTTACGCATTCGTCACTTACGGTGTTCGACTTTGCATTACATAGGAAGTTGAGAAGCCTCGCTAAATTAAGCGAATCCTTTACTTAGGGTTTTAAATGAATTTCTATCCCTGCTGTCGACATTTATTGTACGATTTTGGGTGAAACTCGGTGCGTGGTATCTGAACATAATGCTGTTGGACATTTGAAGCTTTCGTCGGAATGGTCCCAGGGAAGTCCGTACATCATTTACGTACATTTACGCGTGTACCGTGAAAGCGCATGATATTTGGAAAGTCTTTGTAAAGCCCGTGTGCTACGTCGTGGAATATACCACGTGCAGTCTTGATGTCCTCAGTAATTAATCCTTCTAAATCAGCAGCATGTGAGAGATGTTTGTATCAGGATTTCCTCTATGCAAAAGACGTTGCTTCATTTCACACTGAACGAAGTCAACATCGTGACAGGTCTGTGACTAAATAATGAGTGCAAGTTACAGTTGCAATTCCAAGAACGACAGCGACAGAGATGAGTTGTCATTCCTGTCCATTCATCTGTAACTTCTGATTTGACACAATGAACACCGACGAACGTGACGTGTCATGGGGGTTACTCTCTCAGTCCTGACGTCACGTGCCGATCAGCAGTTGAACCGTAACGCGCAGTGTTTATATACGTAAAACCGTACGTGTGACTGTCGTCTACGCGGGTGTGAAGCTTTGAATTTGACAGCGTGGGTGGGCGTCTCTTATCTCTGGGCGACGCTTACAAACAAAACGTGGAGATCCTGCCAAAAACGTGTCTATCACTTTCCACGGATCGCCATTTGTCAGGTGTTCGGTTCATGTAACATGCCAAAAGTCAGTTTTTTTACGGTGTTAACGAGAAGAACAGAAACAGGTTATATTGGAATTAACTCGCCCTTACAATACGCGACTGTACGTTAGTCTGCTGTTTTTTTTTTTAACTGGAATACGTCGGTGGCTTGTCATACACGTGTGACAATTTCACTTCCCCCGTGAAACCACTGCCAAGGTAGAAGCAGTACTTCTTGGTAACCAGCGTTAGGTTTAGTCAGTGGTTTTGCAGGTGGAAAATAGCTTCGTCTAAGATTTGGCGGAAAATCTTCTTGTTGGTGTTATAGTAAGTCGAATTTATAAAGGCATCGGCATGTGGATTGCATTTCTGTTTATTTTGCTTTTTGTAGCCTGCTGTGATTCAGTACTTAAGGTGATAGTTACAGTAGGTTCCTCTGTTATTACGAAGGCATTTATTTATAAACACTATCGCCGACGGCGGGTGCGGCATACAAGGCTGCACGCCCACGTACAGGACAGATTCTCGGCTAAGACTATAGACCAGGGGTAGCCACAACGCGGCTGGTGCACGTCACTGATGCCGCTCACACAAGTCGCCTGTAAAAAATAACATTCTGGTAGTTTGCTTGTGCATGGGGCTGGCATTGACCGGTGTTTCGAAATATTTTATGAGTACAAGGAGACTCATAAAAGACCAACGTTGATGAACAGAAAAAAGAAGCTGGCAAGTAAACAAAAGTTCCATTAGTGCATCGCTGATGCCGTAGTTGCATTTAAATTGCGGCGTCCGAAGGTTGTCTCGCTGGGCACCCCTCCTATAAATTGTCGTTCGCGCATTATGGGTTTTAGAGGAAGGGCATAAGGAACGACGAAGGTAGAGAACCGCAGAAATGTCGTGGTCAGATTTCGGTTAGAAACTAACTCCCTGGGGCATAGTTCTTGAGCAGTTAATAGTTTTTCAGCTGGTCATGAAATCGCCTATCATTTATTGGAACTCGAAGGTTCATCATAATGTTCAGAAGCTCAGCAGTTCATAAACCAGCTTTTCAGAAGGAATTTTTGGCGCTATGTAATCTTAACAGTTGATAGCATCGTTAAATAACAGGCTTAAGAACATCTTCATAAGAAAGTCTGTTTCAGTAGCCGGGATAGCGTAGTCGGTGCGGCAAATGAGCTGCGGGCTGTACGATCCAGATTCTAATCCTGTCAGAGGCAAGAGATTTTTCTCTCCCGTAGAACGTCCGACCGGCTGGGGCGCCCACGCACGCTCATGTCAAACAGGTATCGGAGGCGTCTTCCACCATGGTAAAGCGGCCGAGGCGCTAGGCTGACCTCTCACCTCCGTCTAGTTCTGAGGTTAAGAACGGATGGAGGTATACGTCCACTCCCTCCCCCGATATGCATTCATGGCGTGAACAAGGACAGTTTTTCCTGTACGTGTAAGAATTATGAGAGATTGTGTCTCATTTGCATCTTTGCTGTCCATTAACGAAGGGTCGAACTTGCTTCGTTGTACGTTGCAAAACTTTGAATCGAATGGGAGAAAAGTGACATCTGAGTTCTACTGCCGGTGTGTATTGGAGGGTTGGATCGATGGCACAGTGGCCTGACCTTGACTGAGGCGCACACTACCGTAGTCTGTCGTGGATATTATCCACCTTAACCGGGAAGCATGCGGTCTGGGCTGACCAACGGAAGTTAGCAGAATGCTGGAAAGATATAGACCATATTTTGTTTCAGAGAACTTCATTTGATGACGTGACATGTGGTGATAAACGCCTTGTGATAACTTGACGGGTCACAAAAGCATAAAGAAATATATAAAGTTATATTTAAGAACTGTTGGGCCATTATTCCACGTGACAAATATCGTATGTTACTTCCGTCCGGCTCGCTTGTCCGATTAACATAGTCCACTCACCAGAGCGGTCACACGTGCGGCGGAATGGCGGCGAAAAGTATCAACCGCCAATTGTCAGATAGGATATGGACCCTTATGAAATAGTTTAAAGGCACTGCTTTATTTTGCAGTTGCCACAGTTACATGTTACGCCGTGATCCTGTGATTTATTGTATTTACTTGTAGTTTTTAGCGGCGCCGTCAGTTTCAGATGACGTTCCTTTGGTAGGATGATTGCTGGATAGTGAAAAGGAAAGGAAAGAGAAAGAGAAATAAGCATTCATGGCCTAATTGGGATGACAGTCCTTTATTTTTCTGGAAGGATGAACACCACGAAAGACCTTGGTGAAAGCAGCAGGTGTTGTGGCCAAGACCGGAACCGAAATCCTGCCGAATACAAATTATAAGCGGTACGGCTTGAACCAACTTGAAGAGTATGATTCTTTGATTTCCGTATGGCGTTTATTAAATTTCTCATGTCATCGGGTACTGATGGACTGTGGAACTTTGTTCTAAATTAAGCCGCGAAGTCATGCTTCAGAACCTCATTGCGGGAACCGGTGCATGTTAATTGGGATTGTTGGCTGGAGAAATATAATACTGAGTTCTTATTATCAAAATTTTATTTTAAAAAGGCGAATAATATGAGATGGGAGTGTAGTACGCATGAGAAATAGCAAGTGATTAGAAATTGTTGTTCGAAGACCCCAAGGCGAAATGACCGATTGGAAGACGTAGGCTTAGATGGGAGGGCAGTATTAAAACGAATTTTATGGGAATGGGATGTGCTCGTGTGGACTGTTTACCTGGCTAAGGGTCTAGTGTCGGGCTTTTGGGAACACGGCGGTGACCTTTGTTTGTACATTGTGTTCAAGATGCAGATCAGCTTTCTTAACCGTCGCTCCAGTAAACCGTATTTATTATGTGTCGTATAATGTACCTTCCGATTTTGTGTCTCGATGTTTCAGCCTCGGTAGGTCATCGTCAGATCGGTTACTGTACGTTTGATGTCCACGATGTCATCTACAATTGCGCCGTGTTAAAGGGAACCAATAATTACTGTGAAGGCTATCGAAGTTGATTTGCCTTGTAAACATACAAAATATGAAATGTAATTTCATGTAGCCTGTGTAGTGGTCAATTTTAAAATTAATTCTTGTAGCTTATGGAATAAAAGTACATTGAAATTAATTGTATGAAGTTTCGGGTTAGGAACCTACATGTACAGTGCACGTTATGTCGTTTCTTTGTAACTATATATAGCAAAGGTTATGTTAATACTGTACTGAATAAACAGGAGACTGGAGAAAATTGCACAGTAATGAACTCCATGATTTGTACACCCCAACAAATATGATTATTCACACCACCGATCCCACGAAGCATAGGCCTGCTGGAGAAGCTGATTGTCGTTCAGCAGATTTAGAAAATTTCCGATTGTTACGGGAGTTGAATTTCATTTTCGTGTTCACGAAAGACCGCCACTGTGCATTCTCTTGAGTGAGATAAATGAAGTTTGTCTGCTGTTGCTTGAAGATTTGTTCTAAAGTTACGACCACCCCCACCCCCACCCCCCTTCCGCCTGCGCCCAGGTCTTTGAAGTGTTCTTGTCTTTTCGCATTTTCCGGATAAATTTTGTGTTTGGGATCTATCCCACCCCATTTCAAGCCTACAAATCCTTTTCTGCAGTGTTGTTATTTTTTAATGTAATCTGATTTTAAAATGCTCAGCATCCTTTACATAATACTGAACTTTAGAGCGGTATATTTGAAATTTCAGTATCGAGAGGAGCATACCAAAAGCAGAAAGCTTATTTTGTAACTAGCAAATAATGAAAGGCGATATTTGCTTTCTCAATTTTATTTGAAATGCAACTTGAAATAGACGGAAAATGAGGAGTTTTGAGACCATGTTCTGTATTTTTTGCGCAGAGCATCAGTCCATTTCTCTCGACGTTTCCCTCTTCTGATCATGTACAGTACCCGTGTTCATTAACAGAGGAAGCATGCACTAGACTTTATGTAATTAGTGAGGTTCAGTGCTTCCGCCCACATTTGCAGCTATAACCTTTTGATGACATGAAAAAAAGTTGTTTCTCCCTCTATAAAAAGAGGAAGTTGCGGGTGGAGCAGGGACCGGCAAGTTGCCTTTTCTCGCGGCCCGGATGGCCCTGTTTCATGGTGACCAAAGGTCGGGGTGCATGTCAAGAGTAGTTCTGTTACTCGGAAACTGTTCCAAATAGTGAGAGTTGAACATAAAACAGACCTATACGCTGATATGTATGTAATTCTAAAGGCTGTTATTGTAGTAGCCTGATTTGCCGAGACGTGAGCACTGACAAATGCCTTAGTGGATTACACATGATGTGGAGTGACCTCACACGGTTTTCCGATAACCAGTTTTACGTGTAATACGGTAAGTACGTGTACTAGGATCCAGAAACTTGCGTGTGTGAAAATTCCAGTTCTCCAGCGAGTTCAGTGTGCTGTCTACATTTCGCGATAGCGTAATCTGTATTGCGAGTAGGCTATGGTTTGTACGGTCCGGGGTTTGAATTCCGTTAGGGGCAAGAGATATCTCTCTTCTCCAAAATGCCCAGACCGTTTCTGGGGTGCACCCAGCCTCCTATTTGGAGGGTATCGGGTTTCCTTCCAGTGGGTAAAAGCGGGAGGGGGGAGGGTTGACTTTGATCACTGACCTCCATGTTGTCCCGAGGTTGAAAAGAGAGGACGTATACCTCCACTCTCCCCCATATGCCTTCATGGCGTGGACAAGGAGAACTTTAGCGCACGTTCGCTGTACGAGAACGTAGTGGGTCGGACTGAATCGTGTTAAGTGATGTAATTTGGATTAGAGGCTGAGATGCATGTAAAATGACGGCTCTGGCTGTGCATACGTATCTCTGATACTCATGTAAATGTAGAACAGGGCGTTTTGTTCACATATTTGGGAACTGGCTTTTAATTAAATCAATACTCATTTGGTCTGATAATGTAGTTGGAATGGAGGAATTCAATCCCTGGTAATTCAATAATTTGATTGTAATGTTGGAGAGTTACTTTGCATTTGCTGTACGCTGGATACGAGGGTTGGCATATTTTGCGTTTCTTTTGTACTGCTGCAGTGAGTTTCATACAGATTTGTGCGCATCATTAGTATCAAGCTACTGTATTTGTATTGTATATATGTTGCTGTTGGACCAGATGATGTGTGGCAGTGAACAGTTTTGAACTGGGGTGTTATCAGGCGTGCCTCGATTTTTAATTTAGAGTTAAGTGCTTGGTGAATGTACTCTTTATTTGTTACTGTTGCTGTATGGACGTTGCCACGTTAGACAGAGCTTTAATTCACTATGATCTGCCCCTCCCCTTTATCCCGTAACAGTGTACCAGTTGCTGAGGTAATGTCTGTGCAGTATCTGCAAGCAAAAACTGTGTTGTAGTATTGTTGATATATGAAATTGAGTCTCTAGAATAGGGTAATGGTTCTTTTGTTCTCAGCGTCTTGTTAACGAATTATTATGTTATTACGCATCGATGATTTGTCATGTTTTGAAATGAAAGGTACATCTGTCTGTGTTCAAGGAGTTTGCAAGGAGTGGCAAGAAAGCAGATCGGGACACAGAAAAGAGAATTATGGGCACGGTTGAACGGAATACGATCGTAGCAGTTGACGGCGTCGTTAAATAACTTGCGCAGTACACACTCGTATATTTTCGAGATGCGTTTCTTGGCCGTGTTACATACTTCGTTGTCCTTCATGGTTATTTATGACTAATGCAGATCTTGTAGCGAGTCAGATTCTTTTATATAATTTTCTTTTTGTTTAGACCGACAACTTATGTTGAGTGGAGGCCGTTTTGAGAAACAAATGGTCACTCATCTAATGAAGAAATGCCACGTCTTTTGGGGAATTCGAAGATTCATTGTTTGTTCACAACATTCGGGCACTAAACTCTGTCCTGAGGCAGTGTAATCCAGTCAGCACCTGCACAACACATGTATTGTAGACCCATTTTAATGTTCTCTTTTCTACACCGAGTGGTTTCTTCCCTGGCTTCCCAGTTAAGATTCTGTGTCAGTGTTTACGCTCCTGCTCCTCGCCTTAACCAGCTGACCATCATTGTTGAGAGTGTAACGCTTCTGCTTCATTATCCAGAGGTCCCAGTCTCAAACCTCGACACGAGGTACTAACTCCAACACGTTCTTTGTGCTTTTACTCAATATTTCCTGAGGAGTGTCGACAGTGAAACTGAAATTAAGGCACGTCCGCTTCTTTCGACGTACCTTCCAATTCGTCATTTACTGATCCTGTTATTTTATGCGATATAATCTCCAGTATTAATGTCTTAAATAATAAGCAAACCAATTAACCACTTTTCCTATCCTCGTTGATGTGTATGATTTTTCTGCTGAAATGGCCTCATGCTCAATGTGTTTCTGTGTACCGCAGTTCGTGGCCCTGCGCCGTACTGTACAAATGTGTTTATCACAGACGAAGGTTTTTTCACGAGAAGTTTTGCAGTGTGGGCGTGGCTTTGATGTGTATCTCTGCTATTTTCTCTCCCTGGCCCTTTGTTAAATATTCATCCGTTTTATTTGTCAGGAGCCAGGAAACGAGCGTGCATTGTATTTTGTTGCGGAATTCAGTGTACGTAGCGCTTGCGTATTTATATTGTTCACGAAGTGCCAGGATATCTGTAGCAACACGCTTTCAGTGATTCTGTCTGCAGTGCATTCATGGAATTCCTCAGCATTATGGTATCTTTCTCTCTATTCAGACTTCAATGTACGGACGCAAGCATTAAGCCTTTGTTCTTGGTATTCGTATGTTGAGTTTGTGGTTTGAACCCGTATTTCGTTAAGTACCCTTGCTGATATGAGTGGCCATGTAACTGGCCTTCGACCGTCACCGTGCACTGTGACTGGCCATTTTGACGGACTTCCCAGCGCCAGTATAAACACAGGCAAAGCGAATTATTAACCACTTTCGTAATCCAGAATTGTGTTATTGGCCGTGATTCTTTAGCTGGTGGGTAGTCAGCCTAGCTCCCCAGCAGATCTGTATTCCATTAATAAGTGGTGCACTTTTTGCCTCCAACATCTAGGTTCCATGGGTGTAAAATTTTCCAGAAACCTAGTAGCCACTTCAGACTTCAGGCGCCGTAAGGATGACATGAAGGAAGCTCCGTACTGTGGACCCATAGGTACTGGATGCCACCGCACAAAATTTAATCGTCCGGGCGACCGGACCCCTGGGATTTGTTCACACCTGTCGTTAATCCACGTGCCATTTGTGGGGCACGGCCAACGGAATCACCATAATGGAAACACAATTTCATTTGTTTCCGAGGGGTATATTCTACAGTTTTGTACTTTTTATGTTATATTAATTAAAGAAAGTTGTTATTTTGGAGGTATAACCGAAATGAGTCCCACTGGTTGAGAAACACCGCACTGCGTGAACGAATCTTCTTGCCCTCAGAAAGAAAATGACCGCTTTCAGAGGTTCCCGATTTTTAGTTATTTTCAGTTGTAGTATGAAGGTGGGATTGTTAGCATTATGTAAAGCTTATAATGAGTATAAGTCAAGAGAAAAATAGTTGAAAACAATCTTGTAGACCTTTCCCGTTCGGACAGTTAAACACGTACTGTTTATTCGTGTCCATTTTGTCTCATTTCATACCAAGAAGTTCACAGAGCAGCTCAAGAGCTAGTCGTTGAAAAGCGAGGCTCTGTTCGAAGGTGAAAGCCGAGCTATTTGCTAGAGTGCAAGGTGCTAATTTTTTATTATAGTAATGTTTATTTTTTTGTGATGTGATTAGAAGATGGTACATACATTAGGACTCATATCTTAGGTCGGACGGTTAGTTGCCTGTTCCTCATAGCGCTGGACGGTTTTGAACTGAGTGGCTGGCGCTTGACACAGGTTTTTCTTTGAATACTTCAGTTTACTCCCCGTAAGTTATTGTTCTGCTTTTACTTCGTATTAATTCATTCGTCCACTCATTGTCTGGGAGATGGACAGTGGTCTTCTTAGCGGCCGCAGTTCTAACAGCCGTCAGTTGATGCCCACCCCATAATGAAAGACACTGTTTGCCTTTTGCGTAAATGCTAAGTTCTACAGTTCTATTAATATTACTGTTGGTCTGTTACTTTATTCGTGTGAAGGATTTATTAACGTAAGTTCGTATCCTTTATAAGATAAATGTGGCGGATGTCACCTCAAATTTCTGTGTGCCATGATAATGCATGTGCGCGTGTCTTAATGAGCTATCGGCATACCAAATTTTACATGGTAATCGCTAATTGTTCATCGTTACCATGGAACCGAAAGCTAAGGAAAATTTTCGTACATCCGTCATATTATTTTACATTTTACGAAACAATTACCTTAACAACAGGCATGTTTCTCCAAAATCTATTGCCGTGCATAATTTCAGGATACTGTAGAAAGCCGCCACGTAAATTCTGTCATCGCCATGTAGTTACTGCTGATTGTCGGGAAGTAGAAAGCATGACGGCCGTGTCCTTTAGTCGCATAATGTGTTTACCAAGTTTCGTGAACATCGGTCATCCAGTTCAAGAGCTAAAATGGAATGACACGTTCGTACATGCAGTATGGTTATGTTAACCTGTTTAAAGGCTAGCGGTTACTCCACGTACCGCGAGGTTTAACATTCAGACGTTTGTCCACCGTGCTCACATTGCCTGTATGTGTTGTGTATGGATCTCAGACGAAACAGAAACTTTTACCTTATACAGCATTAACAGATATGTTTTTACTTATGACCGAGGTAGAGTGTTTACTGCGCGGTACGCGCGGAGTCTTTTACTTAGAACAGATTACGTTTCGTCTTTAAAGGTTTGAAAGCCCACTAAAATGGCCGTGAAACGTTGTGGTATTTTTTCACTTTCTATACTCTTCGTGTATTGAAATCATCTGAGATCTGCTTGTAGCCAGGATAATCTCTCGTCTTGCTGTTCTCGTAATACGTGGTTCATGTCAGCTTCAGGGCGTATACGTTTCCGGAAGGCCTGTCTATCTAATTGTCGTTCCCTCCAAACAAATATGATGTGCTCTCGAACTGAACGAATTCCATTATGCGATACCTCATCAGCGGAACCGGACATACCTGCCCTTACGGAACCAGAAAACTTCAGCCTGCTTCATACAAAGCCCACTTTAAGACTGCCGTACGGGGAATAGATTGATGTAACGATGAGGGTTTGAACTGCGTTTGGAGGGTGCTTGATTAGAACTCAGTTATCTTGACTGATCCTTTCTTGATTTTCCTCATCCCCCGGTGCCCGGGGGCTGAGGAAAATCGGACCGTGACTACGCTACGGCCATTTCCCAATCCTTTAAAATTCGTCAGGCCTCGTAGTATTCGACGCTGTGTAGTGTTTGATACGGACATTGTTAAATACCTCCCACCCTACGCAGTGTAATCCGGTTCATTTCCCAGCAACCTATTCTTTAAAGATCTTGCACCCGTAAGACCTCTCTACCGGTGTTGTCCCTTTCGTGTTTCTCAAGTGCGTAATTTGACGATGCTGTCATTTGCGACAATTATACGTTTGTCTTCCATGTCTGGTGTGTGGATGGATGGATGAATGGATGGACGGACGGAAGAATGAATGCATGAGTATGGGGCATTTGTGTAATGATGTTGACAGGACAAAACCGAAGTACTCGGAGAAAATCCTGTTCATTGGGCACTTAGACGACCATAAATCCTACATGATCCTGTCGATATAGAAGGCAGTGGTAAATGAAACTAAGTGCCCTGCTGAAACCGAAGTTGGGTGTAGCTGACCGTGAGTTAATACAGAAGTCAAGGACGTCACACAACATCTGTGTTTTATCGCCGTAAATCTTTTTTGTACAGTGTATGTATTGTGGAGGCAAGGAACTTGGCCTGTTGCGTGGTTCCGGCCTCTTTTGTACGGTATTGCGTCGGAGGGGTTCGTGCCTCGTTTCATCACGTGAGCAGCAGGCCGCAGTTCCATTCTGTAACACTGAAATATGCTGGGGGGAGCACTTTCCCCCAATTTCACACTTCGCGATTCACCAAGGCCTACATCATGTGGCTTTTGTTCTAATGTCATACGCCAGTGGCCCATACCAGTCCTGACGGAGACAAGAGTGGAAGTGTACACATACTAACAGTTCCCAGTCCGTTGTCTGGTTTTCATGCGGCTGCTAAAACTTCATCGAAAATACCACTTGGGAGACGAAGTCTTAGGTGGATAAAAAGATTACCCAAGGAAATAGGGTATTATTGGATATTCAAGATAGGGTACTGTGGCCGGCTCTTCTGAACTCATTAATGTACGTTAGGATTCCATAGGGGCGGGGATATCTTGACTAGCTGAGCGACTATAAGCTTCTGGAAAAGTACTTCGTTCCGTAGAGTTGTGTTGTCGTGCGATACTTAAGGGACTACAATTACAGTTCGCCACTGGCAGTGCGAATTATTAAAATATCATGAAACAGTTTTACATGGATTCCTTTCCGTGCTTTTTGTGGATGTTTGATAATGTTTACTGTAAAATTTAATTTTGCGTTTTGCCTTCTCATTTTCTGTTTCGTTGTTGCTTGTCTTTGCTCATTTGTGTTTCTGTCTGTCTAACACTGACTGCCACTTCCTTGCGTGTCTGCAGTTAGTACTGTCGCCTAATGCACCCGACATTTGTGAGTGTACTGAAGTCGAAGAAATGTAAGGACTCTGATGGGCGTGACGCGAAGAATAAGTAAGCGGCGTTGTTTTCTGCGACTGTTTTGTAATGGTTTTGTGGCTTCAGAGGTGTTTAGAACACTAGAATGCAGACTACCAGGGGGAATGTACAGGGTGATCAAAAAGTCTCTGTGCACTTGATGATTACAATATCATCGTCAGCTGCACAGAGACTTTTTGATCATCCTGTATCTTTCCATGCTGCTTGAAATTAAGACCTCTTGCAATGTTTATCCATATTAAATGGGCCCCCTTTCACCACGGCGTGTTGTGTCGTCAAGATGCGGATGGAGGAGGCGTCCCTCTGCTTGGAGGATAGCTGAAAATGTGTTGAAAAACCTCAGGCGAGGTGGGGTGATCTTCCACCTTTAGTGTTGGGCGCGGATGTAACAATTATGCGCCATGAAAAAGAACGAAACCAGCATGTTACGAAATGTTGCGTAGAGCCTCAGACTGGAATGAATTTTGGTTGAGAACCTAGGAAACACAGACCCAAGCGGTGAGGTGGGTTGGGCACGTGGCATGAGTGCCGTAGGTGAATTGTGTGTACATTTTAGTCTGAAAATTCGAAAGATTGAGTCAGCATGGGAGACCTAGACATAGCTGGAAGATTTATATTAAAGCTGTGCACGTGCTTTTCATATGACGGGCTAGCGTAATATTCACGCACCACTCCACGACCTCCATGAACAATCGCTTCTTTATTCTAGAGCAAACCAAGCATTCATTTTATCTGTCGGTGTGGTGCCATCATCTTGCGTTATGCTGTGTTACATGCTTAATGAACTGTTTCTTCGTCTTCAGCTCGTACCACACAGACAACACGCCAGTCTCGGTTATAACATGTCAGGCATTGTACTTTAACGTAACATTGAGGCGCGATCGTACAGCTGTTCTTGCAGTGGACAAGCAATAAGTATTACATATTGCGAGTTAGTGTTTGTAGCGCTAGGTATCCCGCATGCAATGCGCATCCGCCACATTGTCTGCTAAACGGCACGATTTTCATTAAAAATTTTTTTGAACGTAAAGTGTGTTTTGATTTTGTCTAAAACGTGTTTCTGAAACATTTTTCATTCTAAGAAGAATTGATCGAGATGTGATCAGAAATGTATATCGGTCTCCATGTAAAGTTCCCGTCATTCGTGTCAGATTTTAATGAAACTCGATTTTTCTCGACAGTTTTTGAAAAACATTCTCAAACATCTAATTCCATGAAAATCCTAATATTGGGAGCCGAGTTGTTCCATGCGGACGGACGGACGAACAGACATGTGTCAAAGCTAATACACGCTTTTCGCAACACTGAGAACGCATCTAAAAACTGTTTCTTCGGCCTCAGTGCGTAACTGGCAGAGAACCATGGCAACCCGGTAACCGTGGTGTATCTCAGTCACTGCCCTATACAGTGGGGTATTACGTAGCCTGTAGGGAGGCTGCTGGTAAACAACTGCGGTTGGACTGAGTGGCCCACGATAAGATTGGGTTGTTTTGAACATGTTCCTTAACGCTGAAAAATATAATTTTTGGGTGTGTACAGTATATTTGCCAACAGTTCTGGAGGACAACCAGCCGTAATGCAAGGTGATGTAGCTGGTACCGAACATATGACAATCGTACAGAATGCTGCGGCTACAAACGTGACTCTTTAACGTTAAACCGAGACAGAATAGCTGATGGCGGTGACCATTTGAGCGTTCAAAAAATGTGACAGCACTGCTTTGTGGCATTTCTGTATTGCGGAATGTACAGAAGTTTCATGTAATAGCTTGTAAGTGCTTTTCATTGTTATTGAAGGGCAGGTTGTAAAGTGGAAGGGTTAAATGGAAATTTAGAAGGGCGGTCAAATTGTTCTGGAGCTTGGAAATGAAGGCTTTGGTGTTGGTCTTGATGAGAGGTGTGGGGGTGGCATAATTGAAGTTATAATAGACTTTGAAGATTGAGGTCTGGGGAAAATTAGGAATGCTAGGGACGAATTGAAGAGGCAGCAAGGAAGGTAGGGTGGTTGTGAGAGGAAACCTACACGTACAGAATGTAAAACAATTCCTCATATCGAATGGAAAGCAATGGATTATTTAGCTGGGATTTTCTTTCCATCACGCCCAAAACTAACGGGATTTTCTAGTTACTCCAGACTGTAAGCTACATAGCAATTCTCAGTAATACTGCGAGTTTTGGTGCCTTGCTAACGTTAGAAACAGAGCTGTTGATTAGATTTGTGGCTTTTGTTTGAGTTAGTTTGTGCACAAAGGCACCATTTTCGACATAAGTGCCGTCTGCTGCAACAGAAATTCACCAAATTCATACGTAATTTAGACGATCAAAATTGGGCTGTGGAAGATTGAATGATTTTATTTCAAAGTTCGGCTTTTACTTTGGACCTTCAGTGTGTTCTTAACCTCGAATTTTACGGGAATCTGTACTAACCTTGTTTGTTTAATTCATCTTATCAGGAGAAATACTTAAATTGACGTAGGAAGTTAACCATTTTTGTACAGTTTACAGTATCTAACGTGACAAGACATAGCAAAAACTGACGATGCATTTGCATATATTTTAACGTGTTGCCGTGTGAATATAAATGTTATTACTTTCTATTCACATACCACCACCCGCACTAAGATATTTCAAATGCAACATAATAAGGCTGAGTTACCGTTTGCCGTCCAGAAATCTGTGAGAGAAACCCGCAATTGATTACCAGGGAAGCCCAGGTTGGTGAACCAGACGGCTTAAAACATGCCGAGTTGAGTGTAAAAAAAAAACTGCGACAGATCCGGTGATTATGTTAGACGGTGCGCAGTATCTGTGCTGCTACCTTATCCAGCGGGGTGAAAATTTAATTTACATAATATATCTTCTCCAAAGCGCCCAGACCTGATGTGAAGTCTACCTAGCCTTATCTGCAGTGGATTCTGGGGTCTGTTCCCGGGGTAATAAAGCGGCTGGAGTAGGAAGCTGGCCACTGACCCCCATATAGTGCCAAGGAAACGAATGAGTGGAGCTGTACCTTCACTCATTTGTCTTTATGGCGTGCACAAAGACAATTTTACCTTTTCCTTAAGATGAGGAGTAAATGGTAGTTGTTTCTCTGGAACGCGAACCCATACTCGCGTTTTGTTGTGTCAGTCCGCAACAGCGTGCGCGTTTTACAGATACCAGTTCGCTGTTTTTTTTTTTTTTAAATATTCGTGATCTATTAACGCCGATCACACACAGTTTCTGGAAAAAATTAATGTTTTAAGTGTGTCAGATTACGTCGAAGTATGGGCTGTATTTAGAGATCTGCATGCATATAACGCGTGTTTAATTTAAACTGTTGCTACAACAGTTGTTTTATCTGAATTAAAACTCTGTTTCTTTCGTGATAACCAAGCAAACGTGATTGAACGCGCTGAAATTCGGCGCCATGCATGCATTTCATAACACGTTGGCCGTTGTATTTACATGGGTTGCCTGTTGTATAAGCTACAAAACTGATGTTTACCTTTTACCTCTGATGGTTTGCCTGCAAGCTAGGCATACAGGCCTGAGTGATCAGGGAAAACACAGTTATGTTTTTGTTTCTGTAATCTCTTAGCTGCTATTGCTTTATAACGCTGCTGTCATTTGCTGAGATTGTAAGGCGTCGTTGATAGATAAATAGTGAGAAAGGAGAACCCGTAGAATGAAAATGACAGGAGAAAACCGAATCACTTGGACAAAAGCCTGCTCCACTGCCACTTTGTCCACCACAAATTCCACATGGACTGGCCTGGCATTGAGTCGGGCTTTGAAGCTAAGAGGCCGGCGACTGACTGCCTTAGCCATGGCACAGCCCCCTCTTATCTGTTATAATAATAAGCAAAATAATTATGTAAGTCCTGTTGCTTGAAACAAGACCTGGCAACGTCCGAAGATGTCTTTACATACGATGCAACGTAAAACGCATTTGTTTAGTAATTGGGGCCTGGAAAACATGCAGTTAACAGATCGTACCGCCGTGCTGTGTGCCATAGTTTCAACACAATTCCCTAGCCTGGGGTTTTTTAACTGGTGGGTGGCCACCCAAAACAAAGGTCGAGATATCGTTTACGGGGTGGGGGTCCATCTACGTACAAATATTTTGTCCTTTGAGGTGATGGCTTGACTTGTTTGGAGCATGCGAAGGCTTCTTTGCCAGAGTGAAAGAAGTTAATCTACAGGTGACAAGTTTTATTGCCTCCTACTTAGAATCTTGTCTCCAGGAGACTGTTGGAGGACATGTATGTTGTGACAAAAGGGTATCTGAAGTTGTGAATTTTATAAAAGTAAGGTCGCTAAACAACCGGATATTTAGCTGTATGTGCTCAGATAATGGCTCTGACCACACATGTTTTCATATTCTGTGGTCAGGTGGCGGCACCGACGAAACGTCCTTCGAGTTGTGGCTTTACACACTGAGGTCGAAACCATTTTGTCTGAAAGAAATCATCCCCTGGCTCTAAGGTTTACAAATTCCCGTTGCATGTTAAAACTAGCCTATCTTTCAGATATATATGCCGAAATCAAGAGAGTCGAATATTTGAATGCAAGGCCGTGATCAGTGATTTGGTTAGCAGAGAAGTTGACAGCTTTCAATGGACAGCTGACGTTATGGAAGAGGAAAATGGAAGAAAACGAGTTACCTTATTAATGTTTAGTATTATTATTTTAATACAGATTTTAACATTGTATCTAATTATAGATTTACAACACAAATTATATATAGACACCAATATGTACATGTTTACCATTGCGTATGTCTACTTGCAGTACATACTGTATACGTCTAAGAAGCTTGTAGCTCAGTGAAGAGGGCCCTGTGCTGTGGCCGAAACATGTAGGAGCAGTGAATAAATGATAAATGTTGTGCAGCACGAAGTTGTTGAATTCCAAACTTAAAAAAAAAATTATCGAGGAACGCATGGAAGAAATAAATCCTAATGATGGCTATAACCTGCGAAACGTGACTGAAGAACGATTGGTGTGCATTCCATTCGACACTGCTGTCAAAGATTCGGCTGATGACATTTCAAGCATCTCTGGCCCTCAAGAACAAATATCGATATCTAAAAAGTACGAGACACTGCGCTGTAATCTTCAAAAACAATGTTTATATGTGTTCTGGGTCGAAGTGATATAGGTAAACTAGTTGTGGGAAATTAAGTTGTGGATGATTACTACGTTTTTCCACGGCTTGCTTGTGAGAAACAGTTTTCAACACTTGCTGCCACAGAAACTTAGCTTCGAAAAGGGTTACAACCACAAGATGCGGCTTTTAAAGCACATGTCCAAGTCTTCAGGGACCTTTATCGCTTGGTAAAGCTAGGATTGACATTAATTTATCGATAAATGTTTTAATACCGTAATGCAAATATTTGTTCCTTGGCGAAACCGTTGTGTAGTACCAACTAATGAATTCATCACATTTTAATACTGCTATTTTGTACAAGCTGCTGATACCTTAAGCGTTAGTTATAGTTTGACACCGTCAGTATACAGTCGAACCCCGATATAGCGACACTGTTTTCCGTATTTTGTGGTAGTATATCGAGGGTGGCGATAAGTCGATATGTTATATACAAAGAAATTTCTATTCACAGATTTTCATGGGCGCTAAGTGAGGGTGGCGCTACATGTCTGACTGTACTTAACTTCTGGACAGAAGTAAAGTAATTACAAGGAAGTGTATTATTAATTCATAACTGAACTCCGAGTCGGGAAGTTAATTCTGAAACTTAGTTTGAGTTTCGGTCGGAATATCTTAGAAACCCCAGACACGCTTCCCTAGACCAACATTCAGACATTTGTTGTGTACGTAGAATCCTGTGTCAGGAGTTACAGTATATTGAGTTTTGGGTTTCAGTGGGTTAATGAGACAATTACTGTATCGTTTCTGAGAGATTTCATATATCGCATTTAGGGCCACACTGTCTGTTGTAAAAGTTATCTACTTGCTTGATTGCTTGGACCAAACTGAATTATGACTCAAAAAGTAAATGTGTGATTCAGAGTAACAAAGCAGTCTGTAAGTTTCAAAACTTGTCCCGACAGAAGTTTGGAAAGTCAGCGACAAAGATATTTAATTTTAGTTCTGTTGAAGGCGTACTGAATGTTTTTTAAAGCAAGGAATTTTCGAATGAACGCTGGAAGTATGCGTCTTTCTATTCATTTTGTTATTGGCTCGCTTGCTGTTTTTCTTCTATTCACAGAAAGTACAGAGGCCGAAGACAAAAATATTTGATTGAATTTCACGATCTTGAAACAATCTGAACTATATTTCATTGTCAGATTGAAAGAATGCTCGTATATACGTTGGACGCATGTTCGTTTTGCTGAGTGATGCGGTTGCTCTTGTTCTTTTACGGACTGAAGTGACGTAAATTATGTTTTATTGAATTTTAACGTTTGTTGACTCAGTGCTGAATTTAACTTCAGAACAGAGAGTGCTCTTGTGAATGTATGAAACATGCATCTTTGTCGTCCTCTCCCGAGAAACCTTGCCAACATATAACGGTGAAACGAAACAAGATTGCAAGTGGTATACTTGTGATGTAGTGCGGGTGGTGAACTGCACGGCCAGGCCACTGTTCTCACTGGAGAAGAGGCCGCATGTACTCAATGGATAAAAGTCTGGATGGCCCCAGAAATTGTGGATGCTGAGGAAAAGATTGAGCTTCCTCGGACCTTCAAGGAATCGAACCCCGATTCCATGCTTGTCCTTGTACAACACCGACTGAACTATCCCTACTTATGGATAGTGACAAAGAATGAAAATATCTTGGGTTCCTGTCGCATTGTTCTTTACTTTCACGTCTGGAAAATAGGCGTAGTGTTCGTCGTAACAGACTTTGTTTGCAGCGTGAATCTTACATCTGAACAGAAAGCCGTGAAGCATTGCTTCATCTCCGGCGCCCATTGTTGCGTGACTGCGACTGAGAGAAACAGACGCGAATGTATTCAACCGGAAAACTCGTGGAGGAAGAAAAAAGAAGAATTGTGATCCGGTGTTCATTTGGTGTTCTGTCTAAAGTGTTTTCGGCGTTTGCTTGTGGACACGACCTACGTAATTACGTCACCGAAGTATCACACGGAAGCGTAGAATGTACTTTTGGGCCATTTTATTCAAGCTGGGCCGTACCTGTACTGAAAGCCAAAATAAGCTTTTGAATCCATAATATTCATGAAATCTGGAACAAAAATACACACACTTTTCAGGAATAAATACTTGGAAAGTTTTGAAATGTGACGCTGGAAAAGGACGGAGGTCAATTGAACCAGTCTTGTAAAAGTGAAGTGTTACACAGAGTCAAGGAGGAAAGGAGTATCGTTCATACAATAAAGAGAAGGAAGGCGAACTGATTGATCACATCTTGCGTAGGAACTGCCTTTTAAAACAGATTATTGAAGGAGAGATGGACAGCAGAAGAGGCAGGCAGCTACAGGCTGACCTGAAGGAAATGAGAGGAAACTGGAAATTGAAAGACAAAGCAGTAGATCGCACACTGCGTAGAAAACTCGCTTTGGAAGAGGCTATGGACTTGTCGTAAGGCAGATTATGGACTGAATGATTGAATAAATCAATGAATGATGTGTTTTTTATGTATTATATTTTAAAATGTTGAACTGCGGAACAGGAAGGGTGCCTCTGTATGTCCGTACATATTTTTCATCTCTAAAACTACAAGTACTTGACTCTTGTTGATGAGTTTCGTAATGGGAATCTGTACTTACATTCGTAGGGCAAATTTGAATATTATACATATCAGACCAGCATTAGTTCAGTAGACGAGATTTAAATGATTTCTTAATAACACCTTGTGCTGCAATAGGTTTTTTGGATTTTAAAGTAAAGTATAGTAAAGTGAAGTAAGGTAAAGTGAAGTAAAGTTTTCCTTGTCCATGCCAGGAAGGTACATAGGGGGAGTAGACATATAGCTCCACTTAATCATAACCTCGATGCTGATGAGTGGTCAGCATCACGTCTAGGTCGCTTTACTCCTGGGGAAGAAGCCCAGTCAGTATCCATTTAATAGTAGGCTAGTTGGTTTTCATAGCCAGTCTGGACGATTTGGAGAAGAAAAAAACCTGGTATTCTTGCTGGGATAGGACCCCCAGATTGTCTGGTCCATAGCCTAGTCACTGTACAGACTACCCTGTACTGGCTGTCAACATATTTTTGTGGGATATAAATATCTATTGATTTCATTTGATTTTCCCCCTCTGGTGTGGCGAAGTTTTAACAGTGTCTGCCTTTGCAGTGTGATACCTGTAAGGTGATGGGCCATAGATTGAACACTGCAGCAAATTAAGACAAAAAGTGTGACATGAAATTAGAATTGCATGTGAAAAACTATGTGTGTGCTCTTGGATTATGCCACATCAAATGTGTATGTGTTGCCAAGTCTGAGAAACATTGTAACATTCTGTTTGATTGAGCATTTTTTATATCTAACAAAGTATAATTGAAATTATTCTGTATGTTTTCTTCATGAATGCACAGGTTAGAACCTCCACCTGCCTTTCTGCCCTCACTGAAACTGCCAAATGTATTTTGATGAGATTTGTTTACAGAAATCCACTAAACTTTGTTCAGCAGATTTATTTTTTGTTTGCTAATATTGGTGTTATATAATCTCCACTTTACATGCTGCTCACATCAAACCTTATCAGTTTTGTCAGAGTAGCTCATTATGCAAGGAAACAAGTACTTCACATATCTGCCAGATACCAGCATTGTGACAGTAGATTTAACAAATGAGCTTCAGGTTTAGGGAGTTACATAGAAGCGAAGAACACATTTATATCTTCCATTTGTCTATAGCTGTGCATGTTTCAACATCTGTTTTCAGTTCCACTGTTGATAATGAAATAGTTGCTGGTTCCCAAGGCTCCTCAAAGTAGTCATTGCATATAAATACTTTGACTGTATTCTTCCATGCTTGTTTCATGGACCTTGCATGCTTGACATTGAAGGTGGTATATTCCTTAGCACTGGGAACCAATTAGTGACACACTGTCAAATATCAGAACACCAGATGTAGGTGACTCATAAGGAACATTTCATTTGTAAAATCAGTGGGTTAATGCACTTAAACTGTAAATACTAAACTTTCACGTGCTTTGTGGGTGGGGGGGTGAATGCACATGTGCGCGTTTATGTGGAGGTGGGGGGCTGTAAAATGAATATGTAAATAATTATTTGGTTGCTTAGAAATTGCTGTATGAAAGTGACACAAACTGGTAAGGATGTTCATAAAGTCACTAGGTCTGTTGTAGTATCCACTGTGAATGGTTCGTGGCCCTTGCAACATATTGTAACTTGGAAATTATATGTCACAATATGCAATAATGTAGGACATTCATTATAGCAGCTAGGTGTGTATGTACACTATGAGACAGTTGGCCTACCAAATGTGAGCAAATTATTGTTCAAGAAGCCAGGATTCTGCATTTGGTTGAGACAGATATAAATTTCAAATGAGACCATTGTCACAGATCCAGAACTTGTGACACTGATTCACATTTGTACAGAATTCACCCACTTTGGTTTTAATACACCCAATAGTCACATTATAATGACATTACAACGGAGTGTTAAGAATGCTGGACGTTCTGCAACCATTGCAGGAGAATGTGAGGAGCTTCACTCTCCCTTGATCTTATTATTATGTAAACCAATTGTAACATAAGGTTAATGGATGCTTTTACACATTGTTCTTGATCTATCAGTCATCTTCATTTGCACCTCACACTGCTTACTGCATTATAGAGATCACCTGTGTGACACTGTAGAAATAACAATCAGTCTAGCATGGTACCTAGTCACTTTTTGTAGAGGTTTACAACCAACCCCATCAATTCTGTAGAACATATCTCCATGTTAACTAGCAGGCAGTATCACACGACCTACCCTCTTGCTGTAGTCAAGGGACTGGCTTTCGTGGAGTTGGGGATACAGTGCTCTTTTACTTTCTGTCCGGAGAAGAACTGCTTTAATTTATCTGCCATAATTTTACTTTTTAATAATGTTAGTGAAGAAGAATGGGATGACAATAGTCTTTCTGCAGTTGCACATATTGAAGGTTGTGGTCACAAGGTTGGTACTCTTGCTGCTTGTTATTCAGGAGGTATAAGGTTCATGTCTTGGCCCAGAGACTGGTAGAGTTTTGTCACCTTCAGTTCTGGAAGGCAAATTTTGGAATAATACCACAAATCATTCTCAGATTTTTGTGTCATTTAATCTGAATTATTGCAGGCATTGTTAAATAAGGAATAATTGATTGAATAAGTGCAACTGGGCCGGTGCTTGTTTATTCGTTTTTTGAAACCTCTCAAACTTTGGGTCTCTTAAACATAAAATAGGAATGCTGATCATGACACAACAGTGTTCAGTGAGACTCCTATACAGTACTTGGTTATTTACAGCCTGTAACCTGTTGCATTCACCATAATCCTGGTATCATTTTCATCAGTAATTGTTTACATGGTTAAACATATTTTGGTTTGATACATAATTTTTGTTTGTTTCAGCAACAAGACTGAATGAGTACATCCAGCACTATGAAGAGCTGACATATGACCATGAGGATGTGCACCGAAGTCACATTCGAGCTCGACGTTCAGTCACGCGAGACAATTCTGTCCATCTGCGGTTCATTTCCCATGGCCGTTCATTTAATATTCGGCTCAAGAGGGACTTATCCACATTCAGCAATAACTTGGTTGTGGTTGGACCAACTGGTCAGGTGGAGGATGTTGAGACATCACACATCTATCATGGTCACATAATTGGTAAGCACAGTTGCTGATTTCATGTATCCTGTTTTATATAGACAAGGTGCTCTGCACTGTTAGGAACAGCAATGCCAGCTCTTTGTTATTAATCTGGGAAACACACAAATTTTTTTGAGGTTGGCATCATTGCCATTATTGTCATCGACATCATCTTCGTTGCCATCGACATTGTCGTCTTTGTCGTCATCGTCGTCAAAGTCACCACCACCGTCAGCAGCAGCAAACTTCTTGACTCTTTGTTGTATGCAATTACTCATTACAGTCAAAAATATGGAGGCAGCCCTAAATACAGTGGCAGTGTGGTATTGATAATACTGTTACAGTATTAACAACACCATATTCGATCTGATATGTGGTTGACCGTGCATCGTAATTCAGTGTGGGTAACAAACCAATTAGATGTCACTTTTGTGTAATACTTTATTTTCTCCTTTATAAGTTGCTCAACTTGTTTCGGGCAACTATGTGCCCATCTTCAGGAGCTGACAACATATTCGATTTTTACCTCAAAGAAAGCAAAATAAAATTATAATTGGCAGAGACATTTACTGTAGAAATCAATATAGATAAATATGGTAATTGCTAATTCACAGGACTTGAAAGATTAATATGAAGAAAATTCTGTTAAGTGTTATGTGAATGTGTACTTTTATTTGGTGAAAATACCTGTTCATTCAAGGAGATGGAATATCTGTCAATATAGTGACTTAGACTATAGGCTGGACAACCAGGGAACTGGGGTTTGATTCCCACCAGGGCCAAAAGATCTTTCTCTTCTCCAAAGCATCCAGACCTTCCTGTTCAGGGGGTAGAAGGGGGTAAAGTTGCTGGGCCATCAAGCTGACCACTCACTTCCATCTCATTACAAGGTGAAGAGTGTGATGAGCTATACCTCCACTTTCAGTATGTCTTTGTGATGTTTAAGTTTGGAATTAAGCACAGGGACAACTTCATGTGCACATTTTTACAAATATACTGAACTGAAGGTTAAACAGAAAGTTGTCTTTTGGTAGGTAATAGAATCGAAGGATTGTTTTGTTGATACAACATTACACAAAAATGTAATTCTTTGAAACTGTAGATGGAAAATGGTGAAATTTTGTAAATGTCGATTTTAGTTACTATATTTAGAAGATGCTGAAGATAAACACATATGGTACATTTGCTCCACCCCCTTCGCCCCAACAGAATTGTTTGTGGTTACACTCCAGAAAATCTTGCCAGAATTTGTTTATCAGCTGCAATAATAACAGACTGCATTTTGTTTTTTGTTTAGGCTGTTCAAAATGTTCTGTAAGTCAGATTCACAGAAATACTGTTCTTAACATTTGTGGGACACTGTGTGACTTACACATTCATTGGTTTCCCACACATGTATGTTAGAAAGTAATACTTTAAGAAGCTTGAAATAATATATGTGTTGCATTCATCAATTCAGCTGCCTTTCTTTGTCTCTTTGAAGAAGTAACTTACACAAGAGACACTGTTTTTGTGTAACTGTTTTTATAAGTGATAAAAAGCATGTGGTGCACATTGTCTTTCATTTTTTGTGATTATCAAATCTGTACGAATTACTCTTAAATTTGTTTGGCAGTCTGTAAATGTTTAATCCATGCCCCCTTTATGTATATGTTGTGTAAATTTGTTGTGCTGTTTGTTTCTAGGAGAAACAGGAAGCTTTGTTTTTGGATCAGTAAGTGATGGAGTATTTGAGGGAAAAATTGTATCACCACATGGATCTTACTATGTGGAAAAAGCTCATCGTTATTTTCCAAACAATACAAATAAAAGTTTCCACTCACTAATATATTCTGAGGCAGACATTCAGGACCCATATGAACATTTACGAACTGGTAAGTGGTCGTGGTTTATCCTGTCATGAGCCTTTGTGATGACTGGACAATAAAAATACTAATTCATGAAATTTGTGTTTCATGATTACTTGGCATGTACATTGAAGTTTACTTTGACTCTTGTAACTATAATATACCATACAGCAGGAGTGAATTTCGATAAGCCACCAGCAGCTTACTGTTACTAAATTTACTTGAGTGTGAGATGATCCATTCCACCATATTTGAACTTACGCATGAAGGGAAAAACATTTAGTGATAGCTTTATTATGGGTCAGATTTTTACCACCCCCATTTAACATAACCAGGAAAGAGAATACGCATAATTATGACTTATTCTCAAAATCTTATAGTCATTATTGGCAGCAAATAATGAATCATTTTGCTTTGTTTGTAATTAAAACTTTGTAAATGAAGAGAAGAAACTCATTTTCCCAGTACATTAAAATTTTAAATAAAGAAAAATACAAACTGCAGACATTGTAAAAATTTCTATAAACTGTTCTAAATTACATATTATGTAATATATTTATTACTGTGTCTAAATTACATGTTGTATATTATATTTAATACTATTATCACTTGTGCGTAGGTCATGTAGGTGGCTGTGGAATCAATGATGAGATAGTGCAGTGGATGGATCACATCCAAAACTCAGCAGATGATGATCCTACCCCACCACCAGAACCAACCCAAAGGACCACAGAGTCTGAGGCACCTGAACCTCTTGTGATGGAGCCCCTCGCACCTCACAATAAGTACAGCCGCGAATTTAATGAGGGTAGCAGTAGTCATCACAGAAGTAAGCGTGCTACCAAACCCAAGGAGGAAAATAAGAACACGTGCTCACTCTTCATACAAACTGATCCTCTAATATGGAGGCACATTTCAGAACAGGTAAGAGAAGGTGGTCGGCAGTGAATGTAGTCTGTAACAGGAACTATGAGAATGTTACAAGAATAGACATGTTTTTATGTAGCTGTAAGGTCTGCCTTTAGCACATATTTACAACTGGAAATGAGCCTTCATTTGCTCAGGCTAGAGAAACAAATGTATGGCAACAACATTCCGGGAGGCAGTTTTTAAGCCAATTAGTTGAATTACAAGATTTAAACTTAAAAAATTAGAGTGTTTTTCTGAATTTTATCTGCCTATTTTCATGCTGTCATGAAACTTGGTTGCTAACCATTTTTGTGATGTATTAATTATTATTTTTAACCTTTTTGGGGGGGGGGGGGTCAAAAGTGACCATATGCTGTTCTCTAAAATATACTGGCAAATTGCCTAGCATGCCAAATGCTGGTTTATGCTTCAATTTATTGGCACACTATGGTAAAATTAGCAAAGTAAATTATTTTTGTTGTATACTTATTTGTTAAGATTCTTGTTACTCTGAAGACCTGCCACCACCTGTTGATACATTAGAGTTTCTGTTTTGTGTGACAGCCATTGAAACACTCTCCAAGATACAGTTCTACATCACACTTTTTGCACGTGACATGAACTCTTGTTTTTTCCCCCCTCATACAGACCAAATGTGCGAATACAGTCTGGAGGAAGGATATGGCCAGTGACTACTGAATTCTACTTCAAGCAATTGTTTCTGTGAAACTCAGGGTCTTCCCAGGGGTTGACGTGGGTGAAGTAGAATCTCTGTCTTTTCATTCAAGTTCCACACAACAGAAAGTCAGAAGTTTCTGTAAGTCAATGTGGTCCCACATTCAGTCATGAGGAGGAAGCTGTTTGGAATTGTCTAAGAAGTTAAAAAAAAAAGTCTGCTTCCATGTATGGCATTGTGTCAAATAACTGTCTACCATCCTGTCCAACGTAACACATATATTTGTTGTAGTCTTGTATGATTTCTGGCTTTATAGCATTTCTTTCTTCATTACAGAATTACTGTTTGTTGCTGATTGGTGTATGTATTTTGTCATTATATGTATGTTTCATTCCAAACTTCTGCTGTCAGATCATCTCTAGTCTAGGCGAAATGTCACCTTGTTTCAAAGTGTGTTTTGTGGCAGCAAGTCTTGTGTAGGAATGTGTCACATGTCATTTTTAAGCATGTTTGCAAAATAGCAAAAAGCGACTGTTAACTTCGTCATGTCTGCCCATCTGTCTGTGCATAACAACCTGGCTCCCGCTGGACAGATTTTCATGAAATTTGATATTTGAGTATTTTTCGAAAATCTATCAAGAAAATTCAAGTTTCATAAAAATCAGACGAGCATAATGGGTACTTAAATGTAAACCAATATACATTTTTTTTTGTATCTTGCACAGTTCTTCTTAGAATGAAAAATGTTTTAGACAGACGTTCTAGAGGCAATCACAGCACATGTTTTGGGATTCAATAACTTTTTTTTAGAAACTGTGCCATTGGTGAGATAATGTGGAAAAAATATTGTAGAGAGGGGCAGGCCACAGATGACAATATGGTGAATGTGCGATACATGTTATATACTTAAGGCTACAAATACACACTCAGGATATGTAATACTTATTGCTGTACTACTGCAAGAATGGTTGTATGAACATGCCTCAGTGTTACATTATACGTACATTGCCTCTCTTGTTTCCATTACAGTGCTCTAAGGTACTACTAGTCACAGTCCATTGGTCTTTCAGGCTGTCTTATATATCATGTCCTGTCTGAATAATAATTGCCAAAAATAAGAAACAGTTTGGTTTCACTAATGTTTGATACAGTAGTAAGTCCATTGCCTTATGTGCTCAAATACTGTTGATAGTACAGATTGCTCAACTTCACCAACAGAGTGATGACTATGCAAAGTACAACATGAAAACACTGTCTGTGGCAAGTGGTTATTTGTATGGGGTGCAATGTTTAGTATTTTGCCAGTTCTGTAACCAGGGAGCCGATGAATCCTCTTGTTTGTTGCATATGTTTGTTGTTTTCATGCTTAAGAACATGGAGGTTTATGTGGGAGTAGAGCCTTGTCACTGTCAGAATGTGTTCATCTGTGTTCTAGTCTTGGGCACCATTGTGCCTCTGGTTTTTCGGTTGATCCCACCTGTACACGCTATGATGGGATGAAACTGGCTCTGCTTTTACATCACATAAGCCACTTTCAGACATGTCCCCTGGAGATTGTGTGTTAAATTTCAAATAGACAATGTCTTCACTATTTAGCCTTTTTTTCATTTTGAATTCAAATTCTGTCTTTGTGTGTGTAGAAACTTGTAATGTGAGTGACACAAAGATGCACCCACTAATGCAACCGGAGAGACAGTTGGTTTTTTCTTCACTGAGCAGATTAGCCTTCAAGAAGAAGTGGGTAGGGCAAAATTGCTTTTCTTGACACACAATGCAACAGGAAGAAGGTGATAAATCTAAATCATAGAGCTAAAATTTTAAGAAAGTAAATGTACAGCCTTGTCAGAGTTGTGTGGTGTATTTTTGGAACAGATGAAAGGGGTTTCTTATAAAGATTGAAGGCAGGAGACAAAAATGTAGAAGAAAGTGTAGAAAGATGCAGTCTAATAAAAAGTGATACAGAGTGAGTAATCACACCCTCATATACATATAAACATGTTCGTTCATTCTTTAAAAAATCATTTTTTATTTGGAACCTATAACATTAAAACTGTAATATATACAGTGCAGATAGATATACATTATATTTCTAAATTGCTGTATTTGAGAAATTTAAATGTACATGCTTAGCCAGAAAACTTGGGCCATTACAAGATACACTTGGCATTTAAGCTTGTCAGTGAAAGGTTAAATATAAAGGAAATGTAACATCAAGTCAGACTTGTGTGTGCTTATGAATAAACCATTAATGTTAATTAAGGTGATGCAAGTTTAGATTAAATGTGGCCTGTTTGAGGTTTTTACACCATTGATGTGGGGACCGCGGTAGCACAGTGGTTAAGGTACTGTGCCACAAATCGGAGGGTCACTGGTTCGATCCCAGCTGGTGTCACTGGATTTTTCATTGACATAAAATCCTTCCGATCGCACTATGGCCCTGGGGTCGACTCAGCCTCTAACAAAAATGAGTACCAGGAGTATTTCCTGGGGGTAAAGGCGGCCGGTGCGTAAGGCTG
>Ga0123352_10000577_pt1 | contig 44667 bp, 36 predicted proteins | sample TergutLab28metaG_FD_89700 | JGI IMG/M metagenome (GOLD analysis project Ga0123352, IMG submission 89700) | Labiotermes labralis P1 segment gut microbial communities from Petit-Saut dam, French Guiana - Lab288 P1 | ecosystem: Host-associated > Arthropoda: Insects > Digestive system > Gut ... | reverse complement strand
TGTCAAAGTTTCAAACTTCTCTGGCCATTATCTCCGTAACCGTTCAACTTTGGTATAGGTGTTTTGGGTTATATCGGTATACTTTAACATAAGGAACACCCTCCCGAAGTCTGGCACATTCCTTCTGGGACACCTTGTATAAATACATGTGGCTATTAAATAACAAGACTGTATGCAGCTGCTGACCTTGAGCATTGATCACCAAAGTATATATATTCGAATTAAGGCTGAACCTCCTTCACGTGTGTCAAACTGCACTCCGTTGTGGTCACATAATGTTGAGTACTCATTTATATAGGTTTTTTTGACTTATGCAATGAGTAAATATCAAATATCTTACGAGACAAAAGAAAACTGCCAGTGAAACCACCTTCAGTTTGTTATATGAGGTTTGTAGAGAGAGTTACTTAAAACACTGTAACAAATTGACTTCAGGGGATGTTTCAAGGCCTGGAAGTATTGTATGGAGCAGTGTGTACCTTCTGATGGAAATTAACACTGAAGAGGATTACAGGTAGATGCAGTACTTTATTAATAAAGTTCCTTTTCTTAAACTAGTTATTAATAAAGTTCCTTTTTTTAAACTAGTCTCATTGTTTAGTAGCCACATCGTACGTATGTTTCTCAGTAGGCCTACTGCATATGGAATTTTATAATTTGTACTCTTCACCAGATAGTTGTAGGGTAACTGTGTTCAGAAGTGTAGCATGGGCAGGATGTATAGAATTGAAGATTTTGCACAAATGTTTAGTCAGAAAATGTAAAGGGAATAGATCATTTGAGCAACTTAGGTGTAGGTGGGAAGATGGCTCTTAAAGAAGTGGGGTGTGTAATGCACTCATCTGCCTGGGGAGTTGACCCAACATCCTATCCAGTGGTTACTAGCAGTTTTTTCCCTCCTGGTTAAAGCAGTTAAACATACAAAATTGGCAATATACCTCCATTTAGTGGTGCTGAATTAGGTTGAAAGACGTCATGTTTTACTTCCAGGCTATACTGATAGGAGTTCTGTATGTTTGACAGCAGATGTGATTCACTAATAAAATTTGCTGCATAAGGCCTATATATAAATATGAATGTCAGTTTCCTTTAAACACTAAATGTAAAGTCATTCTACTTCTAGATGCAATGCTTGGAGAATGGCTGTGCTGGATTGTGTTTGCATTCGGGTCATCATCTGCTAGTTGAGACGTATAAACACATTATATCTGAGCTGGAATGCCTTGGCATGGAACATGTTTTTCACATCTCTAATACACTGAGTGAGGTGAAACTGCAAACTGTAGACCATGCAGGGAGAAGCCACGTACTCACCCTCATTCTGGGAATGAACTATCCAACCTCACCACCACTCATTCAAGCAGATCTTCCTGAGCAGCTGATGGGAAATATGAAGAAAGTAAATACTATATCACTTATGTTGGACATTGTTCATTGTGTGACATATATTTTATTTTATTATTTAGCAGGTTGTTTGACATTTATACATCTTCCTGTGCCCATTTGACAGTTATCTTTTTCTTCCATTTGTCTCTGTCATTCCAGTCTTCTTCTATTAATCCCTTTTCCCCCAACAGTCCTCTAATCCCTTCCGCCCAGGTAGTTTTAGGTCTTCCTCGTTTTCTTCTTCCTGCTGGGCTCCATTTCATAACGTTTTTTGGTAGTCTCCCCTCTTCCATTCTCTGAACATGTCCATACTATTTTAGTTGTTTAGTCTTAGTATCATCTAAAAGAGACCTTGTTACATTCATTTTTTGTTTAATAATGGTGTTCCTAATTTTGTCCTTCCTGGAAATTTAAGCCGATCGTTGCCAAAAGTCCATTTCTGTGGAATTCAGTTTCTATACCGTTTTTTTCTTTTAAACACCATGTTTCTGCTATATATTTTATTTCCACAGTGAATTTTCTCTGGTCTAGTTTTCAATAGTGTATTAGTGATATTGGTGTTTTCCCAAGATTGTAGATATACCTTTAAAAAAATTGATAATGTGGATGCACCTGTGTCTAGGCCACTCATTTGTGTATAATATTGTTCATTATACTGGAAGTAATTTTGGTTTAAAGTAATTTTGTAGTATTTGTTGATTTTTTCCTAGTGCACTTATCAGTTCTATTGCATAACACAACTGTGTTGCTAAAAAATTGTTTAAAAATCTTGACCATTTGTTGAAACAATGTGGCATGGTTTTAATAACAAAACAAAAAGACTTAATGAATAAATAATCCATTATTTTGACACTTGTGAAATTTCTGAGATTTCACAAATTGCAAAGCACTGTATGTCCACTTGAATTTTGCAAATTATGCACTTCAGTGTTTGAAGATGATTGAGGACGACCAAAACATGTAGCATACAGTGTTAGATTTAATAAATTTGGTGTGTTTAATGGCATTATATAATTAACAGCTACTTTATATTATGCCTGAGGATGTTAAGGTTGACCAAAACATGTAACATACTGTGTTTGATTTAATAAATTTCTTGTGTTGATCAGCAATATATAAATTACTACTACTTAACGCAGTATTCAGCAAATAATTTTTCTTTCTTATATCAAAGTGAGTTGATGTAAAATCCAAAAATTCATATAGAATGTGAAGAAATCTTTAAAAAATGCAAGTGTGTACTGGGGGCTTTTTCATAAAGAGTGAAGTGGCCAGGGCATGAAGCTGACCACTCACCCCCCATATAATGCCAGGGTTAAGAATGAGTGGGTGTATATTTTCCCTTGCCCATATGGGGTGCACAGGGACAACCTTATCTTTAACTTACAAACCAAATTGACCATGAAAAAAGTGTTCTCCCATATTTCTGGATGGGGAGTGTCCTTCCTCTCTGTCCCCTGAAACAGATTATTGTCACTTTATCTGTCCAGTATAATAGTAGTTTTTCAAACAGTGATGTTCCACTGAAACTTGTAACTGTCATCTTCACAGGGTTCTTCACTTACAACAATTTACAAGAGCTTTGTGCAACAGGTTGCATTATTACAAAGGTTCTGGGATGTACTGGATGAAATTGATCATGAGTGCTGGGTGATAGATCCTGATAATCCAACAAGGAAAGATATATACAGAAGGATTATGATTGGTATGAATTTAAATTTTAGTTTGTATTAGGACTGAGGAGTTGAATATTGCATGAATTAACAGACCAAATTATCTTTTCTGTCTCTGTTTTTCTGATACTTGATTTCTCCTGTAGGGAATAATGTGTCAATACAGGTTACACTTGATCCACTCAATGCAGCTGAGAGACCAGACATCAAATTCCTTGGTTCAGAACGAGCTATAACACCATTTCAGGAGTCTCTTACTGAAAGGTTTCAGGTAAAATGACAAAAACCAACACCTAATACTTTGAGGAGATTATAAATAAGTTTTATTTTGTTTCAGTGTCATGTGCTTGTCTTTACAGTAAGATATTGTCTGTTACACTGTTGATTTGTGGCTTTTGATGTTCTTAGAGGAGTCACTGTAGAGGTTACTTGTCTTTTGAAATGTGGGTTCTTGTGGTTTGGTAGGCTGGTATTGATATTTAGAGGAAATGCTGCTGTGGCAGGTACCACTGAAACGTTTGTATCTGTCTGCCACACTACATATTGCCACCTTCCAGAAGATGTTAATGTACATTGTTGGTAGTGTGCTGCATAGATTGTCTCTGGAAATAGTTCCATTTGCAAACAACAAACACGAGACAAGCATCTATACTTGCAGCGTGATTTGAACTTTGGTTCTAGCAATCGAAGTGCTGAGACCTCTGTCTAAGACCACACAGCCACTGGGATCAACAGGATATGAATTGAGTTATGGTTTTATTAAATACAGCTGAGTGAAGTGAATGAAATTGTTCATCCAATGAAAGTACCCATAAAACGTAATCTTTTACATTGTCAGTAGATGTTTTTAATACACTCAGCTAGAGATTGTATATTGCCCATTTATTTCTATAACAAGGCTTTTTGAAATGTGTGCTGAATTCAATATGGCTTGATGAAGATCTCATCTCCTATATGTTGGCAGAAATATGATACAATCAGTAATATTAGTATGAGTTGACTGGAGCATGTACCCCATTTGGGAGACAGGAGAAAGGCATACAAAAATGTAGTTAGAAAAACTGAAGAACTACCTCAGCAAACTTTTTGTTATGACTGCTTAACATGACGAAAGCTGTTATCCACAACACTGTTTATTGTTCAATCCATCAGCCCATTTCATACTTTTAGTGACATGTATTAGCTAACAAGCCATCTTCAAAGCCCCTCATATTGGAACTGCTTTCTACACTCTCATTTTTTTACAACTAGAAGCACATATTTCCTCCAAGCTGTAGTTTGATAGTCTCTTTTTTTTCATAAAAATTTTGTCATGTCATGAAAGCTAAGTTTAAAATTAAATTAAAATGAAAGTGGAGCGAAAAGTTTTTTTTTTAATGCTGTATCATATTCATGTTTTGAAATTTTATTGATTTATATGCATCTGAATTGCAACAGAAAGAACCGATGCATGAAAAATAAATATATGTTGCATCTGGACTCCTTTTGTCTTATTAGACTGGGAGCAAGAGCCCACAAGGAGGAATAAGGCTTAGATGAGAGGACAGTATGAAAGGTGTCTTAAATATAGTTTGAATGTTTGAACTGGGCTTGTCTTAAACACAGTAACAAAACCTGCAGATACTATAAAAGTCAGGAAATTTTTGAGACGCTGAATGATTATTCGTTCCTCACGGGTGACTGTGCTTCATGGTGTTAGTTCTTTCTGATTCTGCTGTGTGGCATGAATGCATTTCCTACTGCGTAAAGTTACTTGAAGAGTTCCAAACTTAGAAATGAATTTAAAGCAAAATTTGAATGCAAAAATTCAAGCTCATTGCTCCCATTTGTGTTACTCATACAAGTTTTCTAACATTCCTATACAAGATAATTAGCATTTTTACCACATACTGGATGTTTCATTTCAGTTGTGGTCCAGTGATGATGGATTCATTGAAAACCTGAAGTTGTTACTGGGTTTGTCAAATTTTCCATCTGCACCAGCTGTTACAGAACACTCACAAGATCTTGTACACCAAGGGGAATGTGCTATCTGTTTCATGGCCCGGTTGGAGGGAGAACTTCCATCACGGGCTTGTGATAATGAGAAATGTGGCATGGCATTTCATGTGGCCTGTTTATTTGAGGTATGTTTTTATAATCTTTTCAAGCAGACATGTAATGTTCATGTTAACCAGGTTGTCTGGGCTCACTCATTTACTGTATTTACCTGAAAATATGATGGTGCTAATCGAAGATGACCACCCAAATAAAACATGCGTGCAAAGGAAAAATGTATTTATCCACACCTAAGATGACCCCCAACAGAAATAAGATGTCTTCTAAGAAAAAATATTTTACAATTAATTTCATACACTTGAAACACACAGCTTGTCAGATTCTATCTACCTTAACATTCAGTGTCACTGTCTCCATTGTCACAGTTAGTGCTTTCATCTTCCTTAACACTCACACTGAACATTCCCATTCTCATTACTATCATTCAACAACATAACCTCATCAGCCTCTCCCATTGCAGTGGATATACAGCACTTCTTGAAACCCATCAAGAGATGTGCTGCCATGCCATTATGATCCACATTAAATAATATATTTATATTTCTTGGTCTATAAACATACTTGAATCCATGAAGATTCACAACTCTCTCCACAGATGATGTTAGTGTTGTTGAGAATTTTAAGTACATGTGTTATGAATTTTTGTGTTTTGTCTTTGGTCTGATCACTCTGGCTGTTCTTACGATTTTTAATTTGTCTGTTCCAAGATTTATTTCTGAGTCTTGTAGTTAATTTGTAATTTTTCAGTAGCCATTTGCCTGTTACTGCTCTTGGACTAGATCTGTTCAAAAGTGTATGTCTTAATAAGTTTGGGGTTTGTATGGTGACCAGTGACTGAGAATAGCCCAATCCAAGGGCTCCTACCAGGTTAGTTCTTTCTTTGCTTGAAGATGGAAACAAAACTGACTTCTAAAACGTCATGCTTTAAAAAATTATACGATGGATGAAGTCCCAAAAAAAGAAGATTATGTCTGCTAATTGTAGACATGCTGTGTTTTCTGTTTTGTCTAAAAATGGTGGTTTGGCAATGCAGACCAAGGTTTGGTTGTGCATGCTGTTGTTCAGTGCTTCTTACACGAATTAGTATGACCTCACACATGTAAGTACCAAATTTAAAGGGTAAAAAACCATCTTGCATTCAAGTAAATATGGTAACTTGAGCAATCTGTCACTGCTGGAATAAGAGTCTGAACACCCACTAGAAGAACTGGGTTCTCATACTGCACTGGTAATACATGAGAAACCAATTTATTTTAAAGTGTTTACAAGTTTTCTGTAAAGTGGTGTATTCAAACTCTGTTCTGGTCATTGGCAGAACATTCATTTTCACTATGTGATCCTGGTTAACATTGTGAACATGAACTAAAATCCATTTGCTTCCAAGTGTTTGAGGAAGGTTGTCTCTTATGGGTATTACAAATCAATCATTTGTGTTTTGTGAGGCCTCTGTAATCAAATCCTTCTCTTTGATGTCTTATAATTGTTAAAGGAAATCAGAATTCAAACTTTTGTTACCACTCTGTTTGTCAGGTGACTGGAGATTTTCACCTAGCATGATGTATAGTTTTAAGAGAAGATTATGTGTCCAGACATTCTACATCTTCTTTATATCCAAAAACAGTTACCAAGAGCATTCAAGCATTTCCATGTGTCATCATTTTTGTCCCATGTGTAGTGTATATAAAAATGTAAATTTGTTATTCCACTACTATTGTGGATGCAATTGAGAACACCTGATATTGTGAAATTTTTTCGTTTTCAGTTCCAGAAAATTTTGTCTGCCCAGTACAAAGACCAATTTGTTATGTTGTTTAGATAAATTGCTGTTTATTCTGAGAATTATGTGAAACCTGTACATAAGATCTGAAATGTTAAAGCAGGCAGCAAGGTATGTGTACTGATCCTGTGACTTTATCTTGGGTTATCCAGACTTTAGGGAGCCCATTGAGCTATTATAATGGCTTCAGAAGATCCCAAGATGAGTAAGGAAGGTACTCCTGACAAGTGGAAACATGTAACTTTGCTGATTCTTCAGAAAATTGAAATAGTTAAGAGACTAGAAAGTGGCAACAGCTGAACTGTGGTTATGGCTTCATACAACATTTTATTGTAAGCTGTGTATATTATAAAGAAACAGAAGCATCTGTTATGATCATTAATGGCATCAAGTGAAACTATGTAGGGCCTTTTCAAGAGACAGACATTGAAACAGCCTAAATTAGCATAATTGGACAAGGTATTGTGTAAGTGGCCTACAGCAAAGTTTTCAGAAGGAAAACCCATGATTGTACCTATGATAATGGAAGAAGCTAAGTGTTTCTGTCATGAAATAAAAGTAACTGACAGATGCACATTCTTTTTGGGCTGGCTGCAAAATTTTAAAGAACTAGCAGTTAGAGGAGGTATCCAAATGCATTACTCCTCCGATTAGTCGTGTAGCCCAAGTATAGGAACATTAACAAAAAAATACTTGAAAGAACTTAAAATAAATACATGTACTATCTGATAATCCAGAATATTTGATAATCTGGCACCTGTCCAGACCAGTGGGTTCCAGAATAAAGGAATTTTACTATACTGGGAAGAGTGCCATAAAATAGCAGTTTAGGTTATACAGGCAAGTCTCATTTTATGTGATTTCTTTTTGCTGATTTCACTTTAACGTGTCTTAAAAATCTCCACTACTTTTCGAATTTACACAATAATTTTTGTGTCCCACACATTTTTGCATACACGATCTGTGGCCACTCTTGTCTTGTTAGCAGGAAGTGACATCACTGTCACACTGTCAATCATTTGTATGGTTTATGTTGGTGATACAGTCACACAGCTCATATAGTTCCCCCTTCAATGGCATTGGCTTTTGTTATGAAAATGAGTGAGAAACACATCACCTAGTAGTGCAATGTGAGTGAAAAATTGGCAAAAGACAAGCAGTGTTGGAGAGGAATCGGTTGTAATGAACCGACTTGAAGAGGGTGAACAAATTGTTAAATATGCCATAATGTTAAATTCACTCATATTAGTGTACGCACAATTGATGACAATGCTGACAGAATTAATTAAAGAAAGTGCTAAGTCGGGAACTAAAGTGTTTGAGTAGCAATACTACCACACTACTATCAGAATGACTGGTGACCACAAGCTATGGATGTGGGTCGCTTACATTTTTATTGCCATAGAAATAAATATGTTGCGTAGAAATGTGTGTGTGTGTATGTATATATATATATATATATATATATATATAATGTATATACAGTACGTATGTACTGTACAGGTCTGTATGTGCTATAGCGGTATAGTCATACATTGAATAGGATGAGGTTGTCGATCCCCTAACCCCTACGAAATACACTATAAATGGAAAGTTTGTGTTCAATTTGCTTTGTTTCATTTTGTGCAACATTTTTGAGGAGCATAACCTGATGTAAAATGAGACCTGCCTGTAATGAGATTATGTATCAAAATAAATGTAACAATGTGGTCATATGCAGAATATATTTGTGCTTATTTTGTAACTCTTGATATTCCAGTGGCTGCAGACACTCCCAACAAGTAACAAGAGTTTCACTTATGTTCGTGGAGAGTGTCCTAACTGTAGCATGGTAAGTTACTACAAACTGGAATTAAATGGATTCATGTTTTAATTGTACATGTCCACTTGCTGGCTAACTTTTGTGATCCATTTTCATTTCACTGCCATTTGTGTTACAGTAGTTGTCCCTACTATTGTAAAGGACCATATTAACTAACATCTCTAGACATTTACTCATGTAGTTACCAGGTTTTTTTATGTCACTGTACACAGCATTGAAATTGTCAGTAGGTATGAACAAGGTAAGAGAACAGAGGGTGGTTTAGCCTCAGGATAATGAATATCACAGCCTTCATTGTTCAGGTTTTTAACTTGATCAGGCAAATGGCTGCCCTTGTCCTGTTAATGTAACTCTTCGCAGTTGAAGGGGAAAGTGCTCTCCCATGCCTGTGCAAGAATGGGCATTTAAAAATGAAGAAACCTTCAGCCACCAGCGGCAACGTTGGGACTTGAAGGCTGGACTACAAGGTTAAATATGTTTGCAATACTGAAGAGGACAGCCAGCATGCCAGTGATGGCAGAATGGATTTCTCTCCCTCTTTGGACTATGCAAACAAATTTGTCTCCTACTGAGTTTCAAATCTTTTTTACTACACACTGATATTGTATTAATGTTTCTAACTTATAGGGTGGCCAAGAAATCACAATACCTTGCCTAACTTACCATATAGATCTATATTTACATTACTGTGTGCTGTGTACAGTGTACCACAGCCAGTCCCACATGGTGGGTAAGTGGGGTAGGGTTACTTCTTGGCCACTGTGTAAATTTGTGGATGTCTGTTTTGTTTCTTACAGGCAATTTCGTGTCCAAGACCAAAGTGATACGAGAATTGTCATTCTGTTCTGTGGGAACTCAGAGCTCATAAGTCTGTTCTTTCAGTCCTGCCAAATCAGCAGAGACCAAGAAAAAATTTGTTCTGCTCAAGTCAGAGAACTAGTGCCATTGTCATAGAAGGGGATGAAAGTATTCTGAATGTCCCAGAAGGCCTAACACCTGATTAACAATGAGCAACATAACTGTATCTTGTATATCTTCGTTTTGTTTCCCATTATGATGTTTATGGATTGTTTATTATTTCTTCTCTGTGAGGTTGTGTGTTTGTGTGTGTGTATATGTGAATTTCAATATGATCTTGTCTTCTACAAAGACTGCTATTTTTATTTTGGAATGACTTTCAGTATAAATATGTATTTACTTCACTGATTGAACAAATTGTATATTTTATTTAATAATATAAATCATTTAAAACATGCTGAAATCTTTTGTTACTTGAATATTAAAGTGAATTTTAGTATTGTAGGTAAACCACCTCTGTTTATTGTGTAACGGCAGGCACAGGTGCCAGCAGCGAGTTTTATTACTGCAGAGTTATATGAATTGATGGGTTCTTTGTACAGGCCAGGGAATGTTAATCTTGTATTTCATGTTTCTCTACATTGCGTTTAAAGGGATCAGAATCTGTAGTTTACACTTTCTATATCTCGCATACGGATTCTGTGTACAGTGAATATACAATTGTCAGTACCAAACTGCAATTTTGGTGAACCATCTAGCATTTAAAAGTGTTGAAAGAATTTCAGGCTGTGTAGGTGCCTGGTATGATTGATTTACAGTAGTGAAGGCAAACATGGACTTTTCTGCACTCTTAAAGTTAAAAACATTAATAAGAAATAACTAACACAAGCCACATTGACAGTGTGGGTAACAAATTCCAGAAAGTTAGACATGCTGCAGTGATTATTGCCTAGGATGTGTAGTAGTGTATTCCAGGGATCAATTCTGTAGCACTCTTCATCCAAATACGTTTGGTATTTGATCATAATGTGGGCCACAGTGTACACAAAGAGGTGCTGGCTCTCCTTGCAGGAAATGACCGTAATTGAGTGTGACTGACATGTGCTAGACACAAAGAGATGGCAGCAAATGCATAAATGTAGATGGTATGGTGGCTATGGGGGATGATGTGATAGGCATTCAACCAAGCATTAGAGGGCCAATTAAGAACACAGAGATACGAATATACAGTGTTTTAGACATGACACACGTAAATGATAGACGATAATCTGTAGGAAAGCAGTACTTGTTTTATCTCCTATGCATCCCTCTCAGGACAGACCATCCGACCTCAGTGGGTGCATTTCAAGAACAACATTCAAATGATGATTTGAGAGAGGAATGAAGCTCAGTGATTAGAGCAAAACTAAGTGATAATCAGCATCATTTAAGAATGGAGAATCCATGGGGGCTGCTGAATAGTGCTAAGAAGGGTGGCATTGTACGAGCAGAGGATTATACACTTATTCTGTGAATAAGGAAATGAAAATCATCGCTTAGGGAAAGGTTATTTTTTACATCAGAGGATAGTATCAACAGTTTAGAGAGTAGAGTGGGTTAGTGATAGGATGTTATATATAGTGCTGAGAGGTTGCTGGAGTGATATTGCTCTGAATGTGCATGCACCAACTCTGGTTAAGAGTGATGACTCAAAGGACACTTGATGAGGAATTAGAGTAGGTGTTACACCAGTCCTAAGTACCACATAAAAATTCTGTTAGGAGATATTAATGCAAAACTAAGAGAGGATATTTTCAAACTGACAGCTGGGAATGGGAGTTTCCATGAGGTTAGTAATGATAATGGTGTTAGAGTAGTAAACTTTGCCACAAAAAAAAAGTCTGGTTGTTAAGAGTATGATGCTTCTGGACCAAGCCATCATTAATACAACTTGACTTCTCCTAATGGGAAGTGGAGCTTATAGTTAAAATTATTAAATATATAGAATATAAAATAGTGTTGTTTATGCAGTGATAATATAATTTGTTTGTTGCTATGATTAAAAGATGTATAAGTCTCCACTACAATAATTCCCAATTACAAACATCTATTCTTGATCCAAACTGGATTCCATCCCAGTATGGTGTGTCTTGTTTGGAATGAACTGAGAGATTGTCTTCCAGTATTTATTCTGAGCATTTACACAAGAATTACCGTCTGTGTGCCATATGCACTGTTTACAAGCATTATGTGAGCAAGGCTTGAACAATTGGCAGAAGGTATGATAGGTGAATACCAAGCAGGATTCTGTAAAGGCACTGTGTTCACAGTGAAACAAATATTAGAGAAATGCTGGGAAGGATGTATGTATTTGATATATATCAAATATTTGTAGATTACCAGCAAGTATATGACTGTTTAGTGCCAAATTGAACAAGTCACGCAGGAATGTGGAATACTGATAAAGCTAGTGCAACTTGTGGAGGTAACTATGAAGAACAATAGTGTCAAAATTCAGGCACAAGTTGGTAACTCACTTCAGGTGAAGCAAGGCTTGAAGAAGAGTAAGATGCAGTGCTTTCAATTTCCAGTATCCTCTCTTTACCTTCAGGTCTTCCAGTAGCTGCTTGCATCTTCTTCCTATTCTTCCCATCACTCCAATCCTGCCCTCTATCTTTCCATCAGTAACATGATGGGAAGGCAGTCCATATATAAGATGTGACCAATCTAGGTAGCCTTATTTCTTTTTATTGTTTGTAGATATTCCTCTCCACCTTGAGTCTTTGTAATTCTTCATTTCTCACTCTATCGATCCCACTGATCTTCTCCATACTTCTCCAGCACCACATCTCAAAACTTTCCAGGTAATTATGATCTACTTTCTGAAGTGTCCAAGTTTCACAGTCTTTCAAAGCTATGCTCCAACTGTAGCAACTCACTAGTTTCTTCCTTAAATTTAAGTCACATTTGCTGTTGGAAAGAGACTTCTTCTTGTTGAATGCTGCTTTTCCATGGCAATCCTGGATTTAATTTCATGTGTACATTTAGCATAATTTATTATCATATTACCTGAACAATTTAAATATTCTGTATTCTCCAGTTGGTTTTTGATCTATCATAATCTGTAGTGCGGATGGTTGCCTTGAGATTCTCATTACCTTGGTTTATTCCACATTCATTTCCATTCAATAGCATCTTTCAATTTCAGTTAGTCTATCAATCATGCCCTGTAGCACTGTTTCTTTCTAAGCCAGTAGCACAAAAAGTCATTTGCATATTTCAAACAGCATCACCAGCTGGAGAGATGGAGCAGTGCTGTAAACAAGACTTAACTGTGGGAGTGTGGTACATGTTAATGATCCAGAAAAATGTCAGTATGACTCCAGTGAAAGGAAAATCTTCAGGAAAATATTTGAGCCTATGCAGGCTAAATTAGTGTGAATAGATACAATGAGGATATCTACAAATTATGAGGCGGTATTTCAAACATTTTTTATAGCAGAAGAGACTACAGTGGGCTGGCCACATGGTAAGGCCGGATTATTCTTGTGTCCCCAAAAAGGTAATGGGAAGATGTTTCAGAGGAAGAAGGCCTGTGGGAAGCCCTAGGGGAAGATGGGAGGATGCCATAGATTTGCCTCAGATACAGAACTGGAAGGCAGCAGCAAGGAATGGAGAATGTTGGAGGAAAATTGAGGCAGCCATAGAAGAGATGATTCAATAACCATGACAAAAAATCCCTGGTGCCATTACTGTTGGTACTTCTGTGCTTCACTGGTGTGAGGTGTTCATCATCCTTGGTAAGAAACTTTGGTCATAAAGAACAATGCTCTGGGCAAAGTACTTCACTTAATCATTGAACCCTGTTGCAATTTAGACATGGTGGCTAGTTTTAGTACCCACTAATTTTGATTTTATAGAAATGAGAAGTGAATCATAATAGGTCAGTTTGCCAAATTTGAGATAGAATCAACTGTCCACACTTTTTTTTCCTTATTCGTTTCAAGCCATGATTATTTCCCTCACATCCTTTTCTGCTGCAGTAATAGTAATCCCAGCATTTCGTTTGTCACGCAGTACGACTCTTTTAAGTGGGTCAAGAAATTCAAACTTGTGAGAGTAAACATCTTAAAAAGAACAGAGTCAAAAAGGATTTGCCTGTGCACATACCATGAAGGCATAGAGACTAGTGAAGTTACAGGTCCATGCACTCTCAACCTCAGCACTATGAGTGGTCAGCTTCATGTGTCAGCCACTTTACATGTGGGGTAAGAAACCCTACTATCCACTTAATAGGAAGAAGGCTGGATGGCCTAAGGAGCTAGTCAGGATACTTTGGTGGACGAGGTCTTTGCCTGCTGGGAATCAAACCATCATACCTGTCATACACCCTATAATCTAGACACAGACTTTTATGTAATTCAGAAAAAAAAAAAAGCATTAATTTAATTTTGGCAAGAAACATTCAAAAAATATTAATCATTAAGTGAAGTAGACAGTAGAGGCTGTCCCTAGACATGCCAAACAGGCAGAGGGGAGGCATATGTATAGCTCTACACATCCAAAAGCCCTATGCTAGAAAGGTGTGAGTGGTCAGCCCTACCAGGTTCTGAACCATGAACCATCCAGTCTGTGCTCTCTACACAGACTATGCCATCCCAGCTGCCAGTTAAGTAAATTAAAAATACTGAAATCATTATATAGCAATCATATAGAGCGTATTTATTACGAGAATATTAAATTGTGATTTAAAACATTTACGTGTCTTTCGTGCATCATTTTTACAAGGATTTATCTTTGTTGTGATATGGATGAGGCATGAACATATATCCCAACAAACTCCAAGACTTCTGCATTCTGACACTAAGGTCGCACAACAGCATGCTTTGTGAATAAATTTGTTTCTCACTGTGTCACCATTTTCCTAAGTTGGGTTTATAAAAGAATGTGCCACCTGTTGCTGCCGTACTTTCCACTTACATTTTAACCTCGTTAAGCAAGTTAAACACAATATTATGGTACAAAATTGTATTTAATTACAGAATCCTAACATCTTGATAACAAGGTACATTACAATAAATACACCACTGCAGTAGTATCATAGTTTACAAAATGTAAAACAACTGTGAGTCAGTACATGTAATGTACTACAGCCCTGGTAAATTGTCATCTACTCAATGTGTTTTGCAAAACTTCTCACAACCCTATCAATAACCTTATTTAGAATAAATACCACATTGACTTGTATGTCACAGCTACAAAGTTTCATGAACATTTCTATTTGAAGTTTCATCCCAAATACAAAAAAAAAAAAAATGTGAATATACAACACAGTAACATATACCAGTGAATACAAATGAACAAGTAAGATCTGGAATTTCAGAAAAATGAGAGAACAGTATGAAATTCAAGAATTTTCCACTCAGAAGAAAAGTGTAAGTTAAACCTTCAGGCCTTCACCATTCTGGATATTATGTGGCAAAGGTTGGTAGCTGGTTAGCACACATGACATCCCAGAGAGAAGGCTCAACTAGGACTCTGACAGGAGCCTGAGACTGTGCAAGTCACACCTTCCTTATTTTCAGAAATAAGTTGTTTTCAACATGGCTACATAAAATCAGGACTAAATTCAATTAAGGCACTTACAAAAGTCACTAAGAAGAACCAAACATCAGTATATTTGCTATTATTTGTTCAATTCATAAAGACCAGTTCCACACCAATGCATGTCTCAAAATTATGTTGCAGGGCCACATTAGGTGCTGCTCACTCATGCCAACAAATGTTTTATGACTAACAGTTTAACCACCACACAACACATTTTAAGTTATAAAAGAACACAGCATAAAAAAATATATTTTCACTGATGTGTACCATGCTTCTTCTGAGTGACTCGTACAATCTGCAGTTAACACAATTTAATGCAGCGCATAGTATTACAATAATAGAAGAAATGCCAAATCTCAGGTTTCATAAAACTCTGTCAAGAGGCCTCAAACATGTACTTACAAAATCACCTAGGCAAAATTAATCAAACTAAATGAAAGTGGCTTAACAAAATTTACTAGAGGTCTATCATACTGAATTTCAATCACACTGGCCCCTGCTTTCAGCACAACTGATCCTGGACATGAAAGTCATGGACTGTGTGGTACAAAACTTCACCTAAAACATGAATGCAGTCTAAATGTTCCATCTGTGCCTGCTGATTGGTAACATAAGAGGCAGAGTATAAAGTTCAGTATGTAACTCAGATTTGTGATTAGTTGACATACATTTACTCCCAGTACTGGCATGCTGCCATATGCACGCACACTGGAAGACAAATTCAAGCATACTACAACAAAACTATTAACTAAATATATCCTGTTCATGCAGTCAACAACCTGGGATGGTTCACAAGCTTGTGATCCACCCCTGCAAGTGTACCCCTTGCCTGACACAGAACTTTGGTTAAAGTGCCACACAGTGCTGGTCTACATAACTGAGTAATGGCATCTGTGGACATGTACAATATTCAGAAATCTTTAATACACAACCAGTCAGTTATATTAACTTTTTTTTTTTCAATATCAATTAGTCTTCCAACAGTTGAATACCAGAAGCAAGGTACATGCAGACATAGCTACATATGTATTATTTCATACAAGATGCAGGTTTCTAAAATATACCAGTAATATTTCATGGCAAATTACTCTTTGTACTGATACATGTAATCATCACTGCAGTAATGTATTTTGCCTCCTTTAAGACTTCAATAAAAAACCAGAACAGGTAAGAATTAAAGCAGTTGTTACATGCAACCTCCGTGTACATTGATGGTTTCTTATATGAACGATGTTTGAAAAGCAAACTGGATGAATGAATACAGTATTTACATACAAAAGCATATGGACTTTTATATCAGCAGTAAGGAAGGATGGTATCAGTATAGCAAACTGGATTTTAGGAAAACTGAATACAGAGATATGAAATGGCCAAATTAATGTCCAATAGCAGACTTCTGTGGTGACAACAATGTTTGTCATCTACAGGTACAAGGATCCTAAGACACATTTCAGTTGAGATTCAGCCTGTTTTGATGTTACCAGTTAAATATAATTTTGCTGTTCATACAATGTATCCTAAGACACATTTCAGTTGAGATTCAGCCTGTTTTGATGTTACCAGTTAAATATAATTTTGCTGTTCATACAATGTATAACTGATGTGCATGTTGAGGTATACCATTTCCTATATTTTCAAGAATGTTTTTTCATTATAAGAAAAGTAGTGTCTCCAGTACACAATATCCTTGTGCCTGGATGTGCCAGTGTGTACGAGCATGAAGGTAAAATTTTACACATCAATTGCGCAAGATGTAGGGTACTCCATCTTTGATGTATCAGCAATTCTAGATTTTGTTTATAATGCATGTCATGATACAAATGATAAATACCATAAATCATTCATTAATGTTGTATCATGGCACTTTCATTCTGTTGAATTATTTACATTTGTGGATTTATTTCAGACAGAGAGGCATAAAGTTTATTAGCCCTTTCACAGAAGCCACTGTTGGTAGTCTATTAAGCTTGTATAGACACACCTACACCTGTCAAAAGGTGGCCCTCCCCCCAACAACCTCACAACAAGCAAGTCCACTGTAGTAACTTACACTTTCAATGATGGAAAATGATCACTCAGAAAAATATCGTTCTGTTCTTCCACTTAAAGATGCTTTTTACAGGAAAGAGCTTTGTTACTCATACAGCATTTTTCAGTAATATACTATTAGTTGCCAAATGTACTTTCATAATGTCTCTGTTACATGGTCCAACCCTCTCTGAGTCACATTTTAGAAAAATATTTTTGTACAACTGTACAGTATTGCCTTTTGTACATGGAGACACAAGAGAATTAACATTACACAGCTGTATCCAATGAACGTTTGGTAAGACCTCTTTATGCAATAGAACTGCATAAAAGACATCAAAATACATTACCTTAATATTAGTACAAACTTAAAAAACTAACTGTTCAATTATGTTTTGAGAGACGTGTAAAACAATTATATGACATACTGGGCCAAAGAAGGTGTAAAAATTGCCAAGTAAATATGGTATGAACACACTATTTCAAAACAGATGAATATTATTATCTGGTATACCCACTTGTTTAACGTAATTTATCATATCTTTATTGAATGATCTTGTCCCACAAATCAAAATAAAAACCTGCTGCAATGTCTTTCCTGCAAGACGCTCATTTACTACACCTTTATCTATCCTTCCTTTCCTGACACATTCACCGTAATGGGCCTGGCTCTCTGTAGTTGACTCCAACTGCGAAAGGAAGATTTCTGCAGTGAAATTCCAATACAGAGATAACTTCTGCAATTCATTTCGAAGGAGGATATCTTCAAAACGCCTGCATGCAAATAACATGTGTACAAATGTGTCATCTAAATCATTTTCCGTTATTGACTTGGCAATGGGATACATTGGAGCTATTCCTGTACCGGCACACAACATCAGTACATGTCTGTAGCTGTTTGGTATGTAAGTGAAGTTTCCACATGGGCCTCTCCATTCAACAATATCATTTTTTTTCATGTCCTTTAAATACTTAGACATCTTACCATTTTCATACAGTTTTATCAGCACTTCAAATTGCCCCATATTGCTTGATTTCAGGTCTGATATTGGAGTGTATGCTCTAGTTGAAACAGTGTTTGGATTTCCATCAGAACTGAACCTCATGACAAGATGCTGGCCCACACTTATGCCAAGAGGCCTTTTGACATGTTTATATTCTGTAACAGCACTTTTCTGGTCTGGTTCTGAGCTGGCTCTAACAGCTTGAAACAAGTATAAAAATGTGTTGTGAGTGTACTGCTGCACTGAAAGCACCTGGAATGGACTGAACTTGATAGGTGATATCAATGGTCCTTTTGTTTCTATATCAGCGGTCTTTGAATAACATCCTGCATTGGAGAGAATATCACTGCACTGTTTCTCCCACTCTAACAACTGCGAACGGTATATGTCAAATACACATGGACTACAACCGCTTCCACAGCAATCAGACTCTTGGGGTTCCTCTGGGCATGGAGGGAACAACGTCTCAATGTTATGCTGTTTCTCTTTGTTCATTATACTATGATCCATGCTAACCAAAATTAACATAGTAAAATACAACTGAAAAGTGTTCCACTCTCCTTTAAATTTAAATCATTATTGTACTTGTGGTTTACACAATTATTTTGTCCAGTCTTGATTCTCTAACAACAAACCCGTTGTAAAAACACCATGTGACAAATGAAAATGTTCATACCATCTCAATGTCCTGAAATGATACATCCACATTTGAAAACATTTTTTATGTAGCCCCCCCATCCAAAGTACATATAACATATTCACAACTCCACACCAACAATACTATCATTTGTTGATGAATTCAGAAGGTTGGCTTTGATTGGCTCATCCATGCTTGTAGTACTGGCATCCAATTGGCTGGATGATAAGGATATTTTGTTTTGTTTGTTTGGATTGTCATCCCAGTCCACCTGCAACACAATCAAGTGGAAAAACAAGTAACAGTAGAATGCAAGATTTGAAGTCACAGCAGTGCCACTGAAGATTCAAGTCTTATGGTTTGTGAAGTGTGTGAGTAGTGAGAGTTCCCACCATTTCATAGGATCACAGTGCCTTCAACTTCAGGATCAAGCAGTCCAAGAAGAATAGCTACGCAGGAAGGCAGGATACATTACAACAGTGTGGGTGATGGGCAGAGTGGATGGCAAGCCAATGGAGGCTCACTGTACTGGCATAGAGGTTGTAAGTAAAGTTTAATATGTGATCTAAGTCCTTCACAATGATGAAACTGATGCTGTAGCTTTTTTGGGTTATGACATGGCGTAATACGATGTTTTGGGATATCCTTTCGATCCCATCCTCAGGTTTGATGAAAAACAGAAAAATTCCTGTTTTCATCAAGCGTGAGGATGGAACTGAAAGGATATCCCAAAATGTCATATCTTCTTCAATATTATGCAACATCAAAACCCAAAAGAGTTACAACATCAACGTTTAAGATGTTAAAATAAAATAAAGATAACAAACACAAAAGGAACTGAAAATCAGTATGCCTAGAAAAAGAATTAAAATAATGAAATACACAAGAATATGTATAAAATAATGAATTTTCATAAGCTTAATGAACTAATTCATTTTAACACTTGAAGGAGGTAGTTAGTCTTCTCAGAGCCAATAACAACTACTACTTTGCAACCACTTTATAAACATTTTCATTAAATTCTACTTTTACACTTGGTGATTCGTGTCTTTTTATCCTTTTAAATAGCCATCTCAACCTCCAAGGCACTCAGCTCAGGCACTAGTGGTTCTGCTCTATGTATTTCTGTCTGCCTAACATCACTAACCCCAGGTACATTCAATAGTTGTGAGAAAAGGTTCCTCCATCTAGCCAAAATACTGTGGAAGTTTGTAACCAAATCACCCTTCTCATCCTTTAATGTATTAGTTCTGGGCTGGTAACCCTTCTTAAAGTCACTGATGCCCCTATACACATCACTGATATTTTTGAACTGTTAGTTTCAAGTTCATCAAATTTAGCTTTTAGATATTCCTTCGTTTTGTGCATGAAATGTTTAACACCTTCATGTCTTACATTGTTTAGATTATCTACCCTGCTTTGTTTTAGATCCTGTAACCACTGAATTTCAGACTGCTTCCTGTGTTATAAATATCATAAACATTCTTCATCAAACCACAGTTTGTGCTACTTCAGGTCATACAGACCTGGACTCTCCTTAGCTGAGGTTTTGATATTTTCTTTAATGCTTACCCAAGCCCTATTCTGTTTTCGCTATCATTTAAGTTCTCCAAAGCTGCCAACTTGTTGGCGATCTTAATCTGATACTCTTTCCTAACCTCCTGCCCACTTAGTTCCAGAGATTAAATCTCTCCACATAAAACTTCTGTGCTGCTTGTTTCCTTACTGCCAATCTTCCCTAACTTTTGCAACTACAGGTGGTGATCAATATCACAGTCAGCTCCCCTGAAACTTCATACATCTAGTATACTCAAATGTCATCTCCTATCTATCCATATATGATCAATCTGGTTGTGAGTCTTCCTATCAGGAGAGGTCCAGTTGAATTTATGAATGTTTTGGTGCAGGAACATCAGGCTCTTAACAACTAAATTTTTTTATGTGGCAAAGTCTACTATTCTAACACCGTTATAATTACTATCCAAATGTAGGCTCTCATTGCCAACTGTCAGTTTGAAAATATCCTCTCTCCCAATTATTCTAAATCTCCCAACACAATTTTCATACGTGCTTAGGAAAATTATAAAAAACCTGCTCCATTTCCTCACAAAAACTGTCTTTTGAATCATCGCTTTTCTCCTCACTTGGTGCATGCACATTCAAAGCAATGATACTACACCAGCGACCTCTCAGAACTATATATGACATTTTATCACTAGAAAATCCTGTTCTCTTAATTAGTGATACTATTCTGTGGTGTACAAAAAAATCCTGTTCCCAATTGATGATTTTGGGTTCCTTTTTCATAAAAAAAATATAACCCCCTGCTCTTACTTTGCCCCCTTTGTCCAACCTAACCTCAAAGCACACCCACTAAATCTAATTTATACCTCACTACTTCCCTGGCCTCTGTTGTGACTCTGACCTATAAAGGATCCTAACATTCCATGTACCAAATCTCGTCCCTATCCCCTGATGATGCGTAAGTTAAATAAGTGTGATCTCTTTCTTTGCAGGATGTCATAAACGAAACACACTATAACCTTCTGGCAAAAAAATTATAAAATATAAAGATCCAAATGACAGTATAATAAAGGGAGCAACTCAAAGTAGGAAAAGCAAAGCTCTCGTGTTCCTAAGACAGTAAGATTGTCCTTAAAAAAAAAAAACAGTAGTTACAGTCATTATACTTTAATGTTCCTGTCTCACCAGTTCTGACTTCCTACAGAACACTCATATACATATACAAGTATGTACAGGCAGATCACTTTTTACACAATTTTGTTTTAATGTGACTTGAAAATTTACACCACTTTTCGAATTTATGCCACAATTTTCAGTTTAACACCATTTAGCACAGATGATTTGTGATAATTTTTAAATTTTTGCCATGTGGCATACACGATCCATGGAATCTTGTCTTGTGTTGAAGGCTAGCAGAAAGCAACGTCACTGTCATACCATCAGTGACATAGATGGAGTGATTACATTAGGGATATATTCATACAGCTCATCTAGTTTCCTTTTAAACAGCACTGGCTGAGTGATATATGTAAATCTACATCAGATAGTGCAATCCAAGTGAAAATTGGTGGAACACAATCCATACTGAAGAGAAATTAGACATAATAAGCCAACTTGAAAAAGGTGAATGAACTGTTTACATACGGTGTAATGTTAGATTCACTCATGGTAGTTTACATACAATACATGATAAGGCTGATAGATTTACAGAAAGTGCTAAGTCAGGACCTAAAGTGTTTGCATAGCAAGTCTACCACAGTCCTATCTGAATGAACTGTAACAAAAACTATGGATGTGAGTCTATTATAATTTTATTCCATTAGAAATTGTAGAGATATGTATGTACGCGTACACTGTATATACAGTACACAATTATATATCCACAGGTCCATACATCCACTAATGGTGTAGTCATATACTAAAGAGGATTAGGTCATCAATCCCCTAACCTCCAGGAAATACAGTGTTTTAAATGGGAATTTTATGTTCAGTTTGTGCAATTTCAATTTGCGTGAAATTTTTCAGGAACATATCCCTCACATAAAACGAGACCTGCCTGTACTGCAACCCTGCAAGCAAGCCATACCTTAAAGCGTGTGACTCTTGGATTGGTGGCCAAAATGTTTCGCTGCAGTTTGTCAAACTGTGGAGCAGATGGTGGCTGGGTCTCCCGCAACTCGGGGTCACCATAGTCATTATTCACATAGTAACCTACACGAATAAACTCCTGCCCCCTACAATGAAAAGAAGCCTTGCTGACACAACACATAACAGAAAAGCTATTTTCTCTGAAAAAATAATATTAATGCTGCACTGCCTTTTCAGACCAAATGCATTTAACCTGTTTTAGTTATACCACGTGAGATTTCCATCACCATAATCACTAAGCCCAGCATTCATGGAAAACAATCTTATTTAGACTCAGATGTCTTATTTCCCAAATTGTTCACTGGATGTTGTTACCAATAATATACATGAAGTAAACACTTGCATGTATTCCACTGCTCTACTGATCAAGTGAATGACAGTCAGTCACATGCAATTAATATTACAGTTATGGCCGAGATCATATCACTCTCAAATTGCCCACAATTAACTGTCCATTGTAAATGTATTACATGCATGAATTCATGTAAATAATGCATAGTACTTAATTACAATCATAAAAAAAAACATTTTCCTTTGGCTAAGTAGCTAATGTCACATGTCAAAAACACTATTCTTTCACTTGCTAAATACTGAAAGATGACCAGTAGTTTACATGTTATGCTGAAACTGTTATCAATGACTGCCAACAAGTTCATCCACAAATCTGAGTAACATCTTCATTGAATCACAATAGACACTGAATAATCTTACCAATGTGAAATTTCTTTCAAATTCGCAGTCTGTTTTGTCATCCCTTTTTATAAACATCTATGATAATAGATTATTTACAAGGCCACAAGGAAATTTCATTGCAGTACACCATCACGTATGAAGTTATTATACCTATAAGAACAAGTCAGCAAAACAACAGTGACACCAATCACATCAGCAACTGGAATCTTGGCAGGGTCAGGTGGATCAGCTTGGAATACAAACATGTGCCGTCCTTGGGGAACTGGTCCAACATAAACAGTGTCCAACACCTGATCGAACGCTTCACTTTCTGCCGAGCCAACATATATTATACGCCATTCCAAATCTTCCTGCAGGTCCTCCAAACACTCAAATGTTATTTCAAATTGGAATGGATTTAGAAATGCTGATGGGTTGTCTAATACAACCACATTCATAACCTGAACCTTAGCCATTGAACTCAAATGGTCTGAAATAACAGGAAAATTTTCATTAATATGTGTTATTCAATGAAATATATATGTTTCACTACTTAAGTTTATACAGAATGCTACATATCAGTGTGACTAAAAATAAATCATCAAAGTGCACTATGTCATTGGTTGTAACGTAATATTCAAAGTTCCATCTGCCATCTGAATAAACTTGACAGCTAAAATTAAATAAGTAAAATATGGCAGTTGAAAGTCCTGATTACTTAACTTAATACTATTCCAACAGGATGAAGCTATGATTAACCAGAATTTTCAGGAGGGGCGGTAAGTGACCAGCAATATGTAAAAAGGTAAAGTTCACCCTATAACCTGCCATGGAGGCACAGAGGGGAAGTAGATGTATAGCTATATTCTTTCTTTAACCATAGTTCTTGAAAGGGGTGGGTGGTAAATGCCATGCCCTGGCTGCTTTAACCCCAGGAATGACCCGGTACCCACTGTATAGGAGGCTGGGGGGGTTCCATGGCTGGTCTGGTCATATGCGGAAAATCTCACCCCCCACCGGGATTTGATCCCTAGACCATCCGGCCCATAGTAAGTTGCTGTACTGACTACACTATTCCAGCCCATGACAAATGATAAGTCAACTCCCAAGTACAGTGATGGTAATAGCATCATATAATTTATTTAATTTGCAAAATTACATACATGTGCTAGTAAAGTATATGCATAAATGTGTATCTTATTAAATTTTACAGTTTTCTGTCCTAACCAAACACAGTAACATCACTAACCTGAGGCACCCATTACCAATTTTCGAGAGGCTACACAAGTGCTGTGCAACATGGTTTTCTATTACAATCACTTATCATAGTCTATAAAGATAAAATACCCAACATCTTTTTACTGATAAAATGTTCTACATCAGGCACTCCAACAGACTGACTGGGTGCTTCTGTCTCATAGACATTTTTCTTCTGAATATATGTAATGAAGTATGTGTCACAATTGTAATCTATGTCCAAAATACAACTCTGGATGTTCAGTCAGGACTTCTTGGTCTGGATGCAGATTTCTACTGTCTATGGCAACAAAATTCTCTAACTTATCTAGGTGAACACCAGAGATGAATGGTTCCTTGACAGAGAAAAATGGGATAGTACCAAACACACTATCACACCCCACATTAATGTTCGGAATCTATTAAATTGAACATTATGGCATCAATGTCAACATCAAAATGAACATCATGGCTGCAGCCAGGAGGTATATTCTTACTCGCACAATAATTGTCTACAGGAAACTATGCCGCAATCAGTCCTACTATGAAGAAAATGGAGCCGGTTCCTCCCAAGTGTTCATACCTATATACAAAACTACATGGTATCACATCCCAAAAGTCAGCAATCTTCAAATTCTGTTGGAATTTTACATCTATCCAAATGAATATGCATCAAAATGAGAAGCAGCTAATAAACCATGCTGTAATTTTTTGTGCTGTCACAAGTCATCAGACACAGTCCTCAACCAATACAAATTAATGTTGAAAGATGTCTTCTGTATTCTGACACCATACAGTCTGGTAGAAATTTACAAATATTTTGGAGGAACGTACTGTCTCCATCTTAAAAGCAGAAAAGATTTTGAATCTGTAAACATTAACAGTCACTCATCTACCTTGAAGATGGAGGCATGACAATCCTCCAAAATGTTGATTCTAACATGCATTATGGTATCACAACTCAAAAGTCAGCATTATTCACAGTCTCCATTATGAGATCTGCAATTAATGTCCTGGTGCAAGAAGTACATTTAGCATGTTACTATATTAATAACACATCTCATTCAGTGTACTACTGCCCTTCTCCACTCAAACTCTGCCCTAAGTATGCAATACTGTTCTGCAGCATCATAGTATGGTAAACTCATGCACTCAACAATGTTGTGCTAACTGCAAAACATACACAGCATCAAGGAATGATACAATTATTATTGATGAGTTTGAAAGTACGACAGGAAGTAGCATCACCTACTGAATTATCATACTGGCAGCTGCTTTGAGGAAATACAAACAACTTTAGGAAATACTGTACTCTAACTAAGACCAAAATTAGTAACCTTCTGAACAAACAGCAGAAGTGTTAATCACTACACCAAAATAAAAATAACTAAAAAAAAGGAAAACTTAAGCTATGGGTAAATACATTTCATGCATAAACTTATACCATTCAGTTGTATTTTATACGAGGGATTCTGAAGACCTCATATAATTCAAGACTACTTTTCCCCTAAGAACCAATCAAAAATAGTGGAGATGCATTCTCATAGCACATAAATCTGCAAAAACTGCAGCATATGTTAGCTGTTAAACATAACTTATAAGCACAATATCAATAAACAAACTATGAGTGATTTATTTTATTAACTAATGTAGTACACTACCCGAAAAAATTGGAAAATAATCAGATTTTGATGACACTGAAGGAAAAGGTGGTGATGTTTGATTTTGAAGCCCCTCACTAGTGAACCTGCCTGTCAGATAACACTAATTTACTAATCAACTTTTGTGCACTACACTGTGTATACTATTTCACACACTAATTCCCACTCTGATACATTATCCTGAAGATGGCATCAGCAGATGCCAAAACGTGTTGGAGTGAAAATTAGTGTGTAGTGCAAAAAAAGTTGTTTAATGAACTGGTGTTACAGAACATGACGAATGGTATGTATGACATTAAGATACTGTCTGTCTGAATTTATGACCTACAAATACCTCTTCTATGTTGAACTGTGTAACATCCTCAAACTTACAATGGACTCTCTCCATATATTCTCTGAGCCACTTTTCACAGAGGTATTATACAAAGCTCAGAGGCTTATTTCACACACTTACATAAATGACTGCATACTGCACAGGGAAATTAAGGCACAAGGGGTTTGAGACTAACCAGTTGTCACATACCGAATAAACTAACTTCATGGCACACATTCAAAAATATGCTGCAACAACAATGAAGACAAACTGCACGAAATTTGTGCTACACTTCTAAGTTACCCTGACAACACAGAACATTACTAGCATCCTCTGTAATTCTGGTAGAGTCTATCTGCAACATGTTTGAGCTGAAGGTTTCTCAGTTTGGCTGGCAGTCCAAAACTAAAAGGCTTGATTCAGTAGTAGTGTCTTGACACTTCCCCTCAACAGATCAACTACTCTGCAGGATGCTCTTAAAATTCTCTTTGTGTCCAAGTGTTCTTGCTGCACATAAACAATGTTGAAGAGATTCACATTTCCTTATCTACATGAAAGTCTACCCTCTCATCTTTGTAATGTGTCAGTCAGAAATCTGTCTTACCAATGGAGAAGTCACAAAGGCTGTAACTATAAACGCCTACTAGCAACATTAACACAAACTTTTCAATGGTCAAACATACTGCTGAATTGGATATGATGACCTGTATTATGCATAGGCAACATATTCTCCTGCTGAACTTTTTAAACAGCTTATAATATTTAAATTCTGCAAACCATCAATTTATTCTCATTTGCTGAGATTTTTCAAGCTGTCTAGTTCAAGTGGCAGAGGAACTATGCAAATTAAAAAATACTACAGTATAGAACAAATTATTATTTCCCAGTATTTTCTTAAACTCTACTCAACTTATTCGATGGAACTTAACGATACGCTATCTTCATTTAGTTTCATTCCCCCACTGATCTTCGCAATGGTTTATGCATGGTCCATATACAAGTCTGACCAATGCCACTCATGCCTACCAGCCTGTAGCCTCTGCCTTCCAATTTATTCAGAATCAAGCGGGGAGGATGTTCAGCAACATACACTGCACTGGAACACATCACATTATTTCAGTAATTACAAGTTTTATGACCACTACAGCATACAGAACTGCAACTGCTATTCCTGCTGCAGCTACTGATGCTGCTACTGCTGCAGCTACTACTACAACTACAACCACCACCACCATCACCACACCTAGTGACTTTAGAATGATCCTGTCAAAGTTCTTTACCTCTTTTGGCACATTCGCAAAATGGTGAAAAGTGAATGTTGGCAAAAACTGATTGTTAGCTTTGTCATTTCTGCCTGTCTGCCTGTGTGTCTGTCCCTCCCTCTGCATGGAACAACTCAGCTCCCACTAGACAGATTTTCAAAAATTTCCATATTTGAGCATTTTTCAAAAATCTGTCAACAAAATCAACTTTCATTAAAATCTGACAAGAATAAAGGGTACTTCACATGAAGACTTCTGTCCATTCATAATAATATCTTGCTCAATTCCTCTTACAATGACAAATATTTCAGGCAGAAGTTGTACAGAAAAAAAAAACACACATTTTATGTCCAAAAACTTTTTACCAAAAAACTGTGCCATTTATAAGATAATATCGAAAAATATGGTACAGCCAGACAGGCCACAAATGACAATTACAATGCAGCACATACACACTTCATGGTGGGTAAGGCTACATACACACACTCAGAATAAGTACTACTTATTGCTTTTCCCTGGCAACAATGGATATGCAATGCTATGTTGCCAGTCTTGTCTTCTGCAGTGACATATAAAATCAGTTATTGGTGCAATGTGGGTTCCTATGCATTATCCCCCCCACCAATATCCAAAACACTATCATTCTCTTCAATGGCACAAATGTTTATTTTTATCTCACCGGACACTAACTTTGATACAAATACAGAAAATAACACACTGTATTTGTAAACAGAACTTTGGCTGATCAAAAGCCTGCATTTACAACCAGTGTCATTACATAAGCTGACAACCCCTAACTTAAAGGGTGTTATAAACTATGTTAGCATCCTTGCATCACCAACTAAGAGATCACAACGTACATCTGTAACACTGAAAAAGTCACAATTTTTATTTATTTTTTTCCAATTTATAATGGGTCTAATAAGGATTCTTTTTTCGGGGTATTTTAAGCAAACCTTTAATTGCATGTGCAGCAGGATTTAGATTAATATTTTTCCACCTTTGTTCTTTAGGAATTAAAGTACTACACTTGTTTATATAGTGTGCACATGTGTGTGTATGCATGTCTGTATGTATAGTAGCATTAACCAATAATATTTTCTTCCTAGTGAAAGACAATGCACAATAATTAAAATGTGCAGTTATTCCCTTATACCCCAGTCATGACAGCCTGGGTTGCGATACCATAAAGTCTAACTGGTGAATACCACTGTCTGAAAGATTGTACTTTATCTCCAGAATTAAAATGATTAGAGTAACAATGTGGTAGGTCACATAGTGAAATCGAAGGACAGTCCACATGTAAGACAGAACCTGTTCTAGGTAAATGGGAATGGTTCACAGAAATGAAAGCACAGAAAACAGTCCAATGCAGGTGAGTATTGGGAAATGAGACCAAGCCCTTATTTGCTGGGAGGGGGGCATTGTGAAGGGGATTTTCACTCATATTGTTTCTGTTGCAGAAATAAAATTAGTTCAAACTGCACATGAATGAAGAATGGTAAAAATTTAACAATTATAAGAGATACAAAAATGCACCCAATATTGTGTTATTCATGTATCTCCTATATGCTTGGTGTATAGTGATCACCAGATATCAGAAGTACAATGGTGGGAACTGTGCTTTATATCATGCAACTTCATGTACTCTTATAACTACAGCTTATCATATATCAGTTTCAGATTGATTCTAATTGATAAGACACTAAATGTAAACAGTTTAATCAAACAGAATATCAGACTGTCATGAAATAAATGATCATACCTCTTTGTCATCTAATTTTAAGATTTAAATTACACTTACATTTACTTAACCCTATACTGCAACATTTTGTACATTTAAGACTTGAAAACTAGAATAGTGGAATTATTTAATAGTCTTCTACTTGCTAGCAAGTTCTTATTCTCAGTTCCAACACTAGTTGTGGAAATGTGGAAAAATTTTGAACCAATTTAGACACACGAAACATAAGGCCAAGGTATAGACACGACCCACATGTGCCAAACACCAACACAGCAATCAAGTTATGCAATAGTCTTCCACAAACCATTAAAGGTTTACATCTTTATACAAAAGGATTTAAGCTGGCACTTACAGAATATTTCCTCACTACTTCAACACTGCACAAGAATTTACCTCGAACGAATATTCTTAACTGTCTTACAGCATGCCAAAAAAAAAACAAAAAAACTCTCCTTCTACTGCCACAATGTAACACGGTATACAGGCATTTAAATTTTTTTTGGTATTTGAGACAAGTATTGTAACAATGTAAATATATAACTAATATGAAATTATCTCTGCATTTGAAGCAAGTACTGTATTTGCATCATACATTCTATATACTTGGCAAAGTCCAATGAAGGACCTATGGAATGAAACTAATGATATACTACACACATACATACATAATTCTATTTTACAACATGTTTTGACCTGAAAACATATTAAAATTACTATATTCTTGCTTTCCTTTTTTAAACTCTGATTTAATCTACAACATCAATCAAAGATCAAAACTGCTGTTACATACTTATAATGGTATATATGAGACATACACGTTCAACCGATCATACTGTATATTCCACGAATATACCAAATCAAAACAATTACACAAAATGCTAAGAGTACTTAAGATAATCAATTGCTGTAAATTTTTGGGTACTCTGAAACAGGTTCTACTCCAGAATGAGAGGCATCCTCAATTTTCCTTGCTGTCAGCTGCCATGCTGGTCACCTAACCGCTGTTTCACCCTTTCTACCCATGGGGCTGATGTTCCATTCCTGCTGCATGGGCGGTGGTTACACACCATCCTAATCTTTGTATCTCTCTCTCTCTCTCTCTCTCTCTCTCTCGCGTCTATACCTCCAGAGGTGCCACACGCGCAGAAGTTAGTCTATCTCCAGTTTGTATTACCCTCTCTTTCCCTCTAGCGTTTCTCGTACCCTATGCAAGGGTCACACTAATTAGGCATCACGTTAGACTTTCTGCGCCTTCTATGGTCAGTCGAGTTGACTCTTTACGTAATAGTAACACACACTTCTGATATCTGGCTGATTGCGGCCCCCACCCCCAACCCTCCTCGCCAAGGCCTTATCACGACGTTCAACCTCCTTGCGAGAGGTCAAGAACAGACGTCAGGGTACAGGGCATTTCAAAGTGAGTAACATTCATTTTACGAGGGTCTGTGTACACATACACTTTTGACACTCATCTCCTTTTTTTAAAACAGTACATGTGTTAGCTAATTATTGGAACCAAATGACTGTCGCACCAGCCACGTGAAATTCTCCCGCCACCCTCTCATGCCACTCATCACTGCTACAAGATAATCCGTGGTCTTTCTAGCGCCGCCATATTTGCGGTAAGGGTGGCCCTCATTCTCGAGCAGACGCTTATATGAGCCTAAAATACTTATATTTAACAACGGTTAGCTAATACCGCTTACAAATTATATCCAGGTTCAATCTTCTTAACAGCACCCAAGTACGACATCAACTCTGGATCAGAAAATTCGTCTCCTACGATAGTAGGTCCAGTTTCCTAGAAAACCTCATATTTAGTTCTCCGATGCAATAATGGATATCTAGCACAGTCCCTAAGTACTAAATTACACAACAAAATATTCACATGTCCTACCAGCCTTATTTGCGTAGTAACTAAAACATAAGGCATAATTTAAAAGCGCCCAAAAAACATGACACCAAACACCACTCTCAACCATTCGCACAGCTGCAACAACTGAGTTTAAATACCACTGATATCGCGCAAAGCATGCTAGTACCTGAGATCCATGCATTTTAAACTGTGGTTCACGGGATGTACTAACACGAATCCGTCACAGTTCTGTTGTACGAATATCATATCTATTTCGTAAGTTTAAATAAAGCGTAGTAATGCATCCAATGTAAATTTAACCACGCAAATGTTACCATTGGGCACGCAATCATACATAGTCGACTACTATACGGCGCACCTCATAAAAAAAGGTTTTAACTCCTTCATAAAAATTATTTTTATAATTTTATCTTATGTAATTACCAATCAATAATAATTTTTACAGTACTAAAATGAAGGCCATTTGTGTTCAATCGAAACGTCTGTTAATATCATTCGGTTTGTTTGTACACGCTTTTGTGCTAATGGTTGGACGGTGGATGACCCTTTAAAATTGAAACACTTTACCAAGAAATCATATGACGAGTCAATAGTAGCGATAGTGACGTTTTGTTGTCGGTGAGAAGTATCAATTATAACAATGAACACCAGGCTGCGCTGGACATCAAAATCGGCCAGTTGAAGATGGATTTTACTTCTTCCATGCGAATATATATTTCGTTAATAACTTCATTCTAAATAACCAAGAAAATTTCAAATTTATTCCTGCATAGTATTAACACAAGGAAAAATATCTACATAGACGACATGCCATCCAATTTGTGACCATATATATTATATGTCTGTACCTCTGGTACACGAAGCCTAGGATCCATCTTACGCACGGATGATACCTAATGTTACAGTGTTATCGCTGTTGGCCCGTCATTTAGGATCGGTGGTTGGCCTTGAAGCTGCCATTACTGTTAACGCTAGAGGGGTGCTGATTATAATCTGTGTGCTTGATTAGGCAGATTTTAATGTTTGGTGGCAGCGAAGAAGTGAAAAGTGTTCCAGAATGAAAACAGTTTTTTGCATTTATTGTACTTTTAGAGCGTCAGTAGACGAGGTTTTTGAATCTCAACTTAGGTGTGATTTTACGTAAGAGATACTTGTTTACACCGTTGTTCACTAATCATGGACTTAGTTTTGTGAACGTCATGACGAGCCTACGAGTTACGTTTGGAGGACGAAAGTAGCACATCAAATCGTCCGTTCTTACTGCCAGAAGTAACCAAATCATCGAAATGAATCCAGACATTTTACGAGGTCTGATAGCAGTAGCTGTGGGAGCTGGGCTTATGCTAGGAGCTGCAGGTATATTCTTGTACCAGCAATTGAATGCCGAGAAACGTCGAATGTTACTGCAGCGAGAAGTGGCACGACTGGACATGACAGTGGCAGAAATGCGAATTGAGCTAGATACTCTACAAAGGGCGGGACGTGCGAGAAGACCTTTTCTTCGAAAGGCTAACAGTAGTAACTTGTCAATTGCAGACAGTGAGCTTGACACAGATATAGACATGTACTCAGCTATAGGCACAGATGATGATGATGAATTTTTTGATTTTTCAGATGAAGATAATGTGTAAGTTTATGTTTACTGATTTCAGTAGTATTATTAACATTGTCATTACCATACACTCAAGATTACCAAAACCCTTCAGCCTGACATATTAATGTAGCTATTTGAGACCTGTACTCTTCTGGGATTTTAAATTTGTAGACTCTTAGATGCTTTCATGGCCATGTGTTGCACTGAGGCTGATGGCATGTAAAGAATTGAAGATCTGTACAGTGCACTGAGGCTGGCATTGAAGGGTTAACCATAGTCATCGGTTTCTATTTGAATTGCTGCTCTTTGTAGTTCGTAGTAATTGGTATGCATGTAGTATTCCTGTGGGGAAATAATTTGGATGACAGTGAAGGATTTTTTTTTTAATAATCTTGTGAACATGCCTACAGAAGAGGTAGCTTCTCCCCTGTGTTCTCCATGAATGCATTCCTGGGGGCAGTAGAGGTATAGCTACCTCATTCTGAAACTTTGAATTAGTCGGAGATGTGTGGTCTGCCTCATACTCTGGAAACTATGCCCAGAAAAATAGCTCATGGTGCCTGTTGAATGTTGGGCTGGATGGGCCACAGAGCCTTTCTGGATGCTTTGGGGAAAAAAGAAATCTTTTTTCCCCACTGGGAATCTTTTATTATCATACACACATGTGTAGGGAATGTGCAGAGACTTGACCCATAGTACATTTAACAGCCATCAATTTGTGCAGCTGCATTACTTTTGTGTTTGGTGCAGTAATGTCACAACAAGCTAATATGGGTTGAGAGTTATTATTATCAACATCTGTTATACCTTTAGAAAGGAGGTTATGTATACCATATGGAAAGGTATTATTTGCTTCTGAAAGTTGGTTATTGTTTTAGAATCATAAGAAAGTGGTTAGTATTTTGGGGTAAATATGTTTTTGAGACCAAGCTCATTGACTTAATATCCATTTTGTAAAAATTCTGTATTCCATTATGCTGTGTTACATGTAAGTCTTTGTCAATATTATGGGTTTGTAAGCTGTTAAAAGAGATCCTTTCAGACTCCAGTAATTTGGATAATTTCTGTTCAGTGCAGTGATGTATGTAAAATATGTATAGGTTCTGTGTTAAATTTATTGTAAAAGGTAAAGGTAAAAATGTCCCTGTCTGTGTAGCGAAGGCATATAGGGGGATTAGAGGTATAGCTCCAGACATTCTTGACCTTGGCACTAGGTGGAGGTGAGTGGTCAGCTTCATGCCACGGCAGTTCACTCCCAGAAAAGAACCCTGGTACACACTGAAGGAATTCATTGTTCTGAGATAAATATTTATTATATTTTCTCACATGAACCTGTGTATAACAGCTCTGTATTCAAGTTGACAGTGTACAATTTAGGCATGGTTAACATAGAAGAAAATACTGCATGTAGAGTTGGTTGACTTGTTGAACTCTTCATTTTCAGAATGGTGTCATCAGTCCATTTGGGAAAAACCAAGGAAACAGAATCTGATCCCAGACTTGTGGAGCTGTTGGATGAAGTGGACCGACTGCTCAAGGGTCATGTAGAAGACAGACGGGCAGCCTATAACCTTCTGTTAGAACATGAAGACGAGGTGTGTTCCCACAATAATAAATTTGTTTGCATTGTAATTAAGATGAGAGTATTTGGACATACTTAACATAAGAAAGGAGTAAATTACACAAGGAGGATCATGCCATGGCTCATGTGTAAAACGTGTGCACACCTGCGTGCACACGCACACACATACACACACACACACCATATGTATGCAAAGAAAGTTTTTGGTTCTGACCAAAGCCATGTAGGCACAGTATCCTGAATTTTATTGTCGCTAGCGTATCATCGACCACACAAGGCTTATTTTGGTGGTTTAAACATGCAATAATCTGATGCATCTAGGTTTGGACTGTATGGGGGGTGTGGGAGAAGTTCACATCCAGCTGCCTGATTGCTTCAACAGTGGCTACCATAGAATGAGGATCCATGTTGTTGTTGGGTAAAAGATCCTTTTCTGTCACTCAGTTTTGACCATATTGGACTGCTATTTTCCTAAAAGTTTCAGATGTTTTAGTGTCTGCTGACCATTTAAAACAGATCACAGCTTGTTGTTCTAAAATTGCATGTTATGAACCTGGTGTCACCATTAAAGAAGCTTTGTAAACAAATGGAACACTAATTAAACCTGACATTGAATCATCATGACAATGCCTAGTATGTAATTAGTTATGGAGAGAGACGCTAGGTTTCACAATGCAGTGCCTCTACAGGCAAATTCACTTTTTTATTTACCTTCACACTATAAAGATGTCATGTAGAGTATTATGAATTATTGTTACACTTTAAAATTTGACACTGGAATAAAAGGAGTACGTATTTAAGTATATTCTTAATGCTACTTCAAACTGTGCTTTTTATTCCTGAGTCTTATGAGTCTGAATGGTCAACTGTTGAACACTTTGATGCCAGCAGAGAAAGCTCTTTTCTGAAAACACTACAGTTTGGCATTTGGTCTGAGTACAGATGAATTTATTTAAAAATTTTCTTAATTACTTACAGTGAAATTAATTAATGGAAACATAGATTGGCATGGGACAGGTAAAGTCTCTAATTTCTTAAATACATGAAGTTACAGGTTTTGCACTGATCATAATTCTAACAGTTTTCTTCTCTAAGATAACTATCTTTCTGGTGTCAGATGATTTAGGCCAGAAAATTATTTCATACTTCATTATATGGCGAGGAAAAAAAGTGCAATAAACTGATTTGAAAGTGGTAGTGTTGCTGATGTGGAAGAATGATCAAAATCCATATCTGATCAATATGATTTTTCCAATTCAGGTGGTTTTCAATTTATAAACTAAGGAATTTTATATTTACTGTTTCTTCTATATATTTTTCTTTATAACCAGTATTTGAATGAACAGTGTAGCAAATTATTCATAGTAGTTTTTATTATATTTGTTTTTTATGTAGATTTAGGATCAACTTTATAGCAGCCAACTATGTACTGATGTGAGACAGAACTGAATTTGACACCATGCAGAAATCATCAAAACCTTTTCTAGAAATTATAGCAATAGTGTCATCAGCAGATGTGGGTTCCAATAAGGGAATTATTCTGAGGAGTAGGTCATTTATATGTATTATGAACAGTAATGGCCCTGGAATTGGTGCTTGGCAAACTCCATGTTTTTATTTAACCCAGCCAGACTAAAAATTCTTATCATCATTGGATGATTACATTCGAACTTTCTGTACTTTGAGTAGGACCGGAACCAATTTGCACCAACTGTCTGAATGCCATAGAAATATCATTTAGGTAACAAAATTTAATGATTTACACAGCGAAAACCTGTGCCAAATAACAGAAAATTCTGCCAACTTATATTTTTTGGTTAATAGATTTGAATACACCATCTCTTCTTTTAAAGGCAGCAGTTTTAGTAGCTAGCCCTCTCCTAAAACCAAACTGTTTTGAGACCAGCTTGTTGTGAGTATGCAGGTGATGGTTAGACCTACTGTATGTAGCATTCTCAGATTTTTGGGAAAGAAACTATTACTGGAGAAATAGGCCTATAATTTGTCATACTAGGTTTTTCCCCTTTTTATAGAGTGGTTGCACTAGTCTAATTTTAAGGCTTCCAGGGAAAATACATGTATATAATGGGTGATTAAATATGTAGCTTAAATGGAAACTAATAAGATGTGAACAAATTTCAAGATTGTAGTTGTTATTTCATAATAACCCCAAGAGTTTTTGGTTTAAGGGAATGTATAATATACTTGTTATTTCATCTTCAGTGACTGGGATAATTTTTGTGCTAGGGAAGTTTCTAGGAAATGAATCTTTTAAAAATGAGAAAGCATCTTTTTTCTGTACCTTATCTATATTTAGTTTTGCAGTTAATTGGTAAAAAGAAATTATTGATGGCATTAGCTATGTTTTTGGATGCATTAATTTGTCATCGTTTTGTATGTGTGGAGGGCATGTGTTTCAGCTGCATGTACTTTTCGTCTCTTTCTTTATAATGTTTTTTTTTTTTAAATCTGATTTTGCTACTGCAGTAGGCTTAAGGTACATGACAGTGAACACTCACCAGGCATCTCGAGTGGTGAGGGTTGGTGAAACATTGTGTTGCTACAAGTGCAGATTCACTAGGTGTTCAGTAGTCTCCATAGATGCAACTCCAAGTTAAACACTGATAAAAGAAAAGGAAACAACATTTATTATGGAAATAGACATGCAGTGTTCCCACACTCATATGAACACACTGAAAGTTCACTGGAACACTGGATCACCTTCACATACGTTATCGATTCTAATACTGTTAACAGAGACTGCAGTGTGCATTATACACTAAAAGGAAATTCTAAACTGCCTACCTTCTTTATTAATAAAAAATATTTTTGTTCTTAATTTTCAGTTGTTTTTTTCATCCAATTTTACACCATATTTTAATGTTTTATGACATTTTTGTAACAGGAATGAGATCTGTATTCCACATTAATATATAGACTATTGTATGTTTTTTTTTAATGAAGTTGTAAACATTGCGTAGGTCTGATGGACACTGCTGCAGGCTAAGGTACACGTTGGTGCACATTCACCGGATATCTCAAGTGGTGATTGTTGGTGAAACATTGTCTTTCTGCAAATACGGATTTGTGGGGCATTCAGTAGTCTCTGAGAATGAAACTCCAAGTTAAACACAATAAAAGAAAAGGAAAAACCATTAATATGACAAAAGGTGGGGAGTGTTTCCTCACATTTGAATGTATTGAAAATTCCCTGGAACACTAGGTCACCTTCACATACATTATCAATTCTGTGAGCGTGGAAACAAGGACTGCAGTCTTCATTATACACTAAAAAAAGAAATTCTAAATTGTCTACCTTATTATTAATAAAGAATATTCTTTTTAAGAAAATATTCTTATTTTTAATATACATTTGTCCTTTCATCCAATTTTACATCATATTTTTATAACATTTTTTGATGGGAATGAGATATCAATTCCACATTAATGTGTAGGCTATCGTACAGTTTTTCACAAAGTTCTAAACATTACATAGGTCTGATGATGGCCTGGATGTTTGGCTGAAACTTATAACCTAAGAGAAGTGTGACTGTGTTGTGCAAGGCCGTATGCGAAATATAGTTCAAAGTACACAGACCTATCCTTCTGTAGGTTTTTATGGCAGAAACTTGCCCTTATTACATAACTGGACAATGTGAGGTGTAGCGGAGCCTGTTCTTCTTTGTGATGCTTACTGAAGCATAGGATGAGGGGAATTGTTTTCTGTTTTGAAAGAAATTATTAATTCATCACCTTTGCTTCATAATTCCCCTGGTATTGTGATGAAAGATATTTATTTAATCAGATGATACTGCATTTCTGTGAGTCTGTGGAGTCACACTATATGCAATCTTAAGCATCTTTGTGCTGATGCTTCTGCGTGTAGATAGGAGATTTTCTAGCATGGGTGATAACAGAAATACTGATAACACATGACACATGATCATCACATATTCTGTTAGCAATAAGATGTATCATCATCCTCTTGTCTTGTGAATTTAGGTGCCATCTGCATGTTGTGCATTCTTCTTCACAAAGGAGCAGTCTAAGTAACACCGATGAGTGACATGCCATACACCAATAGGCCCTGATCAAATTGTAGATTCACACTCCTCACCTTCCTGCTCATCCATGGCATGTTGTGCCTCTGAGTAGGTTTACAAACCCCACATTTTATTTTCTTATCCTCTCTACAACATGTCCTTCTTGATTGAATAATGGTAATTTCTATCCAGGCTATTTCCTGGCCATTGGACTTTAACAACATTATCTTGCATGGTAAGGTCTTGACAGAGCTTCCTCAGGTCTTCAACAGCATCAACAATAGGTACATTGGCTTGATACTAGTGACCTCATCTTCAGTACCCAGGTTTTCTTTAGAGCATGGGTCCAATTTCCTGCCCTTGACTACTTTCATGTAAATTAATCTTCTTACTTTATGTTTGTCCCATTAGTGATTCTAATTTTTAGTCCATGTGCTTCAACAAATATTTGCTTTGCTGATAAAATTCCAGTTCTATGAATCTGTTGCTTATCTGAGTATGAGATATGTTGTAAGACGAGAACCTGCAACACCTGTTAGCCTTTCACCACAGAGGACAAAGTGGTGGTGGGACAGGTTATTCTCTAAGTACTTAAGTGTTCCCCAGTACCTTACATTTCACTAATGCTGCATATTAATGTTCTTTATCTGTCATCTTAGCTGTTGCCAGTGTGAAGTGGAGACTTCTCCCTCTACATGAGGAGAAACTTTACATTATACACTTGACTTAATATTCATAGATCAATTCTGTCAATAAACATAAGAGGGATGGGATATGCATTTTTAATAGTAGAAGCATGTGCGTGGAAGATTTGGGTTGGGAAATCCTCCAGGCAAGAGCCCATTTTAGGGATTTAAATGTGGATGGGAGGATGATATTAGAATGGATTTTGTGAGATGTAGAGGGTGATGGTATGAAATGGATTTAACTGTCTTAAAATATTATCCAATTGTAAATGTTTTTGAACATGGCAAATAACTTTTACCTTTGATAGGAGCAGGGAATGTCTTGGGTTGCTGAATACCTGTCGTCTACTCAAGAGTATTCCTGCATGTGGACTTGGATAGTGTAAAGAAATTGTACGTTACATTAACTATTGTATGTGTGTGTACCTTAAACTGGTCATTAAAGGGATTCAGCAGTAGGATGTGTGTGCTGTAATAGTGACACAGAATTTGTCAAACACTGTGAGCATTTGGTCACTGTTGAGTGGGAGCTGGAGGCTTTAGGCTGATTGGTGATTGCTTGGATGTGGATGTTTATCATCTAGCATAATGTATTAGCAGTGCCTGGATGTGTAGGAGCAGTACTTTAAATTGCATGCTGAGTCACCCCCACTATAGCATGTAGTATTAGTTGAGATATTTTTGTTTATGTGAGTTTCAGAGTGGCTACATAGAGCAGAATCTTACTGGCTCACTCGTACACACACTTCCAAAAATCTAAACATGCACCCACACAAGGTCTTGCTAAACATGCACCCACACAAGGTGTTGTAGTCTTTGAACATCATCTTTCATTCTGCAGTGTGAATGTATAAGGCTTTTACAATACACTCAACGTATCATGAACACGGTTTTGCTCATCTTGGGTACACAAAAGGAGTGTGGCAGTATTTAAACTGAAAGACAATTTTCCATAGACAGTGGTTCTGATGTATGCAGCAGTCAGCTGAGTGATGTTGACGTGAGGGTAGCTGAAGGAGAAGATACAGAACCTGGGACCAGTGATGGTGGGGACTGGAAGTGGGGCCCTACACAAGGAAGGCACAGGTCTGTCGACCTATTTGCTTGAGCTCCCAGGGGTGTCAAAAAATGAGGTCCCTTCTTTCAACAAAAACAGCATTCCCTTCAATGTGCTGACGTATTTCGCTGTAGTTACACCCCCTGTGTGACATGGCCGTGAATGACATGCTTCTGTTCTTGGCTGTTACTGTGCAAACAGGACATTGCATGAAACAGTCTGAAGAAGTACTGGACTGCACTTGTAACAGATCCACACAACATTTTCACAGTAACAGTGTAATACATGATTGATACTTTCATGTAATCCACTTCTTAAGCTTCTCTGACAATAACAAGGAACTTGACATGGGTGATAAAAACTATAACAGACTATGAAAGGTGGGAGCATAGTCCGACATTTTGAATTACGTGTTTGCTAAATTTTGCAACTGGTCAGAACATTTGGTGGTGGATGAAGTTACTCTGAAATTCAAAGGTTTGGTAATTTTCAGACAGTACAGTCCTAAGAAACACAAACATTTCAGTTTCAGAATCTACAAACTTTTTGACTTGACTGGATAGACATAAGGCATGAAGGTTTGTCTTCGTGAAGGCTCCCCGACTGCTGCTGACGAACTGACAGCAATACACACAACTAGGAGATATCTTAACCAGGAAAGAAGGATGGGATGGACATAGTCTGAGTTTTTTGTGGGCTTTTTCTTTCATTCTCCTGCTTAATTGATGATCTGGCTAATGTAAAAAGTCCATAAGGGCATGCCACATGACTCTGTGAGGTAAAACAAAAAAAATGAAATGGGGTAACATATAAGTCATATTGAGGGGAGTTGTGGCTGTGGCTGCAGTGGAGTAGAAGGACAGAGAAGTAGTATACTTACTGACATGCAGCAGCCTCTAGTAGAAGGATACTTCAGAGATGACCATGACAAGCCCAACAAGCCCACCATTTTTGAAAGCAACAGCATGCACATGGGGTGCTTCAAAAAGTTTGATTATATTGTGTATTGCTATATGATGAATGGGTATACATGCAAGTGGATAAAAAGGCTGTGTTCTCATTTGTGGGAATTGTCTATGTTGAATAGCTGGATCCTGTTTTCTGCTTGTGATGCCAATATTTCTTGAGATTTCAAAATAATCTTGGTGAGATAATCTTGCATAAGAAGGGGAAGACTGGGGCAAATTCACTGTCTAAAGAAGAAAGACTGACCTGTGTAGTACAAAAAGTAGGTGCACTGTTATTTAGAAACAGTGATCGCTGGCTGATAGAGGGTGGTCAGTTGAGAATTTGTGTGTTTCTGCATGTAGAGTGGATTCTCAAACAAGTGTGAAAAGTGTGACGTGGACTGTGTTATTTGCTTCACATTCTGCTGTAGTAAACGTATGCCGTGAAATATTCTTGAATAGAAGATGAGTAAACAGTAGTACTTGTTATTACAAATTGAAGTTTATATATGGGTTTCATATTTAAGACATCTGTTTTGTAGAATTCAAAAAAATCTGACATGTTCTTCATTAAAATTGATGATATATATATTTTTATTAGTTGTATCTTGTCCAGTAGATCCTCACATACTGTTTCTATAAACTTCTGCATAATTTCTTAAAAGCTCCAACTTAAAATCTGCCTTTTAGAACTGCTCCAGTGAGATTTAAATCTCTTAATTATATTATCATTGCAGATGTAACTGTAATGATCTCTACTTTCATTTGACACAAGTGGTGTTTGAATTTGAGCCAGGACATCAGCTGTCCTGGCTTGGGGATTTTGGTGGTTTCCTTCAGTTTCTGGGTAAAGGCTATGGGTAGTACCATCATTAGACCATAGTTGTGTAAGTCCACATTCTTACCAATCCATCAGTCCTGCTGCTATTCAAGTACTATATTCAACAAATTAGGATTAAAGTTTTGGAATGTTAACACATTATTGTGACATTTTTATTTCCTACTGTTGTCTGCTGAACTAATCAAAGTTATTGCAGTCCTTTACAGCAGCAGTGTTTGTTTTTTTTTGTGATTGCTTTTTTTACTATGTTACCCACTTCTGCTTATTTCAGTATGCTGACAGTGTGCAAGTGTTGTGGCGGCTAGCAAAGGCAAGTCATGTGATGGCCATGGTGTATGGTGCGGAAGGCAATAATGATCAAAAAAAGGAATATGTACTTCAAGGTTTGTTCATGATGTATGGCAATGTGTATCAAGTTTCTGATGAAAAAGTGACTCTGGAATGTCAAAATGCATGCATCTACATGTACACCACTTTATCTCATGTTTTTGAGTACTTGTGACTTGTGCTTGATAGTCAGGGGGTCCCTGGCTTAGGTCTTACCTAGAGGCTAGCTACACTCACTTGTACTCTTCAGGAAAGTACAGTAATTGAAACCAGTACTGTTTCATTTCATATCAATTCCAATTCAAGCTCCTCGTGTTGGTTTCAAGTGTATGTTTATTGATAAGTTAAAAATATTTGAGATAATAAAATTTCCAAATGAGAAAACATTCGCATTGTGGTATTTAGGTTTGTGAAAACTGCAATTTAAATTTTCACCTCTGTGGAAGTGTCAAAGAGTGTATGAGAATACATTGTGTCATTACACGGATGACTGCACTGTGAAGATGATAATACATTTGGAGCTTCAGCTTTCAGTAGGTAACACTTATTTCTGTCATCTTTATTAATTCAAATGTTAATAACCTGCAGATTTGTATCACCTAATTTTTTGCCGTATAATATTGATATGGGTAAACTTCTATTTTGGTGCAGGATTTCAGTATGCTCAGCGAGCCTTAGAGCTGGATGAATCAGACGCCGAAGCACACAAATGGTTTGCTATTACTGTTGGTAGTCGTGGTGAGTTTCTGAGCATGCGAGAAAAGATTGAAGACGGCTTTGTGTTCAAGCAGCATTTAGATAAAGCGTTGGCACTTAAACCAAATGATCCTTCTCTCCATCACCTCCTGGGAAGATTTAAATATGAGGTGAGCATTTTGTATCTTTCATGTGTAGTTAAACAAGATACTCATAAGGGTAGAACTAAAGGGGAGCAAGGATAGGAATCAGTATAGCAACTAGACTATGGGTTGGACAGCTGAGGAATTGTGCTTCCATTTCTGGTAGTGGCAGTAGTGTTTCTCTTCTCCAAAGTGTGCAGACTGGCTCATGGATTCACCCAGTCTTGTATTCAGTGGGAACCAGGAGCACTTTCCCCAGGATAAATGACCAGAGCATGAAAGTGACAACTCAACTCTGTGTAGTACTGAGGTTAAAATGAGTGGAGCTATACTTCCACACTTCCTTCGTATCAGTGCAGGAACAACTTTCCTTAGTGTGCAGGAGTAAAAATGTGACGTGTTTGTAAAATTCTGTCCAGCGGTATCAGAAGCAATGTGGTAGGGCTTGCCATAGGATTTGAACTTACTTTTTATCATAATAAATTGTTACAAGGACCAGAAGTGTGCTGCAGAGGTTTGAATTTTTACCTGGCTTCTAGCACAGAAATTGTGTATGCAGCATGTTTAATGGATTAAAAACTCCATAAATTAGTCAACTGTGAAAGGAGATTCAACTTCCACCGTTGCTTTTTGGAAAAATTTCTTCCTCTGCTTAACCCCACCCCCCCTTTTTTTTGCCATGACTTTGTGTTATGCTGGTGTCTAAAGTAATGTGGCTGAGTGACTGACATGAAGGACAGTGCTCCTGTTGTGCATAATGTGGTAACTTTACAATTCGGTGTACAGCAGTCAATGACAAGCTCCATTGTGACTACTGTCTTGGACCTCGGCTGTAGATCCCTTAGTTCTAGAGTGGTTGGTAGGACAGAAAATGTTGCATAAGTTTTGTTAAGTGTGTTATGGAAAGTGTTAATGAACGACAGAACAGTTCTCTGAAGTGGTGTGTTTTATATTTTTCAAAATTTAGTGGAAGAGTTTTTATATTTAAAATGGTACAGTTTTTTTAGTTCAGATCACTGATTGTAGTGTCAGTGTTTAAATTGTATCCTTGGCCGAAATTATTGCTCATTGTTAGCACAGAAATTTTGAAGTGTGTTTAATAATGTTTAATTTATAAAGGTGAGTAATTCTTATTCTTAGTGCAACTAAAATATACAGGGTGTTTCAAAAAGACCTTTACAACTTTGAAAGCATATAGAAATTTATACAGAGGACATACACAACATTTTGAACTGTCAAAATGTAGCAAAACACACTGAGTTTTACCTCGGATAGTTATGGTTCAATGTGACTTCCATTGGTAATGCAGCAGATGTCCCACCTGTAGTCAGTCTCTTGCCACACGCTACGCAGCATCTCTGGCATCACTTTTGCAACTGCGGCAGTAATTCGAGTTCCCAGTGGGCCTACAATTTACTCCTGTCACACGAATTTTGTTCAGACCGGATGTTCTGTGCGCCATGCCAAGTCACCCGGTCGGCCATGTGTTTCTGACGCTACAGTGGAACAGCTTAGGGAGAGCTTCGTTCGAAGTCCACGAAAGTCA